>Ga0073932_1001710_pt1 | contig 39081 bp, 33 predicted proteins | sample DewCreD2012metaG_FD_76967 | JGI IMG/M metagenome (GOLD analysis project Ga0073932, IMG submission 76967) | Hot spring sediment bacterial and archeal communities from British Columbia, Canada, to study Microbial Dark Matter (Phase II) - Dewar... ...
AGAAAGTTTTTCTTCCCGACAGCAACGATTGACGGCCAGCACCTAGCAGGCTATGGTCAATCATGCAGAAGGGTGGTCACCAAAACTGCCGACCCGGGGTCAGAAAAAGTGACGGGTAACAGATAGTCGAACTCTACCGGAAATATCTCTTTACCGGACGATTCGGGCTTGCGTTTACCTGGCTGTTTTTCATCGTCATGGGAATTGTGTTTTTGGCAAATCTGGCGGCATATGTCGCTGGCGGCAATGAAGTGCTCGCACAGGGACTCGGGCTTTCGCCTCCCTGGGGTGCTCTGCTCTTCTACGCCGCAGCGGCTGTGGTCGCGGTGCTCGGGCTCAAGGCGCTGGGTATCGCTGAAAAATGGGCTGTTGCCGGAATGACTCTGATGTTCATTCTGCTCACCACGCTTACTATTGGAGCGAGGATACGTGCTGGCGGCCCAGCTGAGGCCTGGTTCGGCGCGATCAAAAAGATGCCCGAGTCATTCAGCATGCCGCTTGCGCTTTTCGGCATGTCCATGTTCTGCTTTGCGGCTTTCTTTTCGGTTCCCCAGGCGGTCATGGGCCTTCAAGACCGGCCCAGGCTTGTGGCGAAAGCTGTTGCCGCAGGGCTGGGAATCAATGCCGGTCTCATTGTTATTGTCACTGTAATGTCCCTCATCGCTTCGAACAGTATGACCGAGATAGCTACTGTGGGCTGGGCGAAAACACTTGGCCCCTGGGCGGAAGGGGCAGGGACGGCCTTTGTCATATTGGCAATGCTGACGAGTTACTGGTCGATTTCCTTCGCGCTGTCCACCATCATTGAGGAGCGCCTGAAAGTAAAGCGCATTCCTGCATGGGCAATTGCGACGCTCCCAACCCTCCTGCTCGCGCTGGCGGGTTTTGGCGGCTTTCTGGATTTCATGCGAACAGCAGGCGGCGGCATCGCTATTCTCATCGCGGTGCTTTTTCTTCCCGCTTTTTACCGATACCGTCGAACCCGCTCGACGCCTGCGGTTCTGCCGGGCTATCTGGACAAGCCATGGGCTGGCTTGGTCATCGCTGTGGCCTATATCCTCATGGCTGTCGGTTCTGCAGTGTCCATTCGCTGAGATTGCGGTTCAAAGCGACCAGCATCATTGCTTTTTCCGGCTTATCCGATCGAGGGCCTGCCTGCACAGTTCGAGGTTGCGGGCCACCTGAATGCTGTGGGAAAGCTCAAAGGCCTTTTCGAACAAGGGCCGGGCTTCTGCAGGCTTGTTCTGCTTGTTGAAAAGGATTGAAGCAGCATTGTTGAGCGCCGGCCAGTTCGTCTCATCCAGTTCGAACGATTTCTGGAACATGGCCACGGCATCTTCATAAGCACCAGCTTCCCGCACCATTTCGGCCTGTTTGAAAAGCTCCATGGCTTTTCTTGTGCCAGCGAACCGCTTTTCATCTTCGCAGATGGCAAGCCTTTTTTCGAGCAGAGGCCGCATGTGGAAGGCTTTTCCTCCTTCGGCACATTCAGGCTCCTGCAGGGCTTTGCGATAGCGCCGCTCCGCTTCCTTTCTCTTGCCGGTCGCATAGGCGAGATCGGCCAGGGCCGAATGCCGGTGGAAGGAAGGGCCGTAGAGTTTTTCTTCTCTTAATAAATAGAGTTCGGCTTCTTCGGACCTGCCCTGGGCCAGGAGAATCACGCCCAGATTGCGAAGTACGCGGATCGAATTCGGCTCGGCCTGTTCGAGTTTCCGAAACCAGTGTTCCGCCTTTGCGTAGTTGCCTGCAATGTAGGCATTGAGGCCGAAGCGCTCGCAGAAGGCTGCATACAGCTTGTTCATCGGGCTGAAGAATACATCAATGCGCGGGCGGGGACAATATCAATATGCAGAAGTGCATCACGCTATCTGAGATATTGAGGGATGAATATCGGCAGAAGCAGGAATGCATAGGCATCATTCAAAATATGCATGAGCATGCAGGCAGGAAGATTGCCCCGCCTGACATAGAGCCACGTGACTATCAGACTCCATGCTCCAATCTGAATCGCTCCGCCAGGCCCCCAGAATGGAAGATGCAGAACGACAAAAACTACATAGGAAATTGCTGCCCCCAGCACTGGACTCCCTGTCATACTGGTCAAGCGTTCAATGGGATATCCGCGAAACAAGATTTCTTCGGTTATACCTGCCGTAAAAACAACAGCTATTCTCAAGAAAATAGGTACTCTTGCCAATTGGCCAATTCCAGCAGAAGTCGTTTCCAAACCAAGGCTTTGAACCAATGGCATGGTAAGCATGAAAGAAAGTGCCCTAAACAAGAAACCGAATAATGCCCAGAGGATGTCCCGCCCTGTCATCTTTCTTATGCCTATGGAATCGAGAGATCGACGCTCCCAAGAAACAACTATTATAAGCAAGACTATAGCCAGAAACCACTCTTCGGCAATTGAAAGAATGACTCTTGAAGGAATTGCCATATCTTCTGGACGTTTTCCCAGAAACATGTCAAAAATAAATGGCAACCCAAGCGCTACAAACAGGCCAGCATTCCTGGCAATGCCATGGTTGTCTTTTCATTTCTCGGTACCCTCGTTTTTTTTTATCAGAAATTTGTCAAAGCAATTGTTAGCGAGCTATTTGATTTTCATTAATTTTGCATGTCAGCGCTTTTTATATTTCTTGTGATTTTTTTCAAAGCATCAATTCTGATTCTTTCAATGCAATATCCTCCAGCAGAGCATAATGCATCTTGCGCTTGCAGTGGCTTTTTCAATGCTTTATCCTTATTATAAACACCAAAGGAGCAAAGCATGGGCAACCCCATCGTTATCTTTAAAACGAGCAAAGGCGATATCACGATAGAGGTGTTCGAAGACAAGGTCCCCCTCACTGCCGGCAATTTTCTCGAGTATGTACGATCGGGCTTTTATGATGGAACCATTTTCCACCGGGTAATTCCGGGGTTTGTCGTTCAGGGAGGCGGCTTTGCACCTGGAATGCAGCAAAAGAAAACCCGTGCGCCCATAGTCAACGAAGCGTCCAAAGCGCCGTCCAACGCGAGAGGCACCCTCTCCATGGCGCGGACCAGCGTGCCCGACAGCGCGACAAGTCAATTCTTCATCAACCTTGTGGACAACAAAAACCTCGACTATCGAGGCCCGGGACCCGGAGCGGGCTATTGCGTATTCGGGCGCGTAATCGAAGGCCTCGATGTAGTCGATGCGATTGCAAAAGTGCAAACAGGGCGCAGGCCTCCGCACGCGGATGTGCCTGTTGAAGATGTGGTGCTGATGTCGGCAATGGTCTTGTAGACGCTGTTTTTTCGAGCACAGAGCGCTGAGGAGGAGCTGTCGCATGAAACTGCCACTTTCATGCAAAACGCTTTTCTGGACAATACTTGCCGCGGCTTTGCTGTTTTCGGGCTGTACCATGGACAATAATCAGGACGACATCTGGAGCTGGGGCAGCTATCCCGAACTTGGAACTGGGACGGTGGTATTCACGGTGGTGCCGCTCGAAACTGGAACATATAAAGAAATAAACCCCATGGGTCATATCAATCTGCCTCAGCATCCCATTCCAACAAGCGCCGGGGGATTCAGTTTTACAGACGATGGATATTCTCAGCCGGTCAAAGCGCCGGCTGATGGTCTCATCACCGCAATTCGATATACCAGTGTAACAAGCACTGACGGGACACAGATTTTTCCGGACTATGCGGTCAGGATATATCACACTAATACCTTCATGACATGGTATGATCATCTTTCTGCCATCGACCCCGCGATCCTTGCAAAAACCGGCGCGCTCAAAGAAGGCTGGAACAAAACTCGCATTTCCGTCAAGGCCGGAGACGTGTTCGGGAAAACCGCCGCATCGCCACAACAGGTAGTCGGCCTGGGCATGTATGCCTACGACAAGGAAAAAACACTCGATTTCATCAACCCCGGAAAATATGGACCTTTCGGCGCGCATGCCGTTTTTGCCTTCGATTATTTCAGGGAAGATATCAAAACCCAGCTCTTCGATTGCATAAAGAGAACCGCAGAACCCCGCGGCGGAAAAATCGACTTCGATGTGGCAGGAACGCTTTCCGGCAACTGGATAGTTGAGGGATCCAATGTCATTTCCAGCCCTGATCCCTGGAACTATTGGCTCGCTTTTGTCTACGATATGTTGTATCCAGAATCCAGACGGATAAGCATCGGTGTCGAGCTTGGCAAGAAGATCAATCAGCCGAATGGTTTGCTCACCCAGCCCATCGAAGGGCCTGAATATACCGCTGTCACCTCATCCAGAGGCCCGGTCGTGTACAAGCTTGCTGATGCGACAGAAGGCATGAATTCATTCCCGACACAAGCAGATATCAAATACACCCTGCTTGCGCAGGTGGTAGAGGAGCACAAAATCAAAGTCCAGCTCTTCGAGGGGAATGTCGATAATCCTTCATTTACCGATGCAGCAATGTATTACACAAGATAATGACCCACGGCTCCGGCATGCTGCCTCTGCGCCCTGGATAGCCCGCTTCAGGCCGAACGGTTCCGGCATGCATGGATGCTTTCTTTCTGATTGGAAAAGAGCTACTACATCATCATGATACTTGTCAGTGCATGCCTTGCTGGCTTTCCCTGCAGATGGGACGGAAGCGCCGTACCCGATTCGCGCGTCATGGAGCTTGTAAAATCCGGCCAGGCGCTTCCGGTATGTCCCGAACAGCTCGGAGGCCTGCCCACCCCGCGTCCGCCTGCCGAAAGGTGCGGCAATCGAGTGCTCACCAGAGATGGTTTCGACGTGACAGAGCAATTCAAGCGCGGTGCTGCGATTGTGCTGGCCATCGCCAGGGAATATGACTGCAGTAAAGCCATCCTGAAGTCATGCTCCCCTTCGTGCGGCAAGGCGCGTATCCATGACGGATCCTTTACAGGCAAGCTGACTCAGGGCAATGGCATTACTGCCGGACTGCTCATGAAGGATGGTATCGAAGTCATTACAGAAGAAGAAATTGCCAATAATCAATGAACGCCCGTACGCCCTGGTGGCAGAACAAGAGCGGTTCCCGCAAGCCGCTCCCAGTCAGGCTGAGGCAGGTCGTGCGGGTAGAGTCCATCGATCCGAATGAGTACCAGACCATGAATATAGGCCCAGACAGCCGTTGCATCCTGAATGTTGAGCGGAATATTTTCTTCCTCAGGAGAACCTGCCAGGGCATTTGAAAGCAGCGCAAATGTTTTTCGGGCCCAGTTCGTATATTCAGCGGGCATGCGATTGAGAAGCGGGGAGTTCATAAGCCGGTAGAGTGCTGGGCGTCCAACCGCGAAAGACATGTATGCCCGGCCCATATTCTGAATCTGTTCGCCTTCCTTTTTGCATGCTTCCAATAAATAATTGTATAATAATCGAAATCCCTCATCTGCCAGAGATGCCAGAAAGGCCTCTCTGCTCTCAAAATGCCGGTAGGGGGCAGTCTTCGAGACTCCGGCCAGCTTTGCAAGTTCCCGAAGGCTCAGCGCTTCAGCACCATCTTTCTCAAGAGCTTCAAGACCGAGCTTAATAAGCCGAGCTCGCAGATTGCGGTGATGATAGACATTCTTGTCTGAATCTGCTTCGTTCATATCAATTCCTTCAAGAAAACCTCATAATTTATCAAAATTCGCAAAAAATTCTTAAAATTTCAAGCGCTGCATGGTTGGCACTGCCAACATTATTCGATACAATATTATCGATGCCAGGGGAAAAAAGCAAGCGGCATCGAGGAGTCATTATGTTTAATGGTATTCGAACATTCAAAAATTCGATCATTATCGCTTTCATTGCAACAAGCCTGACCGGCTGCGCGCAAAAAGCAGCAATTCAGCCTGCCCATCAGGCATCGATATCGACAGGACCGCGCCTTGAGCTGAGATTGACACCTGGACCTTTCTATGAGCACGAAGTTCGGACCCTGTTCGCCAGGTATACGGTCAGACCTCAGGTGGCGGTCTGGATGGAAACCCTCGATGGCAGCTATATCGGTACGATCTATGTAACCGAAGCAGTTGCAAAGAGCCGGTACAAGATGGCTCCCTCGAAAGGCCGGCCTGAGGCTTTGCCTGTATGGTCAGGGAAAAAGGAGGATGGCATCGATGCATTGTCTTCCCCAACCACGGTTGGCAAAGAAAGTGTAAATGGAAGCACACTCGTATTCGGCCTGAAGCCAGGGCGCTACGCCATCATGCTGGAAACCAACCGCTCCTATGATTGGAATGCGACATATACCAGGAAAAATTCCGGTGTAAATGGACAGCCTTCCATAATCTATCGCGCAGAACTGGAAATTGGTTGTGGTTCAAATACAGCTTTGTTCCAGCCCATTGGTACCGGTTCCGTCGATGGCTCGGACAGCAGGATCAGACCGGGACTTCATGGCATCGATACAGCGCTTCAGCTCTTTTCATCCATGCAGGTAACGTCTCGGGAGCAATGATCTGCTCATTCGACATCGTCTATTCAAGCAGAACACAATAGTGCAATTATGCTTTCTAGATTTGACATTATGCTGTATAATTTTAAAAAAGAATATGTTTGGAGGAGGCCTCCATGATTGAAAAACGCTCTTGGGGAAAGAAGCGCTTCTTCATGTGGCTGATAGTCCTTGTTGCATTTGCAGGCGCTTTTGTGCTGGGAGGCTGTCCTGTCGCTGCCAATCCTTCGAATGATAATGATGCCAATCAGCCCGCCGCTCAGGAGGATGAAAGCGATTTTATGCCTGCATCGGGCAAGGCCAATGATGGCGTCGCAGACGCCTATGGCCCGTGGAATCTGCGTCTTAGGACCGCAGTCTCCCAGGATGGCGTCTCCTGGACAAAATCGAAAGATATCGTGACGGATCAAGCAGATGTACCATGTCTGATTGTCAAAGACGGCACGCTGTGGCTCTTCTATGTGATATGGCATGATAAGGAAAACACTGCTGGATTTAAAAATACCGCGGTGGCAGCCTATACGAAAGACTTTGAGCATTGGATATTCAAAAAACTCGTATTCAGCGGCATATTCCCGGAAGGTTTTACAAAGAATCCGGTTGACCCCACGGTAGTCCTCGATCAAGATGGATTAACCTATCGGATGTACTTCACGCTTGGCCAAGAGGCTGTTGTGAATGGCAAAATCGGCACCTTTTCTGCTACTTCTACCGATCTCATTCACTGGACATTCGAGGGACAGCGGTATGTATTCGATGACAAGCAAGTACTCGACCCGAACCTGCTCTGGGTCGGTGATCATTACGAATTCTTTGCGGGAGGAAGCCCGCCAGGGAATCACCACGCAACTTCGACAGATGGCCTGAATCTAACCACGCTTGCAAATTATGCCCCCCAGATTGAGGTTGATGGCAAACAGATTGATGTTGTGCTGTCCAATGGGATGAAGGTGGGCTCGACCTACAAGTATTTCGGGTTCTTGAATTTGCCAGCATCCGAAGCTACTGCTGCTGACATCCGTTCTTTTACCTATGATACCGCAGTTGGTACCTGGAGCCTTGATGATGATGCGCGACTTGAAGTCGATGAGTCGGACGGGAAGGAAGCCAAATTCGTAAAGGATCCCGCAGTCAGTATCCATCCTGCCGGAAAAGATGCCGGCTATGTGATGGTATACGTGACCGCCATACCATGAGCTGTTCCGGACTGCGCAGTTACCGCGGCACCACTTTCAGAAAAAGTGGCAGATAGGACTCCCATTCCGCAAGGATCCGGCGGGCTCGAGGACTGCCGGTAAGATATTCATGCCGCTCGATGAAAGCATGGAGCAGATCGCAGTCGCCTGTGCCGACAATTGGCATGATGTCGATATCCGACAGATTGCTGCGCGTATCGAAGAGCTGATCTTCATCGAGCACATAGGCGACACCACCAGTCATCCCCGCTCCAACATTGATGCCAGTTCTGCCCAGAATGACCACAATACCGTCGGTCATATACTCGCAGGCATGGTTGCCTGTCCCTTCGACCACGGCAAGCGCGCCGGAATTTCTCACACAGAAGCGCTCCCCGGCTCTGCCATTCAGAAATACTTCTCCCGAAGTCGCTCCATAGAGACAGACATTGCCCGCAATGACATTGAGCTCCGGCGGGTAGACAGACTCGCGCCGCGGCCTTACGACAATTCTCCCGCCCGAAAGGCCCTTGCCAAGATAATCGTTTGCCTCCCCATACAGCTGGAATGCAATCCCTTTCACCAGAAATGCACCAAAGCTCTGCCCCGCGGTTCCGTGGAAGGTTGCGCATATGGTATCAGGCTCAAGTTCGAGCCCTGCCCGCACAATCTCGCCGCTTAGTACCGCACCTACTGAGCGGTCTGAATTGCGAATGGCAAGCGAGCATTCAATACGGCCGCCAAAGCGCCCCTGCTGACCCTGCTGAAAAAGCCGGGCACAGTGCCGCAGAAGCGCTGTTTCAGCTTCAGAAATGGAAACCTCGCGGTCTTTTGCCTGACGGAAATTCCTGAGCCCCGCAGGCGGAAGCGGAATTGCCGGTACTTCCCCGGCATTCAAGTCGTGCTGTTCACATGCCGGATATCGGCGGGCAATTTCGAGCGCCTCCTTGACTGCATCGAACGAAAGCTTCCTTTCCCTTTCGGTCCCGGCACGGCCCTTCCAATCGATCAGTTCATGCTTTCCAAGGATTTCGTCCAGGCTTCTCACCCCGAGCGAAGCGAGAATGGTGCGCACATCTTCAGCCAGGAACCTGAAAAATGCCATGAGATGTTCGGGTTTCCCTTTGAAGTTCGACCTGAGTTCCGGCTCCTGTGTTGCAATGCCGACCGGGCATTTGCCCAGATTGCACCTGCCGCAGGCGATGCATCCCATTGCAATGAGGGCTGCGGTTCCAAAGGCAAACTCCCGTGCTCCCAGAACAGCGGCAATGACAACATCCCTTGCGGTGCGCAGACGACCGTCGACCTGTATGACCGTGTCAAGGTCGAGACCGTTCATTGCAAGCACCTGCCGCACTTCCGGCAGTGAGGCTTCCCAGTAACTGCCTGCATAATCGAGCGAAGAAAGCGGTGCTGCACCGGTTCCGCCATCGCCCGAGGAAATGATTATGCAGTCGGCTCCTGCCTTGGCGACACCCGCCGCAACGGTTCCTACTCCTGCCTGGGCAGCCAGCTTGACCGCAATTCTCGCATCCGGATTGATGCAGCGCAGATCATGAATAAGCTGCGAAAGATCTTCGATGGAATAGATGTCGTGATGCGGCGGAGGGCTTATGAGCGTCGACCCGGGTCGTGCATGCCTGAGTCTTGCGATGTATTCATTCACCTTTGCGCCTGGAAGCTGACCGCCCTCGCCTGGTTTTGCCCCCTGTGCAATTTTGATCTGCAATTCCAGACCTGTGGCAAGATAGCGCGCAGTGACGCCGAAACGGCCGGATGCGATCTGCTTTGATACATTGCGCGAATCGAAACCCTTGTAGCTGTTTCGCTCGAAATCCTCCCCGCCTTCGCCCGAATTGCTCCAGGAACCAAGTGCATTTGCGCCCGCGGCTAGTGCTTCGTGTGCTTCAGGGCTTATGGCACCGAGCGACATGGCAGCGACGGAAAAACGCTTGATAATTTCCTCAGCTGGCTGGACCTGATCGAGCGGCAGGGGACTTGCCCGCTCAGGTATCTTGAGCGAAAAAAGATCCCTCAGCGCAAAGGGCTGCCGGGAAGGACTGTCCATGCCATCGGCATAGTCGCGCCATGAAGGCTGGTCAGATTCGCGAACAGCGATTGTCAGCTTCGCGGCAAGTGAGGAAGGCCAGGGCACATCGTTCCTGGCTTCTGTGCTGGGTCCTTCACTGAAGGCATGCGCGTGCCGCACGAAGATGTCTTGGGCAATATCCGCAAGCCCGATACCCCCGAATCGGCTTTCGGTTCCCCGGAAAAAGCGGGCTACAAGATCTTCCGATAGTCCCACCGCCTCGAACATACGGGACCCCCGATACGAGGAAAGAGCTGCAATTCCAAGCTTCGACATGATTTTCAGAATGCCCTTGTTCACTGCTTCTATGTAGTGATCCGCAAGCATTTCGGAGTTGGGATTGCCATCAAGCCGGGCAGCAATGAGGGGAAGCATTTCAAATACCATCCATGGATTGACGCCGCTTGCACCATAGCCGAGAAGCACGGCAATTTCGTGTACATCGCGCGCTTCGCCTGTCTCGACGACCAATCCGGCAAGATGGCGCTTTTTGGCATCGACAAGATAACTGTGCACCGCTGCAGCAGCCAGTAGTGCCGGTATTGCTGCATGCCGGGCATCAACTCCCCGATCGCTCAGAATGATGAGATTGGCTCCCTCATCGATCGCCTGTTCTGCCTCCCGGCACATGCGCAAAATTTCCTGTTCGAGCGGAGGCTGTGCTGCAGAAACGAGCATGGATACGATTGCGGAGCGAAAGCCGGGTATCTTCGCCTGCTTGAGCTTTTCTATATCGGCGTTTGACAGAATGGGTCTCTGAAGCTTGAGCTGTCTGCAATGGTCGGGTGTCTCTTCGAGAAGGTTTTTCTGAGTTCCGATATAGTTTTCGAGCGACATTACGATCGATTCGCGGTAGGGATCGATTGCCGGATTCGTAACCTGAGCAAAGCGCTGGCGGAAATAGGCAAACAGGAGTACCGGCTTTCGCGAAAGAATTGCCGGCGGCTTTCTGGTTCCCATCGCCGAAACGACTTCCTGTTTCTGAATGAGCATCGGCTTGAGGGCATCGATCGTTTCGCTGTCAAACAGAAAGTAGTCAGCCAGATGCTGAAGCTCCTCGCGGGAAGGTGCGATGTCCGGAGCCGAAAAAAGCCCGCGCAGTTCTATGCGATTCTGCTCGAGCCAGCGCCGATAGGGCTTCTTCCTGCTGAGGCGGGTCTTGATTTCTGCATCATTGATAATGCGGCCGTTGGGGAGATCGACAAGGATCATTTCGCCAGGGCGGAGTATGGCTCTGCCTGCAACATCGGATTCTTCGATCTCGAGCACGCCGGCTTCGCTTGCCCCGACGAAATAGCCCGACCTGGTGATCACATAGCGGAAGGGGCGCAGGCCGTTGCGGTCAAGCGCAGCTCCGATTATGCGGCCATCGGTAAAACTCATTGCCGCAGGGCCATCCCAGGTTTCGAGCATCGCAGAAATGAAGTCATAATAGGCTTTTTTATCATGGGACATCATCAATCCATCGCCTGCAGGTTCCTGAACCATCATGGAAAAAACCTGCTCTGGACTCCGGCCCGCATGGACCAGAAGTTCAAAAATGCTGTCGAAAATGGCGCTGTCGGAACCTGATTCGTCGAGTATGGCGATATCATTGAAAAAATCTTTGCCGAGCGATGACGATTCCATGGTTGCCTGCCGCGCTTTCATGGAATTGATATTTTTGCGGAGAGTATTGATTTCTCCATTATGGGCAATCATGCGGAAAGGCTGGGCAAGCGGCCATGAAGGCAGGGTATTGGTACTGTAGCGCTGGTGTACGATTGCAAATTGGCTTTCAAAGAGCGGATCCCTCAGGTCGGGATAGAAATTGGCGAACTGGGATGCAACGAACATTCCCTTGTAGACTATGACGCGCGATGAAAGCGAAGGTATATAGAAGCTATCATTGTCAAAGCCGGCTCTCTTTGCTTCCCGTTCGATATGCTTTCTGAGAATATACAGTCTGCACTCGAACTCTGTGCTCAGACTGCCCTTGTCTGCCGAGATGGAAATCTCACGTTCAGAATGGAAGTGCGTCAATATTTCAGGAATGATTACAGCCTGAGCGATGCGCGGCATTCGCTGGCGTGCCCGTTCACCCAAAGCCTGCGGAAGTACCGGCACTTCGCGCCAGCAATGTACCTTGAATCCGCATTGTTCTGCGATATCCGCGACCATCCGCCTTGAGGCTGTGTATTCGCGGTATGAGGAAGGCAGAAAGAACATGCCTATGCCATAGGGAATCAATGAATGCTCGCCGGGGACCGGGCTCGCAGTACCTTCATAGAGCATCTGCGCAGGCAGCATGGAGCGATCCAGTTCCATTTCCCGAAGGAAGAATTGGTGGGGAATCTGGCAAAGGATGCCAGCTCCATCGCCGGACCTCCCGTCTCCACCCACCGCTCCGCGATGCTCGAGATGCTGCAGAATGGTGAGGGCATCCGAAACAACAGCATGGCTTGCCCCTCGTTTCAGATCGGCGACTATGCCGAGGCCGCAGGCATCGTGTTCCTGCATGGGATGATAAAGCCCTTTCGGTCCGAGATGACTCGGCGCACAAGAAAACAGCCCGCTCAACCTTGCTGATGAGTTTCCTGTTCCGGCATCCTTGCCTGAGATCAGAGGTTTTTGCAATGAGTACCATTGTTTATGCATATTTATGCATTCCTCCATGTTGCTGCCGATAGTAACAGGTCGGTTGTTTCAAATCAAGAGGAAAAGCATCCCAAAAACGGCAAATGCTTGACGTGCCGGGCCGGTTTTCTTATTTTTATTTATATTGTTTATTTATTATATATTATTTTAATTAATAAAGGTGTTTTTAATGCGCACACACAAGGCATCACTGCCCATGCTGTTTTCGGTTGTATTCATGGATATGGTGGGGTTCGGTTTTATAATCCCCCTTATTCCCGACTATATTGCAAAATTCGGAGGCAGCCCAGCTCTTGCGGGGTTGCTGCAGGCAAGTTATGCGATCGGGCAATTCTTTGCGGCTCCTATCGTCGGCAGACTTTCCGACAGGTATGGGCGCAAGCCGTTGTTCCTCTTCTCCATCGGTGGCACATTCCTGTCGCTCCTGCTGCTCGGATTTGCTCCTTCCATCGGCTTTCTCTTTCTTTCGCGGATTCTCGACGGGCTTACGGGCGGCAATATCACGGTAGCGCAGTCGTATATCGTCGACATTACCGACAACAGGAACAGGGCAAGGGGCCTTGGGCTGATCGGCATGGCATTTGGACTGGGTTTTATCATCGGGCCGCTCTTCGGCGGTCTGCTTTCGCAATTCGGCATTGCCGTCCCTGCCTTTGTCGCTGCGGGTATTGCGCTCGTCAATCTTCTGCTGATCGGCTTTGTTCTCCCCGAGAGCCTGACAGCCGAACGCAAGGCAGAGCTCGCCAAAAATCCGCGAAGGGCCTTTTCGGGGCGCCTGCTTCTTGAGACGCTCAGGCGGCGTGGCACCGGGCCGGTGCTTCACATGACGATCATCTATTCCTTCGCGTTTGTGCTGTTCGAAAGCATGTTCGCCATATTTGCCTCGACGGCACTGGGGCTGGACAGCAAAACGCGCGGGCTTCTGCTTGCATATGTCGGCCTGCTGGTGGCCTTTGTGCAGGGCGGGCTTGTGGGAGCGCTGGCAAAGCGCTTTGATGAACGAAAGCTGGCGGTGGCCGGCATTTCGATGGCGGCAGGTGGGCTTCTGCTCTATGCGCTTTCGCCTTCGCTGGTGGTGCTGGTGATTGCGCTTCTGCCTCTGAGCATTGGCTCGGGCATCGGGAGCACCATGCTGAGAACCCTGCTGACCAAAAGCGTTCCCAGAGAATCCTCGGGCGGAACGCTCGGCATTGCGAGTTCTGTGGAAAGCCTGACGAGAATTGCCGGACCCCTTGCCGGGGGTGCGCTCTTGGGGCTCCTCGGGCTGCGCATACCGGGCATTGCGGCAAGCATCCTCGCTGGCTATACCGCATGGTTCGGCTACCGCTTCCTAATTAAAGAAGATTGTCTGGCGGAAGGCGCTGCGGCGTGCTCGGAGCCTGCGGTCTGAGCTTTTAAAAAACCACTCTTTATTTCCTCAAGCGGAATTAGTATAAACTGTACATAATGTGGCATGCAGTTCAGCTCACTATGCTTGGATGTATCGCCGCCATTGGTTTTGCGCGCCTGTGGCGGTTTTATGCTGCTCCCCTTGCCATGCTCGCATTTCCGGCCCCGGGGAATCAACAATCTTCGATACACCGCAGTCTGCCTGTCTCTGTCATCATTCCTGCCCGAAATGAAGCAGCCAGGCTTCCAAAACTGCTCGAATCCCTGCACAGTCAAAGCTGCACACCCTGTGAAATACTGGTTGTCGACGATGGCTCAACCGATGGTACTGCGGATATTGCGCTGAGCTATGGATGCCGAGTGATCGAACATCAGGAAGCAGACTGGAGCGGCAAAAGTGCTGCCTGCTATTCGGGAGCGCAGGCCGCTTCAGCTGAATTTCTTCTATTTCTCGATGCTGATGCCTATCTCGCCCCCGATGCCCTCGACTATCTCTATCGGCGCAGCCGCAGGGGAGCGGTGATGAGCGTTCAGCCTTATCATTATATGGAAAAGGCTTACGAGCAATTATCGCTCTATTTCAATCTGGTTGCGCTTCTGGGCCTGGATCTGGGCAGGCGGCGGAATCCCTTTTCCACAAAACTCGGCTTTTTCGGCCCCTGCATGCTCATGGACAGAAAGACCTATCTTGAAAGCGGAGGCCACCGGCTGGTACGGGAATCGATACTCGAAGACATGGCGCTGGGTCAGGCATTTGCCAGTCTGAAGATACCCATGTATTCGATTCCGCACGGAAACAAGATCTTCTTCAGAATGTATGCGGAAGGCTTCATGAAGCTTTTCAATGGGTGGTCGAAAAATATGGCGCTTGGTGCACAGCGCTCTTCGCTGTGGACCATTCTGATCATTTCGTCGATTGTCGCGCTTTCCTTAAAGATTCCGGCAGAGTTGATCAGGTCCATTGCCGGGATGGATTCGGCGCTCATCATACTCAATGTTTTTTTCTATGTGCTATTTGCAGTAATACTCCACCGAGCTGCACGGCGCTTCGGTGCCTTCAGCCTGGCGAGCTGTCTCTGTTTTCCTTTGCTTGCCTTCTTCTTTATAGTGGTGCTGCTGCGATCAATGATCATGCAGCTTTTGCATCTTCCCATCGATTGGCGCGGGAGAAAGGTGCTCATCAAATGAGAGCGCTCATGTATGTTGCGGTAAATACGCTCTTCTGGGTGGTAGTCCATTTTGTGAGCGGTTACCTCGTTCACCTGGTTCCGGAAACACTGTACAGGCCCGGGGTGTTTCTCTTTAGGCTATATCGATGGGAAGCGCGAGGCTCTTTCTACCGGCGCTATCTGAAAATCAATGCATGGAAAGACAGGCTCCCTGAGGCCGGGGAATTCTTTTCGCGCCATCCCTTTTACAAATCCCGCCTCGCAGGATTCGACCAGGAGTACCTGTCGCGCTTTGTTCTTGAGACCTGCCGGGCGGAATTGGCCCACCTCCTGCCCTTTCTCTTCTATCCTGTATGCCTGTTGTGGAATCCATGGCCGGGCAATCTGATCATGTTCATCTACGCAATTGCCGCAAATGTGCCCTTCATACTCATCCAGAGGTACAATCGGGCGCGGATCCTGTCTCTCTTGATTGTGCGAGAAGAAAAACGCCCATCGCGAGAATAACCACCACATGATACCAGACCCAGGTCGGAATGCCGGCCATGGTCCGGACAGGTCTGCCATAATTCCAGACATCGATCCCGGCAAGGAAAAAGCCGCCAGAAACGAGCCAGAACCTCAGGCTGGGCCTATACATCGGAACATGCTCGCCGGAAAAGGAACGAGACCGAACCAGCACGCTTCCAAGTATCATAATCGACCCGGAGACAGCCAGCACCAGAAAGACCGCCGGGAAAGAAGGCTGTACCACGCCCAGCCTTATGGCAGCAACCATGCCAGAGCCAGCAGCCATGGCAGTCAAAGCCAATGCTTTCCCTGCGCGAGGAACATAGATTGCAGCCAGCATGACTGGCGCCAGCGATGCATAGCCCAGAAATGAGGTCGATGTGAGAAAGCTGAGCAGAGAGGCTGGCGGTTTGAGCGATATCAGCCAGCCCCCCACCGCAAGTATCAATGCTCCAGCGCGATACCATGCAGTAACATGTGAGCGCATATGCTCGCTGTTTCCCCTGGATCGAAAAAGCTCTACAAAGATTGAAGCAGAGGAGAGAATCTGGCTGTCCAATGTGGACATGAGAGCCGCAAGAGCGGCGAGAGAAAACAACGGCCCGGCCATGCCTCCATAACGCTTCATGAGAATGGTAAAAATGCTATCAGTCTGAGGGCTGGCGAGCCCCGGCTCGAGCAGAATTCCCATTACCCCTACAGCAGTCATCGCAAAGAAGATAAGCAGTGAGATGAAGGGATACAGAGCCATTGTCTTCAGAATTGATCGATCATCCTTCGCAGCGAAGAATCTCTGGGTAAGATGCGGAAACATGGGATCGGCAAAAAACCAGAGCACGTAATAGCCAGCAAGTTCGAGTGGTGGTATTCCCGGCCCCCTGCCCTTTCGCTGAAGGGCTTGCTGATATGCCTCCATTGCTGTTGATACCTGCACTCCCGACGCTGCGCGAGCGACCACCAGTGCAGCTGCGCATGCAAGTACTAGCATTACCAGCAATTGCAGGACATCCGAATGTGCGACGGACTTCATGCCGCCTTTCAGGATATAGAGAAGGACTACGCCCATGACTATGGCGGATCCAACCCAGGGGTGCAGGCCCAGCGATGCAGACAGCAGAGCGCCCGCAGTACCGGCCTGCGTGGCAATGTAGGGAACTGTATAGACCAACAGCAGTATCGAGAACAGAGCTCCGGCGGAGGGGCTGCCAAAGCGATCTCGAATTGCGTCAGCTGGACTGATCCATGCATGATTGGCCGCAAGCCTGCGCAGAGGAATACCGAACAGCATGAAGGAAAAAGCCATGAATGCCGTGCCAAAGGCCATTACAGGAAAATAGGCCCATCCTGCCCGATAGCTGGCCCCGCTGACACCAAAAATGGTAAAGGCCGACAGGTTGCTTGCAAGCATGGTACAAGCCAGCCTGATACCCGAAATCCTGCGCGATTCGAGGGCAAAGGCAATATGGTCGGATGGTTTTCCGGCAAGAATGGCAAAACTCAGATTGGCAGCGAGAAAAAAAATGATGGCGATGCCTGAAAGGCTCATGGTCCTCTCCTGTATCCCGGAAATTGCCGCGGGAAGAGAGGGACCTGGATGGCGAGCCATGATGAGTGTGGCCAATGCCTGCAGCGGGCAGCGCCAGACCCGCGCATGATCCCATGTGACGCGCTTGCGCAGGCACTATGCCATAAAAGGTTTCCAATAGCAAGACAGCTTCTGTGGGCAGCTGAAGGCAGCCCGCCTCATGGAACTACATGAGATAGAGAATCAAGCCTGCCGTTCCCAGGAAAAAAGCAAGAAACAGTCCGCTGAAAGTGCGGTGCCTCGTTGCAACCCCGTGCATGACATGCTGGACGGGCCTCCATTGCAGGATACCGAAGAGTGCCGATCCCCAGAAAAGCATCAATAGTGTCTTGAGCAATGTCGAGCCTGAATACAACGAGAACGCCGAAATCTTTTCTGTTGCGCTAGCAGATCCCTGGATCGCCGCCTCAGAGACAGCGCCAGCCCATGCAGCAAAAAGCTCCGAGGAAAAGGCAAAGATGAATCTTCCAAACAGCCCTCCTGCCAGACAGAGCGCCGCACCTATTGCAAGCGCCCATGCCATGCCTGAACCAGGCCTGATCTCAATGTCATGTTCAATATGCAATTGTGCAGGCGCGCCTCGTTTCTGCACCTGTTTCTGCAAGAGAAGCTCTTGCTGCGCATCATGAACCAATGGTGTGCCGCGCTCAGTATCGCCGCTTGCTTTCCCGGAAGGAGCAGGCAGAAAAATTCTCGATAATTTCATGAAGGATGCCACCGTGCCTATGGAAGCAAGGCTCAGCATGCCGGCAAGGAGGGGATCCTGGATGAGATAGACTATGAGATTCTTGCTGACATACCCCGACCATGGCGGCAGTGCAGTAATCGAAAGGGCACCCGCCGCAAACGCCAGCAGTACCACTGAAGGCTCAAAGCCTTTGCGTGCAAGACGCCGCATGCCGTCTCTCAGCGTGTAGACATTCCGGTTCCCAGCCGCAGATACTGCGGTGCCCACGGAGAGAAACAGAACCCCCTTGAACACGCCATGAAACAGGGCATGCAGAAAAGAGGCAGCCATGAGTGCAATGCCAGCCGGTGTTCCAACTCCGGCCGCAAGGGAACTTCCCCATGCGGCAACCACAAAACCGATCTGGCTCACCGAATGATAGGCCAGCAGAAGCTTGGCGTCGGACTGGGAAAGCGCAAGAAGAACACCCAACAGCGCCGTAATTGCTCCGCAGAATGCAAATGCCCTGCCAATCTGCATCTGCTCTGGAAAGAGCACGACAAGGCGCAGTAAGACGAACAAAGGCGTTTTGATGAGTACGCCCGACAGTATGGCTGAAACCGGATGGGGCGCCATGGCATGCGCGTCGGGGAGCCATCCATAGACTGGCACCACGGCCACCCTCAGAGCAATTGCGCTCACCATGAGCGCAAGCCCTATGACAATTTCCTGCCTGTACAGCACTTCTGCCTGCTGGATGCGCACTGCTATCTCTGCATAGCTCAAGGTTCCTGTTACATTGTAGATGACATAGACTCCCAGAAGGTAGATCAGCATTGACGCTGCACTTACGAGCAGGTAGGAAAGACTCGCCATATAAGCCTGAGGCTTTTTGGAGAAGACGATCAGGACATAGGAGGTCATCCCCAGGACTTCGAGACAGACAAACAGATTAAAGAGGTCCGCGGTCATCGCGATGGCCGCAAGAAATCCAGCCTGAATGAAGAAAACGCAGTCAAACACCCTGTGATCGATGTTCAGGCTTCGCGAATACATCCATGACGGGATGGCCAGCACCATGCCGAGAGCAATGACCAGCAAGGCGAGGCCGTCACACTGGTACTGTATCCCCATATCGGAGGCCCAGCCGCCTATGGTACCGCTGAACCTCTGTCCCCCATGCACCAATCCAGCAAGTTTAACTAGCGGCAGCCATACGGCTCCCAGCGCAAGAAATGCACCCAGGTGCGCCATAAGCTGCTTCACCCAGCGGCTCCGCAGTACGGTCCCCAGGAGAACGCAGCCTGCCCCTGCCAGCGGCAGAGCAATCAGCAGGAATACTACATCATCGGTTCTCATGCTCGAGCCTTGTCTTTATCTCGTCGATGTCGAAAGTACCGAATTGCATGAACAGCTTGTATGCAAATCCGAGGGACAGCGCGGTAATGCAGACACTGATGACGATTGCCGTCAGCATGAGGGCCTGCGGCAGAGGATCGACGATATTTTCAGTGCCTGTCGCAAGAATCGCGGCTTTCTCTCCTGCACCCGCGCCGCGTATCACAAAAAGCAGGACTACAGCATTGTTCATGAAACCGAGTCCGATAACCTTCTTGATCACATTTTTATCGATGGCAACCATGCCGAGACCGGTGAGAAACAGAATGAACAGCAAAAATTCATTCATGCATGCCCCCCACATACATGGCTATCGCGAGCAGACCGATACTCGCTCCGACTTTGATTCCGACAATTATGTTGAGCATGGTTATAAACACGACCGGCTGTATTTCCTCATGACTGAAGGGATTCGCCAGAAAACCCGTCCCGGTGGCAATGCCGGAAAAAAAGGCTGCAATCAGAAGAACAAAACTGGCTACCTCAATGGAATGCAGATTCTTCATCTGCTTTGATGCAGCCCATCTGGTCCTGATATACCCGAGGGCTATGAAAATGATGCCCGAAGCAATGACTGCTCCACCCTGGAAGCCGCCCCCGGGTGAGGAATAGCCAAAGGTCATGACATAGAAACCGAACACAAGGATAATCGGTCCTACTTTTCCTGTTATGAATTTGACCATTCCTTTGTTTGCTGGATTTGAGAGCTGAGAATTGCCAGGAAATCCTGCTGCGGGATGGGCATGAGTCTGCTGCATGACATGCAGAGTTCCAAGAACAGCGATGAAAAGGACAATAGCCTCGCCGAGTGTATCGAAGGCACGGTAGCCAAGATAGATAGCACTCACCACATTACGGGCACCTGTTTCTTCAATCGTAAGTGCTTCATAACGATCCCTCAATTGGACGGGCCAGGGAGCCTTGAGGAAGAAAATGGGTGCCAGAATCAAGGCTGCAATGAGACATGCAGCAAGTCCCGGCGCTTGCTCACGCAGCTTCATCGCTTTCTGACTTCCTTTGTCGCACGCAAGATCCAGAGAAATGCAATGTTCGAAAGACCTACTCCTACCGCGGCTTCGGTAATGGCAACATCGGGAGCGTTGGCGATATAGAACACAAGCGCTCCAAGAAGACTGGCGCCTGACATCAGAATGATGCAGGTGAGAAGGTCCTTGACAATCACAGTAGCCAGGGAAAGCGCAACAATGAGCAGCAGGAGAATGCTAATTGTCATGAGAACGATATCCTCCATCTTCTTTTCCGGCTTCTATTCCGGCATCGACCCCGCCTTTACGGACAGGGGGGATATAGCATGATTCTGCAATGAGATGCACCACAAAATGCGTGCTTGTCGGCGAAGATATGATGAAGAACAATACGATGATAACCATCCTCGATATGAATTCGGCGGAAGGGTCGATGAAAGGTGTGGCAAGAAATACGGTAAATACGGCAGTCGTCGAGGCAAGCGATCCTGCGTGCAGTCTCGAGTAGGCATCGGAAAAACGGAAGAGGCCGATAATCCCTACAGTGCCCATGATCGCTGCAACAGACAACAACACAACAACAATGAGAGATGCAATCAACTGTCCGACCTCCTGCCTCCGGTAATTTGCTTCAAGTACCTTTCAAGAAATCTCAGGATCGCCAGGAACCCCAGAAACCCGAAAATGTCATACACAAGCGCAACATCGAGAAAGAACGAAGATTTCTTCTGCGCACCGATGAGCACCAGCAGTCCGAGTACCAATCCCGCAAGAACGTTCAAAGCAACCAGCCTGTTTTCTATGCCAGGGCCGATAGCAAGACGGACACAGACCACAACGATCCAGAGCACGAAAATCCAGATCATGCAATCGACGGCGATATCGATCATTGCCACACCCTCGTAAGTCTTTGTTCCATCCTGCCTTTGATGGCAGACGACACCCTGTCCGGTTTGCACATGCCTGCAAAGAGAAAGTGCACCCAAAGTGCGCTGTCTTCGAGTGATACCATAGCAGTTCCCGGAGTAAAGGTGATCGATGTCCCAAGGACAATTCTTGCCGCCTCCGTGGGCAGATCAGTGTCCACCTTCACGATTTCCGGTGCGATGCGCTTCGTAAAGACTGCCTTGCATACAGCCCAGCTCGACGCATACAGGTTAGCCACAAGGGTACATCCGGCGAGAGCCCAGGCAAAGGGATTGAGAATATGCTTGACTGACTGCTGTGCATGATGGTTGAAAAAAACTCTGTGCGTCATCCCAGCGATGCCCAGCGAGCCCACAGCGCCCGCTGCAAGCCAGAACAATTCCAGTCTTGCAGAAAAGAGGATCCAGACCACATAAAGCACAACAGCGGTCGCGAGGAATCTGGTTCGCTCTTGCCGCGTGCGATACCGCCTTCCATGCTTACCGGCTCGTTCCATAGGTTCAGTATGCATTTAGACAATTCAAAGTCAACTCCAGCCCCTTTCTCCATTGGTCGCTGTACGCCGCCTTCCATATTAAAAAGGCCATCCTCTGACGAGGCTGGCCTTTTTGCAATCATCGAATGTCCTGCCCATTGCCTACTTGAGTTTGCCCTGCATCTGCTTTTTCCAGGAATGCAGCGCAAGCGAAAGCCCGATGACGGCATATGCAACAAATGACCTGAAGAACTCACCCAGCTGGGCATCACCAAAAAGGGCTCGCCCGGCAAGGGGGGAGACTATGAACATGGTATGGAAGAGCAGAGTACCGATCAGTGCCTGACCGATAGTTGCCTTTGCTACACTCGCTCCTCCAATCAACAGGCTCGCGATGGCGAACATGCCGACGTTCTCGTGTGCGCCATAGGTCGAGAAGGTGCCCATATTCTGAAGAAAGATTATCTGGCCCCATGCGGCGAGTACCGTGGACATGATCATGGCAGTGACCCTTATCCTGTCGGTCGCAATACCGGAAATCTCTGCTATGTGCCCGTCCTGACCTACCGTATTCATGTCATGTCCCAGCTTGGTGGCGGTAAATACCTTGATGAACAAGCACAGAAGCCCAATGACCGCAAAGGTGGCCGCCGGTACCTTCAGGAAGCTGAACATTGTCTGGCTCCGCATCTGGACAACACCCCATACAGCCAGCGCAACACCAAACACAATGCCTGCAACAAGTGCAATGGTACTAGAATTTTTTGCCAATTGCGCCTTTCTTGCCCTGAAAAACCTGAAGAGCGCAACAGCAATCAGGACGACACCCATGAGAAGGCTGAACAGCGAAAGAGGTATTTTCAGGAGATTGTCCAGTCCAAATTTGAGTCCGCCTGTAAGATCTATGGTTGTTCTCAAACCAACTTTGGAAGAAAGTACCAGCACCTCATTCTTCATGGGTATCAGAGTGCCAACAAGAATGAGATAGACCAGCTGGTATATCCCATTGGCGAAAAATCCAAGGATGAGGGTTGTGATCATTTCCTTTCCGCGTGTACGGTTCAACAGCTTTCCAGTAAGCATTCCCATCACATAGGCAAAAGGAAATGACACCGCTGCGCAGAACATGATTCCCCAGAACCCGCCAATTCCCCAATGGGTTGCCATGATGATCGCAGTCTGACCGGCCATTGCGCCCAGGACAACGGCAAAGTTCAAGCCCAGACCGGCTAATACAGGAATGATCAGCGACAATACGAGAAAACCATTCCTGGCCACGCGGTTGATTATGTCATCCAGAAAGAATGGCAGAGAAAGCCCGGAAATCTTGAGCCCTGCGAGACCTATCAGAACAAAGAGAATGGTAACTGCATTATTTACAAAGAACCTCTTTGTTTCGAGCACGAACCTGCTCCCAACAGATGACGATGTATTCATGCTTCCCCGCCTTTCTGTGCCAGAGCATAAAGGATTATGCCATTCGATATGATCGCCCGCGAAATTTCAGCGAGGCTTCCCAGCGTTGCTACCGTATTCGCGACAGGCAACGCTGCCACCAAAATCCCCTGGAACAGGAAGGTTCCCAGGATTACATGACTAATTTTTGCCGACTTGAGGCTCGCGCCGCCGATGAGAATTGCGGCTGCAGCGATAAATCCCATGTACATGGGGGCCTGGTAAAGCTGGAGAAAGCCGAAACCCTGGGCATATACGAGAATCCCGACAGCGCCAAGCACTGTCGATATGACAATCCCCAAAACCCTCATTTTGTTGACATTGATCCCGGAAGCTTCTGCGAATTTGGGATTCATGCCTGCAAAACGCATCGCAAGGCCAAGTCTGGATCGCAGGAACAGCCATACAAGCAGGCACATGAAAGCGAGAAACAGCAGAGCTCCAGTGGGTATTTTGACACCTGCAATTGAAAATTGCAGAAAATCATTGAGAATATTATTGAATCTTCCCTGAAGCGAGACTGTTACACGGACACCCTTGCCGATCGCCCATGCCATTTCCGGATTCTTGAATGGCAGAGTTACCCAGCCAAAGGACATCAGCGAGACAAATGCAAAACCTATGTAAGTTCCTACGGTCATCTCCGAGCCCTTGACCCGGTTCATAAGCCAGCCATATCCCAACCCTACGATTATTGCCAACGGCAGCGCGATCAGAATGGCCCCGCCAAAAGCGGGAAAGCCCCTCAGATTCAGTTCAATCGCGGTAACACCCCCCAGAAGGCCGCAGATGATCCCGAGCGGCAAGCCAAAAAACAGGCTTGTTCCTCCCACAATCGAGGGGAGCATGGCCAGCGTCAGCACTGTGTTCATTCCGAGCCGCACCAGGGTATCGGAAAGCAGGGCGGGCAGAGGAATTTTCAATGCCAGTGCTGATAGCCACAATGAAAACAGAAATCCTATGATGATCAGTCTGGGTGCCCCGAATTGCCGAACTGCTTTCTGCACCCTCTGGGAAAAGCCGTCTGCATTGGATTTATTTTCTTGCGTCATAATCACCTGCCATCATAAGCCCAAAATCGGTATCATCCGCATCGGGAGACAGAATACCAGCAATCTTGCCATCGCATACGATCGCTATTCTGTCGCAAATGGAACGAAGCTCCGCTAATTCGCTGGAGGTCATCACTATGGTCAATCCAAGCTTTTCTCTCAACTCGATCAAGGTATCCAGAACAAGCTTTTTCGCACCGATATCTATGCCCCTGGTAGGCTCCGAGACAAAGAGGAGTCTGGGTTCCAGCGTCAGTGCTTTTGCAATACATACCTTCTGCTGATTGCCGCCAGAGAGTCTTTTCACGGGCTGTTCCGGCCCTTTGCACCGTATGTCGAGCCTGTGAATCATGTCCAGTGCGTGTTTGCGTACTTCAGATTTATCCAGCTGGCTGAATATGAAGAATTTCTTCAAGAACTTGTTCTGGTTTACCATCGCAGTCGAGGCAATATTCATTTCGATACTCATGTCCAGCAGAAGTCCAACGCCTCTGCGGTCCTCGGAAAGGAAGGCCAGGCCCTGCGCAATGGCAGCCTTTGCATTATTGAGCTCCAGAGGCTTGCCGAAGAATTCGACTTTGCCTTTGGCAGGATACAGCCCCATGACCCCATTGGCGATACCGATTTTCCCCTGTCCTGCAAGGCCTCCAATTCCCAGGATCTCGCCTTCGTGCACCTCGAGACTGACATCTTTGACTGCCTCTCCTGGCATTTCGACGGAAAGGTTCTGGATTTTCAGCGCGACCCGCTTCCGTGACGTGTCGGGATGACTTCTGGCCTGATCGACGAGCTTGCGCCCAACCATGAGTCTTGCCAGCTCTTCAATGCTTGTCTTCGAAGCTTCGGTGCATGCAACCAGCTCACCATCTCTAAGCACGGTAATCCTGTCGCATACTGCCATGATTTCATGCAGGCGGTGCGTAATGAATAGGATTGCAACTCCCTGCTCGGAAAATTTTCGTATGGCAGAAAGCAGGTATTCGGCTTCAGACTCCGTAAGAACCGCCGTAGGCTCGTCAAATACAAGGACTTTCAGATTGCTCTTGTCGATCTCCCGGGCTATTTCTATGAATTGCATGTATCCAACAGGAAGGCCTGCAACCTTTGCCCATTCATCGATATTCAAATCAAGGCTTTTAAGCGCCTTATTGGCATCCCTTCCCATTTTTTCCACATCGAGCGATGCTAGTTTGGGACCGAAGATCCTTGATAATGGCGTTGCCCTTGTGGGTTCACGGTTCAACTTGATGTTTTCCGCAATGGAATAGCCCGGGATGAGCATGAATTCCTGGTGAACCATGCCTATACCCAGATTCATGGCATCGAAAGGACTTTTGATTGCAACTGGAGATCCGCAGACCTCGATGGTTCCAGAGAATCCACCCGTTGCATGTATGACAGGCATGCCAAAAAGGATATTCATCAAGGTGCTTTTCCCAGCACCATTTTCACCTACGATACCATGGACCTCGCCGGCCTTTATGTCCAGGTTGATGCCTTTCAATACCCGGGTACCGAAATATTCCTTGGTAATCCCCTGCATCTTGAGGATAGAAGCTTCTTCCCGTATCACGATTGTTCCTTGTAATGAAAGATTTTTCCTGGCAATGAAAAAATTCGCTTGCCATTGCCGAGAAGACACCCTTACAGACAGCGCGGGATTTGCTGCTTGATGCAATCAAATCCCGCGCGACAACATAGTCAGCTGGCTGAAAGACTAGAAGTTGTAGAAATCAGAAAGATACATGAAGAAGTTCGAGTAGTTCTTGTAGTTGGTCAGCTCAACCTTGCCACCTGCGATCTGCGACATGATTTTAGTGAGCATATCCGGGTCGACCTTTGCCTTGTTCTTGGTTCTTCCTTCAATATACTCGATCGCATAGCGGACTCCCGCTTCGATATACATCATGTTGACGGGCACAGGCCAGGTTGACATCCTTCCCGACATCCCCATGGAGGCAATTTTCGCTTTTTCCTCGGCAAGAATCCAGGCAACATCAGCTTTCTTCTCGGGAGGAACGGCAATACCCAGTGCATTGGGAAGGGCGTGGAAGGGAGAGGGGCAGCACTGGACAGGATAGATTGCCTTGTTGGCGATAACCTGGCGGATCATCGGCTCCTGCATTGCGCAGTTGGTTCCGAAGAATGCGGTATCCTTTCCGTACTGAGCCACTTTGCGGGGCACATCTTCCATGATGAACTGCTGGGTTCCAGGAACACCTCCATCACCGGTGGGGTCAGGCGCATCCTGCTCGACAAACTTGAGGCCGAGTTTTTCAGCTTCCTGTTTCATGAGCGTCCGGCGAGTTGCAAGATGCTCATACGACATGTGGCGCGGGAAAGAATAGTGAACCAGCGTTTTCGCGCCGAGAGCCTTGGCCTGCCTTGCAATCTGAGCACCGCGGGCCAGGTCATTCGTCTGAAGCACGATATCGGCTTTCTTGGCAATCATGTCCGGGTCTTCGGCAGGAACACCGAGAATGAACAGAATGTCCGAACGAACCGCCCTCACCCTGTCGATTGCAGCAGCCGCGCCAGGAACGGCCTGAACCATGACAATGGCTTTCACTTTGGGATCCGAAGCCATCGCCATCATGTTGGAAATGGTGGTCTCCTGCTCCTGCATGAATCTCTCGGGATAGGTAGCAAGAACAACCCTGTTTGCACCGAGCTGGTTCCGAAGAGCCTCCGCTTTGCGGAATTCCTCCTCGTTCTGTGCAACAGTACCAGTCATGATGCCGATTTTATAATCAGCGGACTGGGCCATTGCGGGCATGATTGCTGCCAATAGTGCCAGCAGCATTCCCAACATCAACATTCCCTTTTTCATACTTGCCTCCTTTGATGAACTAATCAAGGATGTTGATAAAATAAATGCTAAATATACAGTTGTCAACAATCAATTTTCTCTAGTTTCAAAATTACACCGAGTATTGCTCTTGAGAATGAGAAAATGAGGTGTTTTCACTGCATTTCACCGCTTATTGCCCCCCGCATATTGCCTTCCGGGGCGCTTTTGCGCACAATCGAACAGGGAGGTGGTCATGCCCGCAATCATGCAGAGAGAAGATGCCGATCATCTGACAATCCCCATGCCGGACGATTTGCACGTGCACCTGCGCCAGGGGGAGATGCTGGTCAACGCGGTGCGCGCGCATGCCGGCCAGTTGGGGCGCATGCTTGTCATGCCGAACACCCTGCCGCCTGTATCTACTCCGGAGCGCCTTCAGGCATACCGGGAGGAAGTCGACAAGGCCCTCGCCAATCTTCCACCTCAGCTGAGATTCGAGCCTGTTTTTGCGTTCAAAATTCTTCCTTCGATGCAGGCAGAAGAGGTACGTGCGCTCGCCCGTGCGTGCGCTATTGCAGGAAAGTACTATCCCGCCGGTGCTACGACCAATGCCGCAGACGGGCCGCGCTCCTTCGAACAGATCGAGGAAGTCCTGGCCGTCATGGAGGAAGAAGGCATTGTGCTCAGCATCCATGGAGAAGCACCTGACGCGCCGGTGCTCGAGCGTGAACGCGCATTTCTGCCTTCTGTCGAAAAGCTTTTAACCAGGCACTCAAGGTTGAAAGTGGTGCTGGAGCACCTGTCCTGTGCTGAAAGCGTGCGCTTTGTCTTGGAGGGGCCTGAGCGGCTCGCAGCGACGATTACGGCGCATCATCTGCTCTTTACCCTCGAAGACATGATGGGCGAAGCCTTCAACCCGCACCTGTACTGCAAGCCCGTGCTCAAGACCGGACGCGACCGCGAGGCCCTGCGACAGGCAGTGCTCTCAGGCTCAAAGCGCTTCTTTTTCGGCAGTGATTCTGCGCCTCATCCCAGGGTAAAAAAAGAGTGCGGAGCCGCGGCATCTGGAGTATTCTCAGCTCTGACTGCAATCCCCGCACTGATAAGCTGGTTCGAAGCCGAGGCAGGGCCGGTCTCTCTTGCATCCGACAGCCCGGCCTTGAAATCCTTCCTGAGCTTCCTCTCCGGCAATGGGGCGGCTTTCTATGGTCTTGCAGCGCCCTGCCGCTCCCTCACCCTCGTGCGCAGGGACTGGATGGTGCCTGCCGAGCTGGGGGGTGTCGTGCCCATGCTCGCTGGCCATACCCTGCCCTGGCAGCCGCTCAGAGATACACAATCCGCGAGTGCGTGAGAACTTCGGCTCCCGCTGCGGTGATCAGCACATCGTTCTCGAGCCTTACTCCGCCGAACTCAGGGTGATAGAGCCCCGGTTCCAGAGTGATGATATGCCCCGGCTCGAGTCTAGCTTCGCTGTCCGCGCGCATGCTGACGAGCGGAGCCTCGTGCGCTTCAAGCCCGATGCCATGTCCTAGGGAATGCGGCATGAACCAGCCCTCAGCTTTGAAGAGTTCGTCGACCGCGCTTGCAACTTCGAGTATGCGCGCTCCGGGCGCGCAGGCCGCGAGCGCCCGGTCATAGGCTTCGCGCACCAGGGCAAGCATTTTCTGCTGAGTCGAACTGAGTTCGCCGCGCACGAAGGTCATGGTCACGTCGGTGGTGTATCCCTCGAAATTGATTCCGAAATCCAGAATGGAAAAGCCCTGGCTGCCAAAGGGGCCGGCAGTGAAGGTCGGGAAGGCGTGGATACCGAAGGAACGCGTCGGCCCCGCGGCGAGTGTCTCGAAGCCCATGCCCTCCGCCCCGCGCAGGCGCGCCTCTCGCTCAAGAAAGAGGGCGACATCGGTTTCGGTTGCGAGCCTTCCGGCACGCACCTCGGCTTCGACCATGTCCATGAGCTGGTCGGTCAGGCCGGCGGCATGGCGGTAGCGTTCGATTTCCGCCTCATCCTTGCGCGCTCGCATGGTGGTGATCGCTTCATGGACTCCGCTCTTTTCGCAGACAAGATCGAAGGCATCGAGCTCTGCAACATAATCGATGTAATCAGGATAGGGCGTCGAGGGAGGCAGGGCAATTCTGGCCCCCTGGGGAATGCCGAGCAGTTCGAGCGCGGCCTTGAGAGCGGTCTGCGGTTTTCTTCCATAATCGGTATAGGGCAGAATGTGCTGAGCGCTTCCCATCTGGCGTGCCAGATTGATATCCCAGGCGATGAGGACGGAATGCCCCTGATCATCAAGCACCAGAAGGGCATCAGAGGGCTGGCCGCAGAGATAGCGCAGTGAAGCATCGCGCCGGTGCTCGAAATCAAGAACCAGACAGGCAGAAAGGCCGCGCTCGCGCAGGGCAGCGGCAAGGGCCTTCTGCCGCGCAGCACAGGTGGCATCTATCATGAGGGCTCCTTTCCATGAGACGTGGAATGTACGGGGCTCATTATAGAGCGGTCTCAGAGGCGGGGAAAGTGGCAGCCAAAAAGGCAGCCGGCGCACCAGCCAGCTGCCCCGTCAAAGTGCCGAATTGCTATCGTTTCGACAGCTTCGCTGCCAGCGCATCGAGCTGATCCGGCTTCATGCCGCCCGAGAGCAGATAGGCGCGGGCGCCAGCCGCCAGGTCGGCCTTGTCCAGATCACTGGCACCAGTGATCACCTTCAGCATGCCGAGCACATCCTGCGCGATCAACGCATACTTCTCGGTTCCGGGCTCGACCTTGAAGTAATTGACATAGCTCTCCATGTAGTCGGCGACAATCTCATCCTTGGTGGCACCCATGAGCGCCTCAAGCAGGGCTGCCACAAAGCCGGTTCGGTCCTTGCCTTCGGTGCAGTGGAAGAGATAGGGCCCCTCATGCGTTGCCATGAATACAAGCCCCTTGATCACATTGGCTCTGAATTCGTCGCTTGCATAGGCAAGATTCATGTTGAGGAAGGCGACCTGCCCTTTCTGCACAAGCTCAGCATAATAGGGAGAGGCAAAATCCTTGGCAGCAAGGTAGTTCTTCATGTTGTCAGCCGAATCGGAAAGATTGACGACCGTCGCGACGCCTGCCTTTCTGATGAGCGCGTCTGCATAGGCTGCGCGCCCAAGCTGGTTATCGATCGGGCTCGAGCTTCGGTACAGCATACCCGGCGCAATCCGCCCCAGTGCGATGGAGCGGAAGTTTGCGAACACCTCGTCAGAAGCATAATCCTCGCGTTTGTTGGTCCGCACGAGCTTGCGAATCTGGTACTGGGAGAGATAACCAGCAGGCCTGCTCATCATTATGGTGAAGGTACTGCCTACATCAATCTGGGCAACCTGATTGAGCTTGCCGTAATTGATGCAGATGCCGATGTTGGTGTGGCCGGGATAGGCGCGCACGAGCGGATCTCCCGCATTGACCAGATAACCGTCGAGGTAAGGCGCTTCCAGCACAAATCCATTGTCGAACACAATCGTCAGCATATCCCCGAAGGTGAAGCCGCGTGCATTGAAGTCGGCAATGGCGATATCGGTCAGCGCGTGGCCGTATTTCTCGATCTGCGCAACACTGCCCCGGACAAAAGGATACTTCCATGTGGTCGCGCCGAAAAGCTTTGCCCTGATTGCCGCAATTTCATCGGCTGTCAGCCCGATGCGCTGGAGATAGCGCTCGGCATGGGGCTTCAGATCGAGGTTCGCAATGTCGGTTCCCTTGGGAAGTTCGCAGACTACGGTGGTCATTGAAGCAACAATATTGGAGCTGGCGATGGCGGCATACTGCTCGGTGCCTTTCTTTACGCCATAGTAGTGCTCATAACTCAGCATGTAGTCGGTGACGATGTCCTGGAGGCTCGCTCCCATGAGTGCCTCCAGCACGGCGGCAGCGAAGCCCGCGCGGTCCTTGCCTTCGGTACAGTGGATGAGGTAAGGGCCCTCATGTCGGGCAAGGAAGCGCAGCCCTTCTGCAAGCTTCTGGCCGAAGTCGGGCGCAGTGAGATCTACACCCATGTTGAGCGGAATGACGGCGCCGGCATCGAGCAGGGACTTGTAGTAGTCCGAACGAAAATCGGACGATGCCAGGAATTTCGCGATGTCCTGCGGCGAGTCGGAGAGATTGATGACTGTCCTGATCCCGACCGCACGGCTGAGGGCATCGGCATAGACCGCCCTGCCCAGTTCGTTGTTGATGGGGTTGCTGGACCGGTAGAGCATACCGGGCATAATGCCTGTCGTGGTAACTGCCCTGAAATTCGCGAAGATCGAGTCGGTGGCATAGTCCGAGCGGTTGTTGGTGCGCTTGAGCTGTCGGATCAGGTACTCGGAGAGGTAGCCTTTCTTTTCCTTGAGAGCAAAGGTGAGTCTATCGCCCGCCTTCACTCCATACTTGGTGGAGAAGTTCCCCATGTTGATGGCGACCACGATCAGATCGTTCTTCTGGTCATGGCGCACCACCAGACTGCCTGTGTCGACATCGGAATAAGATGTGCAGAAGGGTATGGTCAGCACCTGCGGCCCTACGGTAACCGCCAGCACGTCACCCAGTTCGAAGCCTGCATCGTAGAAGGCCTGGGGCTTGAGATCCATCGTTAGATTGCCATATTTCTGCACCTCGACGACTGTCCCGGTGAGTGTCTGCGCATTGTCGGCTGCAAATGCAGCCATGGGCAGTACCAGCGCCAGGATGAGTGCAACGGCGCGCAGAAGGATTACGTTATGGGAATGTTTCATTCCATACCTCCAATATGCAAAGTATAGAAGCGCAGCAGGACTTTCTGTCAAGGCTGGTATTTCTGCGCCGTTTCCCAGCGGTACTGCGAATACGGAAGTGCGCTATTGCAGGAAAAAGAAAGGATGCATCACAAAAGTCAAACAATTTACGTGATTGTTAATCACATTTTTCCAAGGAATTTTGTGATTACTATGCACATTTTCAAAAGATATCATGCAAGGCTTTGAGCGCCCCGCATTTGTGTGAAAGTAGCGCTCAGACGCAGGTGCCGGGCAGCGGCGCGCTGCGGAAGGCGCAAAGACAAAGAGGGCTGCACCACCACGCGGCCCCCTCTGTCTTCTCAGTGTTTGAGCACGTCGTCCAGCGCCTTTTTGAGCGCGGCCGCGCCGAGCTTGAGTTCCTCGTCAGTGATCACCAAAGGCGGCAGGAGGCGTACCGTGTCCTCTCCTGCGGTGAGTGCAAGAAGATGGTGAGCCCGGGCAGCATCCACCACGAGGTGCGGGTCGACCTTGACACCCACGCCCACCATGAGCCCCATGCCGCGCACATCCTTCACAAGCGGATGGCGGAACGACTCGATGGTCTCTCTGAGCATGCGTCCCCTGCGCTGGACATCCTCGAGAAATCCCGGTTTTTCAAGCTGATCGAGCACTACCAGCGCCGCGGCTGCAGCCAGGGGGTTGCCGCCAAAGGTAGTGCCATGGTCGCCGGGCCTCAGCACTTCAGCAGCCTCTCCCCGGGCAAGAATCGCCCCTATCGGAACACCGCCCGCCAGCCCCTTTGCCACTGCCGTGACATCGGGCCTTATACCAAGCTGTTCGCAGGCGAGCAAGGTCCCCGTCCTGCCGATACCGGTCTGCACCTCATCCGCACAGAACAGGATATCCCTTTCGCGGCACAGGCGCTCCGCCGCCTGCAGGTACTCCCGCGATAGCGGCCGTACTCCGCCCTCGCCCTGGATCGGCTCGAAGGCAAAGGCACAGACGGTGTCCGCATCGAGCAGAGCATCGAGCTGTACAGTATCTTCGGGCTCTGCGTATACAAAGCCCGGCGTAAAGGGGCCGAAATACTTGTGGAACTTGTCCTGTCCGGTCGCGGTGACTGTGGTGATGGTCCGGCCGTGAAAGGACTGCCTGAGGGTCACAATCACGTTTTTCTCTGGTTTTTTCGAAGAGCCGTACTTGCGCGCAATCTTGAACATGCCCTCGTTGGCCTCGGCCCCCGAGTTGCAGAAGAAGACGCGGTCATAGCCTGCGGTGTCCGTCAGCCTCTCCGCCAGCTTGATCGACGGCTCGGTCAGAAAATAGTTCGATACATGGATTGCCTTTGCCGCCTGCGCCGCAATGGCTGCCACCAGTTCCGGATGCCCGTGCCCGAGCGAATTCACGCCGATGCCAGCGGTAAAATCGATGTATTCGTCACCTTCGACAGTCCACAGCCGCGCTCCGGCACCGTGATCGAACACAAGCCCCGTGCGCGCATAGGTATTCATGAAGCGACTGCTATCGTTACTCATCGTATCATCGTCCCCATTCCCGTATCGGTAAACAGCTCCACCAGGAGCGAGTGCGGCGAACGCCCGTCTACAATATGCGCCGCAGAGACCCCCTGGGCAAGTGCCTGCAGACAGCATTCTAGCTTCGGAATCATGCCGCCCTTGATGATGCCTTTTGCCATGAGCGATTTGGCCATCTGCACATCCATTTCGCGGATGAGCGTACCGAGATCGGTCTTGTCTTCCATGACACCGGGCACGTCAGTCAGAAGAATGAGCTTTTCAGCCTTGAGAGCGCTTGCGAGCGTACCTGCCGCGGTGTCGGCGTTGACATTGTAGAATCCCCATTCTTCGTCGGCACGCATCGCAATGCTGGCCACCACAGGGATTATCCCTGCATCGAGCAACGATGTGATGACACTGGTGCTGACAGACTGCATGTCTCCCACCAGCCCGAGGTCCTGGCCATTGCGGCGCATGCGCCTTGCCATGAAGAGCCCTCCGTCACTGCCGCAGATGCCGACAGCCTTGCCTCCACTGCGTGAGAACAGTTCGACCAGATCCTTGTTTACCTTGCCTGCAAGGACCATCTGAACGATTTCCATGGTCTCGTCGTCGGTATAGCGCAGGCCTTCCACGAACACGCTCTCCTTGTTCAGTTTGCGGAGCATGCGGTCGATTTCAGGCCCGCCGCCGTGCACGAGCACGGGCTTCATGCCCACCTGCTGCATGAGAATGAGGTCTTCGATGACGGTCTGGCGTACGCCTTCGTTGATCATGGCAGCGCCGCCGTATTTGATCACGATGATCTTGCCGCTGAACCGTCTGAGATACGGGAGGGCTTCGATCAGTACTTCCGCATTGAATTGTTCGTCCATATTCAGGCTCCTGTATATCGCTCGGGGAAGGGCGGGCTGCCGCTTCCCTCCATTTTACGTCCTATAATCCCCATTGATCCTTACATATTCATAGGAGAGGTCACAGCCCCAGCATGTCGCCTCGGCGTCTCCGGCATGAAGATCGACAATGATGGCGACTTCCTGGTTGTTGAGTATTTTCTTTGCCTTTTCTTCGCTGAATGGAAGAGGCGCGCCGGCTTTGCAGACCTCGATATAGCCGCGCGGACTCTCGAAGGATATATCGACCTTGTCGGGATCGAAATCGCTGCGGGTGTAGCCCATGGCGCACAGGATGCGTCCCCAGTTGGCATCTGCGCCAAAGATGGCGGTTTTAACGAGGCTCGAGGTGATGATGCCCTTGGCAAGCGCTTCAGCCTGCTCCTCCGAGACAGCTCCGCTTACCGTACACTCGATGAGGCGTGTAGCGCCCTCGCCGTCCCGGGCGATCATTTTTGCCAGCTCGATGCACACAAATTCCAGCGCATCGGCAAAGCTTTCATAATTCTCGCCTTCAGCATCGATGAGAGTGTTCGCGGCCATGCCATTGGCGAGTACGACTACCATGTCGTTGGTGGAGGTATCGCCATCGACGCTGACGCGGTTGAAACTGACACGTACTGCATCGCGCAGGGCTTTCTGCAGCATGTGCGGCGTGATGGCACAATCGGTCGTGATGAAGCCCAGCATGGTCGCCATATTAGGATGGATCATGCCGGAGCCCTTTGCCATTGCCCCGATGGTGACTGGAACTCCCGCGATATCGACCACTACCGCTATTTCCTTTTTCATCGTATCGGTGGTCATGATCGCTTCGCGTGCATCGATGGAACCGCCTTTCGAGAGATTCGAAACGAGATCCTTCATCCCTGCTTCGATGACGGATACGTCCAGTAGCTGCCCGATAACGCCGGTGGAAGCCACTACCACATCCTGAGTTTTGACCGGCAGATGCAGGGACACGAGCTCCGCCATGCGCCGCGCGGCTTTAATACCTTCTTCGCCTGTACAGGTATTGGCGTTGCCTGAATTGACGATAACTGCCTGCGCTCTTCCATCGGCGAGGTGTTCCTGTGTAACGATGAGCGGCTGGCCCTTCACACGGTTGGTGGTATAGACCGCAGCTGCCGCACAGGGCTGTTCGGACCAGATCAGCGCAAGGTCTTTTTTTTCTCTGTTCTTGCGGATGCCGACATGTATGCCGGAGGCAAGAAAACCTTTCGGGGCGGTCACACCGCCGCGGGTCTGTTTCATCGCACCCTCCTCGAGCCTGCTAGAACGCAGGTGGAATGAACCTGAGCCCTTCGGTTTCGTCAAAGCCCAGGAGAATATTCATGTTCTGGACAGCCTGGCCGGCTGCTCCTTTCACCATGTTGTCAATAGTAGAAATGATGACTGCCCTCTCTCGATCGGCTAAAAGGTGCACGGATATGTCGCAATAGTTCGAGTGCCGTACGAAGCGGCTCGAAGCTGTCTGCCCGAGAGGCAGGACGCGCACAAATGGTTCACTGCCATAGCTGTCCCTGTAGAGCGCATGGAGCTCTGCGGCACTCATGGGGCGTGCGAGCCTGAAGCAGATGGTGCTGACGATGCCACGGTTCATGGGAACCAGGTGTGGGGTGAACACACTGTGCACCTCTGCCCCTGCCATTTCCGATAGAATGAGGTCGATTTCCGGCTGATGCCGGTGAGCACCGACTTTATAGGGCGAGACGGCATCGGCGGCTTCGGGGTAATGGGTGGTCTGGCTTGGCTCTCTGCCTGCCCCGGTTACGCCCGACATCGAGGTGATGACGATGGAACTCAGGTCCGCTGCTCCCGCCTTGAGAGCTGGCATGAGGCCAAGCTCTGCAGATGTCGGATAGCATCCTGGATTGGCGATCAGTACTGCATTCCGGATGGCTTCGCGGTGCAGTTCCGGAAGGCCATATACTGCTTTGGCATGGATTTCAGGATATGCATAGGCGCTTCCATACCATGAACGAAAAAGGGCTTCGTGCGTGCCGAAACGGAAGTCGGCAGAAATATCGATAAAGCGCTTCCCTTCGGTCACGCAGCGCCAGCCTGCTTCCTCGGCATGGCCATGCGGAAGGCAGGAAAAGACGACATCTGCATCCTTAAGCACTTCGTCGGGCTTTTCGAGGGGCGGAAGGGCCAGTCCCGCAGGCCGGTTCATCATGGAAGGATAGACATCCTCCAGCGGCTTGCCTTCGAAACTCACGGAGGAAGCGCGGATGTGTTCAACTTTCGGATGCATGAGGAGAAGTCGAGTCAATTCGAGCCCCGCATAGCCGGTGGCTCCAAGAATGCCAACCCGAATCATGGGAACGCTCCTTTCAATGCCAGCAATAATGGTGGATTTCGACGTATGCGGAAGGCGTCATCATCGACGACGACAGAAAAGATGCGGATGATGCCTACGGCGCGGACAGCAGGTTTCGAATATTGAACATGCCATAAGCCCCTCCTTGATTGGAAGATGCTCAATAAAAATACAAATTTGGAGTTTTGTCAAGGAATTTGGCGTAATATTATAAAATTTTTTGCATATTATTGCATAAATAATCGTCTGACTGATGTTCCAGGGCATCTTTAAACAGCTCATTTTTCCATTGCCAGTATTGAAAACCGCTTTTATACTGAACCTGAGTTCGACATTTCTTCTTTTCGCCACCAGGAGGTCTCTCATGCTGTCAATCGGTGTGATTGCGGCACTTATTGCAGCGCTTCTCGCGCTTATCTATTCACTTGTGACCAGCAGATCAGTGCGACGCATTCCGCTCGCCAATCAGAACGTGGAACGAATTTCTGGCTATATCGAAGAGGGCGCCAGAGCCTTTCTGGTCCGCGAATACCGAACTGTCAGCATCATCATCCCTTTTGCTGCGCTGATGCTTCTTTTCTGGAACGTCGGGATCATGAAATTGCAGAGTCTTTCCTTCATTGCAGGAGCTGCGCTTTCTGCGGCTGCCGGCTGGTTCGGCATGAGTATCGCCGTAAAGGCTAATGCACGGACTGCCGAAGCTGCCCAGACCGGAATGCGCAAGGCTCTGAGCATAGCCTTTTCCAGCGGTTCGGTGATGGGCATGACGGTGGTCGGGCTGGTCCTGCTGGGAATTTCTGTTATAACAGGGCTTTTGATGCTCATACCTGACGGGCCTGTCATGCTGGGCGAAACTGTATTCCCCATCGTCTCGGGCTTTTCGCTGGGTGCCTCGATGATGGCGCTGTTCGCAAGAGTCGGAGGCGGCATCTATACCAAGGCTGCAGATGTTGGTGCGGACCTGGTCGGAAAAGTCGAGGCTGGTATTCCCGAGGACGACCACCGCAACCCGGCGGTCATCGCGGACAATGTAGGCGACAATGTCGGCGATGTAGCGGGCATGGGCGCTGACCTTTTCGAATCCTATGCGGGATCGATTATTGGCTGCATGGTGCTGGGTATTGCAGTCAATGCGGAAGCAAACCTCCAGATCCGGCTGGCAGCGCTCCCGCTAATCGCTGCTGGAACGGGCGTCCTCGCTTCGCTCATCGGGACACTCTTCGTCCATTCAAGCAGATCCAGTAACCCGCAGAAGGCGCTCAATGCAGGCTCTGTAGGGGCTGCGCTCATTGCAGTCGGGCTGATGCTCCCGGTAACCTGGCTCACGATCGGCTCGGGACGGTTCACGAGCGGCGCGATCAGTGCTGGATGGCTGGGTATCTATTTTGCAGCTGTCACCGGCCTCATTGCCGGGACTGCCATAGGGCTCATTACGGAATTCTATACCGGCGCCGATACTCCCCCGGTCCGCCAGATTGCCAAGGCATGCATCACCGGCCCTGCGACCACTATCATTTCCGGTATCGGGGTCGGGATGAGCTCCACTGTGTTCCCCATTCTGGTGGTTGGACTTGCAATCGGGCTTTCTAACCGGCTCGCAGGGCTGTATGGGATTGGGATTGCCGGCCTGGGAATGCTCTTAACCTTGGGTATTCAGCTTTCGGTTGATGCTTATGGCCCGATTGCCGACAATGCAGGAGGGCTTGCTGAAATGTCCGAACTCGATCCTGGTGTCAGAAGGATCACTGACTCTCTCGATGCGGTTGGCAACACAACAGCGGCCATTGGAAAGGGCTTTGCAATCGGCTCGGCACTGCTGACTTCGCTCATCCTGATTGTTGCTTTCATGAGCGCAGCGGGTATTTCTCCGGAAATCATGAACCTGGCCAATCCGCAGGTGCTGATTGGCCTCTTCATAGGGGCGATGATTCCTTTCTTCTTCAGCTCGATGGCGATGGACGCTATCTACCGCGCAGCTTTCGCAATGATCGAAGAGGTGCGGCATCAGTTCCGAACACGCCCTGGTATCCTCGAGGGCACGGAAATGCCCGATTACCGAAGCTGTGTCGACATTTCTACCAAGACCGCTCTAAGGAGCATGATTCTGCCAGGTGTGTCGGCGATCGCAGCGCCTATTGTTGCGGGTCTTTTAGGCGGGCCTGCGGTGCTGACCGGTCTTTTGGTCGGCGCAACGGTGTCGGGTGGCTTGCTTGCCATTTTCATGTCGAATGCGGGCGGCGCATGGGACAACGCAAAAAAGCTCATCGAATCCCGCAAGGAAGAGGGCAAGGGTTCCGAGTCGCACAAGGCTGCGGTTGTAGGCGACACGGTCGGCGATCCCTTCAAGGATACAGCTGGGCCGTCGCTTAATATTCTTATCAAGCTGATGGCGGTTATTTCGCTGGTGCTGGCCCCTCTTCTGAAAATTTTGTGGTCCTGACGGTAGTGCTCTCAACCTTGTGTAAAGGCAGACACAGAGTTGGGCAGCCTGCTCCTTTTCCTTTCCTCAGGCAAGCGCCAGCTTCGGCACATACTCGGCCTTCGCTTTGCCCGGTGTTTTCCACTCCTTCTTCCAGCTCCTTGCCATCGAGACACTCAAGGAGCTCCGGCTCAGAAACGCCCGCACCTCAAACAAGCGCACCCCCACATCCTTCAGTGCCTCCGGCGCAATGCCCCGCGCCTGTGCATGCGTCAATGGACGCCTTCCCTTCGCCCAGCGGATCCGGTAGGGCTTGAGGTAATTGTGCCACACAAGGTAAGCCCACAGCCTGAGCATCCCGCTTGACACATTGCGGTTGTAGCACACCGTTTCCCGATGGTGGCTCGCCAGATCCTTTCTCAGCTCCCGATCAAGGTAGTTCGACGCAAACAGCGGATTGTGGAAGGTACGCGGCA
>Ga0073932_1001718_pt1 | contig 38951 bp, 33 predicted proteins | sample DewCreD2012metaG_FD_76967 | JGI IMG/M metagenome (GOLD analysis project Ga0073932, IMG submission 76967) | Hot spring sediment bacterial and archeal communities from British Columbia, Canada, to study Microbial Dark Matter (Phase II) - Dewar... ...
CGAGCGCCGCCATGCGCAGGAACTTGCGCGGGTCCAGCCCCTCCAGCCCCGTCGCCGGGCAGCCGGAGGAGCAGGCCCCGCAGGTGAGGCAGAGGTTCAGGTTCCCGCCCTCCGGCAGGAGCTCCCGCACCTTGTCGAGAAAGGTGCTCTTCTTTTTACCGCTGATCTTGATCGCTTCTTCGGCCATGCGGCGTGTCCTCCCTTGGGGATTTCAGAGGCTCTCGTCGATCCCCCAGCATAGCGGATCCATCCGAAAAAACAAGGACCATGTTGCTTTTAGCCCACCTTCAGCACCGAGGAGCCGGTGGTTTTCCGCCCCTCGAGGTCGCGGTGCGCGCGGCTCGCCTCGGCGAGGGGGTAGGTGCGGCCGATCGTGATGCGCACCGCCCCGCCCTGCACCACGGCGAAGAGGTCCTCGGCGTGCGCGAGGAGATCCTCGCGGCGCGCCGTGTAGGTCATGAGCGAGGGCCGGGTGAGAAAGAGCGACCCTTTCTGGGCGAGAAGCGCGATGTCGATCGGCGGGACCGGCCCGGAGGACTGCCCGAAGGAGACCATCATCCCCATCGGCCGCAGGCAGTCGAGCGAGGAAAAGAAGGTGGCCTGCCCCACGGAGTCGTAGACCACGTCCACCCCGCGGCCGCCGGTGATCTCCTTGACCCGCTCGGCGAACTTCTCCTTCGTGTAGACGATCGGGTGGTCGCAGCCGTGGGCCCGGGCCACCTCGGCCTTCTCCGGGGTGCCCACGGTGCCGAGGACGGTCGCCCCCAGGTGTTTCGCCCACTGGCAGACGATGAGCCCCACGCCGCCGGCCGCGGCGTGGATGAGCAGGGTCGTCCCCGGCCCCACCGGCCAGCAGCCCTTGAGGAGGTAGCGCGCGGTCATGCCCTGGAGCATCATGGCCGCCGCCTGCAGCGCGGGGATCCCCGGCGGCAGCCGCACGAGCCGGTGGGCCGGGATGCGCCGGATCTCGGCGTAAGCGCCCACGGGCACCCCCGCGTAGGCGACGCGGTCGCCCACGGCGACCTCGGTGACCCCCTCGCCGATCTCGACGACGACGCCTGCGCCCTCGAGCCCCGGGGTTGCGGGAAGGGAGGGCAGGGGATAGAGCCCGGTCCGGTGGTAGACGTCGATGTAGTTCAGCCCGACCGCCTCCTGGCGGACGAGGGCCTCGCCCGGGCCCGGTTTGCCGGGGTCCATCTCCTCCCACTTGAGGACCTCGGGGCCCCCGTGCTGGTGGATGCGGATCGCCTTGGGCATGGAACCTCCCGTGTCCCGTCTCACTCGCCGATGATTTTCACGAGAACGCGCTTTCGCCGCCGGCCGTCGAACTCGCCGTAGAAGATCTGCTCCCAGGGGCCGAAATCGAGCCGGCCCTCGGTCACGGCGACCACCACCTCGCGGCCCATGATCTGGCGCTTGAGGTGGGCGTCGGCGTTGTCTTCGCCCACGTTGTGCCGGTACTGGGAGACGGGCTCGTGCGGGGCAAGTTTCTCCAGCCAGACCTCGTAGTCGTGGTGCAGCCCCCGCTCGTCGTCGTTGATGAAGACCGAGGCCGTGATGTGCATGGCGTTCACGAGGACGAGCCCCTCGCGGATGCCGCTGGCGGCGAGGCACTCCTCGACCCGGCGGGTGATGTTGACGAAGCCCCGCCGGGCGGGGATCTCGAACCAGAGCTCTTGCCGATAGGATTTCATGGGGGATCACCCGGCGCCGGGGATGGCCCGGCACTCCGCTACATAGCAGGATCGGGGGGTTCTGCCAAGCGCCGCACCCCCGGGAAAACGGGGCGCGCCGCGGGGGACGCGGCCGCCCCCGCCGGCCGGGCTTCTTGTGGCCGGGGCCGGGCCCTGCTATTTTTCGGAAACGAACGCGCGTCCCCCGACACCCCATGAGCGACCTCGCCGCCCCCATCCGCCGCCTGCTCCGGAAACTCCCCGAAGCCCGCCCCCAGGACCGGGGTCGGCTTCGCGCCGCGCTCGCCCGGATCGCGCGGCTGCCCGCCGAGGAGCGCGCGGCCGGGATCTCCCGCGTCGAGCGCCTCCTGGCCGCCTCGATCGCCGGCCGCCGCCTCCGGGCCGCGGCCGGGTGCCCCGAGCTGCGCTACCCCCCGGAGCTCCCGATCACGGCCTTCAGGGAGGAGATCGTCGCCGCCATCCGCCGCCACCGCGTCGTGATCGTCTGCGGGGAGACGGGCTCCGGGAAATCGACCCAGCTCCCCAAGTTCTGCCTCGAGGCGGGCCGCGGCACCGAGGGCCTGATCGGCCACACCCAGCCGCGGCGCATCGCCGCCCAGGCCGTGGCGCGGCGGATCGCCGAGGAGCTGGGCGAGGAGCTCGGCCGGACGGTCGGGTTCAAGATCCGCTTCCACGAGCAGACCTCGCCCGAGACGCGCATCAAGGTCATGACCGACGGCATCCTCCTCGCCGAGGCCGCGGGCGACCGGAGCCTCTCGGCCTACGACACGCTGATCGTGGACGAGGCCCACGAGCGCAGCCTGAACATCGACTTCCTGCTCGGCTACCTGCGGCTCCTCCTCAAGCGCCGCCGCGACCTCAAGGCGGTGATCACCTCGGCGACGCTCGACGCCGAGGCCTTCGCGGCCGCCTTCGCGGGGGCGCCCGTGGTCCGGGTCGCGGGGCGGACCTTTCCCGTCGAGGTGCGCTACGCGCCCCCGGAGCCCGGGCCGGGGGAGGAGGAACCCACCCCGGTCGAGCAGGCGGTCGCCGCCGTGCGCCGGGTCGCATCCGGGGGCGAGCCGGGCGACGTGCTCGTCTTCCTCCCCACCGAGCAGGACATCCGCGAGGCGGCGGCGGCGCTCGCCGCCGAGCGCCTCCCCCGGCTGCGCGTCCTGCCCCTCTTTGCGCGCCTGTCGGCCGAGGAGCAACACCGCGTCTTCCGGCCGGCCCCCGGCCGGAAGGTCGTCCTGGCGACCAACGTCGCCGAGACCTCGCTCACGATCCCCGGGATCCGCTTCGTCGTGGACACGGGGCTTGCGCGCATCCCGCGCTACCTGCCGCGCACGAGAACGACCGCCATGCCCGTCGTCCCCGTCTCCCGCGGCAGCGCCGTGCAGCGGGCCGGCCGCTGCGGCCGCACCCAGGGCGGGGTTTGCATCCGCCTCTACGCCGAAGAGGATTTTCTCGCCCGGCCGCTCCACACCCCCCCCGAGATCCGGCGCTCGAACCTGGCCGAGGTCGTGCTGCGGCTGCTCGCCCTCGGGCTCGGCCCGATCGAGGAGTTCCCCTTCCTCGACCCGCCGGACCCGCGCGGGGTCGCCGACGGCGTGCGCCTGCTCGCCGAGCTCGGGGCGGTCGAGGAGGCCCAGGGGGGCCTGCGCCTCACCCCCCTGGGGAAGACCCTCGCGCGCATCCCGCTCGACCCGCGGCTTTCGCGCATGCTCGTCGCCGGCCGCGAGGAGGGCTGCTTCGAGGAGGCGGCCGTGATCGCCGCCGCGCTCAGCATCCGCGACCCCCGCGAGCGGCCCGCGGAGAAGGCGGCCGAGGCCGACCGGGCGCACGCGGCCTTCCACCGCGGGGGGTCGGATTTTTTAACCCTCCTCGCCCTCTGGGAGTCCTGGCGGCAGGCGCGGCGGGCGCATCCGGGGTCCGCCGCGCTCAGGGAGTTCTGCCGCCGCAACCTTCTCTCCTTCCGCCGCATGCGCGAGTGGGAGGACGTCACCCGGCAGATCCTCGAGACCGCCCGCGAAAGCGGCCTGCGGCCGGCCGCCGGCGCCCCGGCGGGGATGCGGGACCGAGCCGACGAGGCCGAATTCGCCGGCCGCCTCCACCGCGCCGTCCTCGCCGGCTTTTTGAGCCACATCGCCGTGCGCAAGGAAAAGCACCTCTACCGCACCGCGCGGGGCCGCGAGGCGATGATCTTCCCCGGCTCGGCCGCCTTCGGCGCGGGGGCCGAGTGGATCGTCGCCGCGGAGCTGGTCGAGACCACGCGGCTCTACGCCCGGACCGCGGCCGGCATCGACCCGGCCTGGCTCGAGCGGCTGGGGGGCGGGCTCTGCCGCACCAGCCGGCGCGACCCCCGCTTCGACCCGGGCCGCGGCGAGGTGACGGCGACCGAGCAGGTGACCCTCTTCGGCCTCGTCATCGTGCCCGGGCGCCCCGTGTCGCTCTCCCGCATCGACCCGCAGGCGGCAGCCGAGGTCTTCTGCCGCGAGGCCCTGGTCGAGGGGCGGATCGGCCGGCGGTTTTCCTTTCTCGAGCACAACCGCGCGCTCCTTACGCGCGTCGCAGGGCTCGAGCACCGCCTGCGCCGGCGCGACCTCCGCGTGGGCGACGAGGAGCTCGTGCGCTTCTACCGCGAGCGGCTGGGCGACGTCGCCTCCGCCCGCGACCTCGAGCGCACAATCCGCGAGCGGGGCGGGGACGGGTTTCTGCGCATGGCGGCGCAGGACGTGATGACCTTCCAGCCCGAGGGCGACCTCGAGGCGCTCTACCCCGACCGGGTCGAGGTCGCCGGCCGGACGCTCACCCTCTCCTACCGCTACGAGCCGGGCGGGCCGGAGGACGGGGTGACGCTCGCCGTGCCGGCCCCCTTCGCCGGCGCCGTGCCCCCCGAGCTCCTCGACTGGCTCGTCCCGGGGCTGTTGCCCGAGAAAATCGAGGCGCTTCTCAAATCCCTGCCCAAGGCGCAGCGCAAGGCGCTTCTGCCCCTGGCCGCGACCCGCGACCTCATCCTGCGGGAGATGCCGCGGGGGGAGGGGCCGCTCGCCGAGGCCTTGAGCGGCTTTCTCAGGCGGCGGCTCAAGGTCGAGATCCCGGCCTCGGCCTGGTCCCCGGCGGCGCTTCCCGAGCACCTGCGCCCGCGGATCGCGATCTTTGCCGCCGACGGCCGCGAGCTCGCCTCCGGCCGCGACCCGGCGCTGCTCCGGGCGCACGCCGCCCCCGGGGGGGTCCCCGCCGAGGTGCGGCGGCGCTACGAGCGCAGGGGCCTCGAGCGCTGGGATTTCGGCGACCTGCCCGCGGTCCTGACCGGGGCCGGGCCGGACCGCGTCCCCTGGGCGGCCTTCCCGGCGCTCGCGGCCGAGGCCGCGGGCGGGGTGAGCCTCGTGCTCTTCGCCCGCCGCGAGGCGGCCGAGGAGGCGCACCCCGCGGGGGTCGCCGCGCTCGCCGCGCGGCAGGCGCGGCGGGAGATCGTCTTTCTGCGGCGGGCGCTCCGGATCGGCGACGAGGCGCCCCGGCTCGCGATGCGCCTCGGGGGGGCGGCGCGGCTCGAGGGGCTGCTCGCCGACCGGGTGATCCGCGATCTCTTCGCCGTCCCCGTGCGGCGGCAGCGGGAGTTCGAGGAGCTTCTCGCCGCGCGGCTGCCCGGCCTCCAGACCGAGGGCCAGCGGCTGCGCGAGGCGGCGCTCGCCGTGCTCGCCGCGGGCGAGGCGGTCGTGAGGGAGATGGCCGCGCTCGCGGGGCTGAGGGGCCCTGCGGCCGCGATCGCCCAGGGGCTCGAGTCCGAGCTCGAGCGGCTTGTGCCGCGGGATTTCCCGGCGGGGATTCCGCTTTCGCGCTTTGCCGATCTCGCGCGCCTGCTTCGGGCGCTCGCCGTGCGCATGCGGCGCGCCGCGGTCGACCCCGAGAAGGAGCGGCTGCGCGCCAGGGAGGCCGCGGCCTGGGTTGGGCGCTGGGAGGAGCTCCGGCGCCGCGCTGGCCCCCGGCCGTCGCCCGCCCGGGAAGCGCTCCTGGCGGAGCTTTTCTGGATGATCGAGGAGTACAAGGTTTCGCTCTTCGCCCAGGAGATGAAGACGGCCTTTCCCGTGTCCCCCAAGCGCCTGGAGGCGAAGGTGCGCGAGATCGAGGAGACCCCCTGAGGGAGGGTGTGGCCGTGGCGGAGACGGGCAGCGCCCCGCAGGTCGCCGTGATCCTGCCCACCTACAACCGCGCCTGGTGCCTCGCCGAGGCCGTGGAGTCGGTCCTCGCGCAGCGGTTCGGCGATTTCGAGCTGATCGTGGTCGACGACGGCTCGACCGACGACACCCCGGCCGTTCTCTCCCGGTACGAGGGGCGGATCCGCACGATCCGCCAGGAGAACCGCGGCGTGAGCGCGGCACGGAACCGGGGGATCGCGGCCTCCCGCTCCCCGCTTCTTGCCTTTCTCGACTCGGACGACCTCTGGCTGCCGGGGAAGCTCGCCCGCCAGGCCGCCTTCTTCGACGAACACCCCGAGGCCGTGATCTGCCAGACGGGCGAGATCTGGGTGCGAAACGGCCGGCGCGTCAACCCCGGGCTCCGGCACCGCAAGCCCTCGGGGTGGATCTTCGAGCCCTCGCTCGAGCTCTGCCTCGTCAGCCCCTCGGCGGTCATGGCGCGGCGCGGCCTCTTCGCCGAGGTGGGGCTCTTCGACGAAACGCTGCCCGCCTGCGAGGACTACGATCTTTGGCTGCGCGTGAGCCTGCGCCACCCGGTGTTCCTGCTGCCCGAGCCCGGGGTGGTGAAGCGCGGCGGGCACGCGGACCAGCTCTCGCGCGGCTGGGGGCTCGACCGCCACCGGGTCCGGGCGATCGAGAAGATCCTGCGCGCGGGGCGCCTCACCCCCGGGCAGCGCGCGGCCGCCGTGCGGGTCTTGCAGCGCAAGTGCCGGATCTACGCGGAGGGCTGCCGCAAGCGCGGCCGGCCGGAGGAGGCCGAGGCCTACGAGCGGCTTGCGCGGCGCTTCGGGTGAGCGGGGCGCTCAGGCCTGGGTCACCCGCAGGACCTCCTCGAGCGTGGTCAGGCCCTCGAGGACCTTTTCGATCCCGTCCTCGCGCAGCGTGACCATCCCCTCCTGGACCGCGAGCGCCTTGATGCGGTTGGCGTCGTAGGTCTGGATGATCAGGCTTTTCAGCTCCTCGCTCATGAGCATGATCTCGAAGATCCCGATCCGGCCGCGGTAGCCGGTCTGGAAGCACTTCTCGCAGCCCGCGGCCTTGAAGACCGGGCGCTCCGCGAAGCGCTCGGGCCGCAGCCCGATGCTCTGGAGGTAGACGGTGCGGGGGGCGTAGGGCTGCTTGCAGTCCGCGCACAGGACGCGGACCAGCCGCTGGGCGAGGACGGCGAGGACCGAGGAGGAGATGAGGAAGGGCTCGACCCCGATGTCGACCAGGCGCGTGATCGCGCTCGGCGAGTCGTTCGTGTGCAGCGTCGAGAAGACGAGGTGGCCGGTGAGGGCCGACTGGACGGCGATGTCGGCCGTCTCCTTGTCGCGGATCTCGCCGATCAGGATCACGTCCGGGTCCTGGCGGACGATCGAGCGCAGGCCGCGGGCGAAGGTGAGGTCGATCTTGGGGTTGACCTGGATCTGGCTGATCCCCTTGATCTGGTACTCGATCGGGTCCTCGATGGTGATGATGTTGATCCCCGGCTGGTTGATCGACTGCAGGATGGCGTAGAGGGTCGTCGTCTTGCCGCTGCCGGTGGGGCCGGTGACGAGGAGGATGCCGTTGGGCTGCGCGGAAAGCCGCCTGAGGGTCTCGAGCCGCGCGGCGCTCAGCCCGAGCTCGGTGATCTGGAGCAGCGAGCCCGACTTGTTGAGCAGCCGCAGCACGAGGCGCTCGCCGAAGGCCGTGGGCACGGTGGAGACGCGGACGTCGATGTCCTGGTCGCCCACGCGCACGTCGAAGCGGCCGTCCTGGGGGAGGCGCTTCTCGGCGATGTTCATCTTGGCCATGACCTTCACGCGCGAGATGAGCGCGGGCTGGATCCACTTCGGCGGGGTGAGGAGATCGTAGAGGATCCCGTCCACGCGGTAGCGCACGGTGAAGCTGTTCTGGTAGGGCTCGAAGTGGATGTCCGAGGCGCGCGCCTTGACCGACTGCGAGATGATGTGGTTGACGAGCTTGATGACCGGGGCGTCGCTCGAGTCCTCGAGCAGGTCGGCCGTCTCCTCGATCTCGCTCAGGATCGTCGTGCCGTTCTCCTCGAGGTCCTGGACGATCTGCTCGGCCGACCCCCGGGAGAGGTCCTGCTGGACGTGAATCGCGGCGAGGATCGCCTCGCGGGTCGAGAGGACGAGCTTGTAGTCGCAGACCCCGAGGAGCCGCACGAGGTCGTCGAGCGCGGGCAGCGCCTGGAGATCGTGCAGGGCGAAGACGCAGCCCGCCGGGCAGGCCGGGCGCTGCGGGTCGGAGGCCGCCAGGCCGCATTCGGCGAGGCTCGGCGGGCTCTCGTAGCGCAAGGGGACGATCCCGTGCCTCTTGAGAAAGGCAAGCGGCACGCGCGCGGCGAAGGAGGGCTCGATGCCCCGGGCGGGAAGCCGCGGCCAGAACTCGACGCCCAGGCGCTCGGCGGCGGCCTCGAGGAGCTGCTCCTCGGTCAGCAGCCGCTGCTGCAGGAGGATCTCCTCGAGCCGCCCCCCCTTTTCCCGGCGCTGCGCCTCGGCGGCGGCGACCGCCTCGGGGGCCAGGCCGAAGCGGCGGACGAGAAACTCGCGATAGGGCGTCATGGGCTGGGCTCGGCCTCCCGGTAGAGCTTGATCTCGCCGCCGCGGAAGGCGTTCTCCGGGGCGGGCGGGGCGGCCGGCGGCGGGGGCTCGGCCCTCTTCTCCGAGAGGAGCTTGTCCGCCTCCTCCGGGCTCTTGATCACCCGCGGGGTGAGAAAGACGTAGAGGTTGGTCCGCTGCTTGGCGTCGCTCGTGTTGCGGAAGAGCCACCCCAGGATCGGGATGTCCCCCAGGCCGGGGACCTTGGTCTCGTTTTCGCTGCGGTTGTCGTCGATCAGCCCGCCGATGACGACCGTGTGGCTGTCCCGGACGAGCACCGTGGTCTCGATCGTGCGCTTCTGGGTGACCGGCCGCGTCGCCGTGGTCGCCGCCGTGGCGAGCCGGTCGAGGCTCGTCACCTCGAGGGAGAGCTTGAGGCGCACGTTGCGGCCCTCGCTGACGTGGGGGGTGATCTTGAGGATCTTGCCCACGTCGCGGTACTCGTAGGATTCGTAGGTGCCGCCGGAGACGTCGGTCGTGGCGCGCGTCTGGAAGGGGCGGTTCTCGCCGACCGTGATGCGCGCCTCCTCGTTGTCCGTGGTGAGGATCTGCGGGGTGGAGAGGATGCGGAAGTTGTCGTCCCGTTTCACGGCGTTGATGATCGCCGAGATGTTGGAGAGGGTGATCCCGCCGAAGCGGAAGGGCTCGGTCAGCACGCCGACGGCGAGCCCCGCGCCGAGGGCGTTGGCGGGGTTGAGGGGGCCGGCGGTCGACCCGAAGCGGCCGCCGTAGACGACGTTCTCGTTGTCCACCGTGGTCCTGTCGAAGAGCTGCCACTGGACCCCGAGGTCCAGGCTCTTCGTCGCGTTCACCTCCATGATGAGGGACTCGATGTAGACCATGGAGCGGGGGATGTCGAGCTTGCGGATCACCCCCTCGACGACGTCGTAGTCCTCCTTGTCGGCGATGATGATCAGGCTGTTCGTCGCCTTGTCGGCCATGATCTGCACCTTGCCCATGACCACGGCGGTGACGGGCCCGCGCGCCGCGGCCGCCTGGCCCGCGGCGGGGGCCGCCCCCCCGGCCGCGCCGCCCGCCGGGGCGGAGGGGATCTCCGCGAGCACCTTGGCCAGGTCCTCGGCGTTGGCGTGCTCGCAGTAGTAGACGTTGATCCGCCCCTTGCCGCGCGGGGTCTCCTTGTCGATCAGGCCGATCAGCTGCTTGATGCGCAGCGTGTCCACCTCGCTCGCCAGGACGACGAGCGCGTTGGTGCGCTCGTCGGCCGCGATCACCGGCACCTTCTCGAAGGTCGCGGCCTGCTGCGGCCGCGCGGCGGTCGGCTTGAAGAGGTTGGTCATCATCGTCGCCAGCTTGGCCGCGTCGGCGTAGTGGAGCGGGATGACCGAGATCTGCTGGCCCGCGCCGGGGCGGTCGATCTGGCGGATGATCTTGAGCAGCCGCTGGATGTTCGACTGGACGTCGGTGATGATCACGGTGTTCGCCGGCGCATAGCCCAGGATCACGCTGTTTTTGGAGACGAGCGGCGTGAAGGTGCGCTTGATCTCCTCGGGGTCGGCGTAGCGCAGGGGGATGAGCTGGGTGACGACGCGGTCCTCGGGGGTGGCCTTCTCCATCTCGAGCAGGGTCTGGATGTTCTTCGCCCGCGCCTCGGGGGCGGGGATGATCTTCACGATCTCCCCGGCCTTCACCGTGGTGAAGCCGTTCACCTCGAGGACCGACTCGAAGACGCGGTAGGCCTCGTCGAGCGAGATGCGCGAGGGCGAGATGATCGTCACCTTGCCGCGGACGTTGGGGTCGACGACGAAGTTGGTCCCGGTCAGCTCGCTCATGAACTTGATGAAGAGCTGGATGTCGACGTTGTTGAAGTCGATGGAGATGAACGGGTCGGAGGCGGAGCCCCCGCCGCCGGCGGTCGGCCCCTGGGCGGCCAGGGGCCCGGGCGCGAGCAGGAGGAGGGCGAGCGCGGCGGCCCGAAGCAGGCGCCGCGGCCGGCCGGGGGGGCGGAAACCGGGGTCAGTCGATGCGGTATTCAAGGGTCTGCTCCTGTCCCCTGCGTTTGATCTGGACCTGGACGGGGCCGTCCAGCGACAGGGAGTTGAAGACGTTCAGGGCGTCGTCCACGGTGGCGATGCTGCGGCCGTTGACGCCGGTGATGATGTCGCCGTTGCGCAGCCGGAGTTTCCGGAAAATGGCGTTCGGCTTGATGCCGGTGATCGAGATGCCGGCCGGCTTGCCGTCCTCGAGGTGCGGCCGGAAGGTGGCCTGGTTGAGGAGATCCCCCAGGTTCGCAAGGGCCTCCTCGGCCTGCGCCGGGCTGACCGAGACGCGCTCGACGGTCTCGGCGGGCTCGGGCGGGCGGACGGGGGCCGTCGCCTCGGCCCGGGCGGCCGCCGGCCCCGGGGCCGCGGCGCGGGCCGTCGCCCCGGGCTCCTCCTGGGCGAGCACCTCGTCGCGGCCGGCCACGTTCAGCACCACCCGGCCGCGGAAGATCCGCTTGACGGATGCGTTCTGGACCGTGTCGCCCGGTCGGTAGAGCGCTTGCTCGCGGGTCTTGGCGTCTTCGATGACCGCGTAGGCGCGGCCGTCGCCGCCGACCCCGGTCCCCCAGAGGCGGAGCTTGAGCTCGGTCGGCTTGAGCTTGTCGAGGTCCACTTCGGGGGCCGGCCGGGCGGCCTCCTCCGCGCCCCCCCGCCGGGAGTGGAAGAGGTTTCTCTCGACGATCCGCTGGTAGTCCGCAGGCCGCCCCCGGGCATCCTCGCCCGCGGGCTCGCCCGGCGCCGGCGCGGGCGAGGCGGTCTCGACCGGGCCCAGCCGGGAGAGGGCGAGGGTGTAGAAGAGCGACACGGCCGCGTAGACGACGACGGTGGCGAGGAGCACCTGGGCGGCGGTGAAGATGCGCGGAATCATGTCCCCGTGTCTTTCCCCCCTCAGCCGCTGAAGGAGATCTCCGGCCCGGAAAGGGGCCCGCTCACGCGGAACGGGATCCCCCCCCGCCGCCGGAGGAGCGCGGCGGGGAGATCGTCGCCCGCGCGGGAGACGAACCCCGCGTGGGGGAGGATCCGGCCGGAGAGGTCGAGCACGCCCTCGCCCGGCGTGGGGCCGAGGCGGATCGAACCCGAGATCTCGATGTCGACCTCGTTGCCGCGGAAGCGGCCGTTGCGCACGAGCACAAGCCCCGGCTGGCAGGTCAGCTCGGCCGTCCCCGAGGGGAAAAGGAAGCGCTCCTGGCGCAGCAGGGGGACGGCGGGTTCGAGCCGGCCGTCGGTCAGGCGGAGCGAAACGCCCAAGGCGCCGGCGTCGGTCGGGGCGAAGCGGCCGTCCAGCCGGCCGGCCACGCGGCCGGCCGCGAGGTTCTGCAGGGCCGGGATCTCTTCCAGCCGCAACCCCTCGATGACGCCGCTTGGGCCACCCGGCGGCCGGCTCCGGCCGTCCAGGGTCCCCGAGCCGGCGTGCGCCGTGAACCGCCAGGCCGGCTGGGGGTCGAAGATCGTGCCCCACTCGGGGCGCACCTCGAGGCGCTGGACGAGGGCGAGCGGTCGGCCGGCCGCGGCCAGGCGCACGTCCTCCAAGGCGATCCCCGGCGGGAAGGCGGGCCGCACGGCCCCCAGGCGCACCTCGAGGCCGGGGAGCCCGGCGCGCAGGCGCGCCGCGGCGTGGCCCGCGAGCTCGCGGCCGGGAAAGGCGATCACGAGGCAGGCCGCGGTGGCCGCAACCAGGTAGAACGCCCAGAGGAGGCGGGAGGAGATCAGGCGGCGGCTCATGGCTCGAGGGTCTCCACCTACAGCACGGCGTCGAGCAGCCCGTCGGTCTTCTCCCGGCGCGTGACCGAGAGCTTGCTCACGACGGCCTCGTTGCGCGAGGTCTCCACACCGACGAGAAAACGGGTGAGCTGCTCGAGGGTCACCCCCTCGAGCTTCATCTCCACGCGCGAGAGCTTGAGGGGCGAGTTTTTCTGCTCGATCTTCGAGGGCCGCATCGTCGTGACCCGGTCCTTGACCTGGGTCTGCCCGGCGAGCTGGTCGAGGAAGCCGAAGAGCGTGAAGCCTTTGTCGCGCCGCTCGAAGCGCTGCTCGGCCCGCCGCGCCCGGCCGCGGATCCCCTCCACCTCGGCCTTCATGCCATCCATCTCGGCAAGCTGCGCGGTCTTGGCGGCGACCGCCTGGCGCAGCCGGGCGCGGCGCTCGAAGAGCGGGGCGACCCCGAGCTCGACCGCAAGCCACGCCGCGAGAAGGAGCGCCCCGCCGGCCAGGGCGACTTTCTCGCGGCGGCTGAGCCGGCCGAAATGCAGGCGCTGGAGGAGGTCGGCGATCATCGCCCTACAGGTCCACCTTGAGCTGGAAGTTCACTTCCTTGCCGCTGCGGTCGAGGTTGGCGGCGCCGATGGTCACGGCCTTGAACGCGGCGGCGCGCTCGAGCCCGGCCTTGATCGCCTCGACCTCCTGGAAGCCGGCGGTCGTCCCGCTCACCTGGATCCCCTCCGGGCCGATCACGAGGCGCTCGAAGACGACGGGGATCTCCTCCGGGACGGCCTCGCTCAGGCGCTTGAGGAGATCGATGCTGCGCAGGCTCCCGGCGGCGCCGGGGGCGGCGGCGGAGAGCTTCTTCAACTCCTGCAGGCCGGCCCGCATCTGGAGGTAGGGGTCCACCGCCGCGCGCGCCTCGGGAAAGGCCTCGCGGAAGACGGCCGCCATGCGCCGGTCGAGCTCGGAGGCCCGGCGCTCGAGGAGAGCCGTCTCCACGGCCGCCTGGCCGAGCCCCAGGGCAAGCGCCGCCACGGCGAGCGCCGCCGTGCGGACGAGATGGCCGCGGTGGCGCAGGAGGATCTGCCGGCCGGGGAAGGCGCCGCGGCCGAAGCGGAGCCCCCGCAGGTTTTCGATCTCGGCGAGGGCGAGGGCAAGCGCCCCGTTCATGCGGAGGGGCTCCCAGCCCGCCTCCTCCCCGCCCGGGATCCCGCTTGCCGCGAGGAGATCGACCCCGCCGCGCACGGGGAGCGCGAGGCTCTCCCCGAGCCGGCCGGGGTCGAGGCCGTCTGCGCCGAGGCCGGAGAGGAGGATTTCCGGGGGGGGACGATCCTCGGCCGCCTCCCCGCCCAGATCGAGCATCCCCAGCGTGAGGCGCACCTGCCGCAGCAGGGCCGCCTCCCGCTCCGCCCCCGCCGCCGGCAGCGGAAAGGAGCGCCCCAGGCGGACGCGGCCGCCCTCGGCGAGGTAGAGCGCGGCGTAGCGCTCTTCGACCTCAAGGTGGAAGAAGCGCTCCGCTTGCCCCCCGGACCTCGCCGCCCACAGGGCGAGGGCATACCCGCTCGGGGTGATGCGCGCGGCCTCGAGGCCGCAGGCGGCGAAGGCGGCGGCCACGGCCTCGAGGCGCTCCTTCTCGATCGCCGCGGCGAGGACCTCGGTCTTCCCCGCCGCCTGGGCGGGCCCGAGCGGGGCGAAGGCGAAGGCGAGCGCGTCGGCCGCAAGCGGCAGATCCGGCTCGAGCTCGTAGGGGAGGACGAGGCGGATCTTCTGCGGGCTGGCGAAGGGGACGGCGGCGGTGCGCAGGAAGAACCCCTCGGCCGGCAGCGAGACCGCGCAGTCCGCGTTGCGGGCCTCCTTCAGGGAGAGGACCGCCTCCAGCCCCGCCTGCAGGGGGTCGGCCCCGGCCTCCCCCGGCCCGGAGGCCAGGGGAACCGAGCGGCAGCCGACCAGGCGGGTCTCCCGCAGGCCGCTCTTCACGAGCACCGCCTCGAGGCGGCTTCGCTGCACGTCGATTCCCAGGACGAGGCGGCTCATGGTCGGCCCCCGGTCATTCCACCTGCCAGCTCAGCACCCGGCAGGTCCAGCGGCCCGTCTTGGGGGCCGGGATGCGCTCGAGCACGGCGGTGATCGTGGTTTCGGTGTCACCGCCCCGGGCCGTGGCCCGGACCCGGAAGAGATCGCTGGAGAGCGTGATCAGCTGGGGGTCGAGCTTGAGGTCGGCGAGGCCCGGGATGCGATTCAACCAGTCCGCCTGGCGGAAGTCAATCGTCTGCCGTCCGGAGGCGATGTCGCGGCGGATCTCGTCGACGAGCTTGACGAGATCCTGGTTTTCCGCCGGGAGCAGCGCGAAGATCACCGGCGGCTCGGCGTTCGTGATGTTGATGCGGCCGGGGAAGCGGAAGCCGCTCCCCTCACCGGGTGCCATGCCGTGCACCGTGAGGTAGTGCGCGATCCCCGGCAGCGCGGGGGTGCCGTGGTAGAGCTCGGGGGTGACGCCCTTGACGCGCAAGAGCTCGGCCGGGTCCGTGAGGGGGCCGTTGGCCGCGGCGTAGGGCGGTTTCTTGGCGAGGTAATAGGCGCTTTCGGCCCCGCTCAGCCCCGTGATGGCGTCGTCGTCGCCGCGGTCGAGCCAGTCCTTGAGCGCGTTGAGGATCGCCTCGGGTTCGCTGTCCCCGCGGAAGTCGACCCCCGCCGCCCGGCCGCGGTCGACGAAGTACTGCAGGAACCGCTCCCAGAGGCTGCGCTGCGCCTCGTTGAACTGCCGGCCCTCGGGAAAATCGACGAGCGCGTTCACCTGGATGCGGCCGAGCTCGTCCTGGATGACGAGCGCGAGCTCGCCTTCCTCGAAGGGGAACTCCGCAAGGACGGCGGCCACGGCGGCGGGGTCGGCCCAGTCGTCGAGCGGGGTGTCGGTGTCGGTGTCCACCTTGTCCTTGGCAAGAATCGCCATGGCGACATGGATGCCCGCGGTCGCCATCTCGGTCAGCCCGATGCGGTCGCGGGCGGCCGCGCTGCCCACGAGATCCTGACGCGCGCGGCGGTTGAACTCGAGCGCGGAGGAGACCAGCAGCACGGTCACCGACAGGGTGACGACGAGCGCCATCCCGCGCCGCGAGCCCCACGGGGAGCCGGCCGCCTGCGCCCTCATCCGCCTGCGGGCCTCCGGACCCGCGGCAGGGCGACCGTGGTCGTGAAGAGGCGGCTCTCCTCGCCGCGGCCGAGCTCGAGCCTCACCGTGACCCGCACGGGGGTCGCGTAACGGAACCTCTCGGATTCCGAGTCCCAGGCGTCGAAGGCGCGGCCCGCCGCATCCACGTAGGAAAACGCCAAAGATTTGACGGGCTCGCAGAGCACCGGGTCGGCCGGCCGCTCCTCGAACGCGGGGTACGGGAAGCGGTGCTCGGCGCGCTTGAGCCGCAAGCCGCCCCCGTCGGCCGCCGGCCGCACATAGTAGACGATCTCCGCCACCCCTTCCGGGTGCTCCCCCTCGAGGGGGAGGTGGGCGCGGCTGGCGAACCTCAATTGTGCAATTCGTGTGCCACGGACCGTGTCCGTCGTGCCCTGGAAGCGGAAGGGGTCCGGCGGGGCATCGAGGCCGGCGGGCGGCTTGTAGAGCGGGGGCTCGAGGACCACCGCGTTTTCGAGGTCGCGGCTGATGCGCAGGAGGGCCGCGCGGGCGGCGTCGAAGAGCTCGTTGCCCTCTTCGGCGGCCTCGGTGTGGAAAAAGACCATGCGGAAGGAGGAAAGGACGGTCGTGACCACGACGGCGAGGATCGCGAGCGTGACGAGGATCTCAAGGAGCGTGAAGCCCGCGGCGCGGCGGGGCGCGGCGGGCGGCCGGCGCGGCGGGGTCGGGGCATGTGGGGGTGCGGGGCGCATCGCCGTCTACTCCCGCAGGAAGCGGTAGGTGCGGAAGCCGTAGGTCAGGCGGCCGCCCTCCAGGCTGACCTGCACCTCGATCCGCCTGAGGTCGGCGGAAATCTCCGCACCCAGGGTGCGCGCCGTGTGGGGCTCGACCGTGATCTTCCAGGTGTAGCCCGGGTGCTCGGCGCCGAAATCGCCCTCGCCGCCGGCGAGCGGGGCATCCGGCGCGGACTCCCGCTCCTTGAGGACGCTGCGGGCGAGATGCGGGGCGAGCGTGTGGAAACGGCTCTCCCGGTTCATGGAGAGGGCCTGGGCCTGCAGCCGGAACACGGCGAGGAGCACGATGGCGAGGATGCCCAAGGCGGCGAGGACCTCGAGCAGCGTGAAGCCCCGGGGCCGCCGGGGCGGGCCGTCGGCCCCGGGGGCCGCTCTCACGGGTCGGCGCGGGTCCATGGAAGGCCTGCTCATAGACGGGGGTCGTCGAAGGCGACCGCGCCGTCGAAGGGTTTCGTCCGGGAGAGAAAGGTCTCGAGCAGGAGCGTCGTGACGCGCTCCTCCCGCCGGAGCTGGATGAGGGCCCGGTCGCATGTCCCGTCGGGGAAGAAGCGGATCTCGGCCCGGCCGCTCGTGATGCGGCCGCGGCGCGGGAATTCGACGGCCGTGACCCTCGCCCCGCCGGGCAGGGCCTGGGGGGGGAGCAGGCCCGTTTCGCGCTCCCCGGCCCGCGGCGGAAAGAGGCTCTCCCACACGAGGCCGGTCTGGAGGTCGAAATGGAGCATGCGGCCGCGCTGTGTCCTCTGGGCCTCCTCGCGCGCGGTCTGCAAGGCGCCGACGAGAAAACGCTCCCCCTTGCGGGCGTCCTCGAAGAGAAAGCCCTCGAAGCGCGGCAGCGCCGCAAGCAGCACGACCCCCATCAGGGCGACGACGACGATCAGCTCGAGGAGCGTGTAGCCCGCCGCGTCCCTCGCCATCACTCCGTGTCCCAGTTGGTGATGTCGCGGTTTTCGTTTTCCCCGCCGGGGACGCCGTCGGCGCCGTAGGAGAGGATGTCGAAATCGCCCTTGAGGCCCGGGCTGATGTAGATGTAGTCGTTGCCCCAGGGGTCTTTGGGCACCTTGCCCTTCTCGAGGTAGCCGCCCTGGCGCCACTTTTTGGGGATGACCCCGGTTTCCGGCCGCTGGACGAGGGCGGCGAGCCCCTGCTCGGTCGAGGGGTAGACGCCGTTGTCGAGCTTGTAGAGCTTGAGCGCGGTCTCGAGGGCCTGGATGTCCATGCGCGCGCGCACTTGCTTCGCCTCCTCGGGCCGGCCCATCAGCCTGGGGGCGACGTACATCGCGAGAATCCCCAGGATGATGATGACGATCATGATCTCGATCAGGGTGAAGCCCCTCTGCCCGGCCGCGGCCGGGCCCGCCGGCCGGGCGCGGAACCGGCCGGCCGGCAAGCGATGATGGCCTTTCATGGCATTCGACCTTTCCATTTTCTCGGGCGCCTTCCCCTAGCCGGCCGCCACCCGAAATCCCCGCCCGCCGACGGGGTCGCCCCGGCTACCGGATCAGCTGGTTCATCTCGAAAATCGGCAGGCAGATCGAGAGCACGATGAACCCGACGGCCAGGCCCATCACGAGGATCATGACCGGTTCGAGGTAGGAGGTGAGGCGCAGGATCGTGGTTTCGACCTCATTTTCGAAGACGTCGGCGATCTTGTAAAGCATTTTTTCGAGCTCCCCGGACTGCTCCCCGACCTGGATCATCTGCACCGAAAGCCCCGGGAAGACCTTGGTTTCGGAAAGGGAAAGCCACAGGGCCCGCCCCTTGCCCACCTCGACCGCGGAGCGGGCGACGGCCTCGGCGAGGCGCTCGTTGCCGACGATGTTGCGCACGATGTCAAGGGCCGTGAGGAGCGTCACCCCGTTTTCGAGAAGCGAGCCGAGCGTGCGGCTGAAGCGGGCGACGGCGAGCTTGCGGATGAGCCCGCCCGCGCCCGGGAGCTGCAGCAGCCAGGTGTCGAGGCGGCGGCGGCCGCCCGGGCTTTTCCGCCAGCGGCCGAAGGCGAAGAGCCCCGCGGCGAGCAGCAAGGCGAGAATCCACCCGTTTTCCTTGAGGAAATCGCTCGTCCCGATGAGGATCCGGGTGGCGGCCGGAAGCTGCTGCTTCATGTCGCGGAAGATCGTCGTGATCGTGGGCACGATGTAGGTGAGCAGGATCACGAGGACGAGGGTTCCGAAGCAGAGCATGAAGATGGGGTAGGCGAGCGCCGCCTTGATGCGGTTGGCGAGGGCCTGCTGTTTTTCGGTGATCTCGGCGAGGCGCTCGAGCACGATCTCGAGCGTGCCGGAGGTCTCGCCCGCGCGCACCATGTTCACGTAGATCGGGGGGAAGACGGCCGGGAACTGCGCGAGCGCCTGGGCGAAGCTGCTGCCCTCGACGACGCGGTCCTTCACCTGGGCGAGCGTGCGCTTGAGGGCCAGCGCCTCGGTCTGCGACAGCAGGGCGTCCAACGCGGAGACGAGCGGGAAGCCCGCCCCGATCAGGGTGGCGAGCTGGCGCGTCAGGATGGCGACCTGGGCGGGCTTGACGCGGCGGAAGAGGTCGCCCCAGAGGGGCCGGCGCTTCACTTTCGGCCCCGCGGCTTCCTGCGCCTCGCGGATGGAGACGGGGTATTTCCCCGCGGAGCGGAGCTTCTGGCGCGCGGCCTGGACCCCCTCGGCGTCGATCACGCCCGAGGTGCTTTTCCCCCGCGCGTCGAGTGCCGTGTACTCGAAAACAGGCATGTCAACCCATGGACTTCATGCAATTTTCCAATGATACCGCGTCGTGCGGGGATTGGCAAGAAGCCTCTCCCGGCCCTCACTCGACCGGTGCGGGCAGCTCTTCCAGGATTTCCCGGAGCAGGTCCTCCTCGCGCCGGTTCTTGAGGCGGGCCTCGGTCCGCGCGAGGATGCGATGGGCGAGGGCGGGCAGGGCGAGGGCTTTGACGTCGTCGGGGAGCACGAAGCCCCGCCCGTGGCAGGCGGCGCGGGCCTGGGCCGCGGCCTGGAGGCCGAGGGCCGCGCGCGTGCTCGCGCCCAGGCGGATTTCCGGGTGGCGGCGTGTCGCCTGGACGAGCGCGACGATATAGCCGCGGACCGGCATGGCGACGCGCACCTCGCGCACGAGTGCCTGCAGGCGCAAGAGATCCTCCATGCCGAGCACGGGCTTGAGCGCCTCGAACGGGTTCTCCCGCTGGTAGCGACCGAGGACCTCCGCTTCCCGCTCGGGGTCGGGGTAGCCGATCCGGAGTCGCAACAGGAAGCGGTCGAGCTGGGCCTCGGGCAGGGGGAAGGTCCCCTCCCACTCGAGCGGGTTCTGCGTCGCCAGCAGAAGGAAGGGGCGGGGCAGGGGGACGGTCCGCCAGTCGACGGTCACCTGCCGCTCCTGCATGCCCTCGAGCAGGCAGGACTGGGTCCGCGGCATGGCCCGGTTGATCTCGTCGACCAGGACCACGTTCGCCAGCAGGGGCCCGGGGCGAAATTCGAACTCCGCGGTCTTCTGGTTGAACACGTGCAGGCCGGTCACGTCCGACGGCAGGAGATCCGGGGTGCACTGGATGCGTCGGAAGCTGCCGTCGAGGGAGCGGGCCGTCGCGCGCGCAAGGAGCGTCTTGCCCACGCCGGGGACGTCCTCGATCAGCACGTGGCCCTCGCAAAGCAGGGCGATGAACAGGAGCTCGATCGCCTCCGCGCCGCCGATGAAGACGCCGGCGAGGTTGTCCCGGAAGCGTTCTGCCGCTCCGCGAACCTGCGCCGTTTCCCCCCCGTTGCCGCTCATCGCCGCCCTTCCCCCTCTGCGCCGCGGCGTTCGGTCGGAGGCCCGGCACGGCCTTCCGCGGCGAGACGGAATTTTCGCACGAGCCGCCATTCGCAGGCAAGGCGTCTGGCCGCTTCTTCGGCCGGCGGGGTTTCCGCATAGCGGACCGCCTCGTAGAGGGCCGTGATGCGGGCGAACGCACCCGCAAGGCCCTCCGGGGCCCGGCGGCGAAGGTGCGCGAGAAACTCGCGCGGGGTCTGCGAGGGCTCCCGGGGCATGCCGCAGGCGGCCGCCCGGGCGAGAAGATCGCGATAGACGCGCCGCACGATCTCCTCGGGCGCAGGCGGGCCGCCCAGCGGGAGCCTGCGGCCGAAGAAGGCGGCCAGGCCGCGGATCCCGCGCCCGAGAAGGCGCCAGGCCCGGCCGAGCATCCGGCGGAGGCCTTCGCCAAAGGACCCGGCCAGCCGCTCGGTTTTTTCCTCCGGGCCGGCCCGGGCGCCGCCAAGGAGGCGGTGGGCCACCGCGGCGGCCATGCGCCACAGGCACAGGGCGAAGAGCGCCAGCCAGAAAGCGACCACGAGAAAGGCCGCGGCGCGGCGCAGGGCCTCGGGGAGGCGGAGGAGCTCGATGACCGCCGGCGCCGCCCGCTCGGCCGGCGGGCCGCCGACGACTCCCGGCAGGGAGGGGGCCGCCGGCCGCGGAAGCAGGCCGTCCAGCCAAACGATCAGGGCGCGGAACCCTTCGGCGGCAAGCGCCCAGGCACGCTCCGCGGCCTCGAGGGCCGCCTGGAGCCAGCCCGGCGTCACCGCGGCCGCAAGGATCACCGCGGCGGAAAGAATCCCCGCCGCGCCCGCGCCGGCCGCGGCCCCCCAAGGAGAGAAGACGGCCCGCCGCAGGGAAAGCCCCACGGACCGCGCGCGCAGCGCGGCCGCCCCCAGGAAGAAGCAGAGAAAGAGAGAAACGACGGCGCCGGCCGCCCCGGGCAGGGGTTCCGTCCCCGTGGCGGCGAGGAGCAAGACCCCCAGCAGAACAAGGACCCCGAACTGGAACTCGGCGAGCAGCCGGCCCGGGGAGGGGGTGAGACCGGCGAGCCGCAGCCCCGCCCCCCAGGCGCCGAGCGCCGCGGCGGCGGCGAGGGCGGCCTCCCGGCCGGCGTTCGCCGGGCCCGCCCCCGGGGAGGCTCCGCCGGGCCCCGCGAGGAGAAGAGAGAACGAGACCGCCGCCCACAGGAGGCCCCCCGCCGTGAAGGCCGCAACCCGCATCCGGGGCCGCAGGCGGTGGGTCAGCCGTCGCAGGGCGAAGGCGAAGGGAAGCCCGCCGAGCAGCCATGCCGCGGGGATTCCCGCGAGCCCCACCCGCGATTCCGCAAGCTGCAGCAGGCCGCTCATCCAGGAAAGCTCGATGCCCGCGGCGAAGATCGCAACGGCGAGCGCCGTTCCCGCCCGGTTCATGAGGTCCCCCCCGTGGCCAGGTCTTCCGCCGCTTGCAGGACCCGGAAGGCCGTGCCCGGCGGGAGGCCGGCGGCAGGGCCTGCCTTGCCGGCAAAGAGAACGAGCCTGTGGAGACCGCGCGCGCCAAGCTCCGACCAGGCCTCGGCAAAGCCTTCAGGCAGCGCGCCGGCGATCAGGACGACCGTCGTGCCGTTTCGCCGGGCGCCGCCGCTCGCCTCGGGCAGGGCCCAGACGGACCCGCTGGGGCTCGCCGTCGCCTTGGCGAGGGCCTCGAGGATGGCGACGAGCTGACCCCGGCCGGCCGCCGCCGGCAGGCAGGCCGGCTCCCCGCTGTCGGCGAGCCGCGTGTTGGCGAACAACCCGACCGGGCATCCGAGCCCGCAGAGCGTGACGGCGAGGGAGGCGGCGGCGCTCAGCGCGAGTTCGAAATCGGCCCCTTCCGCCGCGAAGGTCTCCACCGCGATCCTCAGCAGGACATGGCGGCTGGTCGTCGCCTCGGGGATTTTCACCTGCAGCGATCCGCGGCGTGCCGTGGCTTTCCAATGGAAGAGCTTGGGCCCGTCCCCGGGGCGGTAGGGCCTGACCCCGCGCGTCCGCGTGGGATCCTGCGCCAGGCGCCGGTGCGCCGGGGAATCGCCTGCGGGGTAAAGCGAGGTGAGCAGGGCGGGGTCGATGGGATAGACGGCGGGGTAGACGAGGATCGGCTCGACCCCGCACGCCGTGCGGGAGCGGATGTAGAGGCCGAAGGGATCCCCGGTGGTCAGGTGCAGGGGCCCAACCGGGTAGTAGCCGCGACGCTCCGCGGCCAGTAGGACCCGCCAACGCACGGCGCGTCGGCCGGGCAGCCAGGCCGAGCGCCGCAAGGCCGGCTCGGCCTCCCCCTCGGGGGCGACAGGCCGGATGCCCTCCGGGAGCGGGTGTTCGATCACGGCCCAGCAGAGGGGAAACGGCTTGCCGTTGAGGAGTCTCCAGTCGACGCAGGCCTTCTCGCCGGGAAAGAGCCGGGTCGCCTCGAAACGGCGCTCCAGGTGGACGCCCGCGAGAGCGACCCGGCCGGCGAGCAGGGAAACCAGCGCCGTGGAGAGAAACAGGGCGGTCAGCAGCAGGATGCGGGTCTCGGAAAACCAGGCGGCCAGGAGAAAGGCCGCCGCCGCGGCGCCGAGAGCCGGCGGCCGCAGAAGCAGGCCCGCGGCGCGGGCGCGGCGCTCGGAGTGGGGGCAAGGACGGGGGGGCGTCATGGGCGGGGGCCCCCCGCCCCGGGGCTTTTGCCGCCGGGCGGGGGGGAGGCTCAGCGGATGAAGTCGGGGCGGAGAAAGGCGGGGTCCGGGTAGGTGTAGAAGCCCTTGCCGCTCTTCACCCCGAGCTCCCCGCGGGCGATCATCTCCTTCAAGGCCTGGGGCGGGTGGTCCTTGGGGTCCCTGGACTCGTTGTAATAGACCATCTCGATGTCCCAGATCACGTCCAGGCCCACCTTGTCCATGAGGGCGAAGGGGCCCTCCTTCATGCCGGTGAAGATCATCCAGGCGCGGTCGATGTCCTGGAAGTCGACGTAGCCGTTGCCCCACATGAAGAGCACCTCGCGCTTGACGGCGCGCCAGACGCGGTTGAAGCAGAAGCCGAGCAGCTCCTTCTTCACCGTGAGGGGGACGAAGCCGATCGAGCGCACCCAGGCGATCCCGGTCTCGAGCACCTCGGGCAGGGTGCGGCTCCCGCCCATCACGTCCACCATGGTGACGCCCTGCATGGGGAAGTAGAAGTGGATGTTGAGCACCCGCTCGGGCCGGCCGCTTTCGCCCTCCAGGCGCGAGACGGGGATCGAGGAGCTGTTCGTGGCGAGGATCGCCCCCGGCGGGGCCTTGGCCGCGATCTCGCGCCAGACTTCTTTTTTGAGCTCGAGGTTCTCGGGCACGGCCTCGAGCACCAGCTCGGCCCGGGCCACCGCCTTGTCGAGATCGCGCAGGTGGCGCACCTTGCGCGCGCACTCCTCCCAGCGGTTCCAGGGGATGAGCGGCTTGACCTTCTTCGCCTTGAGGTCCGCGCGGAGCTTTTCGAAGGTCTGCCGGAAGGCGCCCGGGCGGGGGTCATAGACCGCGACCTCGTAGCCCGCGCGGGCGGCGATCATGGCGATCTGGGTTCCCTGGATGCCGGTGCCCACGACGGCGAAGCGTTTGAGCGGGAGCGGGGTCGACGATTTCTTCGGCATGGGTTCCTCCCCGGCGGTTGGAAGCGGGGAGCCCCGCGCGGGGCGGGGCTCCCCGGGAACGCGGTTGCCCTTGAACACGGGCCTACCCGAGCACCGAGGGCCCGAAGAACCGGGCCGGCGCCCAGAGGATGATCTCCGGGATGAAGATGCACAGGATCAGCCCGACCCACTGCAGGATGACGAAGGGGATGATCCCCTTGTAGATGTGGTAGATCGTGATCTCGGGCGGCGCAATGCCTTTCAGGTAGAAGATCGAATAGCCGAAGGGCGGGGTCAGGAACGCCATCTGCAGGTTCACGCAGAGGAGGGTCGCAAACCACAGGCCGTTGAAGCCGAGCTCCTGGGAGACCGGGGTGAAGATCGGGATCACGATGAGGAGAATCCCCAGCCAGTCGAGAAAGCAGCCCAGGAAAAAAACGATCGCCATCATGACGAAGAGCAGCGCGATCGGGGGAAGATTCAGGCCGAGCATGAAGTTGCTGATCGCATCGCCTCCGCCCAGGCCCATGAAGACCGCCTGGAAGGCGTTTCCGCCGAGAAAGAGGGTCATGATCATCGAGGTCGTGATCGTGGTCGACCAGCAGGCGTCCTTCATCATCTTCCAGGAGAACTTCCCGTAGCCGATGGTCATGATCACGGCCCCGAGCACCCCCATGCCGGCCGCCTCGGTCGGGGTGGCGATCCCGGCGACGATGCTGCCGAGCACGATCAGGACGAGGATGATCGGCGGGACGATCGATTTGGCGAACATCGCCGCCTTCTCGGCCCCGCCGTGCGCGCCGCTCGTCTCGGCAGGGCCGTACTCGGGCTTGATCAGGCAGAGGACGACGATGTAGGCGATGTAGAGCGCGGAGAGGAGAAACCCCGGGCCGAAGGCCGCGGCGTAGAGCCAGCCGACCGAGATCTGGCTCAAGCTGCCGTAGACGACGAGCATGATGCTCGGCGGGATCAGGATGCCGAGCGTCCCGCCGGCCGTGATGCAGCCGGCGATCAGCGGGATGTTGTAGCCCGCACGCATGAGCGCTGGGATGGCGAGCAGCCCGATCGAAACCACGGTTGCGCCGACGACGCCCGCGGTCGCCGAGAAGATGGTGCAGGCGATGATGACCGCGATCCCCAGGCCGCCGCGCAGCCGTCCCATGACGATGTGCATGGTCTCGAAGAGCCGCTCGGCGATCCCCGAGGCGTCGAGCACCTGGGCCATCATGATGAAGAGCGGCACCGCGACCAGCACGTACTCCTCCATCACGCCGTAGGCGCGGTTGGCGAGCAGGGCGAGCACCGCGTCGATCGAGCCCCCCCAGCCGATGACCCCGAAGACGACGGCCAGCAGGCCCAGGGTGAAGGCGAGCGGGTGGCCGAGGAGAAGCCCCACGAAGAGCGTGAAGAACATGACGACGGCGAGGGTTTCCGGGCTCATGGCTTCTCCCCCTTCAGCTGGTACCACTCTTTCACGAAGTTCGCGAACCCCTGGACGAAGAGCAGAAAGAGCGAGACCGGGATCACGGTCTTGTAGGGGAAAAGCGGCGGTTTCCAGGCGCTCCAGCTGTGCTCCCAGTTGGCCCAGGACTTGGCCGCGTAGGCGGTGCCGGCCCAGAGCAGGGCTCCCACGAAGGGCACGAAGACGAGCCAGTGGGTGATCAGCCGCAGGACGAGCTGCGCCTTGGGCGGCAGCTGGAGCGTGATCACGTCGATGCGCACGTGCCGGTCGAGGCTGTGCGTCGCCGCCATGGCCATCATGTAATTGAAGCCGTAGAGGTAGATCGTCACCTCGAAGGCCCACACCGTCGGCATGTTGAAGAGCTTGCGCATGAAGACTTCGTAGCAGACGACGAGAAAGAGCGGGATCATCGCGTAGGAGGTGATCCGGCCGACGAAGAGGTTGAAGGCGTCTACGGCGCGGACGAAGGATTTGAGCATGGGGGGTTCCTTTTCTGCCGGTGTTCCGGAAGCGCCCGTCCCGCGGCGGGCGCCCGCCGCGGGACGGGGAAAAACGGCTACTGGAGCAGCCTTCCTTTCAGGACCTCTTCCTTCGGCCACGGGGCGACCCGGCCGCGCAGGTCACGCCACTTGGCATACTCCAGCTTGAACTCCTCCTGCGAGTCGAGGACCTTCTTCACGTCCGGGTTCTTCGACGCCAGCTCGTCCAGGTAGGCGAAGGAGACCTTGGCGAACTCGACGATCGCGGCGTCGTCCATCTTCACGAACTCGGTGGACTTCTCCATGATCCTGAGCGCCTCGATGTTCAGGTTCTCCTGCCAGGCCCAGGCCCAGAGCTGGGTCTCCTTGGCCGCGGTCTCGACGATGATCTGCAGGTCCTCGGGCAGCTCGTCCCACTTCTTCTTGTTGAAGACGACGTCGAACTGGCAGGAGGGCTGATGGACGCCGGGCTCGATCACGTACTTGGTGATTTCGTGGAAGCCGGAGGGGATGTTCGCGGCCGGGGTGCTGAACTCGCAGGCGTCGATGACGCCGCGCTCGAGGGCGAGATAGATCTCCGGGCCGGGAAGCGGGGTGACCGAGACGCCCATGCGGGTGAGGATGTCCATGTACCAGCCGACCGTGCGCACCTTCATGCCCTTGAAGTCGTCGAGCTTGGTCGCTTTCTTGTTGGAATGCAGCCCGAGCTCCTGGCCGACGTTGCCGCAGAAGAAGGGCACCATCCCGAAGCGGCCGTAGAGCTCGTCGAACATCTCCTTTCCGCCGCGCTCGTAGTACCAGATGTTGTAGCCCTCGGTGTCCAGACCGAAGGGCACGGAGGCGAAGGCGACGAAGGCCTCGTTTTTCCCCTTCCAGTAGCCGGGCCAGGAGTGGAAGGCATCGAGCGTCCCCTTGGAGGTCGCCTCGAAGATCTCCATCGCCGGGACGATCGCGCCGGTCGGGAAGACCTTGATGTTCAGGCGCCCGCCGGAGCAGCCACGGACCGTGTCGGCGAAGTGCATCGCCATGTCGTGGAAGTTCAAGCCGCCCCAGGGGTCGCTCATGCGCCAGTTGAAGGTCTTGTTGGAGGTTTCGAACTTCTTGTTCGCCCATTCCTTGATGCGCTTGTCCTCGCCGAACTTCTCGATCTTCTTCTTCTGCTGGGCGAGGCTGTCCCCGGGAAGGGCCGCGATCAGGGCCGCGGCGGCGAAGACAACGAGCAACGCGACGGCAAGTCTCTTCATCTCCTCTATCCTCCCATAACGGTTGGGGTTCGGCTGGGTCGGTTTCAGGCTGCGGGGCTTTCCGCTCGCGGTGGCGACCACCTCCTTTCGTGCCGGGGGTGCGGCGGCCGCCGAAGCGGCCGCACGCGGTTCAGAAGTTGAGCGACTCCGGCCGCTTGAGCAGAAAATAGCCGTCGGCCGGGGTCCGGGCGACGATGCCGGCCTGCACCAGGGCGGCGACCGCCTTGGGCCGGAAGTCGCGCAGACCGATGCGGAAAAACTGGGTCCTGGCGTAGGGCAGCGCGACCGCCGAGTCGGCGCTGTAGGCCTTGCGGCGATCGAGATCGGCGACCACCCAGCGCGCCGCGCGCCGGATGCGCCAGCCCACGACCATCTGCGTGAGCACGTAGACCGCAACCAGCAGAAGAAGACCGAGAATGATCTGTACCGTTTCGGGCATGCCTTGTTTCCTGAATGGGGTTCAGCCCCCGAGGGGCCGTTTGTTGCCGCGGGAACCCCCATTTAGGCGTTCCTTGTTCAGTAAGTCAAGACGACCCCGCCGTCGAAGAGCAGGTCCCCGCCCACCAGGAAGCGGGCATGGTGCGAAAAGCCGAACACGAAGAGGTTGGCGACCTCGATCGGGTTCATCATCTCCTTGATGCGCGATTTGCCGAGCATCACCTCGCGGACCACCTCCTCGGGGCTGATGCCGCGCTGGGCGGCCTGGGCCGGGATCTGGTTCAGGGCGAGCGGGGTCTTGATGAACCCCGTGCTCACGGTGAAGGAGCGGATCTTCCCGTCGCCCTCGGCCGAAATGGACTGGGCGAGCGCGCGCAGGCCGAACTTGGTGATGTTGTAGACGGGCTTGTTTTTGGTGCAGATGTGGGCGTGGATCGAGGCCATGTGGCCGATCACGCCCGTCCCGCCGGGGCTCCGTCGCATGTGCGGGATGGTGAGCTTGGAGAGGAGAAAGGGGGCGCGCAACATGAGGCGCTGCATCCGGTCGTAGATCTCCATGGGGAAGTGTTCGATCGCGTCGATGTGCTGGATGCCCGCGATGTTGGCGAGGAACTTGATCGACCCGAGGCGCGCGGCGTCGGCGACGCAGCGTTCGACCTCCTCGTCGTTGCCGAGGTCGCAGCGCATGAAGATCATCTGCCCGCCCAGGTCGCGGGCCATCTTCTGGGTCTTCTTCCCCTCCTTCTCGTTGATGTCGAGCCCGACGGTCATGAGCTGGTTCGCCGCCGCGGCGATCGCCGTCGCCCGCCCGATGCCGGTTCCGGCGCCGGTGACGATGCAGACGTTCTGGACGCAGAAGGCCTCGTCCTTGAGGATCAGGATCTGCTCGCGGGTGATTTCGGGCTCGCGGATTTCCATGGGGCAGCGGTCCTTTCCGTGTTCGCGGGCTCCGGGCGTAGGGCGCCCCCGGATGCCGAATTTCCCCACCGTCGGTCAGGGTGGCGGCGCCCGCAACCGGCCGTCGGCGTGAGGGCCTGGAGGCGTCCGACTCTTGACCTTAAAGAAACTTCTGAAGGAATGATTGAACGCTGAAATCTCATTCAGCATCAAGCAAAACATGCGCCAGCGGCTCAGGAAATCCGCAACAAGGGCTGAGGCTCCTCTTTTTTTGATATAGATTTCAGATCATTGTTCCCGAACCCGGGCCTCTCCCCGCCGCCGTTTCGGACCCTTCCGCCCGGTGCGAGATGAATCCAAAAAGATACATGTAGAAATTATGAAGCATTCATGGGGGCAAAGGGTGCGCATCACCGCGGCAAAAATTGAGTTTGTCTTATGATGAAAATAGGTTAAAATTCAGCATGCGCCTTGTCCGAAGGGTCATGAAGGCCAAATAAGTTTCTTTTTGGATACATTTTCCAGGGTTCATCCCGCCTGACCATTTGTGCCGTGGCGGGGGCGGGAAGGCCTGGTGCGCGATAATATTCAATTTTTCAAGTGAGTTGCTAAGTGATTTGGGCCGTGGCCCAGGCGTGGGCCGTTTCCTTGGCGAAAACCCGGTGCCGGGTGGCCGATGTGACACAAGATTATGATTTCATTGTGCATAACGATTGAACATCGTGGCATGTTTATTGCTCTGGAATAGGGACCGAACGCTTCGCTGCGCCAAGGCCCCATCAACCGCGGAGGGAAAGACGATGAAGGTTCTCGATCAGGGAATCAACCCCATTTTCACGGACCCGGACCCGGACAAGGCGCGGGAGTTCTTCCGCAAGAAGCCCCGGGCGATGGTCGACAAGCGCATGACCGAAAAGGAGGCCGTCGCGAAGTTCATCCCCGACGGCTGTTATCTCGGCATCGGCGGCTTCGGGGCCAACAGGATCCCCACCGCCGTGATCCACGAGATCCTGCGGGCCCGGCGGAAAAACCTGGGCTTCCTGGGACACACCTCGACGCACGACTTCCAGCTCCTCTGCGCGGGAAAATGCTTCAACCGGCTCGATGCGGCCTACATCGTCGGCCTCGAAGCCCGCGGGCTTTCGCCCAACGCGCGGCGCTACATGGAATCCGGCGAGGTGAAGGTCTGCGAGTGGACGAACTACGCGCTCGCCGCCCGCCTGCGGGCCGCCGCCGAGGGCGTCTCCTTCGCCATCGTGCGCTCGATGCTCGGCACCGACACACTCAAGATGTCCGCCGCCAAGGTGATCGAGTGCCCCTTCACGGGCAAGAAATTCGCGGCGGTGCCGGCTCTGTGGCCGGACGTGGCCGTAATCCACGTGCACGAGGCCGACATGTACGGCAACGCCGTCTTCCGCGGCATCTCGATCGCCGACCTGGAGCTTGCGCGCGCGGCCAAGCACGTGATCGTCACCGCCGAGCGGCTGGTCAACAACTTCACCATCCGCAACAACCCCACGGCGACCTCGATTCCCTTCTACCTCGTGGACGCTGTGGTGGAGGTCCCCTACGGCAGCTACCCGGGCAACATGCCCTACCTCTATTTTTCCGACGAGGAGCACCTCGCCGCCTGGATGAAGGCCGAAAAGGACCCCAAGGAGTTCGAAGCATTTCTCGACCACTATATCTACGGCGTCTCCTGCTTCGAGGAATACCTCGACCGCTGCGGCGGGCTGAAAAAGCTCAAGGAGCTGCAGAAACTCGAGACCCTGGTCGAGAAGTGAGCCCGGGGCGTACCCCTCAACCCCTCCCGCGGCGTTCTCTTCCGCGGAACCCTCTGCAAGGAGCAGCGGCGATGAGCAGCCCATACAACATGATGGAAATGATGATCTGTATCGCTTCGCGCTTTCTCGAAGACGGCAAGACCGTGGCGGTCGGGACCGGGGCCCCCTGCGCGGCGGCGATGCTCGCCCAGAAGCTGCACTCCCCGAACCTCATCATCCTCTTCGAGGCCGGCGGGGTGGCCCCGCTGCTGCCGCAGATGCCGATCTCGGTCGGCGACTCGCGCACCTTCTTCCGCGCGGTCATGGCGGCCGGCATGAACGAGATGATGACCACCTGCTGCCGCGGCCAGGTCGACTATGCCTTTCTCGGCGGGGCCCAGATCGACAAGTACGGCAACATCAACTCCACGGTCGTCGGCGACTACTACAAGCCCAAGGTCCGCTTCCCGGGAAGCGGCGGGGCGAACGATTTCGCCTCCTTCTGCTGGCGGACGATGATCATGACGGTCCACAGCAAGGCGCGCTTCGTGGAGAAGTGCGACTTCATCACCTCCCCGGGCTACCTGACCGGCGCCGGGGCGCGCGAGGCGGCGGGGCTCCCCCAGGGAGGCCCCTACAAGATCATCACCGATCTCGCGGTCATGGGCTTCGACGAGGAGACCCGGGCGATGAAGGTCGAGTCCCTGCACCCCGGCGTCGAGCTCGACAAGGTGCGCGCCGAGACGGGCTTCGAGCTTCTCGTGGCGAAGGACCTCGGCCGGACCGACCCGCCGACCGACGAGGAGCTGCGGATCCTCCGCGAAGAGGTGGACCCCCTGCGGCTGGTGATCGGCCGCGCCTGAACAAGACGGCCCGCGCCAACCCCTCGCCCTCCCCCCGTGTGACCGCCGGGGGGAGGGCTTTTTGTTTTGGGGGGCGCTACGGCCGCCAGGCGGGGACGGCGTTTCCCGCCGCATCGCGGCCGAAGGGGACCCAGAGCAGCGCAAAGAAGGAGAGGCCGATCTCCGCGGCCGAGGGGGGAACGAGGACCTCCTCCGGCGGGGCGGCCTCGGGGTCGACGGCGGCCTCGATTGCGGCGATCTCGGCCTCGAGGGCGGCTTCCAGCTCCGCGACCCGCTCGCGCACGGCGGCCTGGCTCTCCTCGGCCCGCGCGGCGTCCATGCGCTCTTTCTGCAGGCGTCCGGCCGACTTGGCCGCGGTGCCGATCCGGCCGGCCGAGGTCGCGCTCACCGCACGGCGGCCCAGAAAGGCGCCCAGGATCGCCGTGCCGAAGGAGATCGCGGTTTCCACCTTCTTGGCGGCAAGCTCTTCTTTCTCCCGGGCGACGGCCTGCTCCGCGCGCAGCAGCCGGTCCCGGAGTGTCGCGAACCGGCCGGCGTAACGGCGCCGCAGGGCCTCGACCTGCCGGTCGCGCTCCTCGCGCAGCAGCTGCGCGCGGCGGGCGAGAAACTCGGCGCGGGATTCCCCCGGCCGGGAGACCGCGCCGGTCCGGGGGCAGCGAAGCAGCCTGAGCGCGAGCCCCTGCCGGGCCCAACGCAGGAGGTCGCGCTTCCAGGCGTCGTAGGAACGGGCGTCGTGCGCGGCCGGGGGAAGCCGCCCGAACCGCCCCGCGGCGGGCGGGCCGGTGAGGAAATCTGCGGGGTCGAGCGCGAGCTCGCGGGATGCCCCCCAATCGACGGGCGCCGGTCCGGGGGAGAAAAAGGCCGCCAGCCCGACGCGCCGTGCCACCTCGACGCCGAGGCGGGGGCTTGCGTGCCTCAGATCGAGACGGGCGAAGAGGGCGGGCAGGTACTCGGGCGCCTCCTGCGGCGCAGCCGGCGGGAGCGTGAAGACCGGGACCCCCGGCGGGAGAAGGGGCGGGGCGTTTTCGGTCGCCGGGCCCCGGGCGGCTTCGGGCTCCGCCGCGGCGACGGCTGCAGGGGCGGCCGCCTGCGCCGCCTTCGCCGCGGCGAGCCGCTTGATGTCCTCGCGCGTCATCGGCCCCTTGAGGTAGGAGAGCGTCCAGCGGGTCTGAAAGAGAAGCGGCTCGTTTTCCTTGGCGCGGTGCAAAAGAAAGACGCGTTTCCCCAAACCGGAGACGAGGCGCTCGAGGCCCTTGCGGTCGAAGCCTTCGCCTGCGGCCGCGCCCTCGAGGCCGGCGAGGAGCCGTTCCCGGTCCCTCTCGGTCTGCAGCCGGCCGATGAACCAGGTGCCGGCGTTGGAGAGCCCCTTGTAGTCGAGATCCACCGGGTTCTGGGTGGCGAGGACGACCCCGAGTCCGAAGGCGCGGGCCTGTTTCAGAAGGGTGAGGAGCGGCGTCTTGGAGGGGGGGTTGGCCACCGGCGGCAGGAACCCGAAGACCTCGTCCAGGTAGAGAACGGCCCGGAGGCTCGCCGTCCCGGGCTGCGTGCGCATCCAGGCGACCGCTTCGACCAGCAGCCGGGTCACGAAGAACATGCGCTCGGCGTCCCCGAGGTGGGCGATCGTCATCACCGCGGCGCGCGGCCGTCCCTCCGGCGTGTAGAGGAGCCTTCCCAGATCGAGCGGCTCCCCCTGCGTCCAGGCCTCGAAGCCGGGGGCGGCGAGCAGGTTGTTGAACCGCAGGGCGAGCGCGAAGCGCTCCTTTTCCGGGAAGAAGGACTCGAGGTCGAGGATGCCCACGCGGTCGAAGGGCGGCCGCTGGATGCCGTGCACGAGGCCGGGGAGATCGAGCCCGCGCCCCTCCGCCCAGGCCGCGTCGAGCAGCCGGGCGACGAGGATGTGCTCGCGGCCCGTCACCGGGTCGGCGGGAACCCCGGCGAGGGCGAGCAGCCCCGTCGACGTCTGCTGCAGGTGGCCGGCCAGGAGGTCGGCATCCGCACGCACGGCTTGCGGCGGCGGGGCGATCCCGCCCAGGAGGTTGACGGGCCGCCCGGCGCGGCTCCCCGGGGTGTAGACGGTGAACTCGGCCGACTCCTGCAGCCGGCGGATGCGGGAGGCGTCCTGGCCCCAGTCGGCGAGCCCCCGGCGCCAGAGCTCGGCCTGCCGGGCGGCGAACTCCCGGCGGTCGACCCCGGCGGCCGCGGCCTCGTCCTCGCCGACCCAGGGGAGGAAGGCCTCGGCGCTGAGATCCGGCAGGGTGAGGAGGAGGTTGGGGAGATCGCCCTTGGGGTCCACGGCGATGACCGGGACGCGGTCGATCAGGGCTTCCTCGAGAAGGGCGATTCCCAGGCCGGTCTTGCCCGAGCCGGTCATGCCGACGATGACCGCGTGGGTGGTGAGGTCGCGGGAGTCGTAGAGGACGGCCTCGCCACCGGGGGTGCCGGTGGCGGGGTCGATCCCGCGGCCGAGGTAGAAGACGCCGAGTTGTTCGAAGGATTTCATGCGCATCCTCGCGGCAGGGGGGAGGGAGGGGACGGCGCGCCGGGCTTCCCGTTGCTTAGCGGTTGCCGGCAGCGATGTCAAACCGCAAGGAGGGCCGGGCCTGCGGTTCGGGGCCTTGCGGGCAAAAGCCTTCTGCGGCAGGGTTCGCCGCCGCAAAAAAGCGGGGCCTCAGGCGAGGATCAGCCGCGCGAGCGCCGTGAGGACGATCACCACGCCCATGAGATCGAGCATGTCCATGACCCACCCTCAAACGAGGAATTGTCGCGGATGCGCTGCGAAGAATAGACAGCAAAAAGCGTGCAATCCCGTCGGAGGCGGTTTTTTTTAAAAATTCCGGCCGCTCCTCGACGGCCCGGGGCGCAAGGTTGGGAAATCGGCTGCCGCGGGTTGGGAGGATCATTTCCCAGGTTTTCTTTTCCCCGCCCCTCTGTTAGGCTGCGGCGGCCAAAGACCCGGGGGAGGAAACGACCGTGTTTCGGATCGGCGAGATTCTCGATCTTGCGGTGCGCATCGAACAAAACGGGGAGAAGACCTACCGCGCGGCACGGAAGCGCTTCGCCGGTGAGGACCTGCGGGAGCTTCTCTCCTGGATGGCGGCCGAGGAGGCGCGCCATGCGGCGTGGTTCGCCGAGCTGAAGCTCCGCCTCGCAGAGGGCGGCGGGAATCCCTTTCTCGAGGAGATGACCCGCAAGGTGCTCGACGACCTGCTTTCCGGGAGGAGCTTTTCCCTCGAGGAGGTCGACTTCGCGGCGATCGAGGACCCCGCCCGGCTGATCGCCGTCTTCATCGAATTCGAGCGGGACACCGTGCTCTTCTACGAGATCCTCTCCTCCTTCGTGGAGGAGGGGGAGACCCTGCGGCACCTCGCGGCGATCATCGCCGAGGAGAAGCGCCACATCGAGCGGCTCGAGGAGGTGCTGGGCGAGCTGGCGCCGGCCGCCCCCGCGGGGGGCTGAAGCCGCCGGGCGCAAAGGGCGGCGAACCCAAGGAGCGCGAGGGCGGCGATCCCCGCCGCCGCGGCCGGGCCCCCGATGGAGGCCGCCCCGAGGAAACAGCCGCCACCGCCGCCCCCCCCTCCGCCGCCCTCGGCAACCGAGGGGGTGGTCGAGCAGCCGGAGTAGGATTCGAGATCGAGCAGCACGCTCGCCCCCCCCACGCTCACGGTGCACTCGAAGCGGCGGTCGAGCTCGCCGTCGCTGAAGGAGACCCGGTAGATGCCGGGTTCCAGGACGGGGAGGGCATAGCCGCCGCTTGCGCCGGTGACCGCGAAATAGGTGCCGCGGTCGGGGAGGACGCGCACCCCGGCCAGCCCCTCGCCGGGGTCGTAGAGGCCGTTGCCGTTTGTGTCCTCCCAGACGGTCCCCACGAGGAAGCGGTTGTGGTGGTCGGCGTAGGCGGTGTTCGCGGCAGCGAAATTCCCGGTGATCACCTGGGGGCCGACCGAGGTTGCGGGATCCGTCTCCGGGACCACGGCGTAGCCCGCGTTCGTCCAGTTGCCGCTGATCCCCATGATCGCCAGCCGATGGCCGGGCGGATCCTGCATGCCGTCCGGCCCGTACCCCCAGTCGATGTTGAAGGCCGCATGCCCGTAAAGGGCGCTTCGCGAGTAGGAATACACGATGCCGGCGGCCGCCGTGTACTTGAAACCGGCCGCCTGAATGCGCAGGAACTGGCCGTCGTGGGTTTGGTCGTCGATGGCGATCAGATACTCGCTGTGCGCCCGGGCCGCGGCGTGGAGCCGCGCGTCGAAGGCGGCGGGCGGCTTGGCGGGGAGGGCGGCGAAGGCCTCCTTCATCGCCTCGAGGTTCACCCCGAAATGGAGCACCGCCTGGCGCACGTCCGGGTCGGCGGCTGAAAGCGCGGCGAGCCAGACTCCTTCCCGTGCCGGGTTTGCGCGCGCGCGGTTGGCGAGCCAGAGCAGCTGCTGCTCGTTTCCGTCCGGGTGGAGGCCGTCCGGCGTTTTGTGGTAGGTCCATTCGACCTCGGGTGCGCCCGAGAGCGCAGGCCGGGGTTCATCGCCCCCGAGACGGGAATCGGCCGGGGCCGCGACGACCGGGGGGTCGGGCTCGGGGAAAAAGACCGGGGATGCCGCCGGCGAGGGCCCGCCGAGCAGGATCAGAGCGAGGCCGAGGACGGCGCGCGGCAAAAGAGGGGCGTTTCGTTTCGCGTGCGGGTTCATGTCAAGTAGCGCGGCACAAGGCCCGACCGGATAGCGCAACGGCGCATGCAACGCAAGGAGGAAATCGTGGGGACATCCCCCCTGGGGGTCATTATCGGACGCTTCGGCCGGAAGATGAGGGGTTTTTGCGGCGGCCGGCGCCTCCTGCGCCTCGCCCTCGCCGCGGCGGTGCTCGTGACCCTCGGCGGGCGGGTCACCGGCGCCGGGCCGCGGCCCGGCGAGCGGCCGCTCTGCGCGCCGGGTGAGATTCTCGTCAAGCAGAGAACCCCGGGGCCCGGTGCCGCCGCCGCGGCGGCGCGGCGGCTTGGCGCCCGTGCCCTCAGGCCGCTTTCCGCCCCCGGCCTGCACCGTATCCTTCTCCCGCCGGGGGGGGACGTTTCCGCGGCGCTCGCCGCGCTGCGCGCCGATCCCGAAGTCGCCTGGGCCGAGCCGAACGCGCTGCGCCGCCTCGGCAGGGTGCCTGACGACCCCGCCTATCCCTCGCTCTGGGCGGCCGGCCGCATGCGCGCCCCGCTCGCCTGGGATGCGGTGAGCGACTGCCGCGGGACGGTCATCGCCCTCCTCGATTCCGGCGTGGACATGACCCACCCCGATCTCGCGGCCAACCTCTGGGTCAACCCGGGCGAGATTCCCGGAAACGGCCTGGACGACGACGGCAACGGCCGCGCCGACGACCTCCACGGCTGGGATTTCGTCTTCGAGGATCCCCTCCCGCGGGATGCCAACGGCCACGGCACCCATGTGGCGGGCACGATCGCCGCGGTCGCCGGAAACGGCGCCGGCATCGCGGGCCTCTGCTGGCAGGCGCGGCTCATGGTGCTCCGCGCCTTCGACGCCTCGGGCACGGCGACCGTCGCCGACCTGGTCGAGGCGCTCGCCTATGCCCGGCAGATGGGCGCCCGCGTCGTGAACGCAAGCTACACGGGCGAGCTCTTTTCGCAGGCGGAACGGGAGGCGCTCGAGGAGCTGGCGGCGGCCGGCGTGCTCGTGGTGACCGCGGCCGGAAACGACGGCCGCGACATCGACCGCGAACCGGTCTACCCCGCGGCCTACGATCTCCCCCACGTGCTGGTCCTCGCCGCCTCCGACGCCTCCGACCGGCCGACCCCCTTCACCAACCGCGGCACGAGAAGGGTGCACGCGGCCGCGCCCGGCGCGGCCATCGTGAGCACGCAGATGAAGGAGGAGGAGGTGCTGGCGCTCGAGGGCTTCGAGGAGGGAGGCGGGGGCTGGAGCTTCGAGCCGCCCGCCGGCCGCGAGAGCCCCGGGTTCGAAAGCGCCTGGGCCCTGGGGGACAGCCCGGGGGCCCTTTACGAGAATGCCGCGGATGTCGCCCTGGTTTCGCCCCCCTTCGATCTTGCGGGGTTCGCGGGCGGGGTGCTCGAGTTCTTCCTGCGCCACGACATCGCGGCCGACGGCGACCGGCTGGATGTCGAGAGCCTTCCCGGCGCGGGGGGCAGCGGGTCGGTGCGGGAGGTCTGGACGTTCGGGCCGGCGGGAAGCGTTCTCTACGACGACGGGGTCTTCGGCCGCTCGGCCGGCTGGGTTCTCGCCGAGGCCTATTTCGACGACCCCGACCTGGCGGCGGCAAGCCGCGTGCGCTTCCGCCTCCGGACGAACGCCGCGGGCAGGGCCGACGGCTTCGCCGTCGACGACGTGCGCGTGAGGGCGCTGCGGCCGGGGGAGGACGCCTACGGCACGCTTTCGGGCACCTCCATGGCGACGGCCCACGGCACGGGGCTGGCGGCGCTTGTCCTCGCGCTTTCCCCGGGGTTGACGCCGGGGCAGGTCAAGGAGCGCATCGTCGACGGCGCGGAGCGCCTTGCGGCGCTCGCCGGGGTCGTCTTCTCCGCCGGGCGGCTCGATGCCTTTCGCGCCGTGAACGGGATCCCCGCCCCCCCCGCCAACTTCACCGCGCGCGGTGTTTCGGGCGCGCGGATCGACCTCTCCTGGCAAGGGGGCTACCTCGGCGCGGTCCAGGTGCGGATCGAGCGCCGCCGCGCGGGGGCGGCCGATTTCGCCTGGATCACCGCCGTGGACGCGGCGGCGGGCGGCTGGTCGGACACCGCCGTCGAGGCGGGGGCGTCCTACGTGTACCGCGCCTGGGCGGACAACGGGGAGCGCCGCTCCGACACCGCGGTCGAGGCCGCGGCGACGGCGGCGCCGCCCCCCTCCGGCGGCGGCGGAGGCGGCGGGTGCTTTCTCGGCGCGCTCCCCGGCGGGTCGGCCCCGCCCGGAAAACCATCCGCGGCTATCGGGCGTCGATCACTTCGCTGATCTGGCGCACGGGCGTGATGTCCGTGAAGTTGGGGATGTCGCCCCGCAGCGCCCCGCCGGATGCGGCCACCCCCTTCTCGTAGCCGTCCGCGGTTTCGAAGTAGAGGTTCCCGATGCAGGCGTAGGGCGCAGGCTTGCCCTCCCCGCCGGAGAGGCCCTTCAGCACCTCGGTGCGCACGAGCCCGAAGGGCCTGAGCAGCCGGAAGACGAGATCCATGTGCGCGGTGCGGTAGTACTCGAAATCGAACCGCGCCCCTTCCCGGTTGGGGTACATCACGCTCACCTTGTACATCCGTCTCCTCCCTTCATCGGTCCGGGGCCTGCGCCCCCGTCGTCCCCGGCCCGGCCATCCGCGCCCTCCGCGGCCGGCCCCTCCGGGATGCGGCGGCGGCCTTCCCGCGTCTCGAGAAACAGACCCTCCTCCGAAGAGGTCATCGCCCGCGAGAGCTGCACCATGGCGCGCTCCGTGAAGCGGATGCGCTCGCCGCCGTGCGTCGCGTAGAGGGCCTCGCCCGCGGCGAAAAGCTCTGCCGCCTCGAGCGGGATCTCGGCCCCGGTGTTCAGCCGCAGCCGGGTGTCTTCCCCGAACACGACCTCGCGCACGAAGAGCGCGGTGTCCTCGTAGGGGAAATAGACCTTCTCGATCCCTCCCCCGTGCTCCTGGCCGACGTAGTAGCCGCCCGCGTCGCGCCGGATCGAGCGGTGGAAATGCTCGCTGATGCGCGGGTTGCGGAAGACCCCGTGGGCGTTGCACCAGCGGCCGCGGCGGTCGAGCCAGAAGAGGGCCTGCTCCTTGGGCACGACGATCACGCACCTCTCCTCGCGTCTCTCCGGGTGCCGCGGTTCGGCCACGGCCTCGCCCCCCCGGGGTCAGGCCCCGCCGCGGCCCCGGCTGCGCCGGGGGTGCGGCCGGGCGAGGGCCTCGATGCGGCCGGCGGCCTGGAGGACGGCGTTCAGGCTGAGCGGCGGCCGCTCCGCCTCCGGCCGGGCGCGCAGGCCCGCCAGCCATTCCGCGGCGGCGCCGGGAAACCCGAGGCGGCGGCAGGCGAGGAAGGCGGCCGACTCGGCCTCGAGGTCGGCCTGCTCGCCGGGGAGATCGCCGCGGTCGGGGAAGCCCGCCTCCTCGTCGCCGCCCAGGTGGCCGCAGAAGAGATGCCCGAGCTCGACGGCGAGCGCGGCGAGCCGGCCTTCCGGCGGGAGGCCCTCCGGCAGGCGGACGAGCGTGCGCATGCGCGCCGGCGGCGCCTCGGCGCCCAGGCTGCGGCGCAGCGCCGGGGTGAGGCGCAACGTGCGCTCGGCCGGCGGGGTGGGCGCCGGGGTGGAGACGACGGCCACGCGATCGGCGGCGAGTTTCGCGGCCAGGGTCTCGAGGGTCCGGGCGGCGTTTCGCTGCGCGCCGCCC
>Ga0073932_1001719_pt1 | contig 38931 bp, 47 predicted proteins | sample DewCreD2012metaG_FD_76967 | JGI IMG/M metagenome (GOLD analysis project Ga0073932, IMG submission 76967) | Hot spring sediment bacterial and archeal communities from British Columbia, Canada, to study Microbial Dark Matter (Phase II) - Dewar... ...
AACTAAAAGATTGGCTTGTGTTTTATAATCAAAAAAGACCCCACCAATCATTAGGCTATTTAACACCTTATCAATATCAAGAAAAAAGAGGCTTTGTCTCAAAAGTATGTAACTAGGACATTTGCTTGCAAATATTTAGTTTGCTAATATACAATATTTTAATTAATATTTAAAGGGGGTTGACATTATGACCAAAGAAATAGAAAATGGTTTAGAAAGAGGGAAAAAAATGGCCGAAGGGCACGACGAAAGAGATCAAGCGGCGATTGATCTAATCCGCAAAAGGCTTGAGAGCGGGTTATCTTCAAATGGTTATGAATATGAAGAAGATAGAATACCCCGTTGTTACTCTGTCAGGGAGTTTTTAAGTTATCTTAGGGGGACAAAGGAATATAAAAAAGGGCTTGAGCTTAGAAGGCGGGAGCTTTTAGAAAAAAGGCCAGATATTAAGGAATTTTTACCGGAAGAACTTCAGACTAGTTTTGAGTGTACGCCAACTTTTTGGGAAATGATAATTAACTTCGGACAGGATGTTTTACATCTTTCTTATAGACCAGAAGATTACCCCCCGGAGTTTAGGGAGAAAATGGAGCATTATCTAGACGTGGTTAGAAAAGCTAAAGTTGGCGGAGAACAGGCGAATCGAGAATTAATTGAACAAAGCGACCGAGAAAGATATAGAGCTCATGCTGAGGTTTCCCGTTATTTTATTAATAATGGATTTGTTGAAGATATGCGCGCGTCAAGATATCTTGTTCGCTTATTGTTAATAGATGTTGGCATAGAGTACATTCAAGATGCAAGATTATCTATTTCGAGAAACAGCGTCGATCTTTCTTTTCACGAAGAGGTGACTAAATTTTCTTCCGAGACTATTAACGAAGTTAGAAACCGTTTTTTTTCTTCCCACGGGAATGTTGAGTTTATAAACAAAAATCAATATTCCGTCCCGCCTTTGATGAATAGCACCGCTGAAACTCGAGATCCGGAAAATAATAGATATGGTTCCGGCAGAAGAAGGCAATAGGCCAACAAGCCGCGATTTGAATTTCTTAACTTTCTCCAAAATAAATTCATATTTTGTTTTTTCTATTTTGTGTTTTTGGCGCTTCGGTTTATTGAGAACACATGGTATTATAAAGATTGATACGCTGTTTAATGACTATGATTAAACTCTATAATACTTTAACCCGAACAGTTGAGGAAATAACTTTAATTGAACCGCCGGCGGCAAAGATGTATTCCTGCGGCCCAACGGTTTATGATTTTGCCCATATTGGAAACCTGAGAACTTATATTTTTAACGATTTGCTTAAAAGGACGTTAATTTATCTTGGTTATAAAGTGATTCATGTTATGAATTTGACGGACGTTGACGACAAAACGATTCGGGCGTCGCAAAAAGAAAAAATTCCTCTTCGGCAATATACCGATCGTTATATTCGTTTTTTTCTTGAAGATTTAGAAAAATTAAATATTATCAAGCCAGACATTCTTCCAAGAGCCACCGATCATATAGACGATATGATAAAAATGATAAAAACGCTTTTAGACAAGGGTTTTGCTTATAAAGGGACAGATGGTTCAATTTATTTTGATATTGGTAAATTTCCCGATTATGGCAAACTTTCCGGTATAAGTTACGTTAAGGGTTTAAAGGCGGGCGCGAGGGTTTCCTTAGACGAATACAGTAAAGAAGAAGCGGCGGATTTTGCTCTTTGGAAGGCTTATAGTCCCGAAGATGGCGAGGTTTTTTGGGATTCGCCTTTTGGCAAGGGGAGACCGGGCTGGCATATTGAATGTTCCGCCATGAGCACAAAATATTTGGGAGAAAGCTTTGAATTTCATACAGGGGCGGTTGATTTGATTTTTCCACATCACGAAAACGAAATTGCTCAAACTGAGGGCGCGACCGGTAAACCATGGGTTAAGTATTGGGTTCACGGCGAGCATCTTTTAGTCGAGGGGCGAAAGATGTCTAAGTCGGAAGGCAATTATTATCGTTTATCCGATATTATCGAGCGCGGTTTTAATCCGCTGGCCTTTCGTTATTTGGCGTTAACTGCTCATTATCGCCAAAAACTTAATTTTACTTGGGAAAGTTTAACGTCCGCCCAAAACGCTTTAAACAGACTTTATGAAATGGCTTCTTCCTTTTCATCAACAAAGAAGATTTTCCAAAACAAAGTTAAAATCTGGCGAAAGAATTTTAACGACGCCATTGCTAGCGATCTTGGCCTGCCGCAAGCTCTGGCTTTAATTTGGGAAATGTTAAAGAGCGATCTTTTGGAAGAGGAAAAATATTCCTTACTTTTAGACTGGGATAAGGTTTTGGGCCTTGATTTAGAAAAAGGAGCGGGGATGAAAACTATTTTTGAAGCGCCGCAAGAAATTGAGAAATTGGCCGCCGAGAGGGAAATTCTTAGAAAAGAAAAAAAATTTAAGGAAGCCGATTTAATTAGAAAAAAAATTGAAAGTTCTGGTTGGTTGATCGAGGATACTTCCGAAGGTCCAAAACTTAAGAAAATAAAATGAAGTAATTTTTTGTTCACTTTTTTCTATTTATTATTTTTTGTGCTTTTTTTCTTAATCTTCGTGTCTTTTCCACTACTGAAGACTTATATTGTTTTGTGATACTTTTAGTAAGAATCAGCTCCTAAAAATTTAAAATTTGCGATTTTAGATCTAAAAAAGAAAGGAGGTGAGAAAAATATGCAAATTACGATCCGCGTCGAGGTTGACGCCAACGTTCCCTCGACAACCGATAAAAGAAATACGGTTACTGTGGAGTGCGGTTCCGTGGTAGTTGTCGTGGACGCTCCAACCGAAGAGCCGATAAATACTATTCTTCCGGCGACAAACGAGAAGCCTGCCCAGCCGCCGGAAGCGACTCCGACAAAGGAAACTCTCGCGTCTAACACAGAAAAAGAGGAAGATGAAGAAGATAAAGACTAGTTATTGCGTGTTTTTAAGCCCGACTTTTTTAGTCGGGCTTTTTTAGGGCAAGACAAGAAGAAAATTGTTTCCGAGGGAAATAATTGAGAGTCTTTCTTTAAGTCCCTCTTCTAATTTTTCAATTCTTATCGATCTTTGCGCCGGCGTTAGTTTGAAAGAATCAATATGGCCGTCTTTCATAATGGAAATTGTGCCGCTTCTTTTAAAAATAGAAGCGAGAAAACTTTCGTTTGCGGACATCCCGGCCGCAATCATTGTCGATACTTTTTCGATTTCCCCTTGAGCTTCAATTTCCGCCAGATTGGGAATTTTGGCGCGAACAAATCTTTCTTTTTCTGAAATAAAAACAATTTCTTTTAATTCCACCGGTTCATATCCTTCCGGCGAAAAAAGCCTTTGTTGATTTTCTGGCGCAAATTTATTTGGCGCCTCGCTCCATTCTAACTGCGCTTCTTTAGCTTCTGGCCCGGAATACAACTGCATAAAAGCGTTTGAGAGTCCGGCAGCATCGCCAAAATATTGTCTTAATTCCGGTTTAGTAAAAAGCCCGGTTTTTAACAAACTTAAGGGATTTTGCAATAGTTCTTTTAGCGCGAGCGCCGCTTTTTTATAATAATCGATTTTTAGTTCAATCGATGAAGGATCAATAATTTTTTCGGGATTGGCCTCAATAAGCGATATTTTGTCTTCTCCCGCGGTTAATATTCGGGTTGGGTCGTTTCTTGGATATGGGGAAGTTATTCCTTTAAAGATGATTATTTTTTCATAAAGAGAAATTTCTTCTTTTGCAAGCAACCAATCGATAAACATTCTCTTTATGGGAGAAGAGATTGGTCTTGCCAGTTGCGGGGAAACTCTTTCATAGTCTTCTATTTCAATTCGGTCTATTTCTTTAAATGGCGTCATAAATTTAATTTATCATCTTTCAATTTCAAAAAGAAAGGAAGTTACGGTTGGAATTGGGGTTGGACTGTTTGGGATAGTTGGTTTTGCCTTTTGAGTATTGAGAGATGGAGAGACGATTGGTATTTTAGTAGGCGTTTCTGTTGGAATTTCAGTGGGCGTTTCTTGAATTGGCGAGGGAGCGGAAGGAGAAAAAATTTCCCCCCCTTTTAGGCCAAAGATAAAATAAATTCCCGCAAGGAAAGTTATTCCGAAAATAGCGGAAGCGAAAATAGCTCCCCAATGCGGTTTTATTTGATTTTTTTGAAATTTTTTTTGCAAATTAACTTCCTCCAGTTTCAGGTGTTTTTTTAAAGAAAGTTGGCTCGGGAGTTATTGTTGGCGACGGTTCGGGCGCGGAAGTTTCTGTTGGAGAAGGGGTTATCGAGGCGGAAGAAGGTTCTTTCCGTTGCGCGCGAGAACGATTATAAAAATAAATACCAAAAATAACCACGGCGGCAATAATAAGAATGGTAATCGCCGCGTCGATAAGAGTATTTCTATTCATCTATCTAATCTAAAAAAGACTATTTCTGAAAATTAAAACAGAAGGCATAATAATGTAAGAGATAAGAAAGAATTTTATGTTTTGACCGTAAGAATAGTTTTTTCAGCGTTCCAATCAAAGGGAGTTTGAAATTCAGCCGAGAGAGTTTGCATCTTAAGAGCGATATTTTCCGCTTCATTTCCTTTTGCCAAGCGCGCTTGAAAGTTTTTAATCACCGTTGGATATAGAATAATGCCCCTTAGATTGCCTGGTTCAATATCGATCATAAAAACAAACGACTCATCGTTTCTTTCAATTTCATCAACGGCGTAATCGTCAATAAAATCGCCGGCTGAATATAGAATTGGCCTGTCTTTATAAATTTCAATTCCCCTAAAAACATGCGCCGAATGACCGAAAACGATATCCGCTCCTTTATCGATAAGATCGTGGGCGAAGGATATGTGTTCTGGTTTGGGGGAATATCCCCAGTTTTCTCCCCAATGAGTCGAGACAATCAAAATATCCGTTTTTTCTTTAGTTGCTTTTACGATTTCAAAAAGCGTTCTCGCTCGATCATCGTTGCTGTCAATTGGAACATAAAAAACTCCCGGTCGTTCCGCGTTGGCTTCCCAAACAGGCTCATTATCGGTAAAAGCTAAAAATCCGATCATTTTTCCTTCGTTTTCCCATATTGCCGGCTCTGAGGCTTCGTCAAAATTAACTCCCGCTCCGGCATTTTTTATGTCGGCCCTCGAAAGCAATCTTTGCGTTTCGAACATTGCTTCATATCCAAAATCCAAAATATGATTATTTGCCAAAGAAACGGCGTTAATGTTTGCGTCTTTTAAAACATTGATGTTTTTTGCGTCCGAACGGAAATGAAACATTTTGGGAGTAATATTCCAAGTGGAACCTCTGTCTGAAATAACACATTCCAAGTTGCAAAACCTTTGATCAGCGCTATTTAGAACTTTAAGGGTATTTCCCCAAGGATAACTTGAGGGTTTATTTTTTAAGACTTCATTGACAAGTCTCCCCAACATTACGTCGCCAACAAAAGAAATTATCATATTAATTTATGTTTTTTAAGTAATTTTTAAACCAATTTTTGGCCAGTTCGGCCACTTTTTCTAAGGCGCCCGGTTCTTCAAATAAGTGAGTGGCGCCGGGAATAATTTCCAGTTTTTTCTCGGCTCGAATTTTTTCATAAGCCAAAGCGTTTAAATTAATAATTGGTTCATCATCGCCGCCGACAATTAATAGAGTGGGCGAGACAATCCTATCTAAAATTTCCATAACTAAATCCGGCCGTCCGCCTCTTGAAACTACCGCTTTTATTTCTTTTCCCAAAACGGCCGCGACTTTTAAGGCTGAAGACGCTCCCGTGCTGGCGCCAAAAAGACCGATATTTAAATTTTGCGTTTCTTTTAGATTTTTTATCCAATTTACAGCCGCAAGCAAGCGGTTGGTTAGGAGATCAATATTAAAACGATTTTCAAATATTTCGTCTTCTTTTTCAGTTAAGAGATCAAAAAGCAAGGTTCCGATATTGGCGTCTTCTAAAACTCTGGCGACATAATTATTTCTTGGACTAAATCGACTACTGCCGGCGCCATGAGAAAAAAGTACTATTCCGATAGCGTTATCGGGGATAACTAAATTGCCCTCAAGATTAATTTTGTTTACAGAGATGAGAACTTCTTTTTTAAATTTATTCATTTTTATCTAGATATTGTTTACTTTTCTTAGTATTTTGATTACTTCTTCATCAGTTGCTTGGGGAAATTTTTCATAATAAGCTCCAACCGCTCCCAAAAAATCTTTATCGATTTTTAGGGCGATAAATTCATCTACCAATGGTATTATTTTTTCGGCGATATCAAAGGGCGCCACCGGCACCGCCAAGATTATTTTTTGGGGTTTTCTGTCTTTTATATCAAGAATTGCCGCCTTAGTTGTTAGACCGGTGGCGATTCCATCGTCAACAATAATCGCGATTTTTCCTTCGTCGGGGATTTTTCTGATCCAAGGTTGATAGATATTTTTTCTTCTTCGAGCTTCGGTTTGTTCTTTTTCAACTTGAACTTTAAACCAGCCTTCGTCAACTGTGGCCGCGTATTTTTCTTCTTTTACCAAATGTCCATTTTCCGATACGGCGGCAATGCCAAATTCCGGCTGCAGAGGGTGTCCAATTTTACGAGCGATAACGACATCTAAAGGAAGATTAAGTTCTTTGGCGATTTCCGCTCCAACAATTACTCCTCCGCGGGGAAGTCCGTAAACTTTCGCCTTGGCATTTTTGTATATTTTTAATTTTTGAGCCAATAATCTTCCGGCTTCCGTTCTGTCCAAAAATACCATAAAAAAAGATTATGATTATCATTTTACCTCCTCAAGAAAAAAATGTAAGGGGAAGGTAAGGGAAAATAACGCTTTTACTATTTTCTTGCCGCTTTTTTTAAAAAAACAAATACGCGCGTTTTAATTTAATTTAATGATTCAGGGTAAAAAATATTATGAAGGGCAGTTTCTCGATCTTCCCAGTCCGATTAAAGATAGCAAATTTTCTCTTGAAAAGGCGTTAAGTTTAAGAAAAAGTGTTAGACAATATAGAGACGTTTTTTTAAGCGAGCAGGAAATCGCTCAAATACTTTGGGCGGCGTACGGATTTTCCAATGGACGGCGGGTAGTTCCTTCGGCGGGAGCGATTTATCCATTGTCGATTTATCTTTTTGCGCGGAAAGTTGAAGGATTGGAGGCGGGAGTTTATCGCTATTTTCCCAAAGAGGAACAATTGTCGGAGCCGGTTTTTGGGGATATAAGCAAAGAATTTTTTGAAAATACTTATGGTCAACATTTTATTGTTGAAGCAGCGGCGGTTTTGGCTATCGCTGTAAGATTAAAAGATATTTGGGAAAAATATGGCAAAGACGGGAATGTTTATGGATATATGGAAGCCGGTCATGTTTCACAAAATGTTTATTTGCAGTGTGTCAGTTTAGGCGTGGGGACGGTTGCGGTGGGAGCCTTTGACGAAGAGGGGATTAGAAACCTTTTTAATATTTCAGAAAATGAACTGGTATTATATCTTATGCCGCTTGGCAAACCTATTTAGACTAATTGTTTCTTACTTATTTATTTCGCGTTATTTAGTTTCTTCCGTCAATTTTTAAGTTACTTTATGCCTATTATTAAGTTAATTAAAAAAGGGGGTGAGAAAATATGGCCCACGTTCCAAAAGATGATACAGATGTTCTTTGGCGGGAATTAAAGACTCGCGACTGGGATTCATTTCATGAAATACTTAGTCAACATAAAGGAAAAACAAATGGTATTTCCGACACGCTTGTTGATATGATGCTGGAGGAAGCTAAAGAGCTTAAAAAAGAAGGGATTCCTTTTCCCGGTTCCGCCGACGAATTAAATCAAATTCTTAACGAGCGTTTTTCTCAGAGAAAATAATATGAAAAGTATGACAACGAATGGAAAGAGTCAGCGAAAAATTTAAGAGAGGAAGTCGCGGCGGTCCAGCCTTAAAGCTATGGCAAGAAACGCTTTTGGTTATGACTGCTTTATATTTGTTAGGTTTGGTTGTGCTTCTTTTTACTTCCAATCCCAATTTGTTTCCAACCGTTGTTATTTTGGGCAGTCTTGTCGTACCGGTTACTTTTGTTATTTTCTTCTATAATAATCGGCTTAGCAATTTAGAAGTTTCCGAAATCGCTTTATGTTTTATTTATGGAGGCGTATTAAGTATTTATATTGCCGCTATTTTGGAACACCTAATTTTTAAGGGGATTAATTTAAGAACGCTTTTTGCCGCCGGGTTTCTTGAAGAACTGGTTAAAGTCGCGACGCTTGTTTTTTTAGTTCGTTGGGGAACTCACGTTTCAGAGATGAACGGGATTATTTTGGGCGCGGCGGTGGGAATGGGGTTTGCGGCCCTTGAAAGTTCGGGATATTCTTTTTCCGCCTTTTTAGCTAGCGGCGGAGACCTCTCCCTAACTACTCTCGTTACTTTAATAAGGGGGTTACTTTCTCCAATTGGACATGGCGCTTGGACCGCTATTTTGGGCGGCGTTCTTTTTAGAGAAAGCGCTCCTTTTCGGTTTCGGCTAGATTATATTCTGATTTTAACTTATATCGGGGTTTCAACCCTTCATGGTCTTTGGAATAGCCTTTCTTTTATGATTTCTAATTTTCTTATTTCTTTTTTGGGAAGTCTTTTGGTTGGCGTTGTTAGTTTATTTTTCCTTTATCTCGTTTGGGAAGAGTCTAAAAAAAGACAAAGCGATCAAAATATTTTTTAAAAAAAGCGCCCTTGCGGGTTTTTAGAAAGGGCGCTTAAATTTAACTGAAAGCGGGTTAGTCCGTCGCGGACAACGGATTACCAGAGTAAACGATCATGGACGAACTGCGCAGTTTGTTTTCCCGGTTTCTTTCATATTCGTGAAAGACGTAAATTCCCAAGCAAGCATAGAACAGGACGATAAAAATCAACAGCGTTAGAAAAAAGATGGGGCTACGTCTTTTGGGACTCTTTTTTTCGTCCACCGCTCCCTCTTTCTTTCAGTTTTTACTAAGTATGCGCCTTGAAGGTTAAAATTTTTCTATAATCAGATAGCGTTTCGGTAAAATAATTTTGAGTAAATTCTTACATGCGATTCATTTTTTTTGATGATAATAAGTTTAGTTTTAGAAAAGGAGGGATTTATGCAGAAAGAGAGGCCTTCGAGAGAAAGCAGCGGAAATATTTTTTATTATCCTTCGCCTACGACATGGCCAAGAAGAGGGGGTGATCGCGGTTTACATGGAGGGATTGGTCGAAAAATAAATCGCGATTATGTGGAAGGAGGAGATCCGAAAGCCGGACTGGGCGGTTACAGCGCTTATATCGGTCCGGAAGTTTTTTCGAGCAACTATAGTTTTCGCGGACCGGGAGTTATAGATTTAGCCGCGCTTCCCGTTAATCCTTATTCTTATATTCCGGTTTTGTCCGATGCCGATATAGAAGACCATATTGAAAGTCTTATTAGATCCGATCCGATAATTGATATGGAAGATAGAAATAATATTTTTGTTGAGGTCAGAAACAGCATAGTTACTCTTTATGGGGAGGTAAAAAAGCGTCGGAGCAAATTTGCCGCTTTTAATGATTCTTTTTGGCAGCCGGGAGTAGTAGATGTAATCAATAACATCAAAATAATATAATATAATTTATGATTGTTGATGATCTTCGAAAACTGGCGAATCCCGACAAGGCTAAAATTCTTCAAAAATTTTTTAAAACCGGCAAAGGCGAATACGGCGAAGGCGATATTTTTCTAGGATTGACTGTGCCCGAGCAAAGAAAAATCGCCCAAAAATATAGAAATTTGACCTTTTCTGAAATTCAAGAACTTCTTTCAAGCCCTATTCACGAATTTCGGTTGACCGCGCTTATAATTTTAACTTTAAAATATAAAAAAGCTGAAGAGTCGGAAAGGGAAAAGATAGTTAATTTTTATTTGAAAAATTTAAAGAACGTCAATAATTGGGATTTAGTTGATCTTTCCGCGCCAAATATTTTAGGCGAGTGGTTTTTTGATAAGGACAAAAAGATTTTATATCAACTTGCGGTTTCGAAAAACCTTTGGGAAAGAAGAATAGCTATTCTTTCCACTTTTGGTTTTATAAGAAAAAACGTTTTTTTAGATACTCTAAAAATAGCGGAAATTTTGCTTTTCGATAAGCATGGTCTAATTCATAAAGCTGTTGGTTGGATGCTTAGGGAAGTGGGGAAAAGAGGTAGAGAAATTGAATTTGCTTTTTTAAAAAAATATTCAAGAAAAATGCCGCGCGCGATGCTTAGATATGCGATTGAAAAATTTAACGAAAAAGAAAGAGCCATTTTTTTAAAAGAAAACAAGATAACAACTTAGCCATTATCCGCCTTATTTAATTTACCAATTTCTTACATTTATCTAACCGCATAATCTTTAATCTGGCGTAGCCTTTAGGGCAGGAGGAGAATGGATGGAGGATTTAAGATTGCTAGGATTTTTGGGATTAAAATTTATCTTGATTGGAGTTGGATTTTTATTTTTGTTTTAGTTACTTGGAACTTGGTGGCTTTGGTTTTTCCATCAATTCATCCCGAGTGGTCATTTGGTTTAACGTTTGCGGTTGGGCTTTCAGCTTCGCTTTTATTTTTCGCTTCTGTTGTAGCCCATGAGCTGGCCCATTCTCTGGTTGCTAAGGCTCGTGGGCTACCGATAAGCGAAATAACGCTTTTTCTTTTTGGAGGCGTATCAAACCTTCAAAAAGAACCCACTTCTCCGCAAGAAGAATTTATTATGGCGCTCGTTGGACCGCTTACCAGTATAATTTTAGGAGTTTCTTTTTTAATCATTGGTCTTTTTTTAATTGGTAGTTCCGGACGATTTTTATTTAGTCCGCAGACGAGCTTAAGTCAAATCGGTCCAGTTCCCACTCTTCTTTTTTGGCTTGGTCCAATAAATATTTTTCTGGGCATATTTAATCTTATTCCCGGTTTTCCTCTTGACGACGGCAGACTGCTTCGTTCGATTCTTTGGGCGGCAACTAATAATTTGGAAAAGGCGACAAAATACGCCTCATTCGGAGGGCGGGCGGTGGGTTGGCTTTTTATTTTAACGGGAATTTTTATGGCAATTGGGGCTAATATTCCTTTTTTGGGAGCCGATCCGCTAGGGGGGCTTTGGCTGGTTTTTATCGGCTGGTTTTTAAACAATATCGCTCGTCAAAGCTATGAAGAAGTAATTATTGAAAAAAGGCTGGAAGGAGTTGCCGTTTCTTCAGTTATGAATCGGGAATTTTCTTTCGTTTCTCCCGATATTACCGTAAGCGATTTGGTTTATCAAAAGATTATGAAAACCGACAGCAAGGCTTTTCCTGTGGTAAGCGGCGAGGATTTAGTTGGGATTGTTTGTCTTGATGACGTCCGTAAAATTTCTCAAGACGAGTGGGAGAAAAATACGGTTGGTAAAATTATGACTCCGAAAGATAAGCTTGATATTGCTTATCCCGAAGAAAACACAATGGAAGTATTGGAGAAGTTGGTGGCGATGGATATTTGTCAGCTTCCGGTAATAAAGGACGGCAAAGTGGTTGGCATGATTGATCGGAAAGATATTTTAGAATGGGTTCAACTTCATTTGGGAAAAAAAGATTGAAAAATCCCGCTTGGCGTTAGTTTTTCTTTCTCAATCCTTACCTGCTTACAATTTTGTTCATAAACCATTTGGTCAGAATTTTCCTAGAAAAGAAACGCGAGGTTTAAAACAGATATTATAAATTATCTTGTCGGAAGGCTGAAAGATCCGACAAGATACAAACTTGGAAAGATTCTTAAAGAAAACTATTCGTTTGGCAAGAAACGCGAGGTTTAAAACAGATTATAAATTATCTTGTCGGAACGCAAGTGGAAGATCCGACAAGATACAAACTTGGAAAGATTCTTAAAGAAAACTATGAGTTTTCTTTAATGATAGAAAGGAGGTGATTATATGTTCGGATATGGAGGATTTTGGCCGGGTTGGGGAGGATATTTTGGTCCGGGCTGGGGACCGATGCCAGGAGGGGTTCCGGGAATCGTGGGAGGAGTTATTGACGACTCAGAGATCGCTTCTTATGTTCGGGATAATATTGATCTTGATCCTTATATTCCAGTGAGGGATAAAAACGCGATTGATGTTAATGTTGAAGGAGGGACGGTTACTCTTAGCGGTACGGCTAGCAGGCGAAGCAAAGGTTTGGCCTACGCCGACGCATTTTGGGCGCCCGGGGTTTTGGATGTGGTAAACAATATTGAAACAAAAGAGGGCGAGGAAGTTAAATCGCCGACAGAGCCCAAAAGGCAGGGTTAATTTTTTAAAAAACGAATGAAAAATCAAAAATTTGAACATAAACATAGAAAAGACGAAATCTTGGTTAATCCGATTCAGGTGCAAAGATTTTTGGAAGGGGTGGATTACCCGGCAACTAAACAGAAACTAATCGAAATCGCCAAAAAAGAAGGCGCGGATGAAAATGTTATCGCTACTTTGGAACATCTTCCCGACGATAAAAGAGAATACAATGGCCCGGTGGGGGTAAGCAAGGCGATTGGAGAATTAGAATAATTTTAACTTCAAATATTAAATGAAGGCCTTTTTTGGCCTTCATTTAATATGCTTTTTTTTGTTTTTATTTCCCTTTGGCAACAACCTTTATTTTTTTAGGTTGCGCTTCGGCGGTTTTGGGGAAAGTTAAAGTTAAAACCCCATTTTCCAAAACAGCTTCGGGTTCGGGCTTAACGCTTTCAGGCAACCTAAAGGAATAATTAAAGGAAGAAGCCATAGAGCTCATAAAATACCTTTTAGCTCCTTTTTCCTCTTTCTTTTCTTGAGCGCTTCCGGTAATTCTAACCACTCCGTTATCTACGGAAACATCAATTTTATCTTCTGGAATACCGGGAAGCGCGGCTTCAGCCACGAGCGATTTATCGGTTTCGTAGACATTAAGCCCTTGTCCCGCTCGAAGTTCAGGAATAACGGGCAAACTCCAATCTTCTTCGAAAATTGAGGAGAGGCTCCAAGGATTCCATTTTACAATGGCCATATTGATCACCTCCTTTCAGTCATTAAAGAAAACTCATAGTTTTCTTTAAGAATCTTTCCAAGTTTGTATCTTGTCGGATCTTTCAGCCTTCCGACAAGATAATTTATAATCTGTTCTAAACCTCGCGTTTCTTGCCAAACGAATAGTTTTTCTTTAACCACGAAAAATTCTTATTAGCACTTATATATCACGAGTGCCAAAATCTTGTCAAGAAGTTATTTAGCCTTATTTTTATTTTCTCAATAAATTCTCTCCAATTTCTTACATTTCTTTAACTTAATAATTACTGCCAAAGCAAAAAATTAAAGAGGAATATGTTTTAAAAATGATTAAAGTTATTAAGAACGAGCTTAAGGATCCACTTATTTTTTGGGGGCTCTCCATGATCGCCAATTTTTTCAATTGGCTTCATTTTCTTTTTTCAGGAAGAATTTTAACGAAAGAGGATTTTTCCGGTTTTGCGGTTTTCCTTTCGTTTCAAAGTCTGCTTATTGTTTTCGCCAACGCTTTAAGCGCCACTGTCAGCCGTTTTATCGCTTACTACAGCGAAAAAAAAGAATCGCAAAAACAATTTTATTTTTTTCGTCAATATTGGTGGCTTTCTTGGACAATGGCGGCAACGACTTTTTTTCTATTTTGGATATCGCGCGATTATTTTAAATCTTTTTTTGGTTTTCATTCAATTGTTCCCATAGTTGTTTTCGCTTTGATTTCTTTGCCTCTTTTTCTTCTTTATTTTGAAACCGGAATACTTTTTGGAAGAATGGCTTTTATTTGGGTTGGTTTGATATATGTGGTTGAAGCGGTTGCGAAATTTATTTTGCTTTTATTTGCTCCAGTCGTCGCTTTTCCAACCTTGACGCTCGCAACATTGTCGCTTTTTTTTTCTACTTCTTTGGCTTGGGCGGCAAGCGTTTTTATCGGGAGGAGTTTTCATCCTTTGCCAATTGCTGGAAGATTTAAAAATAAAAATGAAATTTTGGAGATGTATAAATTTTTGGGGAGTTCTTTTTTGGTTGGTTTGGGAATAGTCCTTATATATAACCTTAATATTATTTTAGTAAAACATTTTTTTTCCTCGACCGACGCGGCTCTTTACGCCGCTCTTTCTATTTTGGGCAAAATTCTATATTTTGGGTCGGGCGGACTAGTTAGTTTTCTTATTCCGCTTGTCGCTCGGGCGGAGGCAAAAAAAGAGACTCAATACCAACATCTCGCAATTATTTTGGCAATTGTGGCTTTTTTGGGCGGAGCGATCTTTTTTTCTTACTTGTTGTTTCCCAAAACAATTGTTCAGTTGTTGCTTGAAGAAAGAGGGGCGGCGATTTTGCCTTATTTGGGAAGATATTCACTGGCTATCCTTTTTTTGGTTTTGGCCAATTGTTTTGCCACTTTTAATTTGGCCAAAAGAAATTATATGAGCGCTTGTCTTCTTGCTTTTATGGCCGTATTTCAAGCGGTCTTTATTTTTTTCTTCCACGACTCTCTCTTGCAAGTGATTAATATTATCTTGGGAAGCGCTTTTTTGTTGTTAGTTGTTTTAACGGCGAATGAAATTATTGATATTAGAAGAAAAGCGAAAAAGGAATTATTCGTTAAATCGGGAAATAAAAAACAAAAAATCAATATTTTAGTTCTTAATTGGAGAGATATTCATCATCCGCAAGCGGGCGGGGCTGAAGTTTATCTTAACGAGCTTCTTAAAAGGTTAGTTTTAAAAAACTATAACGTTTATTTGTTTACCGCGGAAATCAACGGGCAAGAAAGGAAAATAATTAATGGCGTAAACATAATTAGAAAAGGCGGATTTTTTACGGTTTATTTTTGGGCGGCAATTTACTATTTATTTAATTCTCATCCTTGTTTTGATCTTATTATAGACTGCGAAAACGGAATTCCTTTTTTTTCGCCGCTTTATTCTAAAAAACCGGTAATTTTTTTGGTTTATCACGTTCACCATGATGTTTTTAATAAATCTCTTATGCCTCCATTTTCATGGCTGGCGATTTTTCTTGAAGTTTTTCTAACCCCTTTGATTTATAAAAAATCTTTTGTCATTTCCATTTCCCATTCAACTGCTGAGGATCTTGAAAGAGAAATTGGCCTTGCGAGCGATAAAATTATTAAATGCGGGGTTGACGCGGACATTTACCGCCCTTGCGCCAAATCGAAAATTCCTCTTTTTTGTTATGTTGGCAGAATTAAGGCTTACAAAAGCCTTGAAGTTCTTCTTAACGCTTTTAAATTAGTTGTTAAAAAAGCGCCTCGCGCTCGATTAAAAATTGCCGGAGAGGGAGACTGGCGGTCTTTCTTGGAAAGAAAGGTGGAGGAACTTGATCTTAAAGATAAAGTTGACTTTCTTGGCAGGGTAAGCGAAGAGGAAAAGATAGCCTTGATGGGGAAATCTTGGGCAATGATTAATCCTTCATATAAAGAAGGTTGGGGAATTACTTGTCTTGAGGCGAACGCTTGCGGAACGCTTGTTGTCGCTTCTCGCGTTGAAGGATTAAAAGAGGCGATTTGCGAAGGCGTCAGCGGATATTTATTTCAGTATGGAAACGTCGAAGAACTTTCTTCGATTATTTTGTATTTGATTCGCAATAAAAAGAAGGTAAACGAAATGGGAGAAAGCGCGCGTTTATGGAGTCTTCAATTTTGTTGGGATGAACAAGCGGAGAAATTAAATTTGGCAATTCGCCAAGTTTTAGGGTTTGGGGTTGATCGGGTTAAATCGCGTTCTTTGATTGTCCAAAAGGAGGAAAAATGGATCGAGTCTCTGTTACAGTAGGAATTCCGGCTTATAACGAAGGAACCAATTTAAAACATTTATTAAATAGTTTATTAAAACAAAACGAAAAGAAGATAGTTGTTGAAAAAATTATTATTTCTTCCGATGGAAGTTTTGACGATACGGTAAGAATCGCCCAAGAATTTAAGAAAAAATTTAGTCATTTTCAAATTTTTGACAATCGCAAAAGAGAAGGAGTGGGTTTAAGACAAAATCAAATTATGAACGCGACCGATAGCGATATTTTAATTCTTATACAAGCGGATACAAGAATAGAAGGGCGAAATTTCCTTGAAGAACTTGCTCGACCGATTGTCGAGGGGAAAGCGGATTTGGTTTCCGCCGCTCTTTCCGAACTTCCGCCGCGCAATTTTTTTGAAGAAACCTTGCTTGAAAGCATGAGATTTAAAAGAAGAGTTTTTGAAAATTATAAAAAAGGACGCAATCTTTATACTTGTCATGGGCCGGGGCGGGCTTTTTCCAAAAGATTTTATAAAAAGTTGGTTTTTCCTTTAAGCGTCGGAGAAGACGCATATAGTTTTTTATTTTGTCAGAAACTTGGTTTTAAATATTATTACGCTTCAAAGGCAAAAATAAACTATCGTCTTCCAAACAATCTTTCCGATCACCTAAAGCAAAGTTTGCGTTTTCGTTTATCTTCCAAATTAATGAAAGATTATTTTGGCGAAGAGTTTGTCAAAAAACATTATTGTCTTCCCAAAGATTTGTTTTTAAGGAATATTTTGCGTTTTTATTTAAATAAACCATTGCGCGCCGTTGTTTATAGTTTTTTGACGTTGTTAAGTTTCTTCGGTTTCTTTATTAAAAGCGATAAAAAGGATACTTGGGATATTGCGCTTAGTTCAAAAATTTTAATTTAAAAAATGAAAAAAAATATTTTTTTTAAAATTAGAAAAATTGTTTATCTTTCTCTTTTCTTTTTTGATAAATTGTTTTTTCGCAAAAAAAACGGAATAATCGTTTTTTGTTATCATAGCGTTTCCGAAGACGATTGGAGATACGGAGTTTCTCCTCGGGAATTTAAAGCCCAAATTGATTATTTAATTGAAAATTATCATCCGCTTAGCGCGGAAGAATTTAGTTATTATCTTAACTTTGGAAAAAATTTATCGTCGCCGTCTTTTCTTTTAACTTTTGACGATGGATATAAAGATATTTATCAAACAAAAGATTATTTAAAAGGGAAAGGAATTAAGCCTTTGCTTTTCCTTCTTTCAAATACGGAAAACGCGGACAGGGGAGAGCTTAAAACAAGGAGACTATTTTTAAATTTGAAAGAGATTAAGGAATTAATCCTAGACGGATGGACGGTTGGCTGTCATAGCGCCACGCATAAAAATTTTGACAATCTTTCGGAAGAAGAAGCCAAAAAGGAGATTTTGGACGCCAAAAAATTATTGGAAGAAAAACTTTCTTTAAGAATAACTTGTTTTTCTTATCCCAAAGGCGTATATCGGGAAAAAATTTTGGATATTGTCAAAAGAGCAAAGTATGAGATTGCCTTTAGTTTGGAAAGTCGTTTTGTCGATTTAAGGGGCGATCCATATAAAATTCCCCGCATCGCCATTGATAGAACATACGATTTTCTCGAATTTAAAGCCGCTTTTTCTCCTTCGGTGGTCAAAATAAGAAATTTGCTTTCCAACACTTTTTTAAAAAATTATTTAATTTAATGAATAAATATTTTTCAGTTTTAACTTTTTTTATTTTAATTCTCGGTCTAAGGGGCATTGTCGGCGCGCCTCAAAGCAAAGAATTAATAAGCGATAAATGGAGGGAATATGGGCCGCTGGAGCTTTCGCCCGAAAGAGGACGTTTCGCGCTTCTTTATTCTTTAATCGAAGATCGTTCATTTCAGCTGTCGGCAGATTTGACAAAATTTTCCGAACCCGACGTGGCTTTTATAAACGGAAAATTCGTTTCTTTGTTCGCGCCGGGATTAACTTTTTTCTCAATACCGGGTTATTTATTGGGAAAAATTTTTAATATTTCTCAAGCGGGCGCTTTCTCAACAGTTTTAGTTTTCGCTTTAATGAATTTTTTAATTTTAAGAGCGATCTCGCTTAAGATGGGCGCGAGTTTAACAAGCGCCAACCTTTCGTCTTTCGCTTTTATTTTTGGCACGCCGGCATTTACATACGCTGTTTCTTTTTATCAACACCATCTTTCTCTTTTTTTGCTTCTTTCGGCCATATATCTTTTGATTAAAAGTAAAAATATTTGGTCTGATTTTGCGATTTGGACGATTTTTGGTTTTTCTTTTTTGGTTGATTATCCAAATTTGGCCATGTTTTTGCCTGTCGCAGTATTCGCTTTTTTTCGATTTTTTGAGCTGAAAACAGAAGGAAAAAATCAACTTTTGACTATAAAGTTTTTTCGTTTATTTTCTATTTTCGCTTCGTTGATTCCGCTTCTAATTCTTTTTTGGTTTAATCAAAATTCATATGATAATCCTTTTCAGCTTTCGGCAACGTTGGAAACGACGAAGGATATTGAGATTAAAAAAGAAAATCCAAATTTTTTGCAAAATGAGGAAAAAAAAGAAATTTTAGATTTTTTTAATCTGGAAAATCTTTCCAATGGTCTTTATATTCATCTTTTTAGTTCAAATAGGGGGGTTGTCTTTTTTGCTCCGGTTTCTCTTATTGGAATAATCGGCGCCATTTTAGCTTACAAGAAAAAAAATCCCTATATTTTTCTTTTCTTAAGCATTATTTTAGTTAATTTACTGCTTTATAGTCTTTGGGGGGATCCTTGGGGAGGTTGGGCTTTTGGTTCCCGCTATTTAATTCCTTCATATGCCATGCTCTCGATTTTTTTGTCCCTCGCGCTTACTTATTGGAGCAAAAAGATTTTCTTCTTGTTTCTTTTTTGGATCCTTTTTGTTTATTCAACGACGGTCAATAGTCTGGGGGCGCTTACTTCCAGCAAAAATCCTCCAATAGTTGAAATATCCAGTTTGGAAAAAATAACCGGCCAAAAACAAAGATATTCTTTTGATAGAAATTGGGATTATCTTCTTAGCAAGGGTTCAAAATCTTTTATTTATCAAACTTATCTCAAAGATTTTCTTAAGCCGGAAGAATATTTTTTATTTATCGCCGGCGTTATAAATATTTTAGGCCTAGTTTTAATAGCGCTTAATTGGAAATCGTCGTCAAAAGATAAAATCGATTTGGCAAAGAAGGATTACTTTTTAGCAATACATTAAAGCATTAATTTATTTAAGCCGATTAAGAAATTAGAGATTTAATTTTTTTAGCCAAATTTTTATACGATTTTGCCCAAATATGAATTTTCTCTTCAAATGGATATTCGGCAAAAGTTCTTTTTTCTCCTTTGAATCTTAAAATTTTGTCCCAAGATTTTAGGGGAGCAAGCTGCCCGCTTTCTTTTTTGTTAATTTCAATCTCAATTTTTTCTACTACAGTAAGAGGATTTTTATCGGGCTCGCAAAAAGAAACGGCGCATTCAATATATCCGCCATAATACTTTTTGTATGTTTTAATTAACGACAAGAAAATTATAAGAAATCTATCTTGACAATATAGAAAAAATTTTTGAAACAAAATAAACCCAAAGGTTAACAATAATTGATCTGATTAAGAAGAATTTTGTATTCGTCCAAAATTTTTTCCGCCCAATATTTTTCTTTTATTTTTGAAGAAAGATTGAATTTTGGATTGTCCAAAAGAGGTTTTAGGGATTTTAAGTTTTCTTTGGGAATTTTTTGGGTCGCTTTTTTTAAAAAATTTAGAGCTAAAATTTGCTCGCTTTTGGCTAAATAAAAAGCCGCTCGATACAGGTTTCCAACCGCATCGGCTTGAAGATCGTTTTTAAGATTTGTCATAGATTTTTAAATATTTTTTTAACAATTGAAAAAAAATTATTTCGTCTTTCCGGATCAATTATTTCCAGGCTGTTGTTATTAAGATTCGGTCTTAAGTTTAAGACGGCGGTTGCGTCTATTTCTTTCGTGATAAAATTAATGCCTCCGCCCCAGATATTATTCTTTTTTGCCCCTTTTTCAAGTAAAATTTTTTCTCCGTCAGCGTGAAGTTCGCAACCAACAACCAACTGTTCCAATCCTAAATCAACAGTAATTTTTACGTAATCGCCATATTCGTTTTTTAAATTTTCGATTTCTTCTTTCGACAAAACATTCTTTATATATTTCATTTTTCTATTTTATCATTTTTAAAAACCAAATTTGGCAGGGGTTTATTCCTTGTTGATTTTTAAGATAAGCGGGGTTATAAAATAAATGCTATGGAAAATTCTGGCGAGCCGGAGCTTATTAGGAATAAATTAAGAGAATTAAGCGATGCCGATTTTGTTAGAGCGGCAAAGAGGTTTTTAGATCTTCTTAAGAACAAAGATTCGCAATATGTTCCCTCTTCTTTTAGCAAAGAAAATTTATATAATTTGGCGCGGAAGTATTTTGACGAATATCGGCCGCTTTTCGACGAAGCCAATAGAAGACAGGCGGCGGGAATTAAAGGGGTGGATAATTCAGCCTTTGCTGGTGTTTATCGTGAATTGAGGGGAAAGATGCCGGAAGAACTGACCGAAGAATGGAGAGATTTTTTAAAAAGACAAATTGGGGGGAGAAATTGGGATCCGGCGGTTGACGGGAAGCGTCTAAAATTTCTGCAGGGAATTTCCGATTTTTATCAAAAGGGAGGAGAGTTGCCCTTTTCTTGGCTTATTTTTCTTTTGGACAATAAAGAAAATATAGCGGAAATGGCAAGAGGAATTGGGAAAAAACAGACAACTTCCAATTTATCAGAAGAAGAAACGCTTATTTTTAATTTTTTAAATAGAGTAAATAGGGGAACGAGAGGGAGTCGCTCCTTATCCTTCTTTAATTAAGACAAAATATAAATAATGAAAACGCTTTATTTTGCTACTTCAAATAAATGGAAATTTAATCAGGCGGAAAAATATTTTTTTCAAAAAAGGATTGAATTAAAACATTTTGAGATTGATTTGCCGGAGTTAAGAAGCGAGGAGGGAAGAGAGATCGCCAAACAAAAAGGCCGTTTTGCTTGGAAAAAATTAAAAAAACCTTTATTTGTTTTAGACGGTTCGCTTTGTATCAAAGCCCTTAATGATTTTCCAAAATCGTATGTTAAATTCGCGGAGAAATATATTGGCGCGGAGGGATTGTTAAAGTTGATGAAAGGGAAAAAAGATCGCAGGTGGGAATTTCAAAATGTTATTTTTTATAAAAATGGTCGGGGAGAAAAAATGTTTATTGGAATTCAAAGAGGGGTAGTGGTAAATAAATTGACTCATAAAAACAAGGGTCCGCAAATTGATTTTGACAGGGTTTTGGTTCCCGAAGGCTATGATAAAACTTTTGCCGAATTTAGCGAAGAAGAGTTAAAAGAATATGATGAAAAAATCTGGCGGCCCTGCATATTTGATTCGTTTATTGAATGGTTTATAAAAAACGGTTAATAAAAGTGCGGCCTATTCTTTACAGCAATCAATCGCCTTTTGGACCAGTTGCCCTAGTTTTTCAAAAATACCCGCTGATCCTTTAACGACTGGTTTTGGATCCTCGCTAACAAAAGCCACTTCTTTTGGTTCAGCATGTTTAATATCTTTAGTTTGCACCACGCCAAGATTTAGCCCCCAAAACAAGTTATAAAGTTGGTAAGACTTTTGAAACATATCCTCGGCTTCGCTTTTGTCGCCTTTAGTAAGAGCTTTTGTGCCAACTTCCATAAACCGCATGGACGCGGCTAGCAAGTGTTTGCTAATACACCAAACTTCGCCTTCGTAATCCTTGATAATCCGCTTTAGGGCGCTTTTGCGCATCTCTCGTATTTCATTAAGAAGATCAAGATATTTGGCGTCCTTGGTTTTGTTGTAAGTAAAAAAGAAATGTTCTTCCATGGAAATCAAATTCATTATCCCGATGGAGAGATCTTCGTCGGAGGAAAGATCGAGCTTTTCTCCCTTTTCCATTTTTTTCACTTTATCCAAAAACTCGTTAATGTCGGGTTGAATTTTTTTGTTTGACATAGTTTTACCTCATTTTTTCAACTAGTAACAAGATAAAAGACAAAACTGACAAGCGACAGTAAAAATACAGGGATAATTACTTTTTGGTAATAAATATAGACCCTGTTTTGGTTGGTAGTTCTTAGCCACTTATCAAACCATACGCCAAAAAGAAAGGCAATTGATCCAATCACTGTTCCCAGCAGTAATTTATCGATTCCCCAGAGAGTATTGCCGTCAAGCCCAATTATTTTCATCCAATAAAGAGGGGGGATAACAAACAAAAATAATAAACCTACTGAGAGAACTTCTTTATACGGCACTTTCCAACCCTTTTTCCCGATCCAATCTGCCAACCAAAGCCCGCTGGAAAGAATTAAGCCTCCGATCCAGATACCTGTTACGCTGTCGTCAATGCCTAACCAACGGGATATACCCAAGCCCGCTCCCACCGCCACTGTGCAGATTGGACAAACTGCGCGGGCCTGTGTCGTTGTTGCCAAAAAAGCTGCTAGCGCTAGAAAAAGGCTTATGAATATTTTCATTGTTCAGCCTCCTTTCCCGATAAGCCAGCTTTTTGACTCAAGTAATTGATAATATCAGGCGTGCCGACTAAACACTTGCCTTCAGGCGTAAAAAGAAACGGCACCCCAATAGAGGAAGTATCCATTCCGCAGCTTTCAGCCGCCTTTGATAGTTCAAGGGCGTTAGCTTTATTGTCATAAACCTCTTTTTTGATTAATTGAATTTTTTCTTCAATTTTGTTTTCTTCCATCCACTTCTCAACATCGGCGCAATGCGGACAGGTATTGCCAAAAAAGAAAATTGGCGTTTGATTGTCAGAAGCGGGCGCGGCAGAAGAACTTGATGTAGACGGTAATGTGGCTTGCGTATCAGCCTTCTTGCCCCTGCTGCCAATAATTACGGCAGAAAGCAAACCGGCGATGATTAAAACGATAGCGATTGTAAATATAGTTTGTTTCATAGAAAACTTTCTAATAAGTATTTAACCAAATATTGTAAATAATAAATACCGACTAAGACAAAAATGGCTGCCGTTATATATCTGGCAACTTTTTCCGCCTTAGAAACAATTGAAAAAGCTTGACTAAGGCGCTTGACGCTAAAAGCAATGATAAATGCAAAAATGATTACTGGCAATCCTGTTCCCAAGGTAAAAAAGGGCGGCAACAACAACGATTCAGCCGACTTAAGAACTAGGGGAATAAGGATTCCAAAAAATAAGACCCCGCTATAAGGGCAAAATGCCAAGGCAAATATTACCCCAAGAAGAAGCGCGCCCAAGAATCCCTTTTGGGCGATTTTTTCTTTCAGCTGTTCAAATTTTTCATTTTTATCAGAAAAGTTAATTTTAATTGCTCCAAACATTACCAAGCCGATAAAAATCAGCACAATCCCTAGAATTTTGTCTCCCCACCCCTGAAAGATGCGGGAAATTTGGAATGAAGAAAAGCCAAAGTAAATCAGAATTGCCAGTAGGGTATAACTAATACCTCTGCCAAGGGTATAAAACAAACCATTGAGGAGAATGTGGCGGGGTGTTTTAATATCCTTGGAGATATAAGCAATTGCCGTTATATTTGTTGCCAAAGGGCAAGGACTGATAGAGGTCAAAATTCCCACCAAAAAAGCCGTCAAGACTGGAATGTTATAAGTATCGATAAGGTTATTGATTAAATCCATCATTATTTACCCAATAAAGATTTTAATTTGTTTTCAAAATAATTAACAAACTGGCTTTCGCTGTTAACCAGTCTCCACACTGTTACATCTTCGGCAATATCATCTTTTCCTACTCGAATGGCGTTTATGAACAAAGAAGACCCTCTGGCTTGATACTTCATTACAATTTCGCGGTTTTCTTTTAGCTCGCCATTGATGTCCTTATAAACAATCTTGCCCGATGCAAATTCTTCAGGAAATTTTTCTTTGATAGTCTTTAAGGCATACTGCCCAACAGTAATGCAAGACCAGCATTGATTTTCGCCATGAAAATGAACAACTTCAATTTTATCAGCGGGAACAACTGCTACTGACGGTGTCGCTGTCGGACTGTTTTGAGCGGAACTCAATACTTGAGAAGAATTGTTTTCAGGCTTTCCCGAAGATTTAGATTTAATTAAAAAGAAAACTACCGCTAAAATGGCTCCAATAATAAGCAATATGGCAAAATTCTTTTTCATTATAATTTTTTATTTACAAAATAATATTAAAGATATAACCCATAATTATAATACCAATGATGGTAATGCCAAAAAACAATCCCAAAAGCTGCCATTTCATTACTTTTTTCAAAATCATTGCCTCGGGAATAGAAACAGTCACAATGGCGGTCATAAAAGCAAGTGCCGTTCCTAAAGGCACGCCTTTGCCAACCAAGGCCTCCATGACCGGAACGACGCTTACTGAATTAGCGTAAAGAGGCGCCCCAAACAAGGCTGCCAAAGGAATTGCCCACCAAGTCCTTGCCGACAGATAATGTTCCACCAAGTTGGCGGGCACAAAACCGTGAATGAGCGCGCCAATGCCTACCCCCAAAACAACATAGGGGAATATCTGCTTGGTTATGTTCATGCTATCCTGCCAGAAATATCTAGTAAGTTGCCAAAACGGCAAAAAAGAGCCTCCGTGTTCTGCCTCGATTTGGGAACGGGATTTAAATTTTAAAAGTTCCGGTTTAACATACTTTTCGACTGATAATTTGGAAACCAACAGTCCGCCCAAAACCGCGGCGCCAACCCCAATTAGGTTATAAAGAACAGTTACTTTTGTCCCAAACATGGCGGGGAATAAATACAAAGACGACTCGTTAACAAGCGGAGAGCTAATTAAGAAAGCGAAAGTAACGCCCAAAGGAATGCCTGCGCCCACAAAGCCAATAAACAAAGGAATTGAGGAGCAGGAGCAAAACGGGGTAATTATCCCCAGCGCTGCCGCAAACAGATAGTCTAAACCAAACCAGCGCCTTTTAGTAAGCATATCCCGTACTTTTTCCATAGGGAAGTAGTAGCGGGTAATTGCCATAACATAATTAATAACGACTAAAAGCAGACCGATTTTAATCGTGTCATAAATAAAGAAGTTAACGGCGCTGCCTAAATAAGACTGCTGGCCTAAATTGAGCCATCCATAGGTGGCTTGGTCGGCAAAAAATTGGATAGGCTTGAAAATATCCATATGAATTACTTTGAAGCCTCCTTAAGAAGACTTTTAACTTTCTCTACCTCAGGCAAGAAACCAACCATAACCGGCTTGCCGTCAACGGCCAATACCGGACTGCTCATTACTCCCATTTCAATGATTTTGGAAACATCGGTAATATACTCAACTTCCTCATTAAGATTGAGTTCTTTAACCGCTTGCTTAGTTAGTTCATAGAGTTTTTTACAGGTTGGGCAGCCCGACCCTAAAACTTGGATTTTCATAATATTACCTCCTTGGGTATTTTAAAAAGTAAATTAGCGATATGTTTGCCTTTGTTAGTTAAAGAGTAATATACCCGCAATCCTCGCTTTTCGTCGCCAACCACGCCGGCATCTTTTAAGTCCTTGAGGTGATGAGAGATAAGGCTTTGGGACATGTTTAACCGCTCCACTAGCTCGCAAACACAATGTTCGCTATCTTGAAGAAGACAAAGGAGCCTTAGCCGGCTTTCTTCGGAAACCAATTTTAGAAGGGAAGACAGCGACCTTAAGTTTTTTGATTCTTCGCTTATGGATGAACAACAATTACATGAATTCATGTTCATATAGTATAAAAAAGATTAAAGAATGTCAATGGCTTTTTGAGAAACACTAAAAAAATTATTGTTTAGAAAAATTTTATTATAGCTTTCAGAGAGATGTTTCGGAGCGATAGGCAATTTACGAGGAACAGGCTAGGCGAATAAACTGGAATATCTTAAGTTTATAAACAAAAAGATCAGCCGATTTCTCTCTAACTTTTGTTGAATTTCTGCAGGCTCCAGCCAAAAATGTAACCGACCAGCCACATGTTAATCGTAGCTGTCAGTAAACCCTCAAGTGCCGACCCTGAGTAACATTTCTTAATTTGTTTATTTCTTATACACCCAAAAACAAGTAGCGTCGTCGCCGTATTTAATTACCGAAACTGCTATCTTCTGTTGCCCTTTTTCGTAATTATAACCACCACCAAAAGACTTAATATCTTCACAGGTTGGATAATCTTGGTGAACTAATTTCCAACCGTTTTCTTTTAAAAAACGACAATAATTTTTGACAAAATCAGCACTTTTTTCTCCAACGTAAAAAGCATCTTTTCCACACTTTTCTTCGTCAATAGTAGCTTTCGGATAAGAAAGGGCAGTTGTTTTTTCTTCCTTTAACCCTAAATCTTGACTAATCTTTTCTTCAGCTTGCTTGAAATTAGCCGTTTGTTTTTTAGAGGAAAATTGTTTGTTTGCCAAAAATATCCTTCCACCAACTAAAACGAGGGCAATTAAAATGATTAAAAATTTTTTATTCATTTTTCTCACCCCCTTTCTATTCCCATAAACAAGTTTGTTTTTAAATTTCTTATCAATTTAATTAAAAAACTTTTTTGGTTGGAGTACCAACCTTAGCTTTAAATGAGAGTATTTCTAATTATAATTTTTTTTAATTTCTGTAATTTGTCAAGGGATTTATCTTCTTATTTTTCTTCCAGTCTACTTTAATTCGAGCGATGGTATGATTTCCGGGCTAAAGACTGGGCCTACTACCTCGAATACCCAGAATTTACGAATAAGGAAATTAACAAATTCCTTGCTTTCAAATTATAACCCCATCGCCTTATCAATTATCCCGCATTCTTCATCAAAAGGTTTCTCATAGGGAGGATTGCCTTGTTTTACCCACTTGTCATCTTTACAAAGCCAGACATCTGTTTCTTTACCGGTTGTCATCCAAATTACTAAGAACCCAAATACGGTAACCATTACAAGCAAAAAGAGCAGTCTTTTAACAGGATCAAGGTTATTAACTTTCTTTCCTCTCCATCGATTGACAAGCCAAATGACACCGAAAGTAACTAGAAATGTAATAGCTTGTAACCAAATACTACTGGCAAAGAAATTGGCACTATCGGAAATGTAAATATACTTAGGACGAGAAGTTAAGTAGTGATAAAGAGGCAAAAGAAGGTAAGCAGTCGTTAAACCAGACAAAAAGAGATTTAAGGAAGAAGGGTAGGATTGTTTTAAGCGCTTGTAAAGCAGGGTCATAATCCACAATCCAAATAATGACATACCAATTGCAGCTACAGAAGCAATAAACAAGACGACAGGCAAAAATTTTCTTAGACCAAACTCAATACCAAGAGGAATAAGCAAAAGAGTGGGGATAAGCGCCAAACCGTCGAAGAAAGCAAAAACTGATTGGTAGAAATTGTTAACAATAAAATTACTAGCATATAACGCTAGTCTTAAACCAGCAAAAAGAACAACTAAAATCCAGAAAGAAAGTAAAAGAGGCAAAGGAGGTTTGCCCAAAAAAGCAAGGATTGTAAAAATAGGCAAAGCCAAGATTAAGCAGGTATATTTCCAAACAATTTTCCAATCAGGAAGTTGATAGCTATGACGGACTTTTTTAATAACCAAATTAAAGATTGTGTAAGCGATTAAAATTGTTCCACTTGCCACTAAACCTGTCATAAAATAGCGACTGACTGTTCTAAAATCAAAAGGGGTTGAGTGTAAATGTCCGTAAAGGAAAACAAACCTGCGGTCAAGAAAAATAAACCAGAGGAAATATAAAATCAAAACAACAAAAGAAACTAAAACAGAATGAAAAAATGAGGGAAAGTTGTGTTTTTTCACCTAATTGATGATACCATTTTCTTTTGGTTGTTTTGTATAATTTTATAACTAAGCCCAAAATAAATAGGGGAGAGTGTGAGAGTTTTTATTAAACTGTAACCAAAAGCGCCTTGACTCTATATAAAAAAAAGATAGGGAAAGTAGATATTTAGCTTACTAATTCTCCCTTCATTGCTTTATTAAGCGCGCTTTCAAAGAGTTCTGATAATTTATCTTTCCGGGCAGATATTATCATCTGATACTCCTGTATCTTGCTAAACATAATTTGCATGTCTTTCTGTTTAGAAAGAGGAATAGATGGAATTAAAACATTTTCAAAGAATGACTTTGGCACTCTTTGTCTACCAGAGGTTCCTGTCATACTTACTACTGCTTGTTGTCTAAACCAATCTGTTCTAGTAAGAAGATAAATAAAGTAAGGAATTGCTTTATCCTTCTTTGCTCTAAGTACGTAGAATTCTGTTGACCCCATTCCAGATGTATTTAGTCCATTTAATAATGCGGTTTTACCGTTTTCTGTACACGGGGTTATTCGGGCAAATAACACATCACCGTTTTCAAATCTTGAACCTGAACCAACTCCGCTATTTTCCTTATAAGAAATATTCACTACTCTTCCCATATTCCCATCCACATCAGCCATAGATATAAAAGGAATAGGTTTCGATTTATCAATATTAACTGCAGGATTTATTTCTGCTATCTCTATTAGAGGCACTAAGTTTTCCCTGAGTGCCAATTGTTGCTTAATCAAAGAATCAAACATTTCTTCAGTCTTTTCGATTTCTTTATTGTTTAATTCCTGCAATTTTCTAATCGCATCTAATCTCTCAACAATTTGCTGTTGGATTGAAAGTGGCGGGAGTTGAACCTGAATATTTTCAAATAAGTTCTTGGTAATATGTTTCATCGTTCCGCCATGAGTTTTCCTTTTCATTTCCTCTAAAATTGTCATCGAGAGAAAATAAAAGAAATCTCTATTTACTTCATTCTCATTAACTAGTACCTTGAAAATGTGTTGGTTCAACCAAGCATCATCCTTATCCCATATATAACTACCTAAAGAGGCAGACCAGGAAATCAGAATATCCCCTTTCCTTACTCGATACTTTTCTCCAATATTACCGTTAAAATAGTGATACTCTTTATTCTCATCATTTAAATTCTGAATTCTGATTATTGGTAATCCAGAATTAACCCAGTCGGTAGGTTTAAAAGGATAACCGTTTAAATATTCGGCTAATTCTCCTAATTTTTTAGTTTGCCAGTTATTCATAGGTAAAAATTCCATAACCCTAGATTACTAAGAATACATATAACAGCAACATTAAAATTTTGTTTTGTGATTTTTTTACTAAAGTAAACTTTTAAATTCTGATAAGAAATATTTTGTAACTGTATTGGTCGATGTGACCAGATAAAGATAGTCCCCGTATCGAATTGTTGCTTTTGATAGAAGCATTGTAATTGTTTAAGGGCCTGATTGTTTATTTTATCAATCAGTTTTTGAAAAAATTTTTTCTCGTCTAAGCCTTGAGGAGAAAGCAACTTAACTTCTACAGGTGTGAGATTGTTACCGTTTTTTGTTAGAAAGTCGGGAGAATGGGTATCTTTGCTTTTGGGTAAATATTCTACTTCGGGAAAATCTCCAAAGAATTTAGTATTACTTAGCCTAGCAGCAACATCAAATTCTGCAAACATTTCTTCAATTCTCTGGTCATTCTTCTTTTCCGTTATCTCATCGCTAATTTTGAACATATCAGCCGCATTTTTAACCTTATTAAGTATATCTGCTACTTTATCAACCCAAATTTGGTCTTGTAGTTTGTTTTTTAAGTCAACGTAAATTGGTGAATTCTGCAATTTTAATTTCTCATATTTGTTTATTATTGGTTGAAATAAATTTTCAACTTTTCCTGATTTCTTAATTTGCCAGTTAGTTTTATTCATTTCTTAAAAAAACTAATTAATGGAAATTTGTCTAGAAAATATTCTCGTTTTAACTTCAGTGTGTCTAACTTTTTTAATAACGGTTCCTTTTCTTTCGCTACAATTTTTTCGTATTGCGACTGATTAACAAGATAGTCTCTTGTTTTATTCAGAACCTTTTCGTCAAGATTATTAATTTCATCCTTCAAGTTAAAGATTTCATTATCAAATTTGTTTAACTTATATAAACCCCATAAATGCCAGCCACCAGCCAGAATCGTAATTATTAGTAATAAGTTTTTTAGTATAGAGCCACAGTTAAAACTGATGGTCAACCAGCCGTTATTCATATTTATAAACTCAATTTTTTTTAATTGTTCTAACTCGTAATTTCATTTGACTTTTGTGTTTCTGGTATAATATTCTTAATATAATACAGTTTTCGAATATATGGGGGACTAGGGCTTTCCTGGGCCCCCATATTCTGTTAAGGAAACACTTTTAATCCATAATTAAGATATATATTCGTCCTTGTTTTTTTGTGAAACTTCTTTTCGATAATTGCAAAAGCCTTGTTTTCTTTACTACTGTCTAATACCAATTTTCCAATCGGATAAGCAACTAAGTCGGCTATTTGCATCCCAGCAATATTTTGTGTTTTCTGATTAAAAGATAGGTCGGCAAGCTTTGACTGAATCTCATCTTTATTAAATAATTTGTGGTTGTTATTACAGAAGCGTTCATATACCTCAGACAGCTTTTGGTCATTGTGCGTTTCTCTTGATTCAATCCTAAACATCATTTTCTCGTTGCTTCTGCCTAAGTACATTACCGCTCTTTCGAGAATAAACTGCAGGCATAGGTGATAAGGATTTGTCGGGTGACCATATTGACCTTTTAATTTGGTTTTGTTGATGGCCGCAGCAATTACCGTGAAGTTAAGATTTTCAACTAAGTTATCTATTGCCTCATATAATGCCTCTCTTTTCTTTTTATCTACTAGAAAAGCGAAGTCACCCTTTTGTTTTCTGATATCGTAAGAACGGAGAATGATATTTGTTCTCCCAAAGTGTTTAATTTTCAATTCGTTGACTCTCTTTTCTGCCTCCTGCAAATAATAGTCAAAGTTAAATATGCAACCCGCCAACACGAACATTGGGTAGGAAACATCAATTTTTTCCAAACTATGGTCGCCTGATTCGTCTAGAAACATTACATTCATATAAACTCCTCAATTTTCTTTAACTGTTCTTGGGATTGTCTATTTAATTCTAATCTTGTTTTCATTTGACTTTTGTGTTTCTGGTATAATATATTTTAATAAAGAGTCTAGTTTGCTAGACACCCTAAAAATAGCTCTCTATAAGTGAAAGCAGGCTTCACGCCTTGCGCGGAGAACATCCGCCTAGCTTATAGGGGGCTTATTTTATTTATGTCAAACTTATTTCTCGAGCTGTAAAAATTTTTTGGGTATTTATCTGTATCATATATATCCACCAAGTATTTAATTTTGTCCTCCACAAATTTATAAAATCTCATTTCTTTTTTAATAAATGCTCTTTGCACTGCCCAATTGATATAATCAATCACTTGCAAGCAAGGTTCGCCTGAAGGACTTTGGGGGTAGAGATTTGTTACTGACTCTATCTTTTTATTCCATTTTGATTCAAATTTTTGCGCCGCTTTTTCGATTGCTTGTCTTAGGGGAACTTGTCTTGTTTTACTTCCTCTGACAGCAAAGTAGATCTCGTTTTTCTTTGCCAAATGAAGTTTATTCTCAAATAACTTACTGATTAAATCGTCATAAAATTCATTTTCATTTCTGTGGTGCCTTTTATTGAATATATTTAAATTTTTTCTCGCGACAAAAAGTTCGGCGGTAAAATCAAGTTTAACAATCAATCGAAATACTTTTTCTCTCACCTCCGGGCAGTCATCTTTAGCATGAAAAGCAATAAGGGATTTTTTTAAAGATGGAATTCCCTGTAAGTAATTATCGTTTGCTATTTTTTTACGTAAATTTTCCAATTCCAAGCGGATAGGCTTTGGATTTTCTGTCTTAACAAAACCTAGAATCAGAATTTGTGATACTCCTTCTTTTCCAATAATCAGCCTACCCTGATTATCATAAAAAGTCGGGTCACCAGATTCGTCAACAAAAAAATAGTTTGTTTCTGTTTTTGCCTGTTTCATATAAATTCCTCAATTTTCTTTAACTGTTCTTGGGATTGTCTATTTAATTCCCTAATTTCCTTAAATATCTCCTTTGGGTCGCGATGTTTAGTCCTGTCTTCGATAATTGGCCGGTAAGCGGAAGCGGAAAGAATAAAGTCATTTTCTTCTATTTGTTCACGGGTTGCTGTCCAGCTACGCTCTGAGTCGGGTTTGTCTTTCCATTTTTCAATCAAATCCGGTAAATCGTTCTTATCGGGTGTCGGTCGTCTTTGTGTTGCCAGTTCAAGGCCGTCATAGCGGACGTCATAGAACCACACTTTTGAGGTTTTTTTGCCATCATTATTGAAGAATAAAACGCTGGTTTTAACGCCTGAATAGGGTTGGAAGACACCACCGGGAAGGGAAACAACTGCTACTAGATTTCTTCTATCCATCAAGTACCGCCTTAACTCTTTTGCCGCCCGATTGCGATTAAATAACACTCCTTCATTAACAATTACTCCAGCTCTACCGCCTTGTCTTAATCCTTTAATCATCAATCCAAGAAATAGAATGGTTGTGTCTGTTGCCTGTACCGGCAAGCTCTTTTTAACTCTTTCTTTATTTATGGTTCCGGCAAAAGGCGGATTGCTGAGGATAACGTCATATTCTTGTTCATCCCAGTCATCAGGACTGCCGGCAATTGAGTCCCGTCTGATAATCCGAGATTTCTCAAGTCCGTGAAGAATCAAATTCATGGTGGCAATCTTAACCATTGAGGCATCAACATCAAATCCGGTTAAGGCATCAGTTTGTAAGAATTGCCATTGGGTAGGTGTTAGCCTGTCGCCGGGACCTATCTTAATCATCTGTCCGTTGCCATTTTTGTTTTCAATGATATTGCTGGGGTCAGAATTGCAGGTCTTTATCCATTCATAAGCCCCAAGCAAGAATCCGCCGGTACCGCAAGCCGGGTCAAGGATGGTTTCACCAATCTGCGGGTTAACCAGTTGAACAATAGTGCGAATAATATGCCTTGGAGTTCTGAATGAACCCAGCTTTCGTGAAGAAGAAATCTGATTTAACAGATATTCGTATAAATCGCCCTTAATATCAGCGTCCAGCTCAATAAAAGAAATGTCTCTTAACTTATCAACCACATCTCGAAGAACAACCCCATCAGGAATTTTAAATCTGGCGTCGGAAAAGAATCGTCTAACATTTTCATTTGTTCCCGGAAGGTTGGCCATAAAGGGAAAAACTTCATCGCGAACGAATTTAAACATCCGGGTATTGTCGGGAATATGTGTCCACTCACTCCAACGGAATTTTTCATTTTCACCGGCAAAGATTGATTTAAATTGTTTATCGCTTCTCAACTTTGCCTCTTGCGCGTTAGCATTATCCCACTCCTCAAGCATTTTAAGAAAGAATAGGTAGGAAATCTGCTCAATATAATCCAATGGATTTGCTAACCCAGCAGCAAATAATTTGTTGCAAATCTGGTCAACAATAGATTGTAATTCCTGTCTTTGAATTTTACTCATTTGAATACTCCTTGTTGTAAATCATCAATAACTTGTTTTAAGCCGTCTTCGCCAAAAGTTTTAATCGCATACTGCAAACCCCCGTATTGAGAAATTGGCGGTCTATTGAAATCTGAAATGTCCGCCTTGCTTCCTGCTAAAAATTGATTCTTAAGCATCCGCAGTATTCGCACCTGTTCAGGAGCAAAGTTTTTCTGAATTATCCAAGCGTCAAAGGCTTTGCTTATTCTTTCCTCTTTGGAGGGGAATTTGTGAAGGCCTAAAGCGTTTCTGACAAAGTCAACTAAACTTCCAGTTGGTTGATCATAGGCTTGCCTTAAGTTATTTTCATTGAAAAAGTATTCAGGATGGTTTAAAAGTTGCTTCAGTTCTTGAATCTCTTCATCAGTAATATTTTTATTTTGTTTGAGCTTCATTACAATTTCATTGGTGTTAGCCAGTTTTTTGACTTCTTCGGCAAATTTATCTTTATACTCCCTAGCGTCAACTTTTTCTCCTTCCGGTCCAAATTCAATATATTTTTTTTCTATCCATTCATCATGGGCTTGACCTAAAGGAATGGTGACGAATTGCCTAATTATTTGTTCCGGTATTTGTTCTTCTTCAACTTTTTCTTCCTCCACTTTCTCAACTCTTAATCTGGTAGCTGTCTTTTTCTGTTCAAACGGGTCATACCCTTCATCGTTAAAGTATTTAGCATTGCCCACAAAGTCATAGATAAGAAATTCTCTTTTGCCCACTTCAGGACAAAGTCTTGAACCTCTACCTCGCATTTGCTGATAAAAGATGGGTGAACGGGTTGGCCGGCACATTACGAGGTTTTCGACAGCTGGGTAATCAAATCCCGTATCAAGCATGGCGACTGATACCGCAATAACAGGTAAGGGTTCCTTCCTAAATCTGTTAATTGACGTTTCTGGGTCAGGGGAGTCTGTGGTAATAATTTCGGCATACTTTCCTTTGTATTCGGGATAAAGTTCATTAAAAAAACGTGCTAATTGAGCGGCATGCCTCTTGGTAACAGCAAAAACAATGGTTTTTCTGGGATGGTCTCCGCCTCTTTTTTCCTCGTTTTCCTTAAATTCCTGAACAAACAAGCGATTTCTGTCTTCAACCGTGACGATTCTTTCCAGGTCTTGCGGTTCGTAATCTTCTCCCTGCCAGTTAATACCTTCTAAAGAAATCTTGCTTCTTGCGTGATAAACCCTATAAGGAGCTAAGTAACCATCATTTATGCCTTGTCTGATACCATAGGTAAAGGTGGGCGTACCGCGTCTGGTTAATGGATTCCAACAATTAAAGAATTCATAAGTATTTCTATTTATCAAATTGCTGGGCGTGGCGGTTAATCCAATGTGGATGGCATCAAAATGAGTTAGAAGCGAACGATAGATACTATAGATTGAACGGTGGCATTCATCAGTAATTACTAGGTCAAAATAACCACTGGTAAAAGCATCGACTTGTGATTGGATGGTGGGAAGGGTGCCGATAATAATTTGGCCTTCTTTACTTCTTTTGCCGCCATACAAGACAATTGATGGGTAATCGGAGAGATAATCGTCAAATGTTTCTTTTGCTTGGTTGGCAAGTTCAATCCGATCAACTAAGAATAAAATACGTTCTGCTAATCCAGCTTGAAACAATCTTTTAATCATCATAGCAACGAGCAACGTTTTACCTGTTCCGGTTGCCATCTCAATCAGTAAACGGCGCTTGTTTTCTTCTAAGGCTTTATCAATGGTTTTTAGTGCCTCTTTTTGATAGGGCCTCGCCGTAATTTCTTTTCCTTTGAAGAAAAATTTATCAGGGAGGGGAATAGCTGAAAGCGGTTTTTGATATTTTCGCAGTGTTGCAATTCTTTCCAAGTCAAAACGGGAAAAGAACGAATCCACTAACCGAGCGTCGCTTTTCTCGTAATCCCAAAAGTAAATATCGGTGCCGTTGGAAAGGAAAATAAAAGGAGCTAACAGTTTTTTAGCGTAAATTTCTGCCTGTTCTTTGGCTGAATAGGGGTCTTTGCTAAAACGTTTAGTCTCAATTACAGCCAAAGGTCGATTTCGGCTATCGAGAAGCAAATAATCAGCCCGGCCATCTTTGATGCATTCTTCGGTTGTAACTTGATTCTTGTCTTCAATATTCCAACCCGCTTCTCGTAACAGTCGATCAACAATAATTCTGGCATCTGCTTCCGAAGAAGCATTCTTTTGATTCATCATAATTGTCATAATTAATTAGCTTTTAAAATATCTTTATGTAAAAAAAGGAACGACTCTTTTGAGAGCCTAACCGCTTCTGGAATTTGTTCTGTCTCGGACAGATAAACAAAACTCACACCATTAGTCCAATGACCAACTTTTGAGCAGTCTTCAATTTTTAGCGTGGATTTAATGTGATTATAAGGAAAACGATAATAAACCTTTAGCCCTTGCTGTTGGGGTACTATTTCAACATAATTTCTGCCGTGTTTTGACATGTAAGCAATATACTTTTTTGTATATTTAACTCTAGTGTCGCTTTGGGAAGCTAAAAGTTGTTTCTCAAATTCTGAAAGTAAGGAAAGCGTTGTCTCCCAGTTTGACTTTATCAAATCATCAAGAGTGTAGACCTTGACCTCCTTTGAAACATCTTTGATTATTTTATCTTTTGTAAAGGCTTGAATTGACTCTGTCGTTTTAAAAGGTTTTATCGGATCAAATTCAACAATTCCGTTTTCATAAGCTCTAACTTCATAAAGGGAAAATGGCAAGTCCTTGAAATTGATAGCATTCTTTTGATAATTGGTGAATTCAGGAGAAATAAAAATTAGTCTTGATTGTTCCCAGTCAATATCGCTTTTATCGTATGCCTTTCCCAATCTTCTATTTAACTCCAACACAAACTCAGCCTTATTGTGAAGCATGGCTGAAAGGTAAGAAAAACCCTGGTCAATAACGCTGAAGTTTTTATCCCTTTTGTATTCTATAATGACAAAAGACATTTGATGTTCATCAAAGGCGAGGGTGTCAATATAAAAATCCTGTTCCTGAACCCGAACACTAAATTCATTATTAGAAATCCCGCTGACAAATTTTAAACCGAAAATAGTTTCAAGGTTTTCCTCAGTTAATTTTTGAATATACCTTTCTAGGTCAAAACTTGTTTGTTTTACAGGTATAAGCTGATTTTTAGATTTAATATATATAGCCATTTTTAAAACCTTTTTTAAAATTCTTTTATTTTTGTCTTCCGTCGTTTTTTTATTTCTTTGTCTTAAATTTTCTAATTTATAGTTAATTAATTGCCTAATTATACATCTTCTCTTATCTATATAGATAATGTTTGGTCTAAAAATTAATGGATTGGATTGGCTAAGGGAACGTTAAAAGTGAAAGAAACGGGGTTGTTTAAATCAATCTTAAAGAAAGAAGGATCAAAGCAATTATGGTAATAGCCCCAAAGACGCCCACGGTTTTAATAAATAAGTTTATCGCTTCTTTTTTCTTTCCTTCTATAAAGAGTAGAATCGGCTGGTAAAAAAATAGATATGCCATTACCGTTACAGAAAGGGTAAGCACAGATAAAAAAATTATTGGCGCGGCAAAAGTATCGGGTTTATTTTTTAGAGGCTGAGTGGCGAAGTTCATAATAGAAACAACAAGGATAATATAAGCCGAAGCGCTTAGGGCATTTACAATAGGATTTTTTGACATAAGTTGATTATATCAAGATTTGTTCAGCAATGGCCTTTCGAAGAATAGATTGGATATTTGATACAATAATTATCATAAATTAAATTACTTCTAAAACTTAGGGAGCAAACTTTCTAGAGCTTAAAAATATGCTCAACAAAATTAAGAATACAGAAATAGAAATTAGGGGAGCTTTTCCAAACAAGTCTTGTGTCAAAAGAATAGTCGCCAAGATTCAAAAACAGGATAAGGCAATTGTCCAAGAAAATAAACAGGTAATTATTTTCTATAAAGAAAACGATCAAGATTTTCGAATCAAATGGGATAAAGAAAAAGAATACTTTGAATTTATCTACAAAACCAAGCAGGAAAGACAAAGAACAGTTAGAGATGAATTTACCATCGCCATTGATAAAAAACAAATTGGCGATTTTTTCAAAATTTTAGAAGAACTTGGGCTTAAGAAAGGTTTTGTCTCACCGACCCACAGAATTGATGTTATTACTCCATTTATACTTTGGTCTTTCAAGTTAGGCGCTGTGATTGGAGATTATTGGGAAGCAGAAGCAACTGAACAGCTAGCTCGAAAATTCAAAGGAGATACAAATAAGATTAAGACTTACCTTAAGGAAAACGCTCGCTTGCTTGATTTATCTTTTTGGAGCGAAGAAGAATTTAAAAAGTTAAGAAAAGAAAAGTGGGGGAATATTCAGCCTATTGAGAATTCAAAAATAATAAAAATTTTACAGAACAATTAGGTTTTGGCGATTTTTTTATTTAAAAGCGATTATTTGATAGCCAAATTTGTTAATTTCCTTTTTTGTCCAAAAATGGCAGTCTTTGGTTTTAATAACGTAGGTTACTTTTTTCTCCAATTGGCGACCTGTATATTGTTTGGTTTTGGGATTCCATTCTTTAAGAATTAGAATGTCGCCCGGTTGGCATTCAAAATCAGCCAACCGTAATTCAAAAGTTTTTTCCCCTTCCAATAGATCTTGAAAATATTCAGGCCAAACTTTTTTCTCGATTTTGACTAATTTTTTCATTTCTTTATTTTATTTCATTTCTTTATTTTTTTAAATATTCATTTCAGGTCTTTATCCAAAGTGCTAAAATTAACACAATGCCCGGGAAAAAGCCTACCTATGCTTTTATAGACGCTTCAAATCTATTTTATGGTGGTGAAAAGAGTTTAGGTTGGAAAATTGACTATCGAAAATTAATAAAATACTTACGTCAGAAATATGAAGTTGTTGAAGTTTATTACTTTGGGGGAATTGAAATTAAGGACTTTGAGTATGATTATCTAAAGAATGAAACTGTTCCACTGATTAAACTAGAAGAATATTTTCGAAAACTGATTAAAAACAGGAAAAGGATATTAAAAGAAGTCGAATTAATTATTCTTCATCGGTATTTACAAAGAGTCAGATTTTATTTAAAACTAAAGCAATTTGGTTACAATCTGAAAATTAAGCCGGTTAAATTTTATAAAGGCAGCGATGGTTTAATTGAGAAAAAGGCCAATTGCGATGTGGAAATGACTTTTTATCTGATGAAAGAAAAAGAGAATTTCGGTCGAGTATTGATTTTGTCGGGAGATGGGGATTTTCTGCCGGTTTTGAAATACCTAAGAGGCATCGGAAAAGAGGTAATCGTTTTAGCGCGGGGGACACGGACGGCCAAGGAAATTCGCCAGTTTGCGGCTGAAAGGTTTACTGACTTTACGCGCTTAGAGAAATATTTAAAATTTGAGTAGAAACAAAAATAGAGCGGACATACGAAATATCCGCTCCATGTTTAGTAACCTGATTTTAGTTTAGGAATCAACTTTTGTCAAGCGCGTGTATCCGTCCAATACATATTAGACTTTTTAAGGTATTCTACTACAGTTTTCATTGGTTCTTGATTGCCTAAGGTATTGTGTGGTCTTTGGGTATTGTAGAAAAGAAGATAGTCAATAAGTC
>Ga0073932_1001733_pt1 | contig 38678 bp, 29 predicted proteins | sample DewCreD2012metaG_FD_76967 | JGI IMG/M metagenome (GOLD analysis project Ga0073932, IMG submission 76967) | Hot spring sediment bacterial and archeal communities from British Columbia, Canada, to study Microbial Dark Matter (Phase II) - Dewar... ...
AGAACTAATTATGAAAAGTTAATGATCGTTTTAGGAGCAAATATGGGGGTGGTCAAAAATGTCCGGCGAGAGGGTGGTCAAAAAAAGTCGGCGAGAGGTGGTCAATTTGTCCGTTTTTTCCACTAATAGCGTATAACTTATTGCACGACCAAGTGTATAAATTATGCCACTGATAAAAACCCGATGGCGGTTTTCAATATCACGGCTAATAAAACCAATTGCAGAAATATTCGTAGCTAATGGACATGGGCTGATTGCAGTCATTAGTCCTAATACTATTGCTGTAATAAATGAATATTGTGAGTTTTCGAGAATACTTCTTAGAAATTCCATGGAAAATGTTTCGTTTAATAATGTGCTAATGGGTTGATGTGTTGATTATTTAATGTGCTGATTGCTTTGTGGATTGACATGATTATTGCTTGATGAATATTTTTTTTATTATTGTTTTTTCGGGAGGTTGCAATGCTAGCAGAGAATAGTTTTTGAATTTCTCTTAGTTGGGATAAAAGCATTTCATTATATGGATAACTGCTCGAATGTTTGCATAAAAGCAGCCAATATTCAGTTTCTTCGGCTTCTTTGGCTGCTATTTTCAATTTGTGAATAAAATCGGTATTACTCTCAGCGCTTTGTGCTTCCCGGATGTTTGCGTCAATCGACGTTCCGGATCTTAACATTTGTCGTGCTATTACAAATTTCTTAATATTCTCAAGTTTTTCCGAAAATTTAATAATTGCTAATGCAAATTCAAAACTCTTATTCAGAATAGCGTTTTTCCTTTCCAATCAAACAATCATTAGATTATTTATCGGCACATTCTTACATTAGGACTTTATCAACTGCTTTTTTAATTTCTTCTTTCATTTTTTCAAGGTTATGAGCATTCATAAACCCCTGGCTTGTAATATCAATCTTGTTATTTCCGCTTATTACTATCAATGTTTGACCACCAACGCCTAACTTTTCAGCAATTGCTTTACTGTCTGCATCATCAAGATTAATGGCTTTAAATGAATAAGCTCCGGAATTAATCTGGTCGGCATATAATTGCTCAACCGCCAATTTCGCATTACGTTCAACCGATTCGCAGGTATGGCAGCGACGGGTAAAATGGAAATAATAAACCTCAACTTTATTTGATACAGCAATTTTGGTAGCTGCTTTTTTATTGTTTTGTGCGTTGCACAATAAACTGCCAAATGTCATTGCAAAGGCAAAACCGAACATCATTAGCTTTTTCATACGATTGTGGATTTTATTTATAAATACTTAAGCAATATTTTTTTAATCTCATCGGCAGATGGTATACGGCCTTTAATTTCTACCTTTTCATTTATTACAAGAGCAGGAGTAATCATCACATTATATTTTATGATGTCCATAATATCCTCCACCTTAGTAATAGTAGCATTTATGTTGTTTTTTTCGACTACCTCACGAGTGAGTTTTTCCAATGTTTTACACTTCGAACAGCCGGCGCCTAATATTTTAATTTCCATAGGTTAAATTATTCCAGAACATATAGAACTTAATAATTAATTTTTTTATCGTTTAAAAAAATTTGAGAACATGAGTTTTGCTTCTTCCCAGTTTTCACGGTTAATACAGTATTTGATATAGGGCGGGTTTATTTCGCCTTGTATGAGTCCGGCTTTTTTAAGTTCTGCCAAATGTTCCGATAAGGTCGAGCGGGCGATTGGCAATTCATCAGCCATATCGCCACTGTAACAGCATTTATCAAGATTATTTGCTAAATAATCAAGAATAAAAACACGAATTGGATTCGAAAGAGCTTTGCCAAACCGTACAATTTTTTCTTGATTATCTGTAAAGTATTTTTCTTTAACTGCCATGATAAACTGTCATTTCGTATATTTCCGAAACAAAATTATATTATTTTTTAATTAAAATTTTTAAATCAACAGGAATTTTTATTTTAAATATCTATTAACTTATAAATCAACAAACTATGATAGATGACTAAAAATCCGCTTTTTTATCCCATTCTATGGCAATAGAAGGGTTTCTATTGCATAGCGATTAAGAAAACACATACCATTTAGCTTGTCTATCAACAACCTAAATGGTTGTTTTTCTCCCGAGTACTCGGGACGGGATTAACCCATTGTTTAACCGTTTTGTTTTTTTAAGAACACTTTAACGATTGTTTATCTTGAATCGTCGGGATTATTTGCATAATGAAGATAGTAACCGATTACGCCCCTGCCCTGTCAAGCAATGTCGGCGGCAGGTCTTTCCGGCTTTTTACGCCCAGTTCGCGCAGTTCTTCAGCTCTGCGTACGAGATTGCCTTTGCCCGAATACAGCTTATTCATTGCTTCTTCGTAATTCTTTTTTGCCGAATCCATCTGTCTGCCTATGCTGATCAAATCCTGCACAAAGCCCTGGAACTTATCATACATATCGCCGGCTTTTTCAGCAATCTGCTGTGCATTACGGTTCTGGAATTCCTGTTTCCACATACTTTCGATCAGCTTCAGCGCAGCGATGAGATTCGTAGGACTGATCAGCAGCACCCTTTTCTGGTAGGCATTGTTCCATAATTCCGGCTCGGACTGCATAGCTAGCAGATAAGCCGGCTCAACGGCCATAAACAACATTACAAAGTCGAGTGATTTATTTTTCACCAGATCGGGATAATTCTTCTGCGAGAGTCCGCTGATGTGCTGTCGCACAGATAACAAATGCTCTTTCAGCGAGTCAACCCGTTCTGCTTCGTCTGTTGCATTCACATATCGTTCATACGCTGTCAGTGATACTTTTGAATCAATAATAATACATCGTTCCCCCGGATAATAAACGATGACATCGGGCTGCTGCCTGCGTCCATCGGAAGTGGTGAATGATTCCTGCACCTTATATTCCCTGTCCTTCACCAAACCGGATTTTTCCAAAATACTTTCGAGGATGATTTCACCCCAGTTCCCTTGTGTTTTTGTTTCCCCCTTAAGCGCTGTAGTGAGTGCGCGTGCTTCATCACCTACTCTCCTGTTGAGTTCGGTAAGGTGGCGCAATTGCTCCTGCAATGTTGAACGCTGTTTGGTTTCCTCGCTGAGATTATCTTTAACCTGCTTTTGAAAATCACTGATCTTTTCCTGCAATGGTTTCAGTACCTGATCGAGATTTGTTTTATTCTGTTCAGTAAACTTTTTGGTTTTTTCTTCAAGAATATCATTAGCGAGGTTTTTAAACTCAAGCCGGAATTTTTCTTGCAGCTGCTCAACATCCTGTTTATATTGTGTCAGCTTATCATGTGTGTGCCGCAATTCGGCTTCCCGTGCAGATATCTGACGGTTTAGATCAATAATTGTTTTTTCCTGAACGGCAAAGGATTGCTTTACCTCATTGAATTGTTGTTCGGTGAATTGGAGTTTTTGAGTTAGATTCCCGGTAATCAGTTTAAAAATGAGCCAAGCAATCAAAGCGCCTATAATCGTTCCTGTAAAAAGATATAATATTTCCATAAATTGTAGTTATGAAACAAAAATAGTGAGAATTAATATTTTATTCGTTCCATACATTGATAGTTATTAACAATCGGCTACAATCATTAAAAAACTAACCGGAATCGTTTAATTTTACTATTTTCGTGATTCAAAATTGAAACATATATGAAATACACCGGAATCATCGTTTTAGTTTGTCTTTCACTTATCGTCCAGTCACAACCTGCCGGCAGGTATAAAGCAACAATTAATGAAGCATGGAAATTCCGCAAAGGGGATATATCCATCAATTACCCTGCTTTTACCGACCCTGCCATGTTATCGGTAGCATTGCCGCATACATGGAATAGTGAAGATGTATTTGACGATGTGCAGGGATTTTACCAAGGTATTGGTTGGTATATTAAAAATCTGTACACCGATAGTTCATTTACCAAACGAAAAACCTATCTGTATTTTGAAGCAGTATTTCAGGATGCTGAAGTATACGTTAACGGCAACCTTGCAGGGAAGCACAAAGGCGGATATACTGGTTTCTACATTGATATCACGCCACATTTGCTCATTGGTCCGGGGCGGATAAAAAATGAAATCGCTGTCAAAGCCGATAACAGGAAAAACGATGATATTCCGCCTTTAAGCGGTGATTTTAATATGTATGGAGGCATCTACCGGGATGTTTATCTTATCACGGTACCTCAGATACATTTCTCAATGAACGATTATGGTTCACAGGGCGTATTTATTGAAACACCAGACGTATCAAGAGAAAAGGCAACTGTTCGTATCAGTGGTTCATTGATCAATGAAGGCCGTGCGCCACAGTCGTGCAAAATTGTTTCCGTAATCAGCGATGCGCAGGGAAACACTGTAGCAGAGGTCACCGGCAGTTATAAATGCGATACATCAGTTACCACTGAATTTGTTCAAAACAGCAAACCGATAAGTTATCCCCGTTTGTGGTCACCTGCCGATCCTTACCTTTACAGCGTAAGCACCCGGCTGTTCGATGAAAAAAGCGGGATTCTGCTTGACGAAGTTGTTCATCCGCTGGGATTCCGGTATTTCCGGTTTGATGCTGCACGTGGCTTTTACCTGAACGATCAGCCGATAAAATTGATTGGTGTCAACAGGCATCAGGATTATCCCGGATTAGGTAATGCTTTGCCCAACGATCTTCATCGCCAGGATGTACGGCTGATTAAAGAGATGGGGGCAAATTTTCTCCGCACTTCACATTATCCACAAGATCATGCGTTAATCGAAGAATGCGATCGTCAGGGCATCATCGTTTCAATCGAAATACCGGTAGTAAACACCATTACCGAGAGTTCAGGTTTCACAGCCAACTGTCAGCAACAGCTGCTTGAAATGATTCATCAGTACCGTAATCATCCCTCCATTTTCATCTGGTGCCTGGGCAACGAGATCATGCTTAAGCCGCCCTATCCGTTTAATGACCTGAAAGCACTGACCCCTCAGGAAGTAAAGTATATCAATTCAATATCCACGTTATATAAGGGTTTAAATGATATCGTTAAAAAAGAAGATAAATCAAGACCTACCATGATTGTTTTTCATGGGGCTCCTGAACTATATGAGAAAGCCATGTTAACTACTATTGCAGATATTAACGGATGGAATCTCTATGCCGGCTGGTACCGGTTAACTTTGAACGACCTTAGTGAAATGGTGAACAAATGCAGAAATACGGCACCCGGTAAACCCATTATCTTAACGGAATATGGAGCAGGCGCAGATATAAACATCCGCTCATTAACTCCTGAACGATTTGATTTCAGCATTGATTACCAGAATATGTTTCATTCCCATTATTTAAAGGTTATACGTGAAACACCTTTTATTGCCGGCAGTTCACTCTGGTGTTTTGCCGATTTTGGCAGCGAAGGACGCGAAGATACATATCCTCATATCAATAACAAAGGGATAATGACATTTGACCGAAAACCTAAAGATACTTACTGCTTCTATAAAGCCATACTAACAAATGAACCATATCTGAAAATCGCCCCCGTACAAGTAGAGAAAATAACCGGCTTACAGGATGACACAACAGTTTCAACATTAAACAGACCAATATGGATCTATTCCAACCTTGAAAAAGTTGAACTGATTGTTAATCGCAAATCTATTGACCGTATCTCACCTGTTAATGGCGTAGCATTGTTCACAGCACCCTTATCTGACGGTGAAAATACCATTGAGGCATTGGGTGTGCGGGAAGGAAAACTTTATAAGGAAATGAAAAAGCTGAATGTTAAAATAATCCCTCAGCGTTTGACAAATACTGATTTCCCATTCACTGAGCTGAATATTAACTGTGGCTCGTATATTGAATATACCGATAAAAGCGGGAATCAATGGATGCCCGACAAACCATACAGCAAAGGCAGTTACGGATACATTGGCGGAAGCAACTACAGGCGATGGATGAAGAGCGTGCCCGGGTCAAATTTTGACTATTCATGCACCAAAGATGAGCCCATTTTCCAGACCTGTCGTGACAGCGCCGATAGTTATCGTTTTGATGTACCAGCCGGGAGATACGAAATCACTATTTATCTGGGAGAAGTGATGACAGAGAAAGAAATGAAGTCGGTGTATAATCTGGGAGCCGAACAAGGCAACGAATCCGTAGTTCGCAGAATATTTGATTTATCAATAAATGGGACAAAGATATGGGCAGGGATAAACCTGCTTGCGGACTATGGAGAAGAACGTGCAGTAATAAAAACATTCGAGCAATCGGTAACCGGTAACGGCGGATTGGAAATTAAATTCACAGCCATTCAGTCCTCTCCACTGATCAATGGTATACGTATCAGAAAACTCTGATTTATCCGATAGTCATAATTCTGTTTCAATTATCCAATAATCAAACAACAAATATGCGTTTAGTTAAATTTTTTCGTGCAGCCAAACTGGTTGCTGCTGGTGTTTTTTTTCTTCTTCTTACAGATCGTTGCAGTAAAGAAAAAAATGACTGGGAAAATCCCGGTATCAATGCCATCAATAAACTTCCGCCCCGAGCCAGTTTCATGTATTACCATGACATCCGTTCAGCTATGACATCTATCCCCGACAGTTCACAGTTGTATCGTTCGTTGAATGGCAACTGGATGTTCCGTTATGCAAAAAGGATTAAAGACGCACCGGAAAAATTTTATACAGAGCAATATAACGATTCCGGCTGGGATACTCTTGAAGTCCCGTCGTGCATTGAGCTTAACGGTTACGGCAAACCTATTTACACTAATATCAAACATCCTTTTCCGGCCGAACCACCCTTTATCAAAGGAGATAATCCGGTTGGCTCATACCGGCGGTATTTTGATGTACCGGCCAATTGGAATGGGAAACGCATCATCATCCATTTTGATGGTGTATTAAGTGGTTTTTATCTTTGGGTAAATGGTAAGCAGGTAGGTTACAGCGAAGACAGCCGTACCGCAGCAGAGTTTGACATTACTGAATATGTACGTACAGGAAAAAACCTTTTAGCAGTTAAAGTATTCTGGGCTACTGACGGCAGTTATCTGGAAGATCAGGATATCTGGCGAATGTCGGGTATTTACAGGGATGTGTACTTATTTGCAACACCCCGTATGTATCTGTCCGATATGGCTGTCCGCACCGATTTATGTTCAACCTATACCGATGCTGATCTAATGATAAAATTTACAGTAGGATATATTGATTCGGTGAGAACACAGGGCTTTATGATTTTCACACTGTTTGACGCCAATAATCAGCCGGTAGTAGAAAAAATCAGGCCATTAATGAATCTGAGGCCACATACTAATCGAAAATTCACTTTTCGTATAGCGGTAAAGAATCCGGTGAAATGGAGTGCCGAGAACCCCTATCTTTACCGGTTGCTGGCCACAATGGTTAATGAAAAAAATCAGATTCTGCATACTACTGCCATTAATGTTGGTTTTCGTGAGATTGAAATTAAGAACGGCATATTTATGCTGAATGGGCGCCGGATCGTATTCAAAGGCACAAACCGGCATGAAATGGATCCCGACAAAGGATTCGTAATTTCAAAAGAAAGCATGATCCGTGATATTATTTTAATGAAACAGCATAACATCAATGCCGTCCGCACCTGTCATTATCCTAACATACCATTATGGTACGACCTGTGCGACCAATATGGCATTTACGTTTGGGACGAAGCGAATATCGAAAGTCATGAACTGCGTCCATACTGCGCCGAACAACCGGAATGGAAACAGGCGCACATTGAACGAGGTATGAATATGCTGCAGAGAGATAAAAATCATCCCTGCGTTGTTGTATGGTCAATGGGCAATGAGGCAGGTATAGGCGCTAACTTTTTTGCGCTGGCCGATACCATGCGCAAAGCCGACCCTACCCGGCCCATACATTACGAAGACCGTGGAAAAGACAGATATTCGACTGTTAAACCACCGGATTTTGATATTATTTCGAATATGTATTGCAGAAAGGAAAATATGATTATTCTTCATGATAGTTTTCCCCCCCGCCCAATTATTTTATGCGAATATTTACATGCTATGGGCAATGGAATGGGCGGAGCCAGTGAATATTGGGAAGTCATAAAACGGTATCCGCGTATGCAGGGTGGATTTGTTTGGGATTGGGCCGACAAAACTATTCGCAAACATGACTCTTCAGGTAAAGAGTTCTGGGCCTATGGCGGTGATTTTGGAGATAATCCCAATGATGCTGATTTTTGTATTAACGGACTTGTACATGCCGACCGCCGAATTAAGCCACAAACCCTCGAAATAAAAAAAATATACGAAAATATTACCTGCCGTCCGCATGATATAAAAAAAGCCAGGATATGGATTAAAAACAATTATTCGTTTACTACTTTCAACCAAATCAAAACGCAATGGGAATTGTTACGGGATGGAGAACTTATTAAGTCAGGGATACTTGCAGTGCAAAATATCCTCCCCGGCGATTCGGCACTGGTAACTATTCCCCTGAACAATACCGATCTGATAAAACCGGCAGAATATCATCTTACCTTACGGTTTACATTAGCCGAAAAACAATTATGGGCTGAAAAAGGTCATGAAATCGCTTTTTGCCAGTATAAACTTCCGGTAAAAGAACCCATATTCGACGATTTATCTGATGCAACCGGCAATCCTGTAACCCTTTCCGAGTCAACTGACCGAATTACTGTATTGGCAGGAAAAGTGAATTATTCCGTAGATAAAAAAACCGGCATGATCGTTTCGCTGATGATAAACGGGAAAGAATTTCTTCAAGCACCGTTACGTTTAAATTTCTGGCGTCCACCTACTCAAACCGATGAACGCGACCGCAATGGAATGATGAAATGGAGAAACGCATCACTTGATTCGCTAACTCCATCCGTTAAAAAAATCAACCTGTATCATGATAATCAAACGATGGTACAAATACATTGCATACTTGACATGTTGTCTCCTGAAAAAAAACGGATCATCGAGGTTATCATCGTTTATACCATTAACCGTCAGGGTGTACTCGCGATTGAAACCAGTATGCTTCCCGATCCCTTAATGGCCGAGACCCTGGCAAAGGCAGGGTTTCAGCTCATTCTCCCGGATAATTACAACCGGGCCGAATGGTTCGGAAACGGTCCGCATGAAGCATACAGCGACCGGATGCAAAGTACTTACACTGCAAGATTTGCTAAACCTGTAAACGATATGTTTCATATTTACGAAGTGCCACAGGAAAGTGGTAACCGTACGAATGTTCGATGGTTTGCAGTAACCGATAGTATCGGCAACGGCCTCTTTTTCAGCAGCGACACACTGTTTAATGCAGGAGCATACCATTACAACGATTGGGATATACAAAAAGCACGCCATATCAATGAACTTCAAAAATCGGGCAATACGACTGTAAACCTTGATTACAAACAAAATGGATTGGGAACAGCTACCTGCGGGCCGGGCTACTACCCTGCACATACCGTATGGGCAAAGGAGATGCATTTTACCTTTTTTATTCAACCTAAATTTACCGGTATAGACGTTCAACGGCCAGGTAAATTAAAACAATCATCTTTAATTTTACCGGTTATCAAAATATCGCAGGAAGGGAAAGATTATTCGCGGCCAACATCAGTAAGCATGGATTTTACTGCAGATGCCGGAAATGCAAAAATTTATTATACCCTTGATGGAAGCGAACCCGACACCACTTCACTTCAATATACCGGTAAAATAGCGATTGATTCAACCACACTTTTTAAAGCAAAAGGATTCAGGAACGGGTATAATTCGTTTACATCCATCCGGCGTATAATAAATAATCCGGCAAAAAAAATCAGCAGCAATATAATTCCCTGCAATCGTGAAGAACAATCGGATTTATGGATGTTATTGGATGGACAATACGGAATGCCACAAATACAGCAGGAGCGATGGGTTGGATTTAATTCCGATGCCGAAATCACCATTGAACTACATAAACCGTCCCATATTCGTAAGTTGTCAGCTGGTTTCATGCAGGATAAATGGGCAATTTTTCTGCCTGAATATATCGAATACCGGGTTTCGGAAGACGGCAAAAAATATTTCACTATCTACAAAATAAAACCAGACCTTCGGTCGTTCATTTCTAAACGTGATTTTATACTCAAGCGATTTACATCCGAATGCACAAAAGAGAATATCCGTTTTATTAAGATTATTGCAAAAAGCATAAATAGAAATTTGTATTCCGGACAGGAAAACAAACAAACTTTATTATATATTGATGAGATTGAGATTAATTAATATCATCTCTATTATTTGTTGTTATACGATTCAGAGTACAGAAGCACAACAGCAGGAGCACTGGTATGGAGGGTTAAACGGAGGATTATCATTTCCGGCGGGAAAATTTGCCCGGCATGATTCACTTACCAATGAATACGGGTTTGCCAATGTAGGAGGAATATTTAATATAGAGGCAGGATACCGTTTATCACGATCGTTTGTAATCACATCCTGCCTGTCTACCGGGATAAATTCTTTTTTAGACAGTGAATACATTGATCTTTCCGAAGAAATCTATTTGCAAACCTATCCCGGGGCTAATCTTACATTTACTTCCGGTCATTATAAATGGCATAATATCGCATTAGGTCCCATGATTTGTTTCGGGCCTGCCAATAGTTTTTACTGCCGGCTGCTGCTTGGCCAGTTACGGTTATTTACACCGCTTATTCGCACTACCGTAAACGAAGCAGGCACATCATACACCTTTTCAGAGTTGCCTACCAGCGATTATGCATTTAGCTATCAGGCCGGAGCAGGTATCCGGATCCGCCTTAACAGCAAGCTGCTATTGAACTTCTCGTCTGACTATCTGCATTCAAAACACGAGTTCGGCATATTAACCTTTTCAGCCGATAATTCTAACACTACAAAACCGGAAACACTAACCTATTTCCGGGAATTTACAGTAATTCAACTCAATGCCGGAATAATTTATAGCTTTGTAAAAACGAACTGAACTCCGTTATGATAAATAAAGTTATCGCAGGAATAATACTCCTTTTATTCGTCGGATGCAACCAAAAAAAGTACACAATAGATGTAACAGATTTTGGAGCCAGAGGTAAAAAAACACAACTTGCAACAAAAAATATTCAACGAGCTATTGACCAATGTTACAAAAATGGTGGCGGCATTGTTTTTTTTCCTCCGGGCGAATACCTTACCGGCACCTTGAGAATACTAAGCAATGTAACACTTCATCTTGAAGCAGGTGCAACATTATATGCGAGTCAGAATGAAAAAGATTTTGAAACAACATATAAAATTTATAAAAAAAATGATAGCGGAAAGAAAGGAAAAGGAGAAACACCGGTTTTGATTTATGCACTGGATGCAAAAAATATTGGAATAACCGGCAATGGCACTATACATGGGCAGGCCCAAAGAACCTACGAAGACCTGAAAGAGACCGATGGTTTTATCGCCGCTATCACCGACAGCGCACGGGCGGCGGGAGTAGAAATGAAGATGTACTACAAAGTAAAACCCTATACCTGCATGATCTTTCTTGAGCGTTGCACCAATATTAAGATACAGAACATATCCCTTATTGAATCAACCGATTGGACGTTGCATTTTAAATGGTGTAATAAAATATTTGTTGATAATATTTACCTGTATTCAAGTTTAGAGAAAGGAGTAAACGCCGATGGCATAGATATTGACGGATGCCATGATGTAGCCATTACTAATTCGATTATTGAAACAGGTGATGATGCCATTGTATTAAAAACTACTCAAACCGATACCACATCCCTGTCCTGCGAAAATGTTGTGGTGAATAACTGTATCCTTACGTCCACTTCCACAGCGCTGAAACTGGGAACAGAGAGTTTTGCCGATTTCAGGAACATTACTTTCAGCAATTGCGTGATTCGTAACAGCAACCGGGGATTGTCGGTTGTAATCAGAGATGGCGGAACAGCCGAAAATATCCTGTTTTCGAATATCACAGTCGAATGTAACCGGAAACATTTTAACTGGTGGGGAAATGGCGACCCCTTATGGCTGGTATTGTTGAAACGCACGCCCGAATCGCGACTGGGAATGATCCGCAATGTATGCTTCGAAAATATTATAGCACACGGACAAGGCACAAGCCGTATCGAGGGGTTTGACGGCAAGCCCCTGGAAAATATCCGTTTAAGCAATGTTCAGTTCTTCATGCATCCCGAAGAATATAAAGACAAACGGGCTGATCATTGCTTTGCTGCGCATCATATTAACAATCTGCGGCTTGAGAATGTTGATGTTTTTTGGGATAAGAAAAAAGAAAATAAATGGGAAAATGCATTCCATTTTGATAACATTAATACCCTGCGGCTCGATAACTTATCGGGCACACAAGCTCATATAGGGAAAGGAGCCATGATCAGTATGCATAATGTAAATGACGCAATCGTTGAACGTTGCAAACCAATGGCAGGTACCAATATTTTTTGTTCGATAACCGGCCAGGGATCACAAAATGTCATATTATCCGGTAATTTTACGGATAATGTTGCCATGGAGTTATTAAAAGACAACGAAGTTAAAGCTGTCAAAATAAAATAAGATACTATTATGAAACCAACATGTAAAGTTTCGCTTAACACAAACACGAATGAAAATTACACCACAAATATTTATCATGCTCCTAGCCAAATACATGTGGGGTCCATCTAACCTGTTAAAAACAATTATTTACGGATGAAAAACACCACTTTTATTGCCACCGGATTATTAGCTATCTCACCAGTTCTTTTGGCTCAAAAAAACACACGGCCCAATTTTGTATTTATCCTTGCCGACGACCTTGGTTATGGTGATCTGGGATGTTTTGGAGCAAATGATATTAAAACGCCAAATATAGACAGAATTGCTGCCGAAGGCATTCGTTTTACAGAATTTTACTCGGCGTCGCCAGTTAGTAGTCCGTCCAGAGCTGCCTTATTAACAGGACGTTACCCTCAGCGAATGGGTATAAACAGCGTGTTTTTCCCTGAGAGTTTTACAGGGATGAACCCCTCGGAGATAACTATTGCAGAATTATTAAAAGAGCAGGGCTATAGCACGGGTATTATTGGCAAATGGCATCTTGGTCATCACCACCAGTTTTTACCGCTTCAGCAGGGTTTTAACGAATATTATGGCATTCCGTACAGCAATGATATGAGCGGAGTTGTATATATGAACGGGAATGAAGTTGACAGTTTTGCAGTTAACCAAAAATATATCACCCGCACCTATACAGAAAAATCGGTTGATTTTATTAACCGGCATAAAAACAAACCATTTTTCCTTTATATTGCTCACAGTATGCCTCATGTGCCCATCTACGCATCTGAAAACTTTACCGGCACCTCCGGCCGCGGAATATACGGAGATGTGATACAGGAACTTGACTGGAGTGTCGGCCAGGTAATGGATGCGCTTGAAAAAGCAGGCATTCTGGAAAACACCGTAGTATTTTTCACCAGCGATAACGGGCCCTGGCTTGTGATGCGTCATTTAGGCGGTTCAGCAGGTCCGCTGCGTGAAGGAAAACAAACTACATTTGAAGGAGGTATGCGTGTACCTGCAGCAGCCATGTGGAAAAATGGAATTAAACCAGGGACAACCTGTAACGAACTGGTTTTGATGATGGATATTTTTCCAACCTTTTCACATCTTGCAGGCACATCTCTTCCGGTTGACAGGCCTATTGATGGAAAAGATATCAGCATTCTTTTTGATGGAAAAACCACGTTACCCGGCCGTGAATACCTCTATATCAGGTATAATGAGCCCCATTGTTACAGATATGGAAATTGGAAACTCACCCTGCCTTCAGAGCCGGTGAAAGCCACCCCGGGAACTAAAGGAGTAGATGCTCATCCCTTACTTTTACATGATCTGAAAGCCGATCCGGGTGAAAAAAATAATCTTGCCGAAACCTTCCCCGACATTGTTAATAAATTAAAAATTAAACTCGACAGCGCATATAAAGCTATGGGAACATTGCCGCCTTCGCTGATACAGCGTATGCCGGCCGACCATAGTCATTATGAGCAGCTAAAAAGACAATAACCTCATATTGTTTTATCATTTAAATAAGCTATTTTTGTTTTAAAGAATGACAAAAGTGAAAATTTATCTGCATATATTGTTTTTATGTTTATCGGGATCAGTCATCCTTAATGCACAGGATGATTCACTGATTGCAGATAACTACTTCAGTGGACTGGAAAAAATGGTTGCAGTACGCGAAACCATCTGGAAACAAGTTCAGACAGCAAACAGTATAAGCGAATATGACGTAAACCGGCAGATTATCTTAAAAAAAGACAATACAGTTGACACATTTTACACACTATATCCTAAGGAACGCACTCTGCTGCATTTCTGGACAGGCAACTATACTGCTTTGCTGAACGAGATTAAAGAAAAAAGAGATTTTCATCATGAGAAATACAATCGTAAATACACAAAAAATAAAAACTACCGTTTATTGATATATTACGGACAAGACACATTGCTTACAGGATTGATTGATCGTACCTACAGCATTCGTACTGAATTGGCTAACCGTATTTCAGCATCGGATATGCCTAATGAAGAAAAAGACCTGCTGTTGATTTATCTGGAAGCAATTCTTGCATATAAAGACCTGAGCCGTTTTGAACCGGATACGGTAATTGTCCGTTCAAAAAGATATGTTCAATCCAATCCGGCGGCTGAATATACTGCATATGTTAAAAATACACTTTTACTCGATTACCGTAAATCGGCCTTTGGTATCGGAGGCGGCTTTTTCTCAGGTTTTACCGGTTTGACAGGTGATCTAGAAAATCTTTTTTCCGGCGGTATCCCAATGGGTGCCAATATATCCCTTTCGGTTTATAATATTTCACTTCTCATGAATGTTGTTGGTACCCCTGCTATTACTAAAAAGTCATTCTACTACCATGGTATTTGGGGCGACGGCAAGGGCACAAACATCACTACATCCGAATTATGTCTTGGTTACAATGTAATCAATAATGAACAAATAAAACTAACACCCTATGCAGGGATGATGAATAGCGATTTTACATCGGCACGTATACAGGATAATGATACTGATCTTGACTCAGTGGACGTATTGAACATGAATATATTCCCGATGTATTCAGTTGGATTAAACCTCGAATGGAAATTCCGTTACCTGAAATCATACTCAACCTACAAGGATATATTTAAAGCGCGGCTGAACAAGACATACTGGTATCTGAAGCTTCGCGCGGGCTATGGCTTTCAGTTAAACGATGATTTTATCCTGGCACAGCACAACAATAATACCGCTTTCAGGATTCATGGTTCGGGCTATTATATACAGATAGGCATTGGAACCTTCACTACCCTTACGCGCCGGAATCGTTACCATACAGAGCAGTAATTCGAAGTAAATTGCTATTTTTAACCACAGGAAAAATTTAACCTCAAGCTATGGATAACACTACAGCATCAAACAAACCGCTAAAAATACTGATTCTGGTGCTTGCCTCCATTCTTGCCATAATGATATGGCAATTTATTGACAAGCAAGTCAAATACAACGCTCTTCAGGAATCATCTTCCCGCATTCAGCAGTATCTGCAGGCCGAAAAAGACAGTTTGACGGTTGAACTCACCCAGATTCGCGACAGTTATGACTCGCTCCGTACCAATAACGACAGCATGAATATTAAACTGGAAATGCAGCAGTTAAAAATAGATCAGTTGCTGCGGCTGCGTGCCGACAATCTCTTTCTGATTTCTAAATACAAAAAAGAAATCGGAACCCTGCGCGAAGTCCTTCGCAACTATGTTGTACAGGTTGATTCGTTACTGCGCATCAAACAGTTTTTATTAGCAGAAAACACCGATGTAAAACAAAAACTCAATATTTCCGAACAAAGCAATAAACAGTTACAGGAAGAAAAGAAGGAGTTGCAGACAAAAGTCAGCAAAGCCGCCGCATTAAGTGCTAAAGACATTGTTTTTACCGGACTTAACAAAAACGGCAAGGAGAAAGATGAAGCTGATAAAATTATCAAGTTGCGTGTTTGCTTTACTTTGCGCGAAAACAGCTTGTCGGCACCGGGCAACCGTACTGTTTATCTTCGAATTACCCGTCCTGATGATGTAGTGCTGACATCGTCCGAAGGCAATATTATCGAGATAAACGGATTAAAAACAGTATATTCAGATAAGCGTGATGTTAACTATCAAAACACCGATGTTGACATGTGTATTTACTATGACCCTGCTGCCGGAGAATTGATCCCCGGTAATTATAAAATACAACTGTACTCGGAAGGAATGCCTATTGGCGAAAGTTCTTTTGCTTTGCGTTCAGCCAAAGGATTATTCGGCCGTTAAATTATCCATTTATATTATGTTTTGCGGAATCGTTGAAGAAACAGCTATTGTACGGACTATTATTCGCGAGGGCGACAATATACATTTTACACTGTCATGCTCTTTTGTTTCTGAGTTGAAAGTTGATCAGAGTTTATCACACAATGGAGTATGCCTCACCATTGTAGATGTTAAAAAAGACACCTATACCGTAACAGCCATCAAAGAAACATTGCTTAAATCGAATCTCGGACTGCTGGTTGAAGGTAGCCGCGTAAACATTGAGCGCAGCATGAAGCCGGATGCGCGTATTGACGGGCACTTTGTACAGGGACATGTTGATCAGACCGCAATATGTTCAAAGATTGAAGAGGCCAACGGAAGCTGGTACTTCACTTTCGAATACACACCCCTGCAAGACGATTACATTACGGTTGAAAAGGGCTCGGTTTGTGTAAATGGAGTAAGCTTAACGGTTGTTAATTCACAAGACCGCTCATTTCAGGTAGCCATTATACCTTATACCTATACCATTACCAATTTCAGCGATATCCGGCCGGGAACGGTAGTAAATCTCGAGTTTGACATGATTGGTAAATATATCACCCGTATTGTTCGTACCCAGTTAGGGAATCGGGGCTAAACTCTGATTTATAAATTATTTTTATTTACCCCGAAACATTCGTCTTTTTCCTGTGTCCCAAGCGGGTCAAGGTGAATAACTATATCAAAGATATTAGGAATTTTTCTACGGATTGCCATTTCAACCTGATGAGATATCTCATGCGCCCTGTGTAAACTCATATTGGCGTCTACTTCAATATCAATAACAATAGAATACAATCTGCCAATCATCCGGGTGCGTACTTTGTGGGGATTGCTTGCACCCTGCACTTCATCAACGGCCTCGAAGATTTTATTATAAATAGCAGGATCATCAACCCCATCCATCAGATCGGTGTTTGATTCCATAAATATTTCGAAAGCAGCGCGCATAATCCAAATACTTATAAATAATGCCGCAATACTGTCGGCCAGAGGAAAATGAAGATATTTGCCGGTAAATAAACTGATGAGAACGGTTGAAGAAATCATCACATCATATTTCATATTTTTAGCATTGGCAATAAGCATTAAGCTTTGTGCTTTTTTACCGACAGCGTACTGATAAATGCTCAACCCGATTTTTCCCATTATAGAGAATAATGTTACGTAGATAGCAAGCATTGACGGCGTTGCAACCTGCTGCTGAATAAAAAGACGCTTGATAGTTGAAAAACCAAGCTGTGCGGCTGCAAAGAAAATAAAGAAAGAGATCACCTTGGATGCAATAGAATCAACCTTTTCATAACCATAGGCATATTTTTTATCCGGAGGTTTTGATATTATCCGTGCAGCAATTACTGACACCAACGAGATAAGTACATCAACCGAAGAGTCAATTCCATCGCCCAATACGGCAAGACTGCCAGAAACAATGCCTGCCACAATTTTAGTTGCAGCAAGCACTGTATTGCCGGCTAAACTAACCCATGAGGCCAGCATAATTACCTTAACCCTGTCCATTATGCAATATACAGTTGAATTACTTCGCTTTCCCCTGATTGGCTACTGCTTCAGCCGCTTTTTTAATTGCTTCTTCGTCGCCCAGGTAATAATGTTTAATCGGTTTCAGATTTGCATCAAGTTCATATACTAAAGGAATGCCTGTAGGGATATTCAACTCCACAATATCCTTATCAGAAATATTATCGAGGAATTTTACTAATGCCCGTAAGCTATTTCCATGAGCAGCGATGAGTACTTTTTTCCCCGACTTAATCTGCGGGACAATGGTTTCGTGCCAGAAGGGTAGAAAACGGGCAACTGTTTCCTTTAAACTTTCGGTAGCAGGAATATCTTTTTCGGGTACATCTTTATATGCAGGATGATGACCAGGGTACCGCTCATCACTTTTTTCAAGTGGCGGAGGCGGAATATCGTAACTGCGTCTCCATATTTTTACTTGTTCATCTCCGTGTCTTGCAGCGGTTTCTGCTTTATTTAATCCCTGGAGGGCACCATAATGACGCTCGTTGAGCCGCCAATTACGAATAACGGGTATCCACATCAGATCCATACCATCAAGCACTGTCCATAATGTACGGATAGCTCTTTTCAATACTGATGTATAGGCAATATCAAAAGTAAAGCCGTTTTCTTTCAGCACTTTTGCCGCCTGTTGCGCCTCTTCCCTTCCCTTTTCCGACAAGTCAACATCGGTCCATCCGGTAAACCGGTTTTCTTTATTCCATACACTCTCACCGTGTCGTAACAAAACTACTTTATACATACTGTATTATATTAATGTTTAACAAAAAAATTAATTACTGTCTACAGTGCTGTGCTTAGCCGGCATACGCCATAGTATTATCACGCCAGCTATAATAAAAGGGATGCTAAGCAGTTGTCCCATATTTATTATCATGGTGGTTTCGAAAGCGACCTGAGGTTCTTTAATAAATTCAATAACAAAGCGTGCACTAAATACCGATACCAGAAAAATGCCGAGCAACAGGCCTGGCCTTGGCAGCTTGCTGCATCGAAGATACAACAGACAAAGTACAAAAAAGATTATCAGATAGGCCAGCCCTTCGTAAATTTGGGTCGGGTGCTTGGGGAGCATCTCACCATTACGGATGAAAACGAATCCCCATGGCAATGTTGTAGCAACACCATAAATCTCCGAATTCATCAGGTTTCCCATACGGATAAAGAAGGCAGCAAGCGCAACAGCAATACTGATTCGGTCGAGGAGCCACACGTTGGATATTTTATATTTTTTTGAAAGCAGATATAATGCAATGATTACGCCAATTGCTCCTCCATGGCTGGCAAGCCCTCCATGCCATACAAAGAGAATTTCAAGTGGATTTTTCAAATAATATTCCGGTTCATAAAACAGGCAGTGACCAAGCCGGGCGCCAAGAATTGTACCAATTGCAACGTATAACGTAAGGTTATCAATTAATGTTACTGCAATCTTTTCCCGCTTGGCAATGAACATAAAAATATAATAGCCCAGCAAAAAGGCAAGAGCAAAAAATAATCCATACCAGCGGATCTGAAGTCCTCCGTTAAATAAGCTGATAATTTCCGGGGTTGCGTTCCATCGGATAAAGAGAGTTGTCATACGAAATGGGCTCAATGTTTTTTTTAATTATGTTTGCATGCAAAGATGCTAAAAAAAACAGTTGTGGCTGACATCATCCGAAATAATATTTTTTTCCCTGCAATAGTCATAATTAGTATGTCGTGTGCCCGGGTTGGTACTCCCACCGGAGGCCCGGCAGATAGCGCCCCGCCTGTGGTCAGAAAATGCGAACCGGCAAATCGCAGCATAATGTTTGATAGTAAGAATTTTGAGATTTATTGTGATGAATTTCTGCAACTTAAAAACCCATCAACCGAACTCATTGTCTCTCCGCCGTTAAAAGAAAAACCGGAGATTATCCTCAAAGGTAAAAGTATCAAAGTTAAATTATTGGAGAAATTACAACCAAATACTACCTATACCTTTAATTTTGGTGATGCCATTACTGATTTACATGAGGGCAATCCGTTAAAGAATTTCGAATATGTTGTCTCTACCGGAACAACCATTGACTCGTTTACACTTACCGGAATAGTAACCGAATGCTTTACGCTTAATATCCCTAAAGAATGCGTTTATATTTTACTTCATGAGAATCTGGAAGATACCGCATTCCGGCGCAGTATCCCCAATTTTGTAGGACGTACCGATGAATACGGCGCATTCGCTATCCGTAATCTGAAAAAAGATACTTTCCGGTTGTATGCATTGGTTGATGCCAATTCAAACCTAATGTTTGATCAGCCCACAGAAAAAATCGGTTTTGCCGATAGCATACTTTTTATTGATGAAAGTTATTATGTGCCGCCAACAGATACAACAACGAAGACCGACAGCATAATGGCAGACACATCAGCAAAAGACAATGAGACAGAACTCATTGGCTATGGAACAGGTAACGCCTACCCTGACACAGCAGTAAGACAACAACTGCAAAAAAACAGCAAAGAACTGATTCTTTTTTTACAGGAACCTAAATCGGATCAATACCTTAAAGATTATACCAGGCCAGAAGCCGGTCGCCTGCGAGTTGTTTTTAACGAAACACTCGCCGACACACTCTCATTTGCTTTGCTCGACACAATCGTTGAATCGAAATGGTTTGTTATTGAACCATGCGGAACATTGGATACTTTTGACCTGTGGTTACTGGATTCGTTCTTAATCAAAAATGAAAAGATAAAAATGGAATTTCTGTACGAAAAGACAGACAGCAACAATTATCCTTACATTTTCCACGACACCCTTGCTTTTAATTACACCTTCCCAAAGCAACAAAAACAAAAAAAACACAAATTTGCAGATACAACAGTGGTTAAAAAACCACGACTTGTTCCGGTTACCAATTATCCAACAGGCGCTGACATTGAACTCTCAACAAAATTTAATTTTATAACTAAAACACCTGTTTTAAATTTTGATTCAACCCGATTTCAGTTATTTAAAGCCGAGGACTCCATTGAAACACCTGTGCCGTTTGTGATACAGCGACGTATTATTGAGTCGAAAGATACTTTCGCCGATCTACGCCGATTTGAACTTCACTGCGAATGGCAAGAAAATACATCTTATAAATTAATCGTTTTGCCCCATGCATTTACTGATATTTACGGCCTTACCAACGACACAATCATTTATAAAAACAAAACCAGAAAGCTGGAAAATTACGGCACACTGTATATTGACATACAAAACATATCAGAACCCATCATTGTACAATTACTAAGCACAGGATTTGATGTTTTAACCGAACGGCATTTAATTTCAGATGAAGAAATCAGCTTCGAATACCTGAAGCCGGCTGAATATAAATTAAAAATTATAGTAGATAGCAATCAAAACCGTAAATGGGATACCGGCGACTTCGACCAGAAACGTCAGCCCGAGAAAGTGATTATTTACAGTGAACCCATTAAGATCCGCGCCAACTGGGATGTTGAACTAACCTGGATCCTCCGGTAATTTATTCTGATATTGACAGATTAATACTGCAAAAAAAATTAATTGCTGCGCGCTTTACGGAAAAGAATGTTCCAGCAGGCGCGAAAGAAATAAACAATATCAGTACGTAACGGATATTGATCATACCGGTCGAGGTAGCGTTTCTCCGATTCGATGATCTGATCAAACGTTTTAGGCATATCAGCATAAAATGGAGGAATAAGACCCGGTTTATATTTCAGTCGCCGTTCCTGCATATCTTTAGGATACAGGTTAAAATATTGCATACTCAAAGGCCTGACACCCACAATCTTTATTTCCATGCGAAACAAATTAATAATCATGGGAATTTCATCAATCCAGAACTTACGCATAATTCGACCAATTGTTGAGACACGAAAATCATCATTAAATTTACCACCTTCCCTGAGTTTATTTTTGTGAAACATATAGTCCTGCAGATACTCCGAAAAAGGATGCATAGTGCGGAACTTATAAACCTTAATGATTTTTCCGTTTTTACCTAACCGGCGCAGGCGGACAATGGGTCCGTATGAAGGATCGGGATCATAGGCCGGTTCACCTGTTTTCCGGGCAACAAAATAAAAAATGTTATTAACCTTTAGTTCTTCTATTACCTCAAATCCGCATGAATAGAGACGTCCTAATGTTTCAGCGCGACTGACAGAACGATTTTGCCCACGGGTTAAAAAAAAATAGATACGCTTGGTAAGCCGAAATTTCGGGAAAACACGCTTGATGATAAAGTCAAAAAAATAATAGATATAATTCAATAAAAAAGGATACTTATTCAGTAATCGTTGTTTCCTTGCATCAATAGGTTCAACGCAGCCAATGAAAATACCATTCGGAACCAGGCGGCTATTGATTGCTTCAAAAAATTTATTAATAAACCGTATATCATTTATTCTGCGAAGGTTAACGATCGAATGGTTTTTTGCGTGTGCAAAATGCTCAATATTGAATACCGTACTGGTTGAAAGTATTGCTGTATTCGAGGTCTCAATGTCAGTATACCGGGTAATCAGTTGATAAACGTCCTGCCCGAATATTCGTATGATCTGCTCCTTCATAATATAAATGCAGGTCAAAGATATATAAATGGATCTTTTAAAAAGCACAGAAAAAATAATTTCGAAAGAATACGGCCACTTTTTATGGTTGAATCTGATTGTAATTGGGATTTTCGATTAATGACTTAAAAGCCAATATCAAAAAACGCAATCCAGGTTTATAAATAGCACTACGCATGGCCTGATTAGAGATAGAATTGTTATATCATTTCAGGTCACAATCCCGGCAGCAAATTGCAACAATAGGAAATCCAATCTACGGATATCTGCATATACTAAAACAACAGAAGAATCGTTAGAGAATTGCATAAGAAGTAAACGAGGATAATTATTAGCAATTCAACAGAAAAAAAACTATATTCGCCTTCTAAAATCAAAAATAAATGTCAAAATACCGTTTATTAAACAATTTAATCGGCTGGGCAGTATTTGTAATTGCATCAGCAGTATATCTGTTAACTGCAGAGTCAACAGCGAGTTTATGGGATTGCGGAGAATTTATTGCCTGCGGGTATAAACTGGAGATCGGGCATCCTCCCGGCGCGCCTGTTTTTATGCTTTTATGCCGTCTATTCGCAATATTTACCGCAGATGTTACCAAAGTTGCATTTATGGTGAACAGTTTATCGGCGCTTGCCAGTTCTTTTACTATCCTGTTTCTCTTCTGGTCAATAACTCACATGGCCCGGAAGCTTGTGATTGGTAATACAGATGATTACAGTACTATTAATCAGATAAAAATATTTGGCAGCGCCCTGGTTGGTTCTCTATGCTACACATTCAGCGACACTTTCTGGTTTTCGGCAGTAGAAGGAGAAGTATATGCCACCTCATCATTATTTACAGCCGTGGTTTTCTGGGCTATCCTTAAATGGGAGAATGAGGCCGATGAAAAACATGCAACACGATGGCTTATCCTTATCGGCTATCTGATGGGGTTATCCATAGGCGTACACCTCCTGAACCTGCTTACTATTCCGGCTCTTGTTCTTGTTTTTTATTTCAGAAAATATACGGTTACCCCCAGAGGTACGGTTTATGCGCTTATTCTTTCTGTTATTATCCTAGGCAGTTTCCAGTATATAATCATTCCCGGAGTGGTTAAAATAGCTACCCTGTTCGAATTGCAGGCCGTGAACACCTTTGGATTACCATATTTTTCAGGTGTTTTTATATATCTGGCGCTGATTATTGGTTTTATTGTTTGGGGCCTTTACTGGACTCAAAAGGAGAACCATATTATACTCAATCATCTGATTGCTTTTCTTACAGTAGTACTGATTGGCTATTCAACCTATGCATTGATTGTAATCCGTTCAAAAGCCGATCCGCCACTTGACGAAAACAATCCGGAGAATATGTTTGCCCTTCTCTCCTATCTGAACCGTGAACAATACGGCGACAGACCATTTCTTTATGGCCCGTATTACAGCGCCCCTATTATAGGGATCAAAGAAAAAGGGAAACAATATATTCCGCGCGATGGCAGATATGTAGTATCAGAAATCAAAAAAGAATACAAGTATGATCCGCAGTTTATGACTTTTTTCCCCCGGATGCACAGCAGGAGGCCCGATCACATCCGTGAATATAAAAACTGGGGAGGAGAACCGCGAAAAGTTAAGACAATGGATGAAGGCGAAATGAAAAACGTAGAAAAGCCCGGATTCGGGAATAATCTTAAATTCTTTTTTACATATCAGCTCGGGCACATGTATTTCCGTTACTTCATGTGGAATTTTTCGGGACGTCAAAATGATGTACAAAGCTATGGTGAATTGCTGAATGGCAACTGGATCAGCGGCATTCCGTTTATTGATAAATTATTTTTAGGCCCGCAGGATAACTTACCCAAAAGCTTGTCGGAACATGAATCCCGTAATAAGTATTACTTGTTACCTTTTCTGTTAGGTCTTGCAGGATTATTTTTTCAGTTTAACAAGCATAAAAAAGATTTTGTAATCACTATGGCCTTGTTTCTGCTAACCGGTATAGCCATCATTATTTATCTCAACCAACCACCTTTAGAACCACGTGAGCGCGACTATACCTATGCCGGTTCATTTTATGCATTTTCAATATGGGTTGGATTGGGTGTGTTATCAGTTATTCAGTTCCTTTCTAAAAGGATACCTGCAGCCGTCAGTTCGGTTTTGGCAACAGTTTTATGTCTTGGTTTTGTACCTGGAATTATGGCAAAAGAAAACTGGAACGATCACGACCGTTCGGGTCGCTATACAGCGCGTGATATTGCCTATAATTACCTGATGTCGTGTGCCCCCAATGCCATCCTGTTTACCAATGGTGATAATGACACCTTTCCGCTTTGGTATGCACAGGAAGTAGAGGGCATACGCACAGATGTACGCGTGGTGAACTTGATGCTTCTGAATACCGACTGGCATATCACACAAGCCAGACGAAAAGCATATACCTCCGAAAAGTTACCCATCACACTCGGGGAAGATAAATGGGTGGAAGGAACCAATAATATTGTTTACATACAGCAAGGAATTAATACACATACCGATATCCGTGAGATCATCAACTGGGTTAAAAGTACCGATCCACGCACCAAACTGCTGACACAGGAAAACGAACGGCTCGACTATATCCCTACAAAAAAATTCCGTTTATATGTAGATACAAATGAAGTCCTGAAAAACGGAACCGTAAGGCCTGAACTCAGAGACCAAATGGTTTCTTACATTGACTGGGAGGTCAATAAACGCTATTTAACCAAAAGTGAGTTAATTATGCTGGATATACTCGCTAATAACAACTGGAAACGGCCCGTGTACTTTGTATCCCCCGGGAATGATAATACGCTTGGTCTTGACAATTATCTGCAGATGGAAGGATTGGCGTACCGGCTAGTTCCTATAAAAACCCAGGTTGCTAATCAGTTTGATATCGGTCGGTTTGATTCAGACAGTCTTTATCATGACGTGATGGAAGTATTCCGCTGGGGCCGGATGGATCAGCAGGATGTGTATCTCGGCCATTTCGATATCCGGACAATTTCTGTCATCCGCTTACGTAACCTGTTTCATCGTTTGGCCGAACGGCTTATACAGGAAAATAAAAAAGACCTGGCGCTCAAAGTTATTGATAAAGCAGTTGAACTCATGCCGCATAAAAAGGTACCCTACGATTATTATATGCTTGACCTTATCAATGATTATTACCTGCTGGAAAAAACAGAAAAAGCCAACCGGCTACTGAAAGAATTTTCAGCTATTATAATTGATGATTTGCAGTATTACATGCGATTGAAAAAAGCCAAACCGGGTTTGATTGATCAGGAAATAAACATGAACAGCCATGTCCTACAACGACTGATTGCTATGGCCGACTATTACAAACAGAATGATTTATCAAAGGAGGTACAGGAACAAGCCACTATGCTCAAACTATTTTAATCCGGACATGACAGAAATAAAATAAATTGCATAGTAACAGAGATAAAATAAAATAACTGAAGCCCGTTTTACGTTAAACAATAAATTTTGACGTTGTAATGAATTTTTTCCGGTTTTTGTTTAGTAAAATATTTCTGAAGAACTTTTTGCTGGCTTTGGCGATATTCTTCACAGCAATTAGTTTGATTCTTCTGTATATCCGTATCTATACCCATCATAACCGTACACTTACCTTGCCCGATTTCTACGGAATGTCGCTCAAAGAGGTTCATAGTATTGCTGAAAAGAAGCATCTGCGTATTATAGTTATTGACTCAATCTTTCAGCAAAATATCAAAAAAGGCACGATTATTGATCAGAATCCGCCACCGGGCTTTAAGGTTAAAAAGAACAGGCGAATATTGCTGACGTTAAATGCCAATCAACCGGAGAAGATATTGATGCCGAATGTTATCGGCGTATCTCTGCGTCAGGCACAGGCAATATTAGAGACGAACGGGCTGGAAATCGGGAAACTCACATATATCCCCGACATGGCCATAAACAATGTTCTTTACCAGCGGGTAGCCGGAAAATCAGTAGCCCCAAAAACACCAATCTATAAAGGAACACGCATTGATCTTGTACTGGGTAACGGATACAGCGCCAAAACCATATTACCGCCGCGTCTTACCGGAATGACACTTCGACAGGTAAGATCACAGCTATTACAGTCAATGCTTAATGAAGGGGCAGTAATCTATGATAAATATGCAGTAACCTATCTGGACTCCGCCAATTCGGTTGTCTGGAAGCAGAATCCTGATCCGGAAGATGGTATACCTGTACCGCTTGGTTCATCAATTGACCTTTGGATGACTGCAGATACTATACGCATAGCCGCATTAACACAAAATGATACAACGGCAAATGAATAAAACTGCTTTTCTGTTTTTTCTCTTTATCCCAATCAGCGTCTTTGCCCAGGAGTACCTCACTGGGCTTGAAGTTAATACAACTGTGGAGGATTGTAACAAACAACGGATCATACGGAAAGCGCTATCTGTTCAAGCCAAAATGCACGGGCTCCCATTTATTGATGACTTTTCAGGACGGGCGGTGTTTCCCGACAGCACCAAATGGACCGACTGGGATGTATTCATCAATTCAACCATGGCAGTTGACCCGCCAACCATTGGCGTTGCATCGTTTGATGCGATAGATGCGGACGGCAAAATCTACCGCCAAGCATCAACTGCCTCCTTTGGTGCCGACACACTCACATCCATACCAATAAAACTCGGATACCTTGATACGCTGATTATTGATTCCAATACTAAATTAGTTCTCACATTTACTGATTTCTATTTTTATTCGAATATTTTATCATCCTATTTGCCTGCAGACTCACTGTTTGCAAAACCTGCAACACAATATATTCCATGCAAAGACAGCAATTTTTACGATACGGCAGACCAATTATATACCCGTATAGATACAATCTACCGCATGGTGAACACATTCACCGTTTACGATACCATAAAACTAACAGCCAGTTTTGCCAATGATACAGTAATTACCGACACAATCATCAGCGAGGTACGGGTATCAAATTATGATACACTGCTGATCCAATCTATTGTTTCTGTTATTGATTCCATTATTATTCAGGATACACTAACTGTACAGCGCATTAACCATGTTAAAGACAGCATAGTATTGTTCAATCAATATTTTTATATTGCAGTATCCGACACGTTTTACTATTTCAGCAACGGGACCTACTATCCTTTCTTACGGGATCAGGCCAGACGTGACACCATAACAGCCGCCGACTCGGTATATCTTAGTTTTTTCTATCAACCGGGCGGACTTATAGATCCACCTGAAACAAGAGATTCGTTGTGTGTTGATTTTTATTGTCCGTCATTAAATGAATGGATAAAAGTATGGAATATTGCCAGCGATTCAGTTGTGCTGTTTAAACAAGTTTTATTGCCTATCCGTGATTCACGGTTTTTACAAGACGGTTTCAGGTTCAGATTCAGAAATTTTGCCAGTTTGTCCAAAGATTTCAGTGTTCCCGGAGCACGCTCCAATGTTGACATCTGGAATATTGATTATGTGCGGCTCGACAAATCAAGAAATGCCGGCGATTTATTGTTTAAAGATATTGCTTACTGTGAGCCGCTCGGTTCGGTTTTAAAAAAGTATTATCGCATGCCATATCAACATTTTCTATCCGACTATGTGAACCAAAAAAACAGTTTCCTGCCGATTGTTTACCGCAATCTTTACTCAACCGGCAGAGCTATCAGGAATTTTGAATTCCGTGATAAGAATTACACCTTGCTTGATACAGCATCTGAAGGAGATGATACTGACCTGGGAGGATTTGATAAGGTATTTCTTAACGCATCTCTCAACTATAGTTTTGACGATCCGGCCTATACAGGCGACGACTGGGTTCTGTATTATGTTATTGCTTATCTGAAAACGGATGGAGACGACATCAATAAAAGAAATGATACACTGGTTCACGAACAGCGTTTTTATAATTATTACAGTTATGATGACGCCACCGCCGAAGCCGGCTATGGATTGAAAGGCCAGGGAACCAAATCAGGCGCTGTAGCTAACCGGTACGAGATTTGTAAAACCGACTCATTGCATGGTATAGATATCTTGTTTGTAAGCAGCGCCGACACAACCTTATCTTCCATAAAATTCAAACTCACCGTATGGAATGACAACAAAGGCAAGCCGGGATCAATAATTTATCAAGAGTCAACAGATGACAATACAGTGAAATATCTTGGATTAAACCGTTTCTACCGTTACCGGCTAGATAATCCGTTTGTACTTAATAAGGGAGTATATTATTTCGGTTGGGTACAAACAAAAGAGGCATTTTTGAATGTTGGTTTTGATTTAAACCGGAATACATCATCGGAGGTATTCTATAATTTGAGCGATAACCAATGGAACACAACATCCTTTACCGGATCACTGATGGTGAGGCCGGTAGTAGGCAGTAAATTCTGGGCTGATGTTTCGGTTAAAAAGGTACAAAATGCCAACCCGCCATCAATTAATATCTATCCCATCCCGGCAAAGAATTTACTGCATATAGCCGTTAATCAACCTTCAACTCTTTTCCGGTTTTCATTATTTTCTATCAGCGGAGAAACAGTAGCACAACAATTATTCACAGAGTACTTTGAATTGGCTGTTGGCCATTTAGCTGCAGGGCTCTACATCGCCCGCATCACCGATGATAATGGTTTGATTGTAAACCGCAAAGTTATTATCCATCCCTGATCTATTCAGCTTTTAGTGTAATCAGTGCTGACTTGTTTAACCTTTTGAAGGGTCCGGCAATTGTCATAGCGCCGTTTCGCAAAAGACCAAAATAATCCAACCTGACCTGAGATAAAGCCGGAATATCAGGCAAGGACTGTTCAGGCGAAAAATCAATCTGCATGAATAAAGGATCAAACCGCACATTTCCATTTAGCCGGATACCCTGCATATCGTTGCCTTTGGACTGCATTTCAGAAAAACATGATCGAACAGTATTTGCAGATTCAATATACAGATTATTATCAATTTTATTGGACCGGGATGATTGAATTACCGGGTTTGAACAATTAACAAAAATATTATTTAAAACCATATTTGAATCGGCTGTCATTTTCCGGCCTTCAAATTCACGATCCGTGGCAACAGTGATATGCAGCGGAGACCCTGAGACCATTCCCAATAGGTTATGGAAATAGAACTGATGATCACTATTGTTTCCGTAAATACCATTTCCCTGAATATTCCAGATAATATTTTGATCAACCAGATTTGGCTTACGTGAGGCCTCAATAAAAATGGCCCCCTGTAAAGTAAGCACATCGTGAATTACATTTCCTGTCACCCGAGAGAAGATATTCCCATAATCGAGCCATATACCGGAGCCGCCGGTGATATGATGTACATGATTCATCCGGACAATCGTATAACTGCATCGCAGAAGTTTAATGCCTGCACACTCCCAGTATTGCTCGGCATCATGCCAACCGCAATTCCAGACATGATTTTTTTCAATTAATCCGTGAGTAACAGTTAAACTACGCATACCGGCCGTTCCGCAATCGTGTATTTTATTATTTCTTACAATAACATATCCCTGATCGGGGTCGGTACGGGCAATATTTTCAGGCCTCGGATCCCTCAATTCATAAGCCCTGTAACCAAATTCCAGTCCGGACGAATTAATCTCCCTGATCACATTTTCTTCAAAAATCCAGTGATGGCCGCCCATAGCATTAACAGCCCCGGTGCTTCCACGCAAAAATCCATTTGCACAATGCTCAAACACTAACGCTTTGATACGAATGAAACCCATACCTGTCCGCGCGGGTTTAAGCAGGTGACTCTGTACGGTCACTTCAATTAATTCGTTCGCCGGATTGGCCTCATTAAACGGATGGATGAATAATAACCGTCTCTGGCTGTCAAACCAAAAAGTGCCGGGCATTTTAGCTAGGTCGCCACACTGATTAAGCTGTATCAACCGTTTTCGTCCCTGAAACACTAAACCGCGCAATTGTGTATACGGCAGATTACCCTTAACCGGAATAGCCCATCGCATCAGATCATATTCAGCATCTTCGATATTCGGCAGAAGAAACGGATTATATCCATCACTAAAGAGCGAATAGGGTAAAGAGGTCATCCAAACCTTAAGAGACATGTTATAACAGAAGGTTGAATCACGAATCTGATCCATCCATACAAATTTCTTATGCCATTTGCAGTTTAAAACACGCGACCCGCTGATAATAACCGTATCGCCGGGCGCAGCTTCATAACAAATCATCTTATCATCAGCAGTCCCCTCATTGACAGGTTGAATCATTTCGCGATAAATACCACTGCGGATAAATATTTTTTCACCAGCAACAGCTATGCGGGCAGCGGCATTGATTGTACGAAGCGGCGCATCCTCTGTCCCGGGATTATCATCAGAACACCGGGGATGTTTTTGATTTACAACAATAGTTTTTGTGTATACTGTCCTGTCATCCCACGCAGGATAGTTGTCCCAGTCAATGGTCTGGGGAGTAAGATTAAGGATGTTAAAAACAGAAAAAATGAATCCTAAAAAATAGCTATTTCGAATGGCTTGTCCGGTTTTCATTCTTTTTTTTTGCAAATATACAGATACCGGTTGCACGAAGCAAGATAACCGGAATCAACAACATAATTAAAAACAGATAATCATCCGTGTCACAGGATTATCGGCGCCGTTTATCCCAACGGCGTCTTTGCTGATAGTTTTTACGGAATGTACCGGACGGACGGCTTCTATCCCGTTGAGCCGGTACAGAAACTGCATCATTATCTTCAACACCGGCGGCAGGAAACGGATGATCAGTAATCACAGGAATAGATTTTGACAGCAGTTTATGGATATCTTTGAGATAACTTTTTTCGCTGCGATCACAAAATGAAAGAGCAATTCCGCCAAGTCCTGCCCTACCGGTACGGCCAATCCGGTGGACATACGTTTCGGCCACGTTAGGGATCTCGTAATTAATAACATGTGATAATTCTTCAACATCTATACCGCGGGCAGCAATATCAGTAGCCACAAGGACACGGATACGCCGCAGTTTAAAATCGTTTAATGCTCTCTGACGCGCATGTTGGGATTTATTCCCATGAATTGCGACTGCATGAATTCCGGCGCGGTTCAGTTCTTTCGATACCTTGTCGGCCCCATGTTTCGTGCGGGTAAATACCAGCGCAGTATCAATACGCTCACTATTGAGCAAATGGATCAGCAATGTTTTCTTATTGTGTTGATCAACAAAATATATGGCCTGCTCAATACTTTCAGATGTAGATGAAACCGGAGTAACGGCAATCTGCACTGGGTGCGTAAGAATATTCCGGGCTAATTTCGCTATTTCGGCAGGCATCGTTGCACAAAAAAATAATGTCTGGTGTTTTTCCGGAAGATGCTGAATAATCTTCTGAATATCGGTAATAAAACCCATATCGAGCATCCTGTCGGCTTCATCAAGAACAAAAAACTCGGTACGGTCAAGACGGACATATCCCTGATTAATCAAATCGAGCAGACGGCCGGGTGTAGCGATAATAATCTCGACACCCGACTGCAAAGCGGTTGTTTGCGGCCTTTGCGAAACGCCGCCATAGATCACAGTATGCCGCAAACCGGTGTACCGGCCATAGGCATGAAAACTCTCACCTATCTGCACGGCCAGTTCACGGGTAGGCGTTAAAATAAGACAATGATTATTATGCTTTCCCTTCTGTTGTTTTTCGTTATAAATCAGCTGTAACAGAGGGATTGCGAACGCTGCTGTTTTACCTGTCCCTGTTTGTGCGCATCCTAAAAGGTCTTTGCGGTCGAGAACAACAGGGATAGCTTGTTCCTGTATAGGTGTGGGATTAATATATCTCTCATTGGCCAATGCCTTAAGAATTGGCTGTATAATATTAAGTTCTTTAAATTGCATAAAATTCGATTAAATAAATAAATCATCATGCAGCCAGAGGTTTATTACCTGCCTGCCGATAAAAAATCAGAAATTATAAGATAAAAAAAATCCCGCCGGTGCGACGGGACGCAATCATTCAGATAAGAAAAAAATGTTATGCGAGCCGGACATTGACCGCATTTAATCCTTTTTTGCCTTCCTGTAAGTCAAAAGTTACTTCATCATTATCTTTGATTTCATCCTTCAAACCAGATGAATGCACAAAGTACTCTTTAGATGATTCAGCATCTTTAATAAAACCAAAACCTTTTGATTTGTTAAAAAATTTCACTGTTCCGTTGCTCATAAAAAATTATTGTTTTAAAATTAGGGTTGCAAGTTATGCTTATTTATCGGATTTACAATATTTTTTTCACTTTTTATTACATAAATTCGATTACAAAGGTTGCCACATGGTAGTTTCCTGTTAAAATATTGATAGAAATACAATACAGTAACAACCGTGGCCCATCACAATTGCGAAAGCACAGCGAGTGAAGACAAAAGAATATCAGGACAGGTAACAAACACCGAATTAAAGCAAATACCGGACACTTTGCTTTTCAATGCCGGATCGGTAGTGACAAATACAGCCACAGTATGCGGGTTTCGCGCAACACATTCCCCAAGCATGGATAAATCCTGCTTATTGTCACCGCAAACGAGTGGCACAGCTTCTTCCAAGCCAAGATTCAATGTCTGTATGAGATATTTTAACCCATAAGCTTTGTCGAGATTGATCATACGCTGGATACGCGGAGCAATAAATATTGTTTTGTTATCCGATGTAAACTGTAGATATCGGCCAGAGGGATCAGCGTTTCGCATAGTATCGCGGATACGGGAATAGAACGTCTGTGACAGATGTTCAGGAATGGTCATCTGCTGGTCCTGGTATGTAACGGCAGTAAACAGAAACCACTGCTGACAACCATTTCCGGTATAGCGAAAAGAAGAAAATTCAGGTTCCCCAAGGATTGCCTGCAGTGAGTTGTTTAATGTATCAAACACGTTCTCCCATTCGGGATAGACAGATAGCTGTGAATATGAGCCGGACAGATTAACACATTGAATGCCGTTGGAAGCGGAATAATTCCATAATCCTTTTTTATCGGTAACCATATCAAGAAGACCATAATTCTGTAAAGGAGCTGAAGAAATAATCAGCGGCATGATATTTTGTTTAATTATAAATCTTCCGGTAAAAACAGCGCTGTATAATGGTTGTACCGAAGTCCAGTAACGTTCGGATGAGACATTAAGTGTTCCGTCACGGTCAGAAATCAACATAGAAACCTTTCTGTTCTTCAGAAACGAAACCACCTGATCCACCTGTTTCCTGTAATTGAGAATATCGTTGTCCATCCGATGGATTAATGCATCCTCCCCTTTTTCAAGAAACAGGATATCTTTCTCGAGTGACAGAATTTCTTCATTGACCTGAATGACTAACTTGCGGCCAGACAAGGTATCGAGATACGGCTTGCCGTTTAACTGTCTGATATTCCTCAATGCGCTAAGTCCGGCTTTTAATTCATCAACAAGCCCCGTGCCGGTTTTCTGGTTATCCATAACCTTTACAACCAGTTGCCTGCGCACATCGCGAAGATGCTCAGATAACTGATAGAGGGCTTCTGCAGAAGTAGGGCTGGTCATGACTATTTTATCCTGTATATAACACCTGCTTCAAGAGAGGCCATGTGATCGTTGCCGACAGGAGCGATACATGCCTTAAAGGTAACTGTGAATGGTTTACGGAATTTTCGTTTAAAATCATAGCCGGTAAGAATACCAAAGGAGGGAAACAGGTACCACGAGCCCAACACCGTGTTGGGTGAACCGTTAAAATAGATTTTCTTGAGAAATCCAACACCAACGGTCGTTCCGGCTACAATTCCAAGATTAGAAATGTACCTGAAAATAATCTCACTCTGGAGAAACTGGGAGAAATAATGACTGGGTAACAAATAACCGCCGGTATTGACTCCAAAAAGCACAATATAATCCTCAAATACAAGCTGCTGATTTTCTTTCTCCCTGATTTTCCGGTCAACATAAATAAATGTCTCGGCTCCGGCTTTCCATCCCGGATAAAACCCGAAGGACTGATCACTAATCACCGGATTATAATAAGAGAGGGAAACAGCATTTATCCGTAATTTTTCATGCTTATACTTTTCTGCAGAAGATGCATAAAAAGATAATAGCATGCATAACAAAAAAACAATCAGCCGGTTCATCATGTTGTAAAAATAGGAAAACAGTTTTATTCTCTCACGAATATCAAAAAATTAAAAAAATATTGTATTTTTATAATATGGCAGAATTAAAATTATTTAAAGCATCGGCGGGTTCAGGTAAAACATTTCAGCTTACCTATGAGTATTTATTGCTGGCTTTGGATTATCCTTTGGCATTCAGTCATATTCTGGCTGTAACTTTTACGAATAAAGCAGCAACCGAGATGAAGAACCGCATCCTTCAGGAGCTTCACCTGCTGGCATCGCAAAGGGAATCAAAACACCTGCTCCGTCTTTGCGACAGTATGAAACGGACACAGGAAGCCATTCGACATGATGCAGCCATTGTATTAAAAGCACTTTTACATAATTATTCACGCTTCTCGGTAAGCACTATTGATCATTTTTTTCAACGTGTACTCCAGTCATTCCTTCGTGAATTGGGATTGCAGACAGGACTTACTATTGAACTTAACAATATGGCTGTACTTGACGAAGCCGTTAACCGGCTATTTACACGAATAGACAGCGACAGTAATCTACGCGAATGGCTGATAAGTTTCGCCGAAGAAAAAATTGAACTGGGACAGACATGGGATTTTCACCACAACATCAAAGAACTTGGACAGCAGGTATTCACCGAAACTTATCATGCTATCGGTTCTGCACTACAGCAACGTATGCACGATAAAGAGTTTCTTAAACAGTTCATGTCAGAAACATCGGTGCGCTGCAACCAGATTAAACAGGAGCTTGTCTCGGCCGGACGCGCAGGACTGGATTTAATTGAAAAGCACGGACTCACCATAAACGACTTTAGATTGAAAGAACGCGGGTTCATCAGCTATTTTGTCAAACTGGCTGAAGCAAAATTTGAATTACCCAATAAAACAACAAGCGAGGCAAGAAACGATGTAACGAAATGGTACAGCCAAACGTCGCCCAGGCAAAAACAAATTGAAGAAATTTATCCTTTGCTCAATCCTTTGCTTTCAAATGCCATTGAAGCTGTCATCCGCCACTTGCCTTATCTTGTATCTGCACAAATCGTGCGGAGTCAGATTTACGTCATGGGTATTCTGGCAGACCTGTCGCAGGAAATAAACGGCTATTGCCGAGACAAAGATATTTTTTTGCTCAGTAACTCTTCCAAGCTACTCAAAGATGTTATTTCGGATAACGACACCCCCTTTATTTATGAAAAGCAGGGACAATACTACCATCACTACATGATTGACGAATTTCAGGATACCTCGCAGATGCAATGGAACAACTTTATGCCACTGATTGCCGGCAGTATGAGTGAAAATCATGATAACCTTTTAGTTGGCGATATTAAACAAAGCATCTACCGGTGGAGAAACAGTGACTGGAATGTATTTGCACACAAGGTTGAAGAGGCATTTAGTAGTTCTAACCTGCGCAAAATAGGGTTAAAAGTGAATTACCGCAGTGCTCCGCTGATTATTAAATTCAATAACAGTTTATTTGACCATTGCTCTTCTATACTAAGTAGCCGGCTGGCTGCAGAGATGGAAGAAGAAAATATGCTAAGCCGTGAAATTACGACTATTTACAGCGATGCAGTACAGGAAATACAAAAATCCCACGAAAACAACAACGGTTATATTTCGATTCGTTTTTTTAAAGACACCCCTGAAAGAAAATGGAGCGACACAGCCATCGAACATCTGCCGGAAGTTCTTCAGTCGCTGCAGGACAAAGGAGTAGCACTTCGTGACACTGCTATTTTAGTACGTACAAAAGATGATGGGCGGATAATTTCATCCTTTTTAATGGAATACGGACAACAACATGCCGGGGATAAATACAGATATGAATTTATTTCGGAAGAATTTCTCTTCCTCACTTATTCCGCTGCTGTATGTATGATTCTGGCCATACTTCGCTATCTTGTTGATCCGGATGACAGCATTAACTGCGGAGCAATAGTTCATCTCAGCAGAGACATGTCAACCATAAAACCGGACCAGGAGCCAACCTTTATTGATCCCTGCAAACAGGCGGCAGACATTATTAAAAATGCCGGATTTATAAGCCCGTCCGTTACAACCGAACAATTGATTCAAATGCCGGTGAATGAGATCATCGAAAGAATTATCCGTATTTTCGGTATGCAAACCAATGAGCAAGAAGTGGCCTACCTGATTGCTTTTCAGGACCGGTTATCTGAATTTCAACTGACACGCCAGAACGACATCTATTCGTTTTTAAACTGGTGGGAAGAAAATAGCAGCCAGTTTGCCTTATCCGCAGCCGATGAACAGGATGCCATACGCATAATGACTATTCATAAAGCCAAAGGGCTGGAATTTCAGGCAATACTGGTTCCATTCTGTGAATGGAATTTAGATAACGATACCAACCCCACTATTGTGTGGTGTAAAACAGAAGCATCGCCTTTCAACGGCTTCGAACGGATCCCTCTGCGCTATAATAAAAAACTCATAACAAGTTACTTCAAAGATGATTATTACCGCGAAAAACAAAAAGCATATATTGATAATCTCAATCTACTGTATGTTGCTTTTACACGACCGAAAGCAAATCTCATTGCCTTCTGCAAGGCGCCCGAAAAAGAAGATTTTGAAATACGCAGTATATCCTCACTGCTGTTTTCGGCCTTCACTAAAACACATACCGGAAAAGATGCATTAAAGATATCTCTGACTGATGCATGGAATGATGAAGAACAATTTTTCAAAACAGGTACAATAACCGCAAAAGAAAACAAAACTGTTTATGCCAATGAATTTGTATTAACCGGTCTGCATATCAGCGACCGCAAAAGAGAGATTCGCTACCGGCGTTATGGCGATGATTTTTTCGTAACCGATCCCGGCATAACCCACCCTCTGAATTACGGCAAAGTTATGCATGAGGCCTTTATGCGCATACGCAGCAAAAAAGATATCCCCGCAGTTATCCAGGCATTAGTTTTTGAAGGAATTATCCCGGAAGCGAGGGCTGATGAATTAACACAAATTATAAATAAATATCTTTCGTTGCCGGATATAACAGGATGGTTTGAAGACGGATTAACAATAATCGCTGAAAATGAAATAATACTTCCCGGCGGCGCCACTATGCGTCCCGACAGAGTGATAATTCAAAACAACAAAGCAACCGTAATTGACTATAAATTCGGTAAACATAAAAACGAAGAACACCGGCAACAGGTTGCCCGGTACTGCGAACAAATGAAGCTAATGGGCTATACAGATGTAAAAGGATATCTTTGGTATGTTAGATTACAAGAAATATTTGCTGTAAATAACTGATAGTTTTTTTCAATAATCAAAGTTCAGAATTTGTATAAAAAAACCTAATTAATTTCCATTACGCCAAAATTAATTTAATTTTACTGTTTAAACCTAAAATTTTTCTGCATGAAAACACCTCTGCCACTATGGATTGCTGTAGTAATCATTACCTCTCTTTCAATTAGTAAGGCCGAAGACCCCCAATGGGATACCCGCTTTATCACAAATGGATTAATGGGCACAGTGAATACACTCGACAGCTCGTCAAACTATTTATATGCCGGCGGTTATTTCACCTTTGCAGGGAATGGCCGTAAAGTAAACAATATTGCACGCTGGGATGGAACAGAATGGATTGGCTTGGGAGAAGGATTCGATCAGCAAGTAATGGATATACTGGTTATTCATGATACGCTTATTTATGCTGCCGGATATTTTACCCATTCGGGCAGTATTCCGGTAAATAATATTGCGCGCTGGGATGGAGTTTCGTGGCAACCCTTGTCTACTGGTACTTCCGGAGGAATACGGGCAATTGAAACAACCATTAAAGCGAGCTTTCACCCTATCGCATGAAAATTACGCACAGAATAAGGGGCATTGGTATTAACTTGCATGTAAAAAAAACATGGAAGAAATGATTATGAAAGGCTG
>Ga0073932_1001734_pt1 | contig 38659 bp, 36 predicted proteins | sample DewCreD2012metaG_FD_76967 | JGI IMG/M metagenome (GOLD analysis project Ga0073932, IMG submission 76967) | Hot spring sediment bacterial and archeal communities from British Columbia, Canada, to study Microbial Dark Matter (Phase II) - Dewar... ...
ACGGAACTTATGCAATTCAGGGTTCACCAACTGCAACTGATATAGTATTTCGTGGTACATCATCTTTGAATGCAAGTTACACTGCTGATTGTTCGGTCGACTCAACCGGAAAGACCTCACTCTCATACAGTGCGGGCTGGTAAGCATGCATTCTGAACTTCAAGCAATTTTAATAGTTGTTTGAAGTTCTTTTAACTTATTGCTTTGCCAGAAATATGGATTATGTAATCTCAATTTCTGGCAAAGTTTTTTTTTCTATAGGGGTATAATTTTAGATAGAAAAATGTGTTTTTTTGATATGAAAGGTTGAAATTAAAAAAAAGAAAATGTCGTTTGCGATACGTCACATAGAGCTTGAGTCTGTATTTGCAGTACTATATAATAGAGGGTCGTTAGACAGTAAATTAAATAATATTTTCCCCTTATCCGGAATGTCGCCGGGTGAGAATGTGGGATAGTTAAGAGTTAAAAAGGCAGGAGAAAAAATATGGCGGAATTTCGTATTGAAGGTTTGTCGACAGGAGGAAAAGCAATTCAAGGTATCATTGATGCCGAGAATGCTCGAGTCGCTAAACAAAAAGCAGCGCAAATGGCGGCTCAGCGTAAATTTAAGTTAATGCGCGTGCTACCACGTGCAACATTTCTCTATAAAGTTCAGCGTGGTGGAGAGAAACCAATCATTGGTGAGCAGAAAGCATTTACAAAGGAAGAAGTGCAGGATGCTCTTGCAAAGATGGGTTTCCGTGTTTTGAGTGTGAGGAAAAAAACACTTGATCTCAAACTTAAACCACCAAATGCTGAGATAGTTACATTCGTTCGAGTCAGCGCGGATCTTATTCGCCAGAAACTCCCTTATAACGAAATTCTTCAACTCATGGTAAATGATATCGAGAACAAATCGTTGCGCGATGCCATTCGTGAGATTAATAACGAGTTGAAGCAGGGAAAAGATAGTGAAAAAGTTTTTATAAAACAGGAAGGTGTTCTTGGCCGGTTCGCGGCACATATGCTTGGATTAGCATCCAAGAGCGGAAACATGGCTGAGATATATGATAGTACTGCAAAGTTCCTCGAGCGCCGCGCAGAATTTAAAAAGAACCTGAAGAGCGCCTTAATCATGCCAATCATAACGTTGGTCGCACTGTTTGGAGCCTGTCTGTACTATGTCGGTTTTATTTTCCCGGGTATGGCGGAAGTCTTTGTGCGGCTCAAGGTAGACATGAAACAATTTCCAATGACTTATGCGTCATTGCAGTTGAGTTATTTTCTCCAGGATAATATTCTAATCATTCTCCTTGCAATTTTAATTCCGCTCGTTTTTGCTGCTCGTTTCTTTACGACTGAAAAAGGACGCTTTATACGTGATAAGTATATGTGGCGTATTCCGGTTCTTGGTTCTCTTCTGCATAAAACAGCAATTGAAATTTTCTGCCGTGTATTTTATGCACTTTATAGTGGTGCTGGTGAAAATATAGACGTTATAAAAATGGCCGCAGAAGCATGTGGTAATAAATATATGGAGTTTCAAGTAAAGACAGTTGCAATTCCTATGATGGTCGAGAGAGGTGCGGGAATTACTGAGGCATTTGAAGCAAGCGGTGTTTTTACAAAAACTGCCATTTCAAGATTTCATTCAGGTGCAGAGACCGGTACAGTTAAACATACTGCTCTTCAACTTGCTGAGTATTATGAAAAAGAGACTAATTATAAAATGCGTAATGCTGTAGATTTTATTCAATTGTGGGTGAATATGATCATAATGGTAGTATTGACGCTGTTAACATTGGTATCGTCTGAAACTGCCTCATTCCACCCGAGTACGGCGCCTGGAGGGCATTAATAATGTTAAACCCTGGTAACTACGATAAGCGAGGAAAACAATGGCTGATGTTGACATAACTGATAAAATCGGTTATACACTGCTCAAGAAGGGGATCATTGATTACGAGACGTTGGAGAAATCCTTGCATGTTAGGGAAGGGGAGGATCGTAAAAGCAGACGGAATTTAGGACAGATACTTGTTTCAGATTTTCATGTAGATCATGATCTCGTTTTCAAAGAAGTAGCAAATCTGTATGCATTCCGCGAAGTTTATCTTACGGATGAGGTTATAGATGAGGCAAGAATTGAATTCATTAAAAAATATGTCGATGCACTACCAGATACATATCGTGATTTATTGATCCAGACCAAAGTTCTTCCTCTAAGGTTCGATGATAAACAACCGGATAAACTGATAGTAATTGCAGCAGACCCTACAGATCGCAATATTCCGATAATTGCGAGAAATTTTGGTGTAAAGAAATATGAGGTATGCTACTGCCGACTTAAAGAATTGCAGTCGTTGCTTGAGCAGGTTGTTCCTCCCGAAAACGAATTTTTAAAATTACTCGCCAATTCCGATGTACAGATAGAATCTTCAGTCGATGAAGAAGTTGCTCTTGATGAAGAGGCACTGGAGAGCGAAATAAGTAAAAGTGCCCTTGTTAATCTGGTTGAAGGGGCGTTGGTCGAGGCTGTAAGACAGGGAGCCAGCGATATTCATATCGTCGGAAAAGAAGGTAACCGCACTGAAATACTTTTCCGTATAGACGGTAATTTAAAATTATGGCATGTCCAGGAAGGAACCATGCCTGAAGCAGTAGCAGCAGTTGTAAAAGATCGTTCAAAAAACGTTGACCGATTCGAACGTGAAGCAACACAGGACGGTTTTATCCAGCGCACTATAGATAATCACCAGATCCGTTTCCGTGTTTCCATCATGCCGATTGTCGGGACAGAATTCAAACATAAATTTGAAAGTATAGTAATCCGTGTCCTTGATGATAGAAAAGTCATTACCGACCTGAATAAATTAGGTTTGCAGGGGCCGGCGAGAGACTTTTTTTACAAGGCAATTTCAAAACCACAGGGCATTGTAATTCTTACGGGACCTACAGGAAGCGGTAAAAGTACTACACTGATAGCCGCGCTTCATCAGGTTATCGATCCTACGGTGAACGTCCTGACTGTCGAAGATCCTGTTGAGTATATTATTAGAGGCGCACGCCAGTTGAAAATTGGACCTAAAATGGATTTTGATCAGGCAATTAGAGGAATCCTGAGACACGATCCTGATATAGTGCTGGTTGGTGAGATGCGTGATAAAACAACAGCCGAAATTGCAATTAAACTTGCAAATACAGGTCACCTTACCTTCTCCACACTGCATACAAATGATGCACCCAGTGCAATATCACGGCTTTATAAAATGGGTATCGAACCTTTCCTTATCGCGTATGCAATCAATATAATCGTGGCTCAGCGTTTGATCCGAACGCTATGCCCGAATTGCAAAAAACCATTGAAACTTAGCGAGAAGGAAAAACAGGTTTATCTAAAGTTTGGTTTTACTGAAGAAATGTTAAAAGATTCAACATTTTATGCACCCGTAGGCTGTGATAAATGTAATGGCGGCTGGAAAGGTAGAGCCGCTATTCACGAAGCTCTCTATTTTACCCGTGAGATAAAAGAAATAATTGTTAATTCCGGTGCGGAAGTAAATGAAAATGCTATCCGTGAGCAGGCGATAAAAGATGGTATGTGGACGTTACGCCGTTCAGGTATGGAACGTATGCGTGAAGGAGTAACAACTCTTGAGGAAATCGTCGCTACAACCACAGATGATTAAACTAATGTCAGTGATTATGCTCACATAAGGGTGGAAGTAGCGAAGAATATATAGTAATTTAAAATAGGATAATATGGACTTAATATGAATACTGGACAAGTACTGTTAATAATCGCGGCTCTCGCTTTGTTGTCAATTGTGACATTGTCGGTAAATACAATGTTTTTCCAGAAAACAATCACGATTCTTCAGTCGGAAGCACATCTTACTGCAATTTCAATAGCACAGTCAATGCTCGATGAAATCATGGTGGCAGCATTTGATTCTGCAACCGCTAACAGGAGATTATATCCGGGGCAGGAGACACAATTGACACCACTGGCAAGACTCGGTCCTGAGGGTTCGGAAATTACGACCGTGAGTTTGCCAGAATTACCTGATACAGGAGTGGCTTACAGATCAGTAACTACCTATAATGATGCCGACGACTATAATAATTATCAACGATATTATTTCTCGTCATCACTTGGACTTTTTACAGTAGTTGATTCTGTGTTTTACGTCGTTCCAACAGATCCGGAGACTAAATCATCTACTCCAACTTTCTTTAAGAGGATTGTGGTAACTGTACGCCATCGAAATTTTTATCCTCCTGATAGTCTGAGTTTATATCATCCATGGACGGGAAAGTATTATGTCCAGCTTTCTGATATCGCTGTATATCGTAGATACTTTTAATAAATTTTGGAGAAGTGAAATCATATGACTGTGATGATGGATGTTGTTCTGGCAAGTATAATACTGGGAATGATTGTTCTAACAATCATGAATGTCAATATAAATATGACGCAGGAAAATTGGAAGGGGATGGTTGAACTGAACACACAGACAGAAGCCATTCAGCTTGCGAGAATAATAGAATTTGATTTTTATAAAATTGGCTATAGAGTACCACCAGCGGCTAAACCTTCATTTATGGTAGCAGACAGCGAGCATGTGAAATTTAAAACGAATTTAGGTGACCAGAACGGTGTTATTGATATAGTTGAATATGGGCTCGGAGGTCCGGTACTTAATTCAAGAAATCCGCGCGATCGAATGTTGTTCCGCGTAGAAAATGTCACAAAAGTTTATATTAATTACAGCGTTGTCCGATTTTTCATCAATTATTATGATTCCAATGATGTCAAAATTAATACCCCAATAACCGGTAGCGCACTTAATAATATCAGGTCGCTTCGGGTAATTTTAAAATTAGAAAGTCCAGAACCTTTCGATACTACCTATGGCGGGGGTTACCAGTATGCGAGTGCAATGTATTCAAAACTTATCTATCCAAGAAACTTAACTTTTAATTGAGAGTTTATTATGGGAAAAATGGCATTTTTACTTGTAATGGGATTATCAATTGCTGTAGGTATCGTTACATATACTGTAAATCGATCAAAAAATCAATTGGTTGAAAATGTAACTGGATTTCAGAAATATACCACCGCCCGTAATATTGCGCATACGGGTATTAACATGCTTCTCAGCAGGATGGATTCCCACGATTCTGCAATTCTCGATTCTTTGGTGCCCGGTAAAAAGGCGGCTATGGTTACTAATTTCCTCGCAGGGAAATGCACGGTTACCGCCCAACTTGCAAGTCCGAGTGCTCTGGATACTATTGACGTCCTTTGTAATGCTTGGTTTATGGATACCACAAAATATATGAAACTCCGTTTGCGCAGAAAACCTGTACCTTTTCCGGTGGTAGGACAGGCTGTGGGTTTACGTGTGCCGAATGTAAATTTTAAAATCTCAGGTGCAGGTGGTGTGTACGGTTTCATAGATGGAAGGAATCATGATGAGAATGGGGTACTAACACCACAACCCGATACAGCCAATCTTCCTGGTGTAGGAGTACTTAATCCCGCCGATACTACAGATATACTGACATATGCAGATAAAATTAATGGAACACGAGACGTGGTAATTGATTCAACTTTGTTTGATCCGGCTGTATACGTAGATGAATATATAAATGCTGCCAATATAACATATAATGATGGATCAGTAATATCAAGTGCCACGTGGGGTACAAAAACAGATCCATGGATAGTATACTGCAAGGGAGACGTTCATATTTCTGGTACTGTTACGGGATGGGGTATTCTTGTTGTAAATGGAGATCTTAGAGTATCTGGACGTATAGATTTTCACGGTCTGGTAATCGCTTATAAAGAAACTGTAATAGATGTGTTAGAAACAGGTGGCGGTAGTAAAATATCAAATATCATCGGTGGAATGCTTGTAGCTGGCCCGGCGGGTAGTTCCTTTGAAATGCGAGGTAATCATACAACAGTATATAGTAAAAAAGCACTGGAAATAGCAAAATATATAAGCAAACTTCAATGGTATAGTATACTTTATTGGTATGAATAAATAAAAGATTTCAAAAATATACAAGAAAATGAAATTTTCCTCGAAAATAGGCAAATTTTGCGTATTTTCGAGGGTTTTTTATTTTACCCGATTTACGGAATTGACTCATTTTTATAAAATATTGACAAGAGATAAACTTTTACATATATTTAACCCCATACATATAAAGTTTGACTTGAAATGATATGATAGAAGAAGCAAGAGCAGTAATAAAACATGTAGTTTCTAATATTCCTGAAACTGCATATGGTGTTGAACGTCAGATGTTAATTGGTGATCTGGCATCCCGACTTACTCAGGAAGAGAGAGTCATTATAAAAAGGATGTTTGACCATTTCCTGATGCGTATGGTTGAAAATAATGCATCAGATATTGACCTGGGCGGATTTGGTTCACAGGGAAAAATATGGTATAGAGTTCATGGAGTAAAGAAACCGGATATTACTCTACCCACATTTACATTTGATGAAACCAATGTTTTGATTCAGAGTATTTTACTCGAACGGCAGCGACAGTTTTTATATGAGAATCGAAATCTTGATTTTTCCTACACGATATTTAAAGATGATCAAATGTTCCGCTATCGTGCAGATGCATATTTCGATTTGGACCAGATCGCTCTCAATATGCGTGCAATTAATGCTACTGTCAGACCCTTTAAGGGATTGGAACTGCATCCTAACGTTGTTAAGGTCTTAAATCTTGCCAATACAAAAGAGGGATTAATCCTGATAACCGGTATTACTGGATCGGGAAAGAGTACAACACTCGACAGTATTATCGATATGAACAATCATGTGATTGATGCTCACGTCGTCATCATTGCATCGCCTGTTGAATATGTGCATAAATCCGACCGCTGTATAATCAGGCACAGGGAGGTGGGTCGTGATGTGCTCTCATTTAAAGAGGGTACAGTTCAGTCACTTCGTCAGGATCCCGATATTATAATGATAGGTGAGTTGCGAGACCCCGATACAATTTTAACGGCGCTTGAAGTTACAGACAGCGGACACAAGGTATTTTCGACCTTGCATACCTCTTCCGCTGTTGAAAGTATTGACCGTATAATTGGTGAGGTTCCGCCAATTGAGCAGGAAAGAGTTAGAAATAGACTGGCAGATGTTTTGAAATGTGTTATATCTCAGAAACTTGTTCCAAGTCTGGATAGAAAAAGAGTACTCGCGAAAGAAGTCATGATCGCTACTCCGTCAGTCAGGGCTGCGATAAAAAATAACAACACAGGTGAAATATATCAGATGATGTCAGAATCAGCTGAACTTGGTATGATAACAATGGAGCAGGATCTAAAAAGACTTTATCTTCAGAAAAAGATATCTCTTGAAACAGCAATGAATTTTGCAAATAATAAACGAAGGTTACAACAAATATTGAATTTAACCCAAACGGGGGATTAAAAACAGGGATTAAAACGAGGAACACTAACGTATGGCATCACTAAGAGGCAGGAAAAACAGTGCAATAGGATTGTTCGTTGACGGGCTGGATCTGAAGATGGCAAAACTTTCCATTAAAAAAGGACAGGTTGTCATTGATACACTCCAGTCTGCTACACTTGTGACCAAACTTGAAGAACGCCAGCAATCCAATATAGATTTAGATAATCTGACAGAAGCCAGCGAGACTTTTGCGTTGAATACCGGGGAACCGCAGGGAGAGTCGGTAGGAAATAATAGTAATGTCTTACTGGGGCTTCTATCAAAATACAAGGTTTCTGATTACGTAATCGGTTATGCTGTCTCAGAACCAAGTATTTACTATCATACCATAGATAGTGACCATGGACTCCAGGGTAAAAAACTCAAACAGCGTGTTTTGGATGAATTAAGAACAGTTCGTGCAGTCCAACCTGCACCTGATGCTGTAAACTACTTCTATTCGGTTGATAAAAACCTTGTCTGCGTGGTCCGTGAAGACGGTACCGCAATGATTAACTCTCTGGAGGACATCAGACCTTTTCTCGGCAAACGGTTACCTCGCATTGCGCTTATTGATATAAGTGATATTGCTTTAATGAACCTGGTGCGCGCAAATTATGGGTTCAATCCGGATGAGATTACAATAATAATATATATCGGTGTTGAATTCACCCGTCTTATTTTCATGAAGGGTACGGAATTTTTCCACTTTGCACCCGTTCTGGGTGAAGGTTGCGATTCTCCCAATATTCAAAATACTGTTTATAGCAGATTGTTACTCGAACAGGATAATATGGGAATACCCCGTATAGATAAAATATTTCTGGCGGGGGAATGTAAAAAAATTGCTTTTGATGAGTTTATGAAAGAGCAATTACCTGAAGTCGACATTCAATATCTTCGAACACCACAATTAAATTTAAGTGAACTTCCACCCGAACTTCAGGAGCAAATTCCGGAATTCGCTGTTCCGATAGCAACAGCATGGAAAATATTGGATGAAGAACATCCTGGATTTTACCCGATAAATTTATTACCTGAATCAGTAAGAGAAGGACAAAGAGCATTTAAACTTGCATGGCATGGGTATCTTTTATTGGGATTAATCTTTATCTCCACATTTTTCTTCACCATGCGTTACGGAACGTTACAGAAGGAAGTTGTACATCGGCAGCGTACCCTTACGCAACTTCAGGAGAAATTAGCAGAAAATGATCGTATGAAGGCTGCAATCGCTGATTTGATGAACCAGATTGCGCGTTACGAGACAGCAGTAGCAATATATGATTCTTTGGTACCAGGTTCTGATAGATGGAACAAAACAATTGCACAATTAACCAAAGGAGTGGAAGATTTGGGGGCTATCTGGATTACTGAAGTACGCGCACAACCTGGAGGTTCTTTGACTATTCAGGGTAATACATTATACAGGGGCCGTATTCCGAGAATAGCGGCTCTCTTCGAGAATGCAACATTAACAAAAGTCGAGGTGCGCGAGATTCGACCTAATACACCTCCGGTTTATAACTTTATTATTTCTGTTCCTCCTCAGCCGATAAAACAAGTTCCTCAGTCTGGGGAAGAGGTAAAATAAATTTGTCAATCACGAACTAACAATCTTCGGAGACGACATTGTCATACATCATAAGAAATACAATTGTTCTCGGTGTGGTATTTACAATTATTCTTGCTGTCGGTTTATTTATTACCGCGTTCTCACTTCCCAAAAAATTCGTCAAGCTGGATGCTGAAATAAAAAAGATAGAACTTGAACTACAGAATACACCGGACCTGGCAAATCAGTACAATGTTGCTGCGGCACAACTTGAGGAAATGAAAAAACATTGGGAAAATAGAAGCAAAGAGGTACCACCAAAAGATATTACAGGCGAAACATACGGATACCTGAATCGCACTATGGATGTTAGCGGCGAGGTTAAAATGGATATGACCTATGTTGGACCTCGCGATTTTGGAAATTATGGTTTTAACGTCTACACATTGAAAGGTGAGGGTGCGTTTAAAAATCTTGCAAAATTTATCTGGTACATAGAAAGCGGTAGAAGATTGCTTAAAATTTCAAGTCTGACACTCCGAGGGTACGAATCAAAATCAGCAGAATCTAATGAAACAAAAATTCTAATACTTTTTGATATGGAACTTCAGGCATACTATTCACCGATGGAAGAACTACATAATGCACCTGGTGAGTTGAAAGCACAGCAAACGATTCTTACTTCCAATCCTTTTTATCCATTGATTATGCATGAAATTCCTGCGCCTTTACCGGATGAAATAGAAATCGAACGTTCAATACTTAAAGCAGTTATTCCAGGTAAAGCATTTATAATAGATCAGAATCAGAAATCAAGAATACTGGAAGAAGGAGATAAGGTATATTTAGGTTATGTGACTCGAATTCTACCTAACGAGGGTAAAATTGAATGTTTGTTAAATAAGGGCGGTGTAGCCGAGCGTTTTGAACTTACAATACGCCAGGGTGAACCGCTAAAGTGACACAATAAGAACGGAGCATCCATGAAAGTACGAATTTTGTTATTCCTGTTTGGCTTATTTTCTCTTTTCCATCTGAATGTAGAAAGCCAGACCCGCGAAAGCAGACTCAGACAAAAGGGATACATAAATCCCCAGGAGATTGTTTCCCTTGACTCATCCACGCGTATGGACCAGGCACTACTGGTTATTAATGAGTTAAGTAAACAGTTTGCAGGAAAAATAATTATTGACCTGGAAAAAAGAAGAAATCCCATTGGTGTATATGTGGTGAATCAGCACTGGCGAGATGCACTTGAAATGATTCTGGCTCATAACGGTTTGACATACACCGAAGAGGCTGATTTTATACGTATATATCAGAGCGGTGCTGTCCCTACCACAGGACCCGGTTTTGAAATGGGGGAAATAAAAGAACCGCCCCCAACATTAGACGCACGTGATGTGAAAATTTCTGCAGTTTTCTTTAATACGAACCTGACAAAACTACAGGAATATGGTATCATGTGGAACTTTTTCAGGTCGCGAGATAAAGAACCTGCATCGGATATTTATGTTGCGACCGGAACCGGTGGAAGCGATACTCTGGGCAATATACCCCCACGCCCGCGTGGTTCATTTGATAAAGCACTGGCAATTTTTCAGTCGCCACCCTCATTCACATTTGCAAATATAGATGCTTTAATAAAATTTTTCGGATCTAATGAGTTGGGCGATGTACTAACCAGTCCCGATCTTATCGTACGTAACGGAAAGAAAGGTAAAATCCAGGTAGGTAAGGATATTTTCGTGACTACAAGAGATATTGCAGGAAATACAGTGAACCAGCAGATATCAACTGGTACAATCATTGAGGTTACGCCTATAATATTTACGCAATCCGATACAGACTTCGTTTATCTCGATTTAACGATCGAGCAAAGTGATGCTGCACCAGGTCCTGAAATCAATCGCTCAACAGTGAAAACACATGTGCTGCTGTACGATGGTGAAGAAACAATTATAGGTGGGTTGATCACTACACTCGACAGGCGTACGCGTGAAGGTGTACCATTTCTCAAAGATTTGCCATGGTGGTTTTTCGGTCTGAGATATATTTTCGGATCGGATGCAACAATAAAATCAAAAGCAGAATTAATAATATTGTTAAAAGTTGAACTTACCAATCCAATCCGCGACCGTATGGTTGTAAGACAAACGAGACAGGATCTCATTAACAATAAGCGAAAAGAATATCAAAAAGAATTTGAACCGAAAAAATAAATAAGGGTCCATAGTTAACAGCGGAAAGTATAAGTTAACAGCGATAAAAATATATCGTAAGGAATTTATAATATGAAATCAAAAATTATCCTATTAATCATTCTAATTACCTTTACAATCGGTGTCTGGAGTTGTAAAGACGTTCCACCAAGCGGGACAGGCGTGGTGGTATACGTTTTTGGAACAGTGAGAGATGCTGTAAGTTTTGATCCTGTCGCAAATGCGTCTGTCGTTCTGGCTACTTCAAATAGTACAGATACCCAGTATACACTTACCGATGGGAAATTTCAGTTTGAAGTTGACCAGGGAAATCTAAATGATCTGAATGCAACTCTCTATGTCAGAAAAACAGGATTTATTTCACGAGTAATGAATCTGAATCTATCCAATGATACTTCATTAACCATCCTGCTTACAACAGATCAATCAACTTCCGCAATTATTATGGGAACAGTAAGGGATAGCGCTACTTTATATCCCCTTAGAAATACTACAGTTTTACTAACTCTGCCTGGTGTGGTAGATTCTACATTGACTCCAAATGATGGGACATTCCGTATTGCGGCGGATCTTATTGACCGTGATTCACTCCCTGTATTACTCACACTCTACAAGGCGGGTTATCGAACAAGATTACTTGCCATTACCGTGTACCGAGGGCAAACCACAAACCTTGGCGATATATTGCTCGGCATTAATGTGGGCTCAACTGTTGGTCAGGTAAATGGCAGAGTCTTTGATTCACAAACCAGGTTGCCGATAAATAATGTTACAGTAACCGCAATAACAAATATTTACACCGACAGTGTACTAACAACTTTTAATGGAGAATACTCGTTTTCAATTAATCTTCAGGGATTACCTTCTATTCCTGGTTTGCTTAGAGTTGAAAAGGTTGGTTACAAACCACAATCTCAAACATTCACGGTAAATGCGGGTGAATCTTTTTCACAGGACTTCTATCTTGTCCGTGATACCACTACGGGTGTGAGGGATTCGGGTGGAACAGGACTGGCGCATTCAATTGCATTTATAAATATGACCGCAAGAGAAATATCGGTTTATGGTGTAGGTGGAACCGAAGCAAGTATTTTGACATGGGAGGTCCGAGATTCTCTTGGTTTCCCGATAGATATCGATCACAGGGACACTGTGGAATTTGAAATTATCGGAGCCCCGTTAACAGGCGGTGCTTACGTCTCACCAAGCCGTGCGATCACAAATGTTTCAGGCAGGGTTGCCACAACCGTGAACAGCGGCACCGTTTCCGGTGTTATCCAGTTTGTAGCAAAACTTCATCGTGAAATTGATGGTGTGACAATTGTATCATCACCGGTTGTTATTACGGTCAATGCCGGTTTGCCTGATCAAAATCATTTTTCACTGGCTGCTGCGAAAATCAACTTCCCGGCTTACGACTGGCTGGGGCGTACGGATGCAATAAGTGTTCAGGTGGGCGATAAATATAGTAATCCGGTTAAAGTAAATACGGCGGTTTATTTTAACACAACGGGTGGAATAATCAATGCTTCAGGATTTACTGATCGAAACGGTCAGGCAGTTGTGGACCTTCACAGCGGAAATCCAAGACCAAGTGACCCAACCTACGGAACCGGATTTGCATGGGTATATGCTACAACGGTAGGAGAATCAGGAGTTACGGTAAAAGATTCTGTTCTCGTTCTGTTTTCAGCAACTTCGGTTATAGGCGGTCTCAGTGCTGATAGTTTTTACGTGCCGAGCGGTGGTTCATCAGATAAGATTTATTTCAATGTCTCAGATAGATTCGGGAACCCGCTGGCAGAAGGCACGCGAATAACAGTTACACTTCAATACACTCCACCACCAAATAATACCAGGATTAATCTGGTCACCAATGGTGATATTGATGTTACTTTGGGTGACACTCAGGCGCGTGGTCGTGGTACAACTTTGTTCTGGTTCCAGGTCGTTGATCAGACAGAAGGCGGTTTTGGCTCCAGAATACCTGCGACCGTTGCGATAAGAGTTACGAGTCCAAATGGTAATCCTCCAATCGTCACGATACCCGGTATCATTGGAGATCCTTAATAAATCTATTCATAGATAAAAAAACGCCATCCAATCTGGATGGCGTTTTTTTTATAGGGAAATAAGTTCATATTATATTATTTTTTTTATACCACTCAAATGCCTCAGCAATGGCATCTTTTATTGAGGTCGGTTTATATCCAAGTTCTCTTTCCGCTTTGGCGTATGTGTACCAGTTGCATTGCACTATACTTTTTGCAAGTTGTGAGGTTAATGGTGGTTCGCTGTTTGTTAATGTCCCCACTATATCAAACAACCTGCCTGCAATAGTAACAATATACCTGGGAATTTTAATAAATTTTTTCTTCCCATTAACAACTTCAGCAATAAGATTCAGTAATTCTTTATGCGTACAATTCCAGTCGCTTAAAATATATCTCTCACCCGTTCTACCCTTTTCAGCAGCCAGTATATGTCCATTCACAACATCATGTACACTAACCACATTCGTGCCACCTGAGGTATAAAAACGAACTCTTCCTGATTTTACTTCAATTATTAGGCGTCCACCATGTACGTGCCGGTCTCCAGGACCTATCACAATACTTGGATTAACGATTACCGCATCGAGTCCTTTTTCAACTCCGTTTAAGATTTCTAATTCTGCAAGATGTTTTGTATAACGGTATAAGTTTTCAGTTCCCCAGTTGTAAGTTGTTTCTTCATTGATAAGTTTTCCGTCAGTGCTAAATCCAAGTGCTGCAACTGAACTTGTGTGTATAAGTCGTTTAATGCCGGTTTTAAGGCAGGCATTGACAATATTTCGGCTCCCTTCTACGTTAGTTCTTATTTGTTCGGTTTTTCTTCCTTTCCAGAAAGCAACAATTGCGGCGGTATGAAAAACAACATCGGATCCTTTCATAGCCGATACGAGGGATTCTTCATCAAGAATGTCACCGCAGTAATGTTCTACATTTAACTTAGAAATGCTAGAAAAATCCGAGTTCTTCCTGTAAAAAACTCTGACATGATATCCCTTATCCAATAATCTTAAGGTAAGATTTGAGCCAATGAATCCTGATGCCCCTGTAACGAGTGCTGTTTGCATTTTAAGATTTTCTTAATTGATTCAAAATTCTGTCAGTTTTGTGGGTAACACCAGCTTCGGCTCAGATTATTTCACACACACCAATAATTATTCAATTTTTTTCAAAAAATTTAGAAGATGTTTATTAAATTCTTCTGGATTTTCCAGATTACTGATATGGGCCGAGTTTGGAATTATTTGAAGCTCTGCGTTAGGGATTTTTTCTTTCATTGATATTGAAAGGGAGGGGGGTGCGACTTCATCAAATTGACCTGCCATTATTAATACGGGCACGTTTATTTTTGAGAGTGATGGTGTTGAATCTGTTCTGGCGGCGAGTGCGATCAGCGTGCCTGCAATTGCGCTTGTGGCAGTCTGTTCGATTAATCTTCTTACCAATTTTACTGCATCCTGATTTTGATGAAATGATTTTTCAGCAAAAACTGTTTTCAGGAATGCGTCAGAAAATTTTTTAACGCCGTAAATTTTTAGATTCTTTGCCTGGTTTGCCCGACGGATTTTTTGTTCGTTGGTATCGGCTTCACTCCGCGTGTTGCATAAAACCAAGCCGCGAACACGCTCCGGTTCTCTTTCAATTGTGCGTAAGGCAATGTAACCGCCCATGGATTGTCCTACAAGAACCGCCTGTGGAATTCTTAAATGGTCAAGTAATCCCAATAAATCATCAACAAAATATTCAATTGTGTATTGTCCACTGCCTACATCACTCTGCCCGTGACCTCTGACATCGTAGGTGATAACATAATATGTTGATTTCAATGCTTCTACCTGTGATTTCCAGATTTCTTTACTGAATGGAAATCCGTGAATCAAGACCACGGGAATTCCTGTTCTAATCCCGTCAGTGATATAATTGATTCCGAAACCTTTAATTTTTACATACATAATTTTTTACTCCGGTTTATAATTTTAATGCCAAGTTTTAAAAATTATATTTCTTATGGTTTTTTCCCGATAAGCTTTATGGTTTAAAAACTTTTTGTTTGTCCGATTTGTGAAAAATTGAGATAATAATTGATGTTGAAATAATACAAAAGATGGTCAATAAAGAGACTATTATTGGAATATGTAATATTGGTTCGATTAACATCTTAATGCCGATAAAGCAAAGAACCGCAGAAAGCCCGTATCTTAAGTATCTAAATTGTTTCATAAATCCTGCGATTACAAAATATAGTGCTCTCAATCCTAAGATAGCACAAATATTTGAGGTGTAAATTATAAATGTATCCTGTGTTATAGCAAATATTGCGGGGATTGAATCTGTAGCAAAAGCAATATCTGTGCTTTCAATCATCAGTAAAACAATAAAAAGAGGAGTGGCATAAAGTTTATTATTTCTTTTTACAAAAAATTTCTGGCCAACATAACTCTCAGTAACAGGCAGGTATTTTCTTGCAAATTTGACGAGCGGGTTATGTTCAGGGTGGACTTCAGCTTCGCCCTGGATAATGAGTTTTATTGCTGTGAATATTAGAAAGATACCGAGAAGGTATAATATCCAGTGAAATTTTGCTACAAGTGCTGCGCCTGCAATTATAAACGTCGCACGAAAAATTATTGCACCTAATATTCCCCAGAATAGCACTTTGTGCTGTACGTCTCTTGGTACTGCGAAGTATGTGAAAATTACAATAAATACAAAAACATTGTCAATTGATAGAGCTTCTTCAACGATATAACCTGCTAAAAATTCAAGTGCTTTCTGGCTACCATGGGTGAAATAAAGTAAAAGACAGAATGATAGTGCAAGGCTGACCCAGAAGAAGGTCCAGCCAAGTGCTTCCTTCATTGACGGGAAGTGAGCTTTACGTTGAATTATTCCTAAATCCAACGCAAGCATACAAACTATAAAAATATTAAAAATTACAAGAATCAGGTTGTTATCCAAGGCACTTTACTTTTTCTTTGTTTTTGAAAAGTGCAAAACGCGAGGTGTCGTTATCGCAAAAAAATGATACTAACCCCGATTCAAGCGTTATTGCTCCTAAATTTTTGAAGATGGGTTATTAAGTAAATTTAAACAAATTTAAAGAAAATTTTTATAAAATGCACATTTCCAAAATTAAAAATTTTTTATTTTGTTCCGTGATAGATAAATTAAATTATAAATATATTCTTCCTTGTGTCTGTATAAGGATAATTATATTACTTTTTGTTAAAAAGACCTTTTATCGTTTGAAATTAAGTGTTTTTTTAAAAATAAATCCAATTTTTAATGAGTTATTCCTTGCAAGTACTGAAAGTCTTTCTTATATTAATTTATAAAAATACGCAAATTTTTTGGAATCCAAATGCAGAACATAATTGATTATGTGAATAATAATAATAATCGTTACCTGGAGGAATTAAAATCATTTCTCGCTATACCGAGTATAAGCACAGATCCTGAAAGAAAAAGTGATATGGGGAAGTGTGCAGATTATCTTGTCGAGCATCTCATAAGGATCGGGATGCAAAATGTAAAAGTATTTCCAACCGAAGGACATCCAATTGTTTATGCCGATTGGCTGCATGCCGCAGGTTCTCCAACTATTCTGATTTATGGCCATTATGATGTACAACCTGTTGAACCGCTTGAATTGTGGACTTCAGAACCGTTTATTCCTACTGTGAGAGATGACAAAATTTTTGCCCGTGGCGCTACTGATGATAAAGGCCAGGTTATGATTCATCTTAAAAGTCTGGAGGCATTCTTAAAGGTTCGTTCGGAATTGCCCTTGAATGTTAAAATGATCATTGAAGGTGAAGAAGAAATTGGGAGTACCCATCTGGAGAAATTTATTAAGGAGCATAAAGAATTATTGAGTTCAGATCTTGTCGTAATATCTGATACCGCAATGTTTGCAAAGGGGGTCCCCTCTGTTTGTTACGGATTACGTGGTCTTTCATATATGCAGATTGATCTTGTTGGTCCAAATCATGATTTACATTCGGGATCATATGGAGGTTCAATTCATAATCCAATTCAGGCGCTTGCCGAAATTATTGCAGGATTACATGACCGTAATGGTAAAGTTACAATTAAAGGATTTTATGACGATGTCAGAAAAGTAACAGCTGAAGAGAGACGGGCATTCAGGAAATTGCCATGGAGTGATAAAAAGTATGCAAAAAGTTTGGGTGTAAAAGATTTGTACGGCGAAAAGGGATATACGACACTTGAAAGATTATGGATCCGGCCTACTCTGGAGTGTAATGGTATCTGGGGTGGTTTTACCGGTGATGGTGCGAAAACAGTAATACCGTCGAAAGCATCGGCTAAAATATCAATGCGTCTTGTCCCTGATCAACACCCGGAAAAAATAGCTTCTCTTTTTGAAAAACACATTAAATCCATTGTTCCCAAAACTGTAAAGGTTAGCGTGAAAAATTTACACGGCGGAGAACCGGCAATTACTCCAATAGATAGTCCTGGTGTTAGGGCGGCTGTCGAGGCTTTAAGAAAAGGATTTGGCAAAAAGCCACTTTATCAAAGAGAAGGAGGATCCATCCCTATAGTGGTTCAGTTTAAAAAATTGCTCGGAATAGATACTGTCCTTCTCGGTTTTGGATTACCCGATGAGAACGCACACGCTCCTGATGAATTCCTTACGCTGGAGAATTTTTTTGGCGGAATTAGAACTGTTGTCCATTTTTACAATGAACTTCCTATATTCATGAAGGAATAAATTGGAGAATATCCCAAGGTATTTCATATCGTGCACTGGGATTCCGTTTAAACTGATATGATAATATTTTTGTAATTTCATAGCGTGAAAATTTATACTAAAAAAGGGGACAGCGGGAAAACATCCCTCTTGGGAGGGAGGAGAACATCAAAAGATAACCTTCGTATTGAAACCTGCGGAGAAATTGACGAGTTAAATTCAATTATAGGCGTATGCCGTTCAAATAATTCTGTTAAAGCGATAGATACTATATTAAGAGAAATTCAATCTGATTTATTCATGCTTGGTGCGGAAATCGCAAATCCTCATGGCAAGAAAAAAGTAAAATCGAAGTGTATAGATGATTCCACAATTAAACGAATAGAAAATCATATTGATGCCATAACACCACAATTGAAAGTTCTGACAAATTTTATTTTTCCAGGTGGAAACAGAGGTGCGGCAATGATTCATCTTGCACGTACGGTTTGCAGGCGTGCCGAACGCCGAACAGTTAGTCTATCGAAAAAGGAAAATATTGGAAAGTATCCACTCATTTATCTTAACCGTCTTTCAGACTTACTCTTCATCCTCGCCCGCTGGTCTAATACTCTGAGCAATATTCATGAAGAAAAATGGATACCTGACTGAATTAAATTTAATATTCACCAGTGATTTTTACTTTAAGAATAAATGAACAGGGAGTTTTTATATATGGTAAGAAAAAAAGAGCACCGGCGAGTGTGGCATTCCAACTTGGGAGGCGAAGTCAGAAACCGTGGATCCCGCCTGATGCTCTTGATTATAATACAACTTGAGTTGATAAAAAGCAACAAAAATTTTTTACGATATTTCGGTTAATATTTTGAGGAAGTGTCAGGAAAAATAATGTTTTAAAGGTATTAGTTATTGACTTTCCCAAAAAAATTTTCTATCTTTTGTGCAATTAATTTTAATTAAAACATCACTTGATATACTCGTCATTTAATGCTTACTGATTTTGGGCGCGTTTTCATATTTTTAATTATCGGCGCTATTTTTGTTGCTGCAGGACTTATCGCCGCATGGTTTATTCGTCCGCACCGCTGGTATCCCGGGAAACTGACTACATATGAATGCGGCGAACTTCCGAGAGGCGATGCAATCGTAAAATTTAATATACGCTTTTATATAGTTGCTCTCGTATTCTTAATTTTTGAAGTTGAGGTTGTATTTCTTTTTCCCTGGGCTGTTGTCTATGAAAAACTCGGAATCTTTGGCTTTATTGAAATGATGATATTTCTTGCAATTCTCTTTGTAGGATATGCATACGTCTGGATTCGGGGTGATCTTGAATGGGATAAACCTCAACCATCGCTTCCCTCAGTAAAACCCCAATCGGGCAATCCTTATCAAAGCCTCACAAAACCTGATTCAATTTAATATTTTTTTATTATGGGCTTATTAGATAAAAAATTTTCAGATGCGAATATACTGATTACTACAACAGAAGAGATACTTAATTGGTCACGTCTTTCTTCTATGTGGCCTATGCAATTTGGACTGGCATGCTGTGCAATTGAAATGATGGCAACAGGCGCATCGCATTATGACCTTGACCGATTCGGAATATTTTTCCGTGCTACACCAAGACAGGCGGATGTCATGATTGTCGCTGGCACCGTTACAATCAAAATGGCATCACGCATAAGAACACTTTATGATCAGATGGCAGAACCGCGATATGTTCTTTCAATGGGTTCATGTGCAACCTGCGGCGGGCCCTACTGGGAACATGGTTATCATGTGTTGAAAGGTGTTGATAGGGTAATTCCGGTTGATGTTTATGTCCCGGGATGCCCTCCCAGACCTGAAGCACTGCTGGAAGGAATTATTAAACTTCAGGAAAAAATAAGATCGGAAAAACTGACCAAAAAATCGGAAAAATGAGTATGACGTTTCAAGAAATATCTGATAAACTAAAAGAAAATTTCAAAGATTCAATTCTTGAAGTAAAAATTGTTAGCCCTGCTGATTCCTCAGTAAAGGTGACTTCGAATAACTGGAGAGATATCGCCAGATTTCTGAGGGATGATCCTTCACTAAAATTTGATTACCTGATGTGCCTGAGTGGAGTCGACTATGGCAAAGGAGTTCTCGGTACAGTTTATAATATTTATTCCATGACTCATAAACACAGGGTGAATATTAAAATAGAAGTAAATTCCGATAATCCCGAAATTCCAACTGTTTCTGACATCTGGCCAACCGCAAACTGGCATGAGCGGGAGGTTTATGACATGTTCGGAATTAAATTCATCGGACACCCTGATCTACGAAGAATACTAATGCCAGACGATTGGGAAGGCCATCCGCTCAGGAAGGATTATCAGGTTGCGGAATTTTACAGGGGGATCAAAGTACAATATTAAAATGACAATCTTAAATGCCTGAAACTAATCTGGAAAATATTACTACTTCTACAGGTCGACCTCTTCGTCATGAAGAGGTGGTAGTTAACGTGGGGCCACAACATCCCGCAACACACGGAGTTCTTCGCCTTGAAGTTGTGCTTGATGGTGAGATAGTCGTTGATGTTATTCCACATATAGGTTATCTCCATCGTTGTTTCGAAAAACATGCTGAATCAATGAATAATTATCAGCAGGTTGTACCATATGTTGATCGAATGGACTACTGCGCCGCGATGAATATGGATTTCGGCTATGTACTCGCAGTCGAAAAATTGTTGGGAATAACTGTCCCGGAACGGGTGGAATATATCCGCGTAATAATGGCCGAATTACAAAGAATTGCATCCCATTTGATCGCTGCAGGTACATATGGTCTTGACATCGGAGCATGGACACCATTTCTTTATATGTTCCGTGAGAGAGAAAGAATTCTGGATCTTTTTGAGATGACATGCGGTGCACGGTTACTCTATAATTATATGTGGGTTGGTGGAGTTTCACACGACCTTCCTCCCGGCTTTATTGACAAAGCCAAAGACTTCTGCAGCTATTTCAGGCCAAAAGTGAAAGAATATAACGATTTACTGAGTTATAACGATATTTTTATACGCAGAACTGCAAATGTAGGTGTTCTTCCTGCAGATGTTGCAATTGCCTACGGGTGTTCAGGACCCGTACTACGCGGTTCCGGCGTTGATTTTGATATCAGACGTGATGATCCTTACTCGATATATAATCGGTTCGAGTGGCAGCCTCAAATTGGCCGGGGAGAAATGGGAACAACAGGTGATTGCTGGGATAGGTATATGGTGCGAATCCGTGAAATGGAACAAAGTATAAATATTGTCGAGCAGGCGTTAAATCAAATTCCCGATGGAGATGTATTCTCCGCAATCCCAAAACGAATCAGACCGAATCCAGGAGAGGTATATGTCAGAACAGAATCAGCCCGTGGCGAACTGGGATTTTATATCGTAAGCGATGGAAGCGGCAGTCCCTATCGCGTTAAAGGTCGATCACCCTGTTTTTCGAATTTATCTGTTATTCCGGAAATATCGCGTGGATGCATGGTAGCAGACCTAATTGCAATTGCAGGGAGTCTTGATATCGTTCTGGGAGAGGTGGATAGATAATATGGAAAATTTCCTGAGAAGTATCCTGGATAATGATTTTTTTGTATATCTGATTATCGGAATAATTCCGCTTTTCTGGATAATTCCTTATGCGCTTGTAGTAATATATCTTGAACGGAAGGTGTCGGCACACATGCAGGACCGGCTGGGTCCGATGCGTACAGGAGGGTGGCATGGTTGGGCGCAAACAATCGCGGATATGATCAAGTTGTTGCAGAAAGAGGATATTGTTCCTGCCGCTGCAGATAAAAAATTACACAAACTAGCCCCATTTATCGTTTTCATCGGATCATACGCTGTTTATGCTGTAATTCCTTTCAGCAGTCAGTATATCGGAAGCAATATAAATCTGGGACTTTTATATGTTGTAGCAATCTCCTCGCTGGCTGTTGTCGGAATATTAATGGCAGGATGGGCTTCAAATAACAAATGGTCGTTGCTTGGAGCAATGCGATCCGTTGCGCAAATAGTAAGTTATGAAATTCCGACTGTTCTATCCATACTCGTTGTAGTGATGATCGCGGGTTCTCTAAACCTTCAGGATATTAATCAAATGCAGTCGGGATGGTTCTGGAATTGGTTTATCTTTAAGAAATTTCCATTTGTATTTATCGCATTTATTATTTATTTCATCGCATCACTCGCAGAAACAAACAGAACTCCTTTCGATATACCTGAAGCGGAATCTGAACTTGTGGCTGGATATATAACTGAATACAGCGGTATGAAATTTGCAATGTTTATGCTTTCGGAATTTGTGAACATGTTTGCAGTTTCTGCAATTGCAGCAACTATATTCTTCGGCGGTTGGAATAGTCCGTTCGGAAGTTTCATGAACGGTCCGCTCTGGGGGGTTTTCTGGTTTCTCACAAAAGGTATGATTTTTGTTTTTGTGCAAATGTGGTTAAGGTGGACACTACCCCGATTACGTGTAGATCAACTTATGTATGTATCCTGGAAGGTATTGACACCATGGGCTTTCGCATGCATTATAGGTGTTGGTTTATGGATTGTTTTGTAAGGATGAAAAAAGATAAATGAAAAAGTATTTTGTAAATATTGCAAAGTCGGTATGGACAATTCTTATTGGTATGAAAGTAACCCTGAGTCATCTTTTTGTTCCGGCAGTTACCATTCAGTATCCCGATGTTAAAATAAAATTACCTGAAAGAGCAAGAAACCGGCTTTATGTTAATATGGACGATTGTATTGGGTGTCTGCAGTGTGAAATGGCATGCCCTGTTAACTGTATTACGATCGAAACGGTAAAATCAGTTCCTGGGGACGACCTTGGTACAACATCAACCGGAATGAAGAAAAAATTATGGGTAACAAAATTTGATATAGACATTGCTAAATGCTGTTATTGCGGACTTTGCGTTTATCCCTGTCCGACAGAATGTATCAAAATGACTGAAGTTTACGAATTTTCGGAATTTGACAGGAGTGATTTAATATATAATTTTGTAACATTGACGCCGGCTGAAATTGAAACGGTAAAAACAAGATTTGAGAAATACGAAAAAGAAGAAGCTGCCAAAAAAGCCGCGAAAGCATCTGCGCAAACAACTCAACCTCCAGAAAAAAAAGAATAGGACATAAAAGTTGAAGAGAAACAAAAATCAGGAAAAAATAAAATGATGGAGGCATTAGGTTAATGAATCTTTTTGATTTTGTTTTTTATTTCTTCGCATTGATAGTGATAATATCTGCCTCCATTGTTGTATTTTCACGCAACATAATATATGCGGCATTTTCACTACTGTTTACTTTTTTTGGAGTCGCAGGAATATATGTTCTTTTAAATGCGGATTTCCTGGCGGTTGTGCAATTGCTTATATATGTGGGCGGAATTCTTATCCTTTTAGTTTTTGGTGTAATGCTTACTAATAAAGTTGTTAACGTTGATATAAAAACAGGTACAATGCAGGTTCTTCCTGCGGCTATTCTTGTTGCTGCGATAGCGGGGACGCTCTGTGGGATATTTTATGCGACGGGATGGTTAGTTGTTGAAGAAATTCCTGAAAATACATCAACTATTGAAAAACTTGGCGAAATGTTCCTAACTAACTATTTACTTCCGTTTGAACTGGCATCTGTAATTCTTGTAGTAGCGCTTATTGGTGCTGCAATGATTGCGCGCCGTGAGAAGTCTGAAAAAATAACAACCAGCGATAAAAGGTAAATCATTATGCATGTCAGTCTTGTACATTATTTGATTGTTAGCGCGATTCTTTTTTCACTCGGGTTATTTGGAGTTATCACAAGGAAGAATGCTATTCTTGTATTGATGGGTATAGAATTGATACTGAATTCGGCAAATATTAATTTTGTCGCATTTGCAAGATATGGAGGCCTGGATTTTAATGGCCAGGCATTTGCTGTTTTTGTCATTATCCTTGCTGCTGCCGAGGCAGCAATAGCACTGGCAATTATTTTAAATATTTATAAAAGATTTAAGAGTGTAAATGTAGACGAAATAAATTCATTAAAGGAATAAAGATTTGTCACAGGTGCTTTTAATACAACTATCTCTTGCTGTTTTGCTTCTTCCACTTGGAAGTTTTCTTGTTATTATATTTTTCGGAAAACGCCTTTCCCGCCAGGGTGATTGGCTGGGAACCTCAATAATGTTTATTTGTCTGGTTCTCTCCCTTTTAATTGCAATAGTAAAAATCTCTTATTTCCCCAAAGATTTACAATTTACTTTTCAGTGGCTCAACTTCGGCAATGTTCCGCTTGTTGGAAATGTTACAGTTTCACTCGGGATTATTCTGGATAATCTTTCAGTTATAATGATGCTTGTTGTCTGCATTGTAAGCACATTTGTTCATCTTTTTTCTATCGGTTACATGCATGGAGATGTAAGATACTCAAGGTATTTTGCATTCCTGGGATTTTTTACATTCTCGATGCTAGTTATAGTGCTCACAAACAATTTCTTTACAATGTATGTAGGATGGGAACTTGTTGGTTTAAGTTCTTATCTGTTAATCGGTCATTGGTATGAAAAGCGTTCGGCATCAAATGCGGCAATAAAAGCATTCATTGTAAATCGTATCGGCGATATCGGTATGTTTGCAGGAATAATGATATTATACTTTACATTCCGGACATTCGGTTTCAGAGAAATATTTTTGATGATGAGCTCGGGGAAAATCCCGATGGGAAGCGAGGCATGGCTTACTGCTGCCGGAATCCTTATATTCTGCGGTGCGGTTGGTAAATCTGCACAATTTCCACTCCATGTGTGGCTACCGGATGCTATGGAAGGCCCAACCCCGGTCAGTGCACTGATACATGCCGCAACCATGGTCGCAGCAGGTGTGTATCTGATTGCGCGAACATTCCCCATCATGTCTGCGGATGCGCTTACAGTGATAGCATATATTGGCGCGATAACGGCATTCATTTCGGCAACAATCGCGATTGCACAAAACGATATCAAAAAGGTTCTTGCTTATTCGACAATCTCGCAGTTGGGTTATATGGTTATGGGGCTGGGTGTCGGAGCATACACTGCAGGATTTTTCCATTTAACAACGCATGCGATGTTTAAAGCGGGTTTATTCCTCGGCTCAGGTTCGGTAATTTATGCAATGCATCATGCACTACATAAAGCAGGAGACCATAACACTGATCCACAGGATATCAGGAACATGGGCGGATTAAGATCTAAAATGCCGATTACCTTTTTCACTTTTCTAATTTATACATGTGCAATAAGCGGAATACCGTTCACATCGGGATTTTTAAGTAAAGACGAAATCCTTGCAGGGACTTTGGCATTTGGAAATTTAACTGGACATTATGCAATACCCGTGATCGGATTTCTCGTTGCAGGATTAACGGCATTTTATATGTTTCGACTTTTAATAATTACATTTTTTGGAGAGCATGCTGACAGTAACAGAATAAACCATATTCATGAATCTCCCAAAACAATCATTATTCCATTAATTGTTTTTGCTGTTCTTTCTTTCTTTGCCTTTTTCTCATATAATCCATTTGGAGCAAGTTCGGGATGGTTTTATCAGTCAATAGAACGTCCGATTTCGGTCGTTCCCGAATCTGTCAGAGCAACAGAAAGCACACTTTTAGAAGAACAAATTCACCACAATCACATACTCGCAATTGTTCTTTCTTTAACCCTTGCAGCGGCCGGCATTCTTATTGCTTTTACAACATATTACTGGAAGAAAATCAATGCCGACGAAGTTGCCAGAAAATTACCACATATCCATAAATTTTTAGAAAAGAAATGGTACTTCGATGAATTGTACGGTGCGGTTATAGTTGGAGGTACTCATACTATTACCCGTATCTTAAAGTGGTTTGATGATAATATAGTCGATGGTCTTGTAAATGGTTTCGCAAGCTTGATGAAAGCTATTGTTTTCGGATATACAGAACATGTTAAAGAGAAAAAAATCAGTGCACTGGTTTTTCTTATTTTCGGTGGAATCATATCTCTTGTTATCGGATTTTTAGTTGGAGAATGGTTATTGACTACGGAGAGGGTACTGGTTTCGATTATTGTCGGGATGCTGTGCGGGGCTTTATCATTTTTCTTTTTCTGGACCGGTGCCGGCGGTTTTGATAAATATGTCGTTGATGGCATGGTAAATGGTGTAGGTTATTTCTCTGGATTTTTCGGAGTACTGTTGCGGAAGTTACAGACAGGACGGGTTCAAACATATATCGGTTTCGTTCTGTTCGCAGTTATTGTTCTGTTTTATTTGTTCCGGTAAATAATTTCCGGTTTAAAATTTATTTATTGAGTTTAATAAGATAAGAGGATGTATAAATGGGATTTCTTGGTGTAGGAATATTGACATGGCTGACGTTTCTTCCCATCGTCGGAATGATTATTGTTTTATTTCTCCCGAAAGATAGGATAGGGGCAGTACGCTGGACTTCAGCCCTTTTTACTGCACTGCAGGTTATTCTTGCCGGCATTGTATATATCAATTTTAATCGAAACCTGACTGGCATCAACATGATCGAAGGTTTCCAATTTGTTGAGAAGGCAACCTGGATAGACATTCCGTCAGTCGCCTGGTTCGGGCGTATTCATATTGAATACTTCCTCGGAATAGACGGACTCAGTGTTCTCATGGTGATCCTTACGGCATTAATTTCTTTTATTGCAGTATTTGCTTCCTGGAATATCGAAAAATCTGTAAAAGGTTATTTTGCACTCCTGCTCCTGCTCGATACAGGCATGATGGGTGTTTTTGTATCACTTGATTTTTTCCTTTTCTATGTCTTCTGGGAAGTGATGCTTCTCCCAATGTATTTTCTCATTGGTATATGGGGAGGTCCGCGTCGCGAATATGCAGCAATAAAATTTTTCCTTTATACTCTCCTGGGCAGTGTTCTCATATTGCTCGCAATGCTTGCGCTATTTTTCAGTGTCTCTGTTCTTGATCCAGCCACTGGTGAAAAAATACATACTTTCAACATGCTGGCAATGATGAATCCGACAAACTACGACGCAAATTCTCTCCTCGCCGGTTTTAATACTTCCTGGCGATATATAGCATTTATTGCGCTTTTTATCGGTTTTGCTATAAAGGTCCCGATATTTCCGTTCCATACCTGGTTGCCTGATGCACACGTAGAAGCACCGACAGCGATTAGTGTTATTCTTGCGGGTGTTTTGCTGAAAATGGGGACTTATGGCTTGCTTCGAATAAGTTTTCCGATGTTCCCCGATGCCACCGTTTTTTATCAAATACCACTGGCAATTCTTGGTTTCATCAATATAGTTTATGGCGCTCTCGTTGCTATGGCACAAGAAGATTTTAAAAAACTTATCGCCTACTCGAGTATCAGTCATATGGGAATAGTTGTCCTTGGTATGGCTGCTCTCAATACACAGGGTGTGACTGGTGCCGTGCTTCAGATGTTCAACCACGGAACAATAACAGCTATGCTCTTTTTAATAGTAGGAGTTATTTATGACCGTGCTCACACAAGAGGTTTGAATGAGTTTGGCGGTTTGATGAATCAAATGCCGAAATATGCAGGTATTATGAGTATTGCATTCTTTGCCGCACTCGGATTACCGGGCCTAAGCGGTTTTATAAGTGAAGCCTTCGCCTTCCTTGGCGCATTTCAGTCTTTTAAATTTATTACCATTGCATCGACAGTCGGGATTGTACTGACTGCAGGATATATGCTATGGACACTTCAAAGATTGTTCCTTGGAACTTTACCTGAAAGATGGAAGAACCTTCCTGATATAAATGGTCGGGAACTTTTTACTCTAGTACCTCTTGCAGTCATCGTGATAATACTTGGCATCTATCCATCGCCTGCAATCAATCTCATGACATCGGCAGTAAATAATTTAGTAAATATCATAACTCAATCAACAGGCACAATGTTTTTCAGCCCATAATGGTTCGAAGGTGAAGTCAACAAATGCTTGAACAAATAACAACCAGTTTTAATTTATTATTACCTGAAACAATTCTTGCGGCATCTTTCTGTGTACTGCTGATTACTGCATTTACGAGAAAGGAACAAACTCAGATATCGGGTTATCTTGCCATTATATTCCTGATTATTGCGGGATATTTGCTCTTTCAGCAAATAGGGTCGGAACCTAAAAGAATATTTTTCGGCATGATTTCTCTGGATAATTTTTCCTTATTTTTTAAGTTCGTAATATTAATTACAACTCTAATCATCGTTTTATTCTCACTTCAATCAGAAGAGTTGAAAAAAGGACCAAAAAACCGTGGTGAGTATTATGCACTATTGATGGCATTGTCACTGGGTCTTTTTCTGATGACAAGCGCGTCGCATCTTCTTATAATGTATCTTGGTTTAGAATTATCAAGTCTGTCATCTTATCTCCTTACCGGTTATACAAAAGAAGCCGAAGATTCAAGTGAAGCATCCCTCAAGTATTTAATTTATGGAGCGATTTCCTCCGGTATGATGCTTTTCGGTTTCTCAATACTCTATGGATTAACCGGAACACTCGATATTTATGCAATTAATGGTATCCTCTTTGCACGTGAAATTAATATATTCACACTTTTAATTGCAGGGATCCTGATTATGGTCGGTTTTGGTTATAAAATTTCTGCAGTGCCATTCCATTTCTGGACCCCTGATGTTTATGAAGGGGCACCAATTACCATTACGGCATTTTTATCAGTTGCATCAAAGGCGGCAGGTTTCGCTATGTTAATAAGATTCTTTACCATATCATTCTTAAATCCAACGGTCGGAAATCTCGGCGCTGGAATGCATGCCGTCATACGTGATTTTGACTGGAATCTTATGCTGGCTGTCCTTTCAGTCCTTTCTATGACTATCGGAAATTTAGTTGCAATCTGGCAAAATAATCTTAAACGGCTCCTCGCTTACTCAAGTATTGCTCACGCAGGATATATGCTGATGGGAATTGTCGTACTCAGTAACGAAGGAATATCTGCTGTTTTAATTTACTTCGTGGTCTATCTCTTTATGAATCTTGGTGCATTTTATTCGGTTATGCTTGTAGCAGACAAGATTGGCAGTGAAGATATTGATAGTTACAAGGGATTGGGATATAGATCTCCGTTTCTGGGAGTTGCATTTACGATTTTTCTCCTCTCACTGACAGGTATTCCGCCAACTGCCGGCTTTATTGGAAAACTTTACCTTTTTGCTGCGTTAATAAATGCAAAATGGATATGGCTCGCAATAATTGGAGTCCTGAACAGCGTGGTTTCGTTATATTATTATGTCCGTATAATCCGTAACATGTTTCTACGTGCACCGGAAGAAAGTAATGCCCCCATCAATATTAAATTGAATCATATATTAATAATACTTTTGCTTCTTATACCAACCCTTCTTCTTGGGCTTTATTTTGGTCCGTTGGTGGATATAGCACAGGCATCAATTCAGATATTTGGACTCCGTTAATTCGAATAAAACGTAGCTGGTAAGATATTTTTATTCCTCTTTTATCCGATTATTATTGCTTTTAATTATTATTTTTTCAATATTCCCATCGAGATATAACAGTATTCCTTAAAAGGGAAATTATTTATGAACCGAGTAATAATAATATTGATTTCTCTCGTTATTTCAGGTACCTACCTCTCTGCCCAGAGGATATCCGGTCGCTTATCTACAACAGTTTATACCTGGGAAAAATATGACACCGCAGGAAGTTCAGATGTTATACTGCGAGCAACCCAAACCGTTCAGTTAAACGGTTATGCGGGTAACTTTATGTTTAGAACGTATTTTGCCGGAATGACGGGAAATTCAGCAGGTCTGATGGAGGATGGGAAATTTATGTTATATAATGCGGTTCTTACCTGGAATAATTTTCTTGGCATCAGCAATATAAATGTGGGCAGAATACCTGTTTTTGCAGGAGTGGGCGTCGGTACTATTGACGGACTGATGATTGAAGGAAAATTATTTCAGAATAAATTTTTCTTTAAAGGTTATGGAGGGATGAATGTAAAATCCAGTGGTAGATATAATGGTAATGGAAAATTTAAAGAAAATTTTGGCGCAGGTGGACAAATAGGTGGGTGGCTGACAGAAAAAATAAGATTTGGAGTAAGTTATATCAATCGTAGAAAAAGTCAGGAGGAATATTATACCACTCGCATCGATTCCATTTACAATCCTTACATGCTACTGATAAAACCACCATCACTACAGGAACACATGCTTGGAGTTGATGTTCTTTACGACGAAATAAAATTTGCTTCACTATACGGCCGTATTGATTATGATTTTCTAAAAAAAGATATCCAAAAAGGGGAAATTAATGCAAATGCTTCCATAATTGGCAATCTATCGGCGACCGCAAATTTTATACATCGAGAACCAAGAATTATTTATAGATCATTTTTTTCAAAATTCAGGAGCGAATCAATCCGCGAATATGAGGTGGACTGGAATATACATTTTCTCCATGGGTTTCATCTTTTGGACGCTTTGCACTCGTCAAATTTCACGATGATGATGGTAAGCGTGTGACATTGGGCGTTTCAACAAAATATGGAGGTCTGAACATTGCATGGACCAATGGTGCTGTAGGATCACTTACTTCCATATCGCTTGATGGCATTTATCCGATTATTAATAAACTTTTAACTGCAAATGCCGGAGTTTCATATTCAGAATATAAATTTACCGGTTCACTGTCAACTGAAGAAAATGCATGGTCCGGTATTCTGGGACTTATTATTAGATATAAAAATAAAGTGTCTTTTGATTTGCAGGGACAATGGATGAAAAATCGTATTTATGGAAGTGATATCCGTGGTTTTGGAAAAATCAGTTACTGGTTCAGTGAAATTTTTTAAAATTAGCAATTAAAAGGGAAGTAAATAATGGCTAATAAAATATTTGTTTTTTTAACTTTAATATTAACAGTAATGTTTTTAAGTGGTGCGGTATTTTATTTTGATGATGGCTACTGGAAAGATGAAGATCACTCGCGAATAATAAAATTCAGTCATAAGTTTCATCTTATAGAGTCAGGAGTTGAGTGTATAGTATGCCACCACCAGGCGGTAAAAAGCAAAAATAGTTCCGATGACCTTATGGGAGATCATGAGAGTTGCTCACCATGCCACGAGGAATCTATTACAGAAAATTGCGGTTACTGCCATATTGATCCCGAAAATATAACTGGAATCAATAACCCTGAACGTGAACTGATTTTTTCGCATGAACTGCACACAAGTAGAGAAATAGAATGCACACAATGTCATCAAGGGCTGGAAAAAGTGGAATATGCTACAGTCGATAATATGCCTGAAATGAGTGATTGCAATTCATGTCATAATGAAAAAAATATTGAAAATGAATGTGAAACCTGCCATTCAGATTTTGCAAGTTTAATACCCCCCGACCATTTACGCGGAGTGTTTCGGAAAGATCATAAACGAATTACAAGATTGGGGGGGAGTGATGTAAAATGTTCAATATGCCACACCGAAAGTTTTTGTCAGGATTGTCATACCGGTATAAATTTGGATAATTTCGGATTGTATAAAGATCTTATGGGTGATCCTATTCCGCGTGTTTCAATAAAGGATTCACCTGATGAATTAAAAATTCAGAAGGTTCATTCGCTTAATTATAAATATACTCATGGGGTTGATGCTAAATCACGTGCAATAGATTGTAATGTGTGCCATGAACGTCAAAGTTTCTGCACCGAATGTCATGGATCCGGTACATTAGAAGAAAGTAAAGTAAAACCTGCAAATCATAGAGAGGCTGGATTTCTCGTGCTTGGCAGGGGGAATGGTGGCGGTCGCCATGCTGTGTTGGCAAAACGGGATATTGAATATTGCTCGTCATGTCATGAAGTGGAAGGTGCAGATCCTACCTGCATGTTATGTCATACAGAAGATGGAGGAATAAGATGAGGAATTACTTGTTATGTTTATTAGGCATTGCGCTGGTTTTAGTGGTCGCATGCTCTAAACTTAGAGACAATATATCGGAACCTGTTGATAACAATATCAACGTGCATCCATCAGGATGGATTAACAGGACAGATGCTCAATTTCATGGAAGTGTCATGAGAGCAAATGGGTATGATTATGAAAATTGTACAAAGTGCCATGGTAAAACTTATTCTGGGGGAATCAGTGGTGTGTCCTGCATGAATGCCGGATGCCATTCAGCATATGATGGAACACAAAAGAGTCCTGAAGCATGTAATACCTGTCATGGTAATTTCCGCGCATTCGCAAACGACACGCTTTCATGGGCGCCGCCTCGTTCCCTCGGAGGTGATACTGCTGTAACTTCACCTGGTGTGGGTGCACATCAGGCACATCTTGCAGGTATTCGATTATCATCAAATGCCCGATGCGAGCAATGCCATGCAGTACCAGAAAAAGTTATGGAGATAAACCACATCGATTCTCAACTTAAGGCTGAAGTTATTTTTAATACTTCACTTGCCGCACTAACATCTGCCGACGGCACTTACCAGCCACTTTCCTCTTATGATACACTCCGTTGCAGCGGAGTTTATTGTCACGGTTCATGGAAACTGAGGCGAGAAAGTTCTCCCAACAAATTCGGATATACCGATTCTGTAATGACCGGATTATTTTATAAACCATTATGGACAGGTCAGGTATCGGAAGCAGAATGCGGCTCATGTCATAATTTACCCCCTGATGGACACATTGGTCCTTTTGCTGTGACCTCATGTGGGAATTGCCATACCGGAATAGTCAATGCAAACGGCACAATAGCCGACAGAAGTAAACACATTAATGGCAGGGTAAATTTCCAGGGAACAGAACGACCATTTTAATTCTTTTTCTCAAATCTGACCAGTGTAAAAAAGTCTTTTTTCAGATATGAGATTAATAAATAAAACATTGATTCTATAACATCAGGATTTGAGTTTAGTCAATTTTCTTGAAGGGCAGAATTGGTCAGGGTTTTCTAACTCTGGCACACAGGTTGAATTTGATAATTAATAATTTTAGTGCGAAGGGGCTGTATCTATGGTTCTTAAGTTAAATCTGGAGGAGTGTAATCTGTTAATTTCATTGTTAACTACTGCGGTTGCAGATACGAAGGAGGAAATTTACAAGACTGAAAAACACGAGTACAAAACCGAATTGAAAGCCGAAAAAGCATTGATGGAGTCTATTTTATCACGACTCATTGAAATATCGATGGGTGGTGAAAGACCAAACTGAGACTATTTCCTATCGCAAAATATCAAAATTTATTTTTTCATTAATCTTTATAAGAGGTAAAACATGGCACGATATAAAATTGCTTGGCTGCCCGGTGATGGTATCGGGATTGATGTGCTGGAGGCAGCAAAAATTGTTCTGGATAAACTTCAATTGGATGCAGAATATATTCATGGCGATATCGGTTGGGAATTCTGGAGAAAAGAAGGGGATGCATTTCCTCAAAGGACAATTGAATTACTTAAAAACGTAGATGCTGCAATTTTCGGCGCCATCACTTCAAAACCGGTAAAAGCCGCTGAAGCAGAACTTATTCCTGAATTACAGGGGAAAGGTCTTGTTTATAGATCTCCTATTGTCAGAATGAGACAACTATTCGACCTTTATATTTGTCTGCGACCTTGTAAGGCATATGCTGGCAATCCCTTAAATTATAAAGAAAAAATAGATCTGGTTGTATTCCGTGAAAATACGGAGGATTTATATGCCGGTGTAGAATTTTCACCCGTACCACCCGAATTAATTAAGACATTAAATAAACTCTCAAAACAATTCGGACCATTTAAGGATTTACCGAATGATAAATTTGCTATTTCGTGTAAGATCAATACACAGGCAGGGTCAGAACGTATCATAAAAGCTGCTTTTGATTTTGCACGAAAATTCGGAAGAAAGAAAGTGACGGTGGTGCATAAAGCAAATGTGGTTCGAGCAACAGACGGCCTTTTTCTGGAAACAGCGAAAGAAGTTGCCAAACAGTATCCTGGCATACAGATGGACGATGCCAATATTGATGCGATGACCATGTGGTTACTTAAAAATCCGTTTAACTATGATGTGCTGGTCGCCCCAAATTTATACGGTGATATAATTTCAGATTTGTGTGCACAGATGGTTGGCGGACTTGGTTTCGGTTGTTCGGGAAATATCGGAACCAAACTGGCAGTCTTTGAACCAACACATGGTTCAGCTCCAAAATATGCCGGTAAATATAAAGTAAATCCTATCGCTACAATACTTGCTGTTAAGATGATGCTCGATTGGCTCGGTGAGAAAGAAATGGGACAGCGATTGGAAAATGCAGTCGCAACTGTAATTAAAGAAGGTAAAATCCGAACTTATGATATGGGTGGTTTAAATTCAACATTAGATATGGCAAAAGCAATTTCAGAGAAACTATAAAAATTATAATGGAGTAAAGAAATGAAAAAAACAACAGTATTACGTAAAGCAATCATGGACAGGCGAGCTGTCGTTGTACCTGGTTGCCATGATGCATTTAGCGCAAAGATTATTGAAAAATGCGGTTTCGAAGCAATACAGGTTTCAGGATACGGTGTGGCCGGATCTTTCTTAGGAAAACCTGATGTCGGCTTGGTGCAAATGAAGGATATACTCGATATTACCTGGAATATCGCCCAGGCGGTTAAAATACCGGTAATGGCTGACATCGATACCGGAGGAGGTAATGCAGTAAATGCAGCATGGATAGTTGAACGTCTGATTGTAATGGGTGTCGCAGGAATGAATATCGAAGATCAGGTCTTTCCAAAGAGATGCGGTCATATGGCTGGAAAAGAAGTTATCCCGGCAGAAGAGATGGCTGGTAAAATCCGTGCCTGCGCAGAAGTAAGGGATCAACTGGATAAAGATTTCATAATAAATGCCCGAACAGATGTGTTCTCAGTTATGGGACTGGATGAAGCAATCCGACGTTGCAACATGTATCTTGAAGCAGGCGCAGACCTCGCATTTATAGATGGTATTAAAACAAAAGCCGATATTGAAAAAGCAGTAAAAGCAATTAAAGGACCTCTTTCAGTAAACCTTATGGATGCTATAACAGGAATGAAAACAGAATTGATTCCGATTCCTGAGCTGGCAAAAATGAAGGTAGGCCGTGTATCAATCCCGGTGGCTTCAATCATGGTTATGCACAAAGCACTCATGAATTTCTTTACCACTTTGAAACAGTCACCTACCGGAATTTTACCAGGTCAAACCCAATGGGTTACCTCTTTTGAGGAGTATACCGACTTTGTAGGATTAAAAGAATATAAGGCACTTGAAGATAAATATTTACCTAAAGATCGGCTGGAAACAAAATACCGCGATGCAAAAAAGATTGTTGGATAAGAAAGGGAAAAGAATTTATGGGAATGACGTTAGTTGAAAAAATACTTGCTCGTGCAACAGGTCAAACATCGGTTAAAGTTGGCGACGTCCTCGAACCGAAAGTAGATCTGGCAATGTCGCATGAGAATGCAGCACTGGTCATCAATCAATTTACAGAAATCTTTAAGGATACGGGTATTGAACCTAAGGTATGGGATGCATCAAAGATAGCAATTATTTTTGACCATCGTGTGCCTGCAGAAAGTTCAAAAACCGCAAGTAATCAGAAAAAAATCCGGGATTTTGTAAAAAAACAGGGAATAACAAAATTTCATGATATTCGGGGAGATGAAGGTGGTATTTGCCATCAAATTTTACCCGAAAATGGCTACGTGCTTCCCGGTACCGTAATAGTAGGCACAGATAGCCATACAACAAGTCATGGCGCTCTTGGTTCGTTTGCTTTCGGAATCGGAGCAACCGAAATGGCAAGCGTCTGGACCCTGGGTACTGTATTAAATGTTGAGGTTCCAGGAACTATAAAAGTCAATGTGACCGGGAAATTCCCAAAAGGCGTTCACCCGAAAGATCTGATTCTATATATAATAGGAAAATTAACAGCAGAAGGTGCAAATTTCAAGGTTCTTGAGTTCCATGGTGATACAATTAAAAAAATGTCAACATCAGGTCGTTTGACTATAGCAAACATGTCGGTCGAAGCAGGCGCCACCTCCGGTCTGGTTCCACCAGATGAGGAAACATTAAGATACCTGAAAGAAGAAGCAGGAGTGGAATTTAAAGGTACACTCCTGACCCCGGATCCTGACGCGGTCTATGATCAGGTCATGAATATTGATGTTACATCACTTGTGCCGCAAATTGCATGTCCTCATACAGTTGATAACGTTAAACCAATCAATGAAGTGAAAAATGTAAAAGTCAATCAGATCGTTATAGGATCCTGCACTAATGGCCGGCTGGATGACCTGGAATCTGCAGCCAGAATTCTTCGTGGTAAAAAAGTGGCTGATTCTGTCCGAATGTTAATCTTCCCCGCATCATGGAAAATTTATCGTGAGGCATTGAAAAGGGGCTATCTCGCCGACCTTGTTGATGCCGGTGCAATAATAATGAACTCGAATTGCGGTTGCTGCCTTGGAGTTCATCAGGGAGCACTGGCAGACGGAGATGTTGCACTCTCTACTACCAACCGGAACTTTAAGGGCAGAATGGGTAATCCAAATTCTGAAGTTTACCTTTGTTCTGCTGAAGTTGCAGCAGCAAGCGCAATAACAGGAGTAATCACAGATCCGAGAGGAGTAAATTAATATGACAAATATTAAATCAAAAGTAGTGGCAGTTATTGGGAATGATATTTCAACTGATATCATATATCCAGGTCGGTTTATGGCAACTGTGCTTCCAACTGAAACACCCCAGTATGCGTTTGCAGATAATGCTGAACTTAATAAGAGGTTAAAAAACAAGGAGATTCCACCTAACAGCGTTATCGTTGCCGGTACAAATTTCGGTTGCGGGTCATCCCGTGAACAGGCGGTTTCGACACTCAAGGGACATGAATTAATTATAGTTGCAAAGGGATTTGCCAGGATATTTTTACAAAATGCTATTAATCTTGGGCTACGGACTGTTGTATGCCCAGCTATTGAAGCAGAGGAAGGTGATGAAATTGAAATTGGACCGGAAAAAGTAACAAACGTAACAAAAGGCAAATCATTCCCAACACAACCATTGCCAAGAGCCAGACAGGCTATTGTTGACGCAGGCGGGCTGATACCGTATACCCGTAAGCGTTTACTTGAAAAAGTGGGGAAGAAGTAATCATTTCCCCGCGTTCATGGCTTTGACCATGATAAAGGAGAATCCTATATTATAAGAGACTATTTTTTATGAAAAGGATTCTCCTTTTATATTTATTTTTAACATTTCATTGCTATGCTTTTCCGCAAAATTACATCATTAAAAATATCCTTCCTGAAAAGGAAAGAGGATATTTTTCTCACCACCAAAATGTTGACCGGATAGAAAGTAATGCAAGTGAATGGTTTGACGTGACCTTTTATTCACTTAATATTAGAGTTACAACAGATCCCCAGTTATTAAAAGGAAGTGTAACAATAAAAGGGTTATTCCTTGAATCAGGGAAAACATCGCTCACCTTTGATTTAATTAATACAATGAAAATAGATTCAATTATTATTGACGGAGAAAGAGCATCCTTCATTCAGGATACGGCATCGTTTACAATTCAACTCAATGTTGCTCCTAATGTTGGTGATGAAATTAAAATTGATATTTATTATTGGGGTTTGCCTGTTCCGACAGGATTCGGAAGTTTTCGTTTCTCAACATATGGTATGTATCCCTGGATCTGGTCGTTAAACCAGCCTTACGGTGCAAGAGATTGGTTTCCTTGTAAAGACCATCCCGCTGACAAGGCAGATTCAGTTGATATTATTATTACCTGTGATTCGGCTTTAACCGTCGGGTCTAACGGTAGGTTGATTTCAATACAGGATAATTATGATGGTACCAGGACTCATTACTGGCAGGAGCGATACCCGATTGCAACTTATCTGATTTCTGTCGCGATAGGAAAATATGAATCGTTCAGTCAATGGTGGAAATTTAATAATTCAGATTCAATGGAAGTAATTAATTATGTCCTCCCTCCAAATTTAGAATCCGCGTATGCAAACTTAAGTAAAACTGTCGAAATGCTGGAAATATTTTCAGAAATGTTTGGACAATATCCATTCATAAATGAAAAATATGGTCATATTGATATCGGGAGCGGAGGTGCAATGGAGCATCAGACATTGACTTCAACAACAACATATGCGGAGAATGTGATTGCACATGAACTTGCTCATCAATGGTTCGGTGATATGATTACCTGCAGAAACTGGCGTGACATATGGCTTAACGAGGGCTTTGCTCAGTACGCAACTGCACTTTATTTAGAACGAAAGTACGGTAAAGAAGCATACTGGCTTTATATGTGGGATCAGTTAGGGGATGCAAAACAGGCGGAGGGGAGTATTTACATTAATGATACATCGGTTGTAAGAAATATATTTGACTGGAATTTAGTCTACGCAAAAGGTGCATCCATTCTTCATATGCTGAGATATGTCCTTGGCGACACGGTTTTTTTTAAAATATTATATTCTTATGTCAATAGTCCAGAATTCACATATAAAACAG
>Ga0073932_1001736_pt1 | contig 38643 bp, 36 predicted proteins | sample DewCreD2012metaG_FD_76967 | JGI IMG/M metagenome (GOLD analysis project Ga0073932, IMG submission 76967) | Hot spring sediment bacterial and archeal communities from British Columbia, Canada, to study Microbial Dark Matter (Phase II) - Dewar... ...
AAATTGGAGTTGTATCAACTTGATAGATATCCAACACATATCAAGTTGATAGAAATTGGAGTTATATCGGTGTTGATAAATATCCAAATATATCAACGTTGATAGATATCAAGTTGATACGACTCTCATTTCTATCAACTGAATAGGTTTTGGAGATTTATCAATCCTGATACGACTCCAAATTCTATCAACTGAATATGTGTTGGACATTTATCAAGTTAATATGAGTTAGATATCTATCGAGTTGATACGACTCTAAATTCTAGCAAATCGATATGTGTTGGATATTTATTTCCAGTGATAAATATCCAAATTCTATCAACTGAATACGTGTTGGATATTTATCAAGTTGATACAACTCTAATATTTCTATCAACTTGATACGACTCTCATTTCTATCAAGTTGATATGTGTTGGATATCTATTCATGTTGGTATGCTTCTCATTTCTATCAAGTTGATATGTGTTGGAGATTTATCAAGTTGATATAATTCCAAATTCTATCAACTGAATATGTCTTGGATATTTATTCATGCTGATAGAACTCCAAATTCTATCAACTGAATATGTGTTGGATATTTATCAACTGAATATGTGTTAGATATTTATCAACAGTGATGGAACTCCAAATGCTATCAGGATTGATAAATCTCCAAGACATATTCAGTTGATAGAAATGAGAGTCGTATCAACAGAATATGTGTTGGAGATTTATTCATGCTGATAGAACTCCAAATTCTATCAACAGAATATGTGTTAGATATTTATCAAGTTGATACAACTCTAATATTTCTATCAACTGAATATGTGTTGGATATTAATCAAGTTGATAGGTTTTGGAGAATTATCAACACGAATATGTCTTGGATATTATCAGGATTGATACGAAATTCATTTCGATGTCTAGAAATAGATGTGGATAGACAGAAAGATGAGAGGGAGTTAAATCAGTTGCTGGAAGTGTTTGACTTGTCGAGAGATTGTAAAAATTTAACTAGAAAAGAGATGGCGGTGTCTTTGCGGTTGGCTCGTTGTTTTGCCAGATAGTCAGAACTATATTCCATTGTGATATCTTCTCCAGAAAGGAGCGGAAGTTTTAACATATAATTTACAATGGTGACATTACGTTCTTCCGGGGGAAGACGAATGTGTGATTGATAGCGGACGGCTCGTCCGATGACTTGTTTTAAGACGTGACTGCTGATATATTGTTCCAGAATGTGAATTTTACGTACTTCGAGGAGATTAATGCCTTCACCTCCAGCCTCTGTTAGAAGAAGAACTCGAACTCGCTGACCGTAAATGTTATTTTCGGCATTAAACTCATTAAGAGTATCTAAGCGTTGAATATCGGTCATATCCCCATCAAAGTATCGGACGGGAATATTATACATGGAAAGAAGAGCTCCGATGAGATAGGTTCCGTGATAGCTTTTAAATTCACTATAGACGACGTGTTTGTATGAGTTTTCGACAATGTCTCGGATCAATGGAATAAGTTTAACACCATAAGTGTCAAGTGTTTCAAAGATTTGTGTTGTGATCCAGCCGCCATCTTCAAAGAGGATATCGGGAATTTTAAGTTCCTTGGCTGTGCCAACAAAGACGTCTCCTTTTTCATTTTCATATTCGATGGTGGGATAGATGTAATTGGAGAATTGACGAGACTTTACCATTGACGTGGCCAGATAGAATCTGGTAAGTTTCTCTTTATATTCTTCTGGGTCGATTTCTCGAAGATCGGGGTTAGGAGGACGAATGCTCGACTCATATTGACGAATGGAGATGTAATCACTCAGAAAGTTGCTTGGAAGGACGACATCAAGGTAAACTATCTCGACGGAAGGAAATTCCGACAGAATCTTTGGAGGAGAGTAATATGAGATGGCTGGACGGAGAAGGATTCGAAGTTGTTCCTCATTTTTCGGGTAGAAGACATTGTCTTTTTCAAGAAAGGACTTTTCAAAGTCAGAGAGACACGGATAAGCATTTGGGAGAAGAAGACGAATCAGATAATAGAGAAGAAAGTAGTTATCAACGAGAGGTGTTCCGGATCCACAGACGATATAGGAATTGGAACTGGCGAAAATTCGGTCATAGGCCGCGGACAGTTGTTCACTGTCATGAAGTTTACCGAGAAGAAGATTATGGACCTCATCAATGATGATGAGAGAGTTGTCGAGAGTTTGAGGAAGACGTTCTTTAACATCAGGACAGTTAAGAATGCGGAAGGAGAGACGTTCAAGAAGATTCGATGTATGTGTACCACAAAATCCACAGTATTGTCGAAGAAAGTCGGCACGCAGGGAGGCTCGAGTAAAAAAATGAACCTGAGAGTTGGGGAAGCGACGTAAGTACTCATCGATCATCATGGCATAGGAGCACGTTTTTCCCGACCCGAGACCATGATAAAGGAGGAGGCCTCGCCAGCCGATATGAGGGAGATCCGGATGTTTTCCATGATGATCGAGAAGTTTTTCGAAGAGATGACGGGCATGACGTTGATGAGGTTGAGGGTTAAACTCTCGACCTTCTCGAGGATAGAGCTGACAAATGTCCTTGCCGATGATTTTTTGGGCGGTTCGACCGCTAATTCGAATCATACGGTTGGTGTGAGGATTTAGGATATAATCTCCACAACGGTACATTTCTTTTTCTAATTTCGGACTTTTCTTTTTTTTTTCTTATTTCTCGGAGGAAGGCTTATTGAGAGGAAGAGAAGATCGAGAGAGAAGAGAAAAAACGAAATTTGATGAGATGACGAATAATATTTCTTCGACTCGGAAATATGTGTGGTATTTGTGCTTACATTGGTAATGGATCAGCGTATCCTTGCATTTATAATGGATTGGTTGTGTTACAGAATCGAGGATATGATTCTGCTGGAATAACAGTCATTGACGAGAATAAGACTTTCATTACACGGAAGTATGCAAGTACGGTTGAAAGATCGGCGATAGCGAGACTTGCAAATCTTGAGGATGTGTTTAAGAATTCCTCCGTAGGTGTTGGGCATGTTCGTTGGAGGACAAGTTCACCGGCGACGGATGAAAATTCTCATCCTCATATGGACTATTTAAATAGATTTGCCCTTGTTCATAACGGGATTATTGAGAATCACCGTGAACTTAAGGAGGAGCTTCTTGCGAAGGGAGTGACATTTCGGTCACAGACTGACACGGAAGTGATTGTCAATCTTCTCAGTGTCAACTATAATGAGACGAAGAATGTCAAGAAGGCGCTCTCAAGGACACTGAGACGTTTGGAGGGGACATGGGGTCTGGTGATTATATGTGTGGACAAGCCTAACCGGCTCTATTGTGTGAGACATGGAAGTCCTCTTCTCATTGGGTTTGGATATAATGATGAATTTATGATGGTGGCATCGGAACAGAGTGCGTTTTACCGCTATGTTAATAACTACATCTGCCTTGATGACAGTGACATTGTTGTTTTGAAGAAGGTTTCCGGAAAGGTGATTTTTAAACCGAAGAATTCGTATGCGGTGAGACGAGTCTCGACTGAACTGAGTATATCTTTATCACCGGATCCCTATCCTCACTGGATGTTGAAGGAGATTTATGAACAGTCAGAGTCCTCGATTCGTGCGATGGGAATGGGATCACGACTTCTGGAAGATAAGGCTGTTCGTCTTGGCGGTTTGTCGCAGAAGGAGTCGGAACTTCGAGATGTGAATCACCTTCTTTTAATGGGATGTGGCACGTCATATCATGCTGGACTTTATACACTTCCATTATTCCGGAGTTTGTCTGGATTTGACACAGTGTCAGTGTTTGATGGGGGAGAGTTTACGAAGTATGACCTGCCGCAAAGTGGAAAGACAGCACTTGTTCTTATTTCACAATCGGGGGAGACGAAGGATCTTCATCGGAGTCTGGAGTTGGCCAAGGAATATAATCTGCCGACGATTGGTGTAGTTAATGTGGTTGATTCACTTATTGCACGAGAGGTATCATGTGGAGTATATCTTAACGCTGGAAAGGAGATGGCTGTTGCTTCGACCAAGGCCTTTACGTCACAAGTGATTGTTTTGACTTTGATGGCGGTATGGTTTGCTCAGATTCGAGGGCGTCATGATATTCGTCGCTATGATATTATTCGAGATTTAAGGAAACTGCCTCTGGATATTGCGCGGACTCTCGAGATGACCTCCAATCCGACGAAGGAGTTAGCCAAGGAACTGACATCGGCGCGGAGTCTCTTTGTTCTTGGAAGAGGACCTTGTGAGGCGATTGCAAAGGAGGGAGCTCTAAAAATAAAGGAGGTGACCTATATTCATGCCGAAGGATACAGTTCATCCTCGTTAAAACACGGGCCTTATGGAGTTCTGGATGAGACGGTGCCTGTGATTATTATCAATCCTCATGATGAGTACTTTTCGAGAAATTGTAGTACAACGGAGGAGATCATATCGAGACATGCTAAAGTCATCGGTATCAGTGACCAGAGACTTCCCAGATGTCATTTCGAGATTCTTCTGCCTCGAAATCCGACATTTCAAGGTCTTCTTGCGGTTATTCCACTGCAACTTCTCGCTTACTATGTTTCAATTCTGAAAGGTTATAATCCCGACTATCCTCGGGGTCTTGCAAAGACCGTCACCGTTGACTAAAGTTTTCCCGAAATAATCGTTCTTTCTTCCGAAAGGAAATCATTACAAAAAATTGAAAGGAAGCACTGTTTCTTTTTAAGATGTTCTTAAACAACAACTCAATTGACCTCGCTATAAATGAAAGGGCCAAGATTGAATCTCTGGGGTGTTATCTAGAGTCTCCTCTTATGTCAGGTGAGCGCTCTCACGGTGACAGAACGTCAGGTGTTCCAGCCGAGAGATCTAAATCCCCTTCAGACGACGCCTCTTTTCGGAAGTGTTGTTGCTATCAGCTCCGATGAGGCATATTTAGCGATGGCATATCCTGGATTTAGTTTGGATCGAACGACAACTGCGACAGGAAAAGTTGATATCTACCGTGTTAATGAGACACTTAACGAGTATTCGTATTTGCAGACGATTGGGACATTTGGGACGGCAGATCACTTTGGAGCCATTGGGTTGAAGTTTTTCCAGGATAAAGGAAAGACGGAGCTCTATGTTTCGGCGGTTGGGACACCTCTGGGAGATACAGGTAATCTTTTACAGAATCAGGACATGCGAGGCAGTTTGGTAATTTATCAAGTCAATGATGAAACGGGGCTTTTCAACATAAAGACGGTGATCAATGCGTCAACTCCGGGGCTGGAAAACTTGACACCGCGACCTTTGGAGGGGACCAATGTGGAAGTTGGAGCCAAGTTTGGGCTTTCCTTTGATATTTCGGAGAAGGGAGACTGGCTGGTAGTTGGGGCTCTCGGGCAAAACGTTACAAATAGTTCCAATGGAATAGAGTACTGGGAAGCTGGAGCTGCGTACGTGTTTCGGCGAAACAATATTAATCATTCGTGGACGTTTGGACAGCAGATTGTGAGACCGAATAACATCGTGTCCAACTTTTCATACTTTGGATTTGAGGTTGCCATTTCTGGAAAGTGGATGTTTATCTCAGATGCCAATTCTCTTGCGGTTCTTCCGGATGAGCCTCCCAAACGGGAGAATGGCATTGTCTATATTTATCAGAGAAAGGGTAACACCTGGGAATATCACAGTTCGCTCATATCAGATCAGTCTCAGTCTGTTTCCGATCTCTATGGAATTTCAGATGTCTTTGGTTGCAGTATGAGTGCGTCTGGAGATTGGCTTCTCGTTGGCTCCTGTTTCTACAGTAATGATGCGATGACTCAGGGGGCGGCCTTCTTCTATCACTTGGAGCCACTTCCGAGAGTTGGAAAGACCTGGGTTTTGAAACAGAAGGTGACGTCAGATCTTCCGGCACCTCGGAATCTCTTTGGAGTTTTTTATGTTAAGATCTCAGATGGAAGAGCTGTCATAAGCGACTTATCAAGACAGGTTGGAAATAATCTTTATCAGGGAGCTGTCCAGGTCTTTGAGCTTGACAACTATGATGAGTGGCAGCGAGCGGCTGTGATCACATATTCGAATGGTACCAAGTACGACTTCTTTGGAAATGGAGTTGACTTGGGAGGACGAGATTCTCGTCTTGTTCTGGCGGGACCCAATGCTCTTCAAGACATTGTTCTTGGAGCCGTTCTGGGTATCGGACCCAACGTTCGACCATTTACACCCAATCCCGATCCACCCTTCACTCCAGGTTATGCCGTTCTCTTCCAGTTAGAGGATTAAATCAGGGGCGAAGATAAAGATTTCTTCTCTTTCTTTCTGATCTTCGAGATAAGAAGAGATTATAACAGAGTCCAATCTGTTATAATTTAAAGACAGACATCCGATTTACCACAAAAGAGGTTGAGGAAAGAATTTGGAAAGAAGATTATCATAGTAGGTCTCGATCTCAGGAGTCAAGACAAAGGGATCTTTCTTGGAGTAGAGATCGTAGGAGGAGAATATCTTTAACCACCTCAACGTTTCAAAGTCGCCGTCATCTTTGTTAAGAAAGTAGGTATAGGCGTCGTACGTATGAAGTGGATAACAGGAGTGATATCGAATTATTGCCATCGCCAGAGGAGGAAGAGAGTGTTTGTCTTGATTATCGAGAAGGACACGGTAGAGGTACTCATCGTGACCCCAGGAGAAGTTTAAGTTTTTCAGACCACACGAAGGAGAGTAGATGCCATATGGCGGATTTAACTGAGCATAGGTTTCAAAGTCGGGATTGTCCTTAAAGAACTCGTAATAGAGGGAACTTGGATCATACTGACAACCAACAACAAAGGTGTCACCAACGACACAGAAACTGGGTTCTCCAAAGGTAAACAGAAATTTTCCGAGATCATGAAGAAGACCAAGAACTTGGAACCACTCTTCCGTGGGGAAGTCTTGGCGGATGCGCTCGGCGGTTTGATAGGCGTGAATCGAGTTTCCCTCCGTTGTATCCGGATCACTGGGATCGACAAAGTTATCGAGTGTACGGAGAACCTCCTTAACAGTTCGAGAGATTTTGGGACGATCTGAATACTCTTGAATCTTTCTCTTGACAAAGTCGAGAGTTTGCTTCGTATTCATATTATAGTAGTGCTGGGATATCGAAGAGGAGACATCCTTGGGATAAATACGAAATGATTCTTTCGGGGAAAGAGAGTCCATATTAATTTTAAGAAGAAGCGATTGATTATTTAACGAGATTTCGATTCTTCTCGGAACGTCGACGTTTCCAAGTTTCGAGAAGAAAGAGTTAGTTGATCTTCCGACTACGTCTGTTTAACGTTTTAAGAAATTAACATTTCCGAAACGACGAGCTTAAACATCTCTCAAACGTTAACACAACCAGTCAAGACAGGAAGACATAAAGATAGATGGGAAGTTAACAATTTAGATAGGTGGAATTGTGGGATGTTGTTTAACGATTTCATAACCTTGAGTTGAGATGACGTGTCTCTCATCGGGATGTTGTAAAAAGTATAAAATTTTGGGAAGTATTTCATTATAGTTACAGATGACGAGACCTCCCTCAAGGAACTTATATTCATCTTGATCGGAGGAGAATTCGGAGATAACGAACTTTCGATTGGATAAGAGAGGGAGAACGCGAGAATATTCGAAGAGACAACTTGAGTGAAAGTGAATATTAAGTACAATCTTGGCTCGAGCGATGAGAGAGTCTCTTTCCGTTCCCCAGAGGTTGAAGCTGCGGAAAATGGCATTTATTCCTTGTTTTCGGAGATCTCTCTCAATGTTCCATCGACGAGGACACATACTTCCATAGAAGAGAACGTCGATATCTTGAGGGACGTTTGAAGGCACAGTTTCAAGAAAAGGAGCATAGCCAAAACGAAGAAGAGAAACTCGTTTTCCGAGACGTCGATGGAGAAAGTTTACATTTGATTTGTTATAGTCCCAGACCTCATAGTTCTTAAGAAGATCTTGATAGTGTTTACTTCTCCACCAGGACTTTGATCTTATAACTGTTCCATCTGAACAATGTAAGTGCGTCCTGGAGAAGAAGTTCGAATTCCTTAAAAGGTTCATTTCGAGAGGGTGGACATGGCCAGGTCAAAATGGCAAAGGATTGTGTCATTTATTTTAATCTTCACATAAACTAAATTAAAAACCGATTTAGTTTATGTGTGTGTTATTTAAAGGAGTCTTCGAATCATGACAAAACTTGCCATTTTCTTTCACCTTGGAAACTACTCCCTCTGGCCAGAGTTTAAACAATATCTGACAAACATTTTCGAAGCTGGATATAATACAGATCTCTATGTATCGTATCAAGAGATTTCCCCGATTCTTGATGAAATTAAACAGCTATATCCACAGAGTATCTTCATAGAGTGTAAAAATAAACTTGGCCTTGATATTGGAGGCAAATTGTTATCGTTTGATTATGCCTTAAGAGCTGGGAAGGAGTATGACTATTTTCTGTCTCTGCATACCAAGACGGATCCCAAGTGGAGACGTGAACTGATACTCCCGATTTGCGGTTCCGCCTCGACGGTTCGAGAATGTATTAATGTGTTTAATCAGAATCCCAATGTTGGAATAATCGGAGCCCGAACCTATGTCGATCGCTTTACTCCTACGAACAATATAAATCATTCGATACAACAGGACCTTTGTCAGAAGTGGCAGTTGACTTATAAAAATGTTATGAGTCATCAATCACCTCTTCGCTTTGTTGCTGGGACCATTTTTTGGATGAGATGGTCGATTATTTCAAGATTTGCTCGAGAGAAAAAGATTGACTTTCGTAAAGAATATGCCCGACTGGAACCGGGTTACTTTAAAAATGTGAGACCCACTTTTACTCATGCTTGGGAAAGAATGTTTGGAATCCTCACCTATCATTATGGATATCATATTCATCCAATGGATCTCAAGAAATCCTAGAGTCAAGTTCGTCCAATCTCTTCTCTCTTAAAAGAAGTTTCTACCTTTCCTGTTTTTACAGACAGGAAAGATGACTTGTGGTATCTTTAAAACGAAAGAAGTTTGGAGATATTTAGTCTTAACCTTAATGATAGAATAAAAGTATAAAACAAACACAATGGAATGGGCACTTCTCATTTCCGTGTATGTCAAGGAAGAGGAAAGTCTTCCAGAGTTCTATCCCCTCTTGGATCGTCTTATTTCAACCGTTCCGGTCTATATGACATTAAGTTATGACGATCTATATCCGAGAGACTTGGAGGAATTGCTACGTAAGAAGTATCCTCAAATGAAATTAGATGTTATTAAAAATCGGGGTTTTGATGCTGGAGCCTTACTTTATTCTCTTCCAAACTTATGGAAATATAAATATGTCCTAAGACTTCGGAGTCTTCGAGACACGAGTTTGGTAGCGTCGACTGTCCATGCACTTTGTGGAACTCCCTATCGAGTTCAGCGAGTCATCGATATATTTAATAAGAATTCTTGCGTCGGTCTGATTGGGATTGAGGACTCTCTTATAACGTATTCCGATGAAGGAAAGTACTTCAACAACCTGTATTATGTCAAAACCTTGTGTGAGTTCTATAATATTCCGAAGACGTTTGACTGGAAGTTCTATTTGTCAAAGTATCCCGACTTAGGAAGAGCAGGGATTAAAACAAAGGAACAAGCCGTTAATCATTACATAAACTATGGGTATAAAGAAGGAAGACAAACTAACGAGGAGAATGAGATCAAATTTCAATCAAGCCAATTTATTTCCAATGGGATGTTTTGGTTTCGAACGGAGGCTTTTCAGAGAATCTTTTTTCATCGAAATCCTCTCGATGTCTATAAATCCCTCGGAACTCTTGAAGATCTCGATTGGCACTGGTATTATCTTTCATATAATAGTAAGGTTAAATGGAGTTCCCAAAGAATTCCTTCACCTGAGATGAAGGACGTGATTTGTCAACATTGGGAAAGAGCTGATCGGAGTCAGTTTGCTCCGAACGCCTATAAAGCTCGAGAGATGAAGATGTCTCCAATGCCAGAACTTTCAGATGGTATGATTTCAGATGGATATGAGATCTTCTGGGGACACGCCATGATCTCAATGGGATATAGTATTTCCACACTTCCACGAGAGAGTTTTATACAGAGGTATAAGATTAAACCGGTAGCGATATACTTTCCTCAGTTTCATGAGGTTGAGGAAAATAATAAGTTTTGGGGAAAAGGATACACTGACTGGGTGAGACTTAAAGACGCATCTCCGTTTGCTCCCGGACTCATTTTGCGTAAACCACATCCCGACTTTGGTTACTACGATCTGACTGAAACACATATTCGCGATCTTCAAGGAAAAGTCGCTAAGAAATATGGAGTCTATGGCTTCTGTTTCTATCATTACTGGTTTCAAGGACGAAAAGTTATGTATAAACCTCTTGAAGCGATGTTACAAGATGGAGCTCCTGATATTCCCTTTTGCTTAGAGTGGGCGAATGAGCCGTGGACTCGTCGTTGGGATGGTCTGAATCATGACGTTCTTTTAGCTCAAGACTATGGGAATGTTGATGACTGGACTCGGCACTTCAACTATCTTCTCCCGTTCTTTAAACATAAAAACTACATCACAGTTGAGAAGAATACGATATTTCTAATCTATCGGTGTAATCATATTGGCTGGCAGACCTTTCAAGCAATGTCCCGTCACTTTAAGAAACTGGCTATTTCAAACGGTCTTCCTGGACTTTATATTATCGCCGTCATTAACAGTTTTGGAAATGAAGATTATGCAAAGATAAGTGATGGATGTATGCAATTTGAACCCATGTACTCCTGGCGTTTTGTCAAAGGTGCTCCTCCCTTGACTTCAAAACCCCATCATCACACAAAATATAAGGACATTTGGGAAAGAATTCTCAAATGTCCACGTCTGAACCGTTTGCAGTTTCGAGGAGCCTTTACTGGATGGGACAACTCAACGCGTTCTCCTGGAAGACCCTCGTCGATTTGTTCGGGAATCTCTCCACAGCTTTTTAATGAATACTTAATAAAACAGATTGACCTTATTATCCGAGATCCAAATACGTCAGAAAACCTCCTATTTATAACTGCATGGAATGAGTGGACTGAACAGTCTATTTTAGAACCCGATGCCTCCTTTGGCTATGGTATGCTCGAAGCTCTTCGAGATGCATTGGATACCTTTAAGTAGAAGCATTCTGTTCAAACATCCGCTCTCTCAGTTTCTCTACAAACCATCGAACTGACTTCTCAATATAGGGTTTAAGTATCTCCATACTATTATCCTGACTCATTTCTAAGATAAAACTTCTCAATACTCATCATTCGATGAAACTCGATCCACTCTTTTTGGTTGTCCCTTCTAAATTCCATATCGGCGGTAGTGTTGAAGTGCCTGTGATTCTGTCTTTAATCCCGCCTTTTGTCGATCCGAATACTTTCCCAAATAAAATTTCCAATCAAAGAATACTTCTAAGTCTTTGATTGGAAATTTCGCTGACATTCGATACCTCTCCTTTATTTTATTTAAGATCTGGTTTAGGGAAGTTAACTATTTCTTTCTCGTCGAGAGTGTCTTGATCTTGTTGGGAGGAAGTTAACGTTTTAAGTACGCTGTCACCTTTATCAAGCCACAAAATCAGCTGATCAAAGGTTAAGAGACGTAGCCAGGTCTTGCGATTTCTTTCAAAGTCGGCATAGGTGAGTGAAAAAGGGGGCTTCTCCAAGACGAGTTGATTGGTGTTGGGAAGAACTCGAATTACACCACAACCCCAGTCGAAGTTTCCAGTTACCATATCAAGATCGGGATCCTGACGAAAGGAAATAAAGGCTTTCCATACATCTCCATTCCACTCTTTCTGTTCCAAGGGACGTGGATACAAATTGTATTCCTCTTCCGGAGGATTACAGTCGTGAACAACAATGATACCCCCTTGATTTAAGGACTTCAAACTATTTGTAATGTCTCGAAAAACCTGCTCCGACCAGTGAAGTCCATCAATAAAGATAATGTCAAACGTTTCCGTGTTCGTTGAAAAGAACTCATCCGACGTCATCCGATGAGTTCCACCCTCAATTGGATCGACACCCACTTTATGTTCAGCTCGCACCGCATTAAAACAGAGGTCCTTTTCACAACCAATCTCCAAATAGGACTTAAACTGATACCGATCAATTAAATAGTTAATAAGAATAATTCGATTGGCGTTATTAAGATATGTCTTCTTTCTACCCGTTAGAAAATAGTGTCGAAAGGCTTGTTCCTCGTTCTTCAGAAACTTCAACTCCTGATTATGGAATATGTAAAACTTCCAATCGAATATCATACTCGGATGATAGGATTTATATTTTCTCTTCTCTCGGGAACCATACTTTCGATAGTGAGACTCGGCAAAACTTTTCGTTAAACTCGCCTGCGCAACATCCGGATTTAAAAGAAGATATGTTGTCCAATGAAAGTCCGGTGGAAGCATCCTTGTCCAATTTTATACTTCGATAAATATTTTATCGAAGTATATTTTTCCATCGAAAAGTCGAATCTTAACTCTTTTTGTTTTGAATTTATCAAGACACGTCGCGATGAAAAGAAGAATCGTCTTCTCGAAGACACCCGTCTTGACACTCCATGTGATCTCGTTGACCGCCAAGTCCGAGACGACAGGCCTCACATCTCGGTGCAACTTGTATGGAGAGAATCTTTCTTCTCTTCTTTGGTCGAGGATCCGAGTCATACTCCTTTAATTTCCGATTTATGACTTGAAGAATGTTGTCACCATTGTTGACTCGAACATGTACCGTTTGACAGTTTCTTCCGGATTGGGATAAAAAATGAATCGTAAACCACGTTGATTCCATTTTCGATAAATTAGACCCATCATGTCTCACCATCAAAAATCGATAAAACGTCGAGCTTCCATTACATTATCGGGCCCTGGAAAGACTCGAAAGACACATATTACAGAGTCTCCCGGACAAGCGTATGAAATTACATCCGAATGGGTCGCCGCCTCGTCACTGAAGAACTATATGATAAAAGATCCTCTCCTTGACTGGCTCTCATATCACTCTGCCTCCTTTCTTCGGAAACATCCGGACTATGGGGATGTGGTGGCGCGATCTCACACACGGGGAGTTTCTCCATCAGGATTCGGAAGTTTTCCGGCGACTTCCTTCCTTCTGAACCAGGGTCTCGAGTTTGAGAGGAATGTTAACTCATATCTCTTGGAGCAGTTTGGGTCGTCAAACGTTATTCATCTTGGGGGAGATAATTCGAATGCCTATTCGAAGGAAAAGTATTTGCAGTCTCTTCAGGCGATGCGAGACGGAGTTCCATTCATCTGTAGTCCTGTCCTTCATGATCCGGAAACGAAAACCTTTGGAGTTCCGGATCTTCTTGTCCGCAGTGACTGGATCCGGAAGTTGCTCACGTTGTGTCCTCTAACTCCGGAAGAGGAGACCGTCCCCGCTCTCTCTTTGAACGGGAGCTATCACTATCGTGTCATCGACTACAAGTTTATGACGTTGCCATTTTCGGTTGACGGAATTCACCTTCTTAATGAGGGCCTGATTCCGGCGTATAAGGCCCAGCTCTACATCTATAATCAGTTACTTGCCAAGGCTCAGGGATATGACCCGGGAGTCGCCTACTTATTGGGACGTCGGTGGAAGTATAAGACTCAGACAGGCAAGTATGATGGAGACTCCTGTTTTGAGAGACTCGGAACGGTTGACTTTAGGGGAGGAGATCAACACATTGTCGAAGAGACTTCCCGAGCTCTCGACTGGATTCGGAGAATGAGAGCTGAGGGGTCGACTTGGGACCCGTTCGATCGTCAACATCCCGAACTCTATCCCAACATGTGTAATAGTCACGACTATCCCTGGCATGAGGTGAAGGAACGTCTTGCCAAGGACCTAAATGAGATCACTTTGCTCTGGATGTGTGGGCCAAAGAATCGGGAGATCGCTCATTCGCATCAGATCTATGAGTGGACGGATGAGAGATGTAATGTTGACACACTGGGAATTTCCTCTCGACAGTATCGGAAGATTTTAACCCAGATGCTCAAAGTCAACCGCCTCAACGTCAACCACCAGCCGTCTCATCGGAACCCTGTTCTTCCACTTCGGATTCGAAACAATCGTCGGTCCTGGCAACAGAAGAAGAAACTTGAATTCTTTGTTGACTTTGAAACTTTCAATGAGGCGGTGGCACCGCCGACAGTTCCTGACCAAACTGGGATAAATCTCATCTTTCTCATTGGTGTGGGTTACATTTCACCTTCAACACGGCAATGGGTCTATCGGGACTTTTTGATCAAGTTTTTGAGTTCTGATGAGGAGTACCGCATCTGTTCAGAGTTTGTCAACTTTCTTCGAGAGACGTCACAACGATACTCCTGTCCTGACTTCCCACTTTTTCACTGGTCTTCCTATGAAAAGAGAGTTTGGGAACAGGCAAAGAAGAGGCACCAGTCTCGGGATGTGTCCTCCTGGGACTTTCTTGAGACACATTGGTTTGACTTTCTCGAAGTTTTTCGTAAGGAGCCGATTGTAATACAGGGTTGTTTCTCCTTTAAACTTAAAGACGTGGCCAAGGCTCTGTATAATCACGGGCTAATTTCGACAACATGGGATAGCTCGTGTCTCGATGGCTATGGAGCGATGATTCGAGCCTTTGAGGCTCTTCGATCTTCCAATGAGACGGTTATTCGGGACATTCTTCGATATAACGAGGTTGATTGTAAGGTTCTTGAAGAAATTGTCACCTATCTTCGACGAAATCATCGAAGGTATAAACGTCGAAGAGTTTCACGTTCGACCTAACACCCTTCCGAGATTGATCTTTATCTTTTTCTTTGGAAAAGATAAAGATATAAAGATAAAGATATAGTCATATTATCTTTCTCCGAAGATATAAAATGGACGACATTCCCTTCGATTGGGATGACTATACCTTTCGAAAAAGAGCCTGTCAAAATCCTGTCAGTCGAGAGAAGTTCTATTATGAGGAGATTCTTCCGAATCTTCTTGTCGTTTCAGATAGTTATTTGTGTGGTGGAACTAAGAGTCGCATCTTGAAGAAAATTCTTCTTCAGATCTTTCCTCATGCGAAAGAATATGTCTATGTCACCTCTCCTTGGGGTGGATTTCAGTGTGCCCTCGCTCTCATTGTAAAGGAGTTAAGTCAAGAACTCGATCCAACGAAGATCGCGACGATTATTACATCGAGAATTGGAGGAAGCCCGTCGGCTCACACTCTTACGGCTAAGGAACTCGGAGCCAAGGTTCTCTTTGTCCCAGAAGACGTCGATGAATATCAGTATGCCCAAGAGTATGTTCGTCAACGTCCGAACGCGATTCTTCTTCCGTCAGGCCTTAACATTCCGGAGGGACGAAGAGAAATTTGTAAACTTGGAGAGCGGATCAAGAGGAATCTTGGACAATTTGATGCTGTCTTCTCGGTGGCGGGATCCGGAGCTCTGACTCGAGGTCTTCAAATGTCAGGGCTGGGAAAGGAGTACTGGGCCATCTCGGTAACGTATCGAATTCCGGATGTTGGTCAGGCTCATCTTATTATTCATCCTCAGTCCTTTGACGAGAGAGTTTCTCCGGAGAAAAGACCGCCCTTTCCATCCTCTTCTCACTATGATGCCAAGGGGTTTATCTATGCCTATGACTATGCCCGACGTCATCCAAATAAGAGAGTGCTTTTCTGGAATGTCATGTGACAAAAATCCTGGAACGTTAAAGAAAAATCCTCTTTCCTAGAAAGATGATTCGCATTGTTGTATCGTTAACTACGATACCCTCTCGGTTGAAGTTTCTTGATCGAGTCGTTCGAGACCTCCTAAATCAGACTCACCTTCCAGATACGATCTATCTCCATATTCCTCGATACTCGAAAAAGGAAAACCGTCCCTATGACGTTGACTCTCTTCGAACCTTTCTTCCTTCTGACAGTCGTCTTCTCATCAACATCTGTGATGACTATGGACCCATCACAAAACTCATTCCAACGCTTGACCTGGAAACCGATCCCGAGACTCTTATCATCATTGTTGACGATGACATGCACTATTATCCGGATCGTATAAAACAACTTCTTACCTATGCCGAGGAATATCCGAATGCCGCGATAGGTGGAGATGGTTGGATTATATCTTCTGGAATTAACTTTCTAGGATATGTCTATCAGCCATCTCAGATGACCAAGGTCTCCATTTTACAAGGATGCTCCGGCTGTCTCTTTCGAAGAAAGTTCTTTCCTCTCAAAGGTCAGGACCTCCTCGACTTCCGAGATCTGAATCCCGACCTTCGAAAAAGCGCGATTCTTAACGATGACCTTTGGATTTCAGCCTATCTGGCCTCTCGACACATCGACCGCTATGTTCATCCGGGCTATAAGAAGAAGACCACTTTTCTCAGTAAGATTAACGCCATTAGTACAAATCCCCTCTCCTATCTTCTTAAAAGTTACCCTCTCATTAACCACTTTCGAAAGAAGAATCTCTTTTTGGAAAAGCAAGTGGCCCCTCCTTACTATCGAGTTGGATTTTGGGTCGTGTTTGTTCCGATTCTTTTCTTTCTTCTCTTCCTATTCCTCTGTTCAAGGTCTTTGTTCCAACTTTAATAGGATCCTTGGGTGAGTTCGGTTATATGTTGAACACTGTGATGAAGATTTCTCGAAATATGTTCGAAATAATGGACATCATAGAATGACAATAACAAATACAAAGCCACAAATACAATAATAATCGTGACGCCGAGACGACGCCAGTCAATCTCGGAAAAGAGAAGAAGATTCAGAAGAAATGCGGTTAACACAGCTCCAATAAATGAGACACGCCACTTCACTCGACCTGTAATTGCATCCGCGAGACGAGAAATCTTTTGCACCGTCTCACTGAGAGAATCCTCTTTTCTCGGAAGAGTCTGGAAAAGCCCCTTACCATTTCCATCTCGACATAATGATCGGTCCACAGTGTCAGGTCCTTGGGGACAGTAAAGATCCATCCGTTCCATATGAATCGCACTTCCAAGCACTAGAATGATAATCAGAAGTATTAGAAGATCTTCAGTCGTCATCCTTTTCTTTTTCCAAAAATTCAGGCGCTTCCGGAAAAATTTATGAATATTCATAGAATTTAACACCTATTAAAATAACGATATCCGAGTCGTTGATGGGGTTTTCGATTGTTTTTCAGATATTTGTTTTATTTGGCCTTCTAACGATTTCTCCTCTTATTTCCAATTCAACTTGTGGAAGTCTTGTTCCTTTTTCGAAGATTGGACTTTGCACTCTAATTACATTGGATAGCGTCTATTCTCTGTGTGATATTATCCTCTTCTCTCTCTTTCGTCTTCTTTCTTTTATTCCCTTTCTCTCTCCGTCAAGATGGAAAGACGAATCGTCGGATATTGTTTGTCGAAGTCAACTGTGTTGGACAAACTCCTCCTCCATTGACCGCTATCTTTTCTACATTCTAATCTGGAGCGCTTTTCTCATCTTCGATGTCCTTACTTGGGGATATCTTCATTTCATCGGAGCTGCCACGACTGTTATTCTGTCAATACCGTTCGTTTCCGAGTATCTTCAAACTCTGTCTCCCTTTGTCCGGTACCGGAATTACATCTTTTCTCTTTTTCGTCGCACCTATCGCGCTCTTATCTGTCAGATCTTCGCCGCAACTCTTAATAAAATGTGTGAAATCACTCTTTTCCGAAATCCTCAAATCAGTCACCGAGAGATCTCCGCTCTAATTTCAGACTTCTCCACCGATCACCTCGTCTATTTTCTTAAAATCCTTATTCTCACCAACATCTTTTCTCAAGTTGAGGAACACCGGCCCTCTCTCACGTCTCTCCTTCGCAAAATCTATAACCGTGGAATGATTCTCGACATCTCCCCTTCTCATAAGTATAAAGATCTCTTCCGTCACATTACGGATCCCCGGAAAAAAATCTTAACCATTATCATGACACGACGTTTTGACCAGTTTTGTAATCCCTACATTCTTCTTCTCCTCTCCAAACTCTACGAGGAGTCAAAGTCATCTTTTCTTTCCACTTCCTTGACAAACTTTCTCATCTCCGTCAGTGAACTCACGGCCTGTTGTTGTGCCATCTATACCGCCTGTACTCTCTTTTCGGCACCCTGGCTCGTCGGACCTCTCTCACTTCTTTTTCTCAACTTTAACCAGACTTCTGACACCCTCATTCTCGATCTCCTTTTGAAAATCGGAGCCTTTCTTCTTTCTTTAAGAGGAAGTGTACCATACTTTGTCCCTCCTCTTCTCTCATCGTATGGAATTCTTCTTTATAATCCCGTCTCTCAGTGGATCTATTCAGAAATAACACGTAAACTCTCTTCCTTTTCCCCTTTTCTGAAACGAAACCTTTCCTGTCTGGAAACCCTTCTCCTTATGGCCTCTTTTATTCTTCTTATCCGTTTTCTAATCCCCTCACCTCTTCCTCTCGCCTTTCTTCTTGGTTTGACGGCCTGTCTTCATCATGTCACGTCCTGGCCCCACGACACAAATCATATGACTCCGGCACTCTTCTATGATGTTCTCGTCATCTGTGGCGTCTTCTCCTCCTACTCTTGGCTACATCTTCTTTCCATCATCTTTGTTCTGTTCTGGAGTGTTGTTCTTTTCGACTTCTTTACCAATCCTTCGATACTTCTTGATCTCGAGATTCTTACGAGTTACTACTCCCCAAGTGAAACACATGAAACTTCCTCTTCTCTTGAAAAAGCTTTCGAATCAATTTCCATGATAGATGACTATTCAGCTCCTCCAGAAAAAGAATCCTTCCCCAAAAAAAATAAGGAAAAGAAGAAAAATAAAGACCTCAACGTAAATCCTCAAGTCTGTGTCGACTATGATAACTATTCAACCATCGGAATTAACACTCAGCCTTAAACCCATTATCACATTGTATTCTTCTCAGAATACAATGTAATACCCATTACACATTTATACCCGCCGAATAACCGGAAGAGAAGTTCGGTATTTATACATCTCCTTCTCCTCTTCCTCCTCCTCTTCCTCCTCCTCTTCCCTGGAATATCCAGGAAGGCGTATGAACAATCTCCTATTTTCATCATAAGAACTTAATATATCTGGACGAATAAATTCCTCAATATCCTCCCATTCATATATCCCTCTCCGAAGATATCTCTCAAGATTGTACTTGTTGAGAGGTTCCTCCATCTCATTGATTATAAAGAGTGTATATTCCCGTCCACACGGATCATAAAATGTGGTCTTAAAACACTGACCTTGACACTCGATTCTCTTTAAATTATTCCTAATGTCATCGATATATTTTATCGGATCAAAGGGAACAATGGAATTATGTTCAATGACATTCTCCCAATATCGAATTGGAAACTCATCGATAACTCGAAACTCGTTCGGAATCGATCCATATTCATCGATTTCGGTATTCAAGGGGACAAGATTCTCTCCATCATATATAAACTTACCATCATTCCGATAATCTCCATAGACTTCAAGATGAACAATGTCTCCTCGACGAACATTGGCTTCCTCAAGATATCTTTGTATCTTCACATCCTGATTCAGACGTTCCACAATCTCGTCCTCAGAAGGAAGATTGTCTTCCGATTCTACCGAAAAGAGACTTGTTGGAATCTCGATCTGTTCTGCACGATCCGTTTCTGGCTTATAAAACTTCGTCATATATATGTAGCACTGCCGATAATCCTTAATCTTCGCCGATGAAAGTATAGGATAATCCGGGAAAAAGTATCTCAAACGCTCCTTCCACAAAAACGGATCTCGACATAAATTAGCAATCCGACGATTAACTTAACACATCCGCATCAAATCCTGAATTGGAAGTTTTACCAAAATGGAAAAAATCTCATCATATGCCATTAATGAAAACGGATCCATTGAAAAGTCTTCCTTTTAACTTCAAAGAAAAAAAATCGAATTCCTCTCTCTAAGAAATTCTTCGTCTTAAAAAGAAAGAAGAGAAATTAAAATAAACAATGTCAAAAAGTTTCTCCGAATCAACTCTCGAATCGGAAAAAGTATCGAAAAGAGAAAGAGAAGTCTTGGATTCTATCGAGATAAACAATGGAGAAATTCCGTTCCAATGTCCTTCGAATCTTACTCAACTATTTAAAGAAAAGCTCGAGAAGAACATTGACGAATCGGTACTCGCAATGCTCTATTCTGATGATCCTCTTGAAACCGTGTCAAGAACCTTTCAACTGATGCCGTCTCTTCTCGAGCAATTAAATGGACATTCCTCTCTTCTTTCGGGAAATCTCTCTCGCGAAGATATTTGTCGTCAAACTCTCTCTCTGATTTTGTCTTTTCTATCAAGAAAAGAAGTTCCTTCTCTTCCTCGTCCTCTTCCTCTTTCTCTTCAGGATCTCCTCTCTCTTCCAGACAACGGGTGTCTCCTTTCATGTCTTGAGAAGGTCCGATCCTATCTTGAGAATCGAATCACCTCTCAAGTATCAGACGATCCTGTTTCTAAAATTAAGGAACTTATGAATCCGATCTCCTCTGTCTATGATACTATCTCCTTGAAATGGGATCATCCATATTCTTCCCTCCAATATCATCTCATCTTAAAACCAACATCATCTATCTCTCCTTCAGATATTATCAAGATTATTCACATTGAAATCAAATGGGACTCCGCTCCCTTCTTCCGCATTCTCGCTTAAACTTTTCCTTTATATTTAACTTGAAATCGTGAAATATAAAGGACTCTCCGATAATGTTAATCATCATCATTTAACACTTCTTGAAACAACCACTCTACCAGTAAAAGTAACAGTCCGATATCAATATCGAATTCCATTTTAAGATGAAAAGTCTCGACTGTCTCAACGTGTCAAATTCCCATGATAGAAACGATTACGATTTCCAAAAGATGACATTCAATCCATCAATCCTCCATTTCAATCCATTTTCCTCTCCAATTTTATCAAGAGTTCTGTTAACCAAATTCACGATATCACGATCCCCCCGTAAAAACTTTTCCTTAAATTGGAGAATATTATCGAAAAGACCATCTATCATTCGCATATACCCAATACGAACAATCATTTTAGGAAAGATGGCAATCCCATTCCGTGAGAGTAATTGTCGAACCGCAATTAAATAGTTTGCAAGTTCTTGGGGCTCTCGAGGTCTTATGGGACAGTGATACTCAAGAATCACGTCATATCCATCTGGATAGTATGACAGAAGTTTAGCAAGTGTCTCAAATGACGTCGCATCGCCAACAACATCTGGATTCGCATTGGGGTCAATATCAACTGTAATCCATTGATCTGCCAACAAGGCATAAACATCTGGAATGAGTTTATGAGAGGTTCCATGACATAAAATCAACCCTATCTTCTGTCCCGACTTCTTCGGAGGAACTTCCTCCAAATCCTCCGAACCAAAAGAAATCCGAGATGAAACCGGAGAAACCGAAGGAGATGGAGGAGAAGGGAGCGAAATCTCAGGGAGAGAAGGAGATGGAGGAAAAGGCGGAGAAATCGCAGGGGGAGAAGGAGGTTGACTCGATTGCAGGAGAGAGAGATAGGCGGAGATAAGTTCGCCTTTTCTTCGAGCTCCACGAGGTCTGAGTCCGGCCTTTCGAAATAAGTCTTTAATCTGAGGAACGGTAAGTTGAAGAAGTTCGTTCTTGGTAAGAGGAGGAAGAGACATATTTTTTCGGGGAAATATTTTCTTTTTTTCAAAGATTTCCTTTCTGTCGTCTGATCTGGACATCCAGATCAGACGGTTTCTCCTACAAGTCATTCTTTATAATCTTACCATTGGCCATGACAAATGGAACATTTTGTAAGGTTGACAGTTCATTGAGAGGATCGGAATAAACTCCAATAATATCAGCATCTCTTCCACTTGAAATCACGCCAATCGGATAGTTGAGAAGTTCAGCCGCGGTTGTCGTTGAAGCAGCAATCGCTTCAAGAGGAGAGAGTCCCGCCTTTTTCAAATAGATAAACTCCTTTGCATTATGTCCTGGAATTCCTGCCACCGCATCAGTTGACAGCACAATCGGAATTCCAGCTTGATGAGCACGTTGAGCACTTTTAATACCGTAATGTTTCATTTTGCGGAAGAAGTTCCAGTTGCTTTCTGGAAAGTTAAACCGCTCCCGGTTTGCAAGATAGTGATATGGCAACATCAAGGTGGGACAAAGATACGTCCCATGATCAAGCATCATCTCAATAGCCTCATCATCAATAAAGGTTCCATGTTCAATGGATCGCGCTCCTCCCGCAACAGATGCCTTGATTGCCTCGGGTTCATGAGCATGGACCGCAACATACTTTCCATATCTCTCGGCTTCCGTCACAATTTCTCCAATCTGTTCATCATTAAAGAGAGGCTGTCCTTTCTCATTCAATCCGTTGAAAACCTTGATCCAGGCAACCGGTTGTCGACAGCAGCGCCGAATCTGTTCCGATAAATCTTGTTCCGAAAAGATGGGCTCCCCTGATGAAAGAATTAAAAGTTCTTTCATCGCATCCTCAAGTCGAAGTATAAGATTGACAGGCGAACCAAGATCCCGAACTGTGGTAAATCCCGCCGAAAGAATCTTCGACATATTGTCAAGTCCAATCTGATAGAGTTCCTCCTCCGTCGGATTCGTAAACCCAAATCGCCCCCTTGAGTCAAACCCGTAGGTCAGGTGACAGTGCGCATCGGCAAGTCCTGGAAGTAAAATGAGATCCGTTTTTATCAAATGAGAACAATTGGACGGCTGGTTAAACTTTATATCGACAATTCGATTTCCATCGATAAGAATGTATGGATTAACTAAATAGTATCCACTCTTGACATCAAGAAGAGCTCGCCCTTTAACCGCCTTCATAAGAAAGGGAGAATTCTTTCTTTTAAAACAGAAAAAAGAAAGAACAAAAGAATCATTTAATTCGAAGTTTCCTCCGATTCAGATACGATCGGAAGAGATGAAAGATTTGGCGTCCGCTCCTCCGGAGATAAATACTTTATCCCTAAGATTCGAAAGATGTCCTCCTCTGTTTTCACCGGTATCTGACGATGAGTGTCTATTTCGAAGAGGCCATACTGATTTAATTTGAGTCCAAGTTCTCGAGCTCGCCGACGTATCAGAATGTTAAACATCTTGGATCCCGTAAAATGCATCAGTCCCGTCGCCCATGACTCCTTCGGTATCAGAAGAATATCAATACGATGAGCATTAAAGTCCGGACCAAGACGTAAAATCCCCATATATTGCGAGCTACCCTTTGCCAACTTCGCCACAAGAATTCCAGACTTGTCAAGAGCCTCCACTATCTCCTCCAGGATATGACCATTTCCTTGAACAAGAAGATCAATGTCTCCCGATGATGCCTCTCCTCGTCGGTATGATCCAGCAATCACAAACTTCAAATTCGGATCCAGTTGAAATAGAATCTCCGTAATTCGGTTATTAATTCGGTCCATCTCCTCCCTTGGAATTCGTAAAACCAGGTGTTTCCGATAGAGAATACCAATCTTCTGTGCAGGAGTCAGAGGCGCCTTAAACCAGAGATCTTCCAACGTCCGATACCCCTCATTATAAAACTTGTTCGCAATCTTCATATCAATCCCAAAAATCCCCGAAAACAGCTGTAGTGTATCAAACCGCTCCTTATTTTTCTCCTCCAGGTCTCGCAAACGACGAATGGAACCTGTCAATAGATACTCATCAATGTCAGCAGATATACTCGCTCCAACTCCTCGAATATTCATACGCGCCTCCGTTCCAGACGTGATAACTCGCGGATATTTGGCAATGCGTTCCGCGGCTTCATTATAAGCCCGAGCTCGATAGATATTACCTTCAGCCTCATAATAGGACCCGATAAGGGCAAGTTGATCAGCTAAATCTTGATTGAGAGAGGACTCTCCCTCTCTCAACTCCTTACCTTCCTCTCTTGACATTTTTTCGGGTTTCGACGATTTCATCTCTCTTTAATTTAAACAAAAGAATCGGAATCAGTTTTAATTTCTCTTCTATGAAGAATTTATCAAGACAAAACGTAAAACCAGTGTCTCTCATAACTTCCTCGGTCTCGGGGACATCGTCGAAATCGAAAGTTAACAGCTCGAAGAGAATGAAATATTTCTCCGTTTATCAAAACAGTTGGGACATTCTTGAATCAGTCCAACTTTGATTCCAAACCAGTAATCGTCATCGTGAGCCCCACGTTTCAGTTTATAGATCTTGAGACACTTTTCACATTGAAATTTAACTATTTCCGGAAATAACCATCTCCACGCGATCGTATTACCCATCTTTTATATGGGTAACAAAACTTCTCTTCTCTCTTTCTTTTCTCTTTCTCTCCTCCTAACATTATAACCTTTAATCTTTAATATTTTTTTTTATCATGAAATCGCCTTTCTTATCAACATGAGTCGAATGATGTCCTATCGTCTCCTTATTGTCTCGGATTCTAACTATAGATGATGGGCCGTTTATATCTGAGTTGGCGAGAGATTCAAAAGAGTAATTTCGTATCCTAACTGTCGCGTTAACAATTAAAAAGAATTAAAGACGAGTCCGAAGTCGAAACGTCAACTCCCATCCCGTCCTTCGAAGATGTTCCGAATGGTGGAAATCTCGACCATGAGAAACTCTTCCAGGCCAGAATTCTTCCTTTCATCGTTAATGGTAGAATGAGACGTGTAGACATCCTACCAAAGTTTGAGTATACGGATCTTTTATCTTCCTCCGGAGGAAGATAAAAGATTCTCCTGACAACAAGAATTACCGCTTGTTTTCCAAGTGAAGTCGCGACACAACGGTTAAATGACTTTTCGCAGTTTAAAAATAAACTTCGGTTCATTTGGAGAGAATGACCCACTCTCTAACACTTCCCGAAGACTATTAATATAGAAAGTGAGAAACTCTTCCCGAGTTGAACTCTTTTCCCAAGCGGGAATCAGTGTACTGGAAAACGTCAGCTCCAGAAGAAGTTTATCCGCGACGGGTCTGAAATTGCGTTCCAAGATGTCAAGAATCTTTAAAAATGCTTCAAGGAAACTTCTCCCGGAAAATCCAAGCCCCTGAAGATTCTCAATAAAATCAGGAGCAACATACATTACTCGAATCGTATTTATTAACAAATTCGGATCGACCAGGTAAACTTCTTCCTCGAATATTTCTATCTTGGGGGCTTCCATTTCCTTCCACCTGTAGAGAACATATTTTGTTACTTCTTTTAATGATTGGTATTCATCGTCATCACTATCCGCTCCTAAGTATCGCCAGGCAATTTCAAGTTGGAAAAGATACTCCGGAACATTTCGTGGATAACGAATTAAATATTCTGAAAAATGGCGGCCATATCGAGGCGGGAGGGGTCCCGGCAAACCAAACCGTTCGATTCTTCAAGAATATATTTGTACGTCTCTTCAATTACTGACCGATCGATATCCCCATTGAGCCAAAGAATAATTAATCTTCCAATTGGAAGATATGGAATACCCAGCTGCACCACATCACGCGGCAATGTCTGAAAGTAAGATCTTCTTGACATTTGGTATATATTTTTCTTTTCGAGATTCGATCGAACCGAGGAAAAAAAAAAGAGTTCACCGTTTTCTCAGATGACCCGAATACTGAAACGCAGACAAAAACTCAAATGAACCAGATCTTCTTCGCTTCCGAGAGTGTATCCGTCTATTCTCCTTTCATCCCGCCGAATCGATGTTTCCATTGGCGAATTAAATTTCCCAATGGAAACATGTCGATATTATGATCGGAAGAAGCAAGGTGTACGTATTCGATTAGATCAATGAAATTTCATGAATCATGTATAACGGACTTGCTGGTATTTCTGTTCCGGATACAAGGTACAAAAGATTCCTAATAAATTGCTGGATAAATTCTTCTTTCGATTGAGTAGGATCCCATGAATAGACAAGAGTACTAATACTCAGTTTGTTAATAAAAGCCTCTGCAATGGACGGATACTTTCGTCTCAGAAAATCGAAGATTTTCAGAATAGCCTCGGGATAACTTCTCGCGACAAAACCAGTATTTTCAAGTGTCTGTGTGAATTCGCCGCGGAAATAATCCGCTCGCCCCATAAGTACGTGCGCCTGAGGAACGATCCCCACAGCCATAAGAATCTCGTCGATACGCTCCGAAATATAATCCCAGACGCGAGAAGGAACAATGATGAAAACCCTTTCCTTCAAGTTTCCCTTTTCTTCCTCTCTTTTCATCCACCAGGACAGAACATATTCCATCACTCTTTTCGCCGACCCAACCTCAGGGTTGTCAAAATTAATTTCCGGAAGTCCGGGATGTCTTTCATAGAGAATTTCAAGTTGTTTGAGATAATCCTTGAAATCTTGAGGTAAACGTGTCGCCGCCTGAACATAGAGAGGTGGACGAATATTCGGGGGAGGAACATATGGAAGTCCCAGCCGTCGAGCTCGATCCTGGAAGTATTCAATGCTGTCTTCGATCTCATCTATACTGAGTTTATTGTTTAACCAGAGAAGAATGATCTCTCCAATGGGAAGATCAAGATACCGAAGGCTCATCGTCGTTATCAGTTCACGAGGCAGTGTTTCGAGATATGTTTTCTTCTCCATGTCAGAAAGTTTTATTTATAATTTCGGGGGGAAAAAAAAATCTCAACTGAAATTCAATATATTTTCTCAGATTTAAATAAATATGGAACGGTCGATCGAGCGAGGGCTTCCTTTCTCCGGACCTGAAATCGATGAAACTCTTTTATCCAGAGGTGTTTTCTCTCGATGCCGCCGCTTCGATCCAGATAATTCGACTTAATTATCGAATTACGATTTTGTCCTCAAATCGAGAGATATGACGACATTTGGAAGAGAAATGGGAACTCCCGAGAGAGACGAATACGATGGTAAATATGGTCGGGAAAATCCGAAAATTATTTTCCGAAATGGAGACGTTCTGAGAAAAGCCCGAAAGAATAAAGTTTTTAAACGAGGAGAATATCGTCAATGTACAATTTTTAAATATTGACGATATTTAAAAAAAATCGATAGAAAGATCTGGACATGAAGAAGAATTCTCGATTGAAACAGATCTTAAAGAAAATTCTTCCTCAACTTCCATGTTACATAATAATCTGGAAAGATAAGATTTGTATCGAATACAATCGAAAACTCGATAATATCGATATTGGGACACCTATCGATACGGTATTTCCAGAACTTGCTTCATATATATCGACGGTGGAGGATCTTATGGGGAAAGAGTATTTTCTCGAGTTTGGAGGAAAGGAGTATAATGTTTATTTTTATAAAGAGGGGGATGAAGTTGTCACCACTATCATCGAACAATCAACAAGGTGTGAAATTCTTGCCAATGTCTCACATGAATTGCGAACTCCTCTCAGTTGTATTATTGGAATGACGGGACTTCTCATTGATACCGAGCTCACCTCGGAGCAATTGGACTATGTCGAGTCGATACGTCAGTGTGGCTACACGTTAATGAGTACGATCAATGATATTCTGGATATGTCCAAGCTGGAGATTGGTAAGATTTTCTTAGATGAGGTGCCCTTCTCCTTACGCGAGTGTATTGAAAGTAGTTTCGATATTGTCTCCATCAAGGCTCGAGAAAACAACATTTCAACATCCTTCTATATTGAACCAGATGTGCCTCCATTTGTCATTGGAGATCCTCAACGTCTTCAACAGATTCTAGTTAACATTCTCATTAATGGAATCAAGTTTAATGAGTCACCTCAAGGATATGTCGATCTAAGAGTATCCGTGCTGAAGGTTTTTCCAAGTTCGACTCCGAATTCGAAGGAAACGGAGTATGAAATCCTCTTTCGTGTTAAAGATAATGGAATTGGAATTAGTGAGGAGTCGAAACATAAGCTGTTCCGTCCATTTAGTCAGTTGGATGCGTCAACGACAAAGACTCGGGCTGGATCAGGTCTCGGTCTTGCCATTTCCAAACGTCTCGTGGAGTTATATGGAGGTAAGATCTGGGTCGAGAGCAAGGTCGGAGTCGGCTCCACCTTCTTCTTTACAATTCGAGTTCGAGAGCACCACAAACTTGACGAAAATCTTCTCAACTGCTCTCTCTGTGGAAAGAACATTCTCGTCGTTGACGATAAACTTCAGAACCGAATCTCTTTGTGTTCTCAACTTCTGAAGTGGAAGATGAAGCCCGTGGCCTGTTCCTCGGGGGAGGAGGCTCTCATCTACTTTCGAAATGGATTTATCTTTGATCTCGCCTTTATTGACATCTGTATGCCGAATATGGACGGCTTTCAACTGGCCCAGGAGATCCACAAGTTTGATAAGAACCTGCCTCTTGTCGCTCTCTCATCTCTTGGTGATAAGACGATTTCCAATTCTCTCTTTAAATATCACTTGGTTAAACCGGTGAAGGAGGGAAAGTTGTTAAACATCTGTGTGGAACTTCTAGCCGAGAAGAAGATGGAAGAGAGGTTGCCAGGGCCAAAAGACCCCCAGAGTAATCTCAGAATCTTATCCGCGGAAGATATTCAGACGAATCAGAAGGTCCTCAAGTTCATGCTTAATAAGTTAGGACATCGGAACATTGACTTCACCTACGACGGTCTGGAAACAAAGACCTTTCTTGATCAGAACAAGTATGACATTATCTTTCTTGACATTAAGATGCCAAAGATGAGTGGTTACACGATCGCGTCAGAACTTTATAAGAAACCTCTGTCCGAGCGTCCTTACATTATCGGATGTACGGCTAATGTGTCTTCCTCAGATCGAGAGAAGTATCTTAAAGTTATGGATGCTCTTCTTATCAAACCTATTACATTGGAGGATCTTCGACATGCCATTTCAAAGGCTCTCTCAAAGAAATTTCCTTCCTCCTCGTCTTCCTGTTGACATGTATTCGATGATACTTTTAGACGTATCATCGAACATCGATACTTAGTTCTCATTCCGAAGAAACCGGTCCACCTCAAACTGTATCGCACTGTTAGCATTTTCTTTCGAAATGACCTCGGATGTGCCAGCAAAAATATCAGGTGTGTTCCGTTGAGTAACTGTAATTTCTGTAATTCCATCCGCAATTGTCGGTTTGGAAAAGGTCTTATCTTTAAATTTTCGACTGTACTGATTTAAATACATCGAAATAATTGGTGGATACGCCGTCTTGATAAGATTTCGTCGCACTTTGACCGCCCGAGAATAGAAGCGGTCGGCGGAAGATCGCCGATGTCTCGGAAGTTTAAGCTCAGCCTCGATTTCATCTGCAAAGGCCAGAAATTGAACCTGTGCCTCTTCATGTCGTGCCGATCTCTTTCCCCACTCAAAGTACTGAACAAGAAAAATAAGAACTCCTGAAAGAAACTGGAGTCCACCCATCAAAAACTGTACCCATCGAGGAAGATCCGTCGAAAAAAAGGTGATCGATAATGCAATCGCTAAAAATCCATTCGGAATCGATAGAACAATGTCCCAATTATTAAACCAGGTGGCACAGCGTCGATGCATCCAAGCATAACCCTTTGACTCCTCCCCCCACTGTTTAAGAAGTTGTTCAACCTCCTCACACCACTCAATCTTACCTTGTTCCTCGTCCATCTCCCCTTTACGAGGGAAGATAGGGTTTATTCTGACAATCAATCTTTTTTTTCTGTTTACGACTCGAAGAGAGTGTCAAGACATTTAACAACAATCGAGGTAATTTCATCGATACGCGACGGAGTTAAATCCTCATTAAACTCCAAGAGAACAGAGGGAATGGAATACGACCGAGCTTCTTGAAGAATGTCATTATGGTCCCCAATGAAACGCGAGGTGACAACTCCTTCTCGAATCAGACATGAATGAAAGCGAGAGACATAGGATGAGTTTCCTGGTTTCTCATCAAGAATGGCGAGTTCAACTGGACCAAAATGATTCTCATCAAAGGAGTGAATATCAAGAAGAAGAACATTCGATGTCCGGTTATCTCGAGCCAACTGGAAAAAGAGATCTGAAATTCGTCGACGAAAAGATGTCGATCGCGAGGGATACCGATTCAGATCAATCTGCGCTCGAGGTATGTCTGAAAAGAAGATGACCCGCTCATATGGAATCTTATCAAAGAGCAAACTCGCACTATATCTGGCAACTCGATCACAATTTCGAATCGAATCGGAAAAATCACATTGACAGTGAGGAACTGTAATAATAACAAAGGGATCCATGATTGATATCTGAGTTAAGATTAATGTCGAGACAAAACTTTCCGAGATATTTAATCTTTTAAAAGAAAGGAAAAGAAAGATATCCGTCTTTTAATACTTCCATCTTCCGACAAAGATATCAACATTTTTTATTTATTATTTATTTATTTTATTATTAAAGATTTAACCCGTCGTATAAAATCCAACATGTCATCGAAAAACACAAAAAAGCGGGCAGAATCGAATAAACCAAAATATTTTAATCCGTCAGGTCTCGCTCCTCCTATATCAAACTCATACAGTCATGTCTCCCGAGCCGGAGATTACATCTTTATCTCCGCTCAACAAGGCCGAGATCGTTCCGGTAATCTTGTTCCAAATGATGATGATGGTACCCGAAGAATCCGTCAGGCCTATCGAAATCTTAAATCTGCCATCGAATCTCAAGGAGGAACACTCCAAGATATCGTTAAAATGTTAATTGTCACTCCTTTACCTCAATATCTCCAGGTCGCGAATAAAGTTCAACGGGAAGAAGAATTCTTCGGAAACAATCCCATTCCGCCACGCACAGTTATACAAGCCAATCTCCCCGAAAACGACATCTTCTCCATTCAAGCAGACATCTATCTCCCAAATGCCATGCCAACACCTCTCCCTCTTCCCTCTCGCACACGTGAGTCCATATCTCACCGGTCGGAACAACAAGATTCCCATAATTCCCATAAAGTTATTCGAAAATACCGCAATAAGAAATCGATCTCTTATCCTTCTCACCCTCGTTTTGAAGAATCTGATGATGAGGAGGAAGAAACAAAATCATACTCCGGTTCAAACTCAGATAATGACAATGATGACTCTATTCTCGATGAACCAAATGATCGAGCCATATGTCAATGTGACAATGTTGAATGTAATCGCACTCTGGGTCCCAATCCCTTAGCTAATCGCCGCATCATCACTATTAGCACAAAGGAACTCGAAAAACTTCTTGGCAAAAGTATTCACATCGACAGTATCACCGATTAAATTCTGTCAAGAGTATCAAAGATTCCTTCGTCGAATCTTCGATTCTTCGATTCTTTTTTTTTAAAAAAAAAATCCTTCTCTCCTACTCTCTCCGCCTCGACTCTCCATTTTTTCCGTTTCTTATTTCAACTGGAGAAGAGAAACCTGTCCCGTCAAACCCGACGGACCGAGAGTTTGAGCCGTTAACAGATAGATATTTCCCAAAGAGTCTTGTCCAAAAGCCCGAATATAAGTGTTAATCGGAACTCGACCTCGAAAAACCCAGCGATTCTGATATTGTTCGATAACCATAATAACACCGCCATAGTCTCCAAAAACATAGCCAACGGACGGCACATAGTAACCACCAATAATCGCAACAACCTGAGAATGAGGAGACACCGACTTCATATCCTCATGTGTATATTCAAAGATGGGCGGAATAAAGGTAATTCTCATATCAAAGGATTGTGTCTTGTGTGTTCTCTGTGTTCCCTCGAAAATCGGCCAACCGTAGTTTCCACCTTTCGAAACGATGTTAATCTCCTCAATCCGGTCCTGTCCCACGTCCCCACAGAAAAGTCTTCCTTGGGAATCAAAGGTTAAAGACCACGGATTTCGAAAGCCGTACGCATAAATTTCCGGCCGAGCAAAGTATTGTCCAACAAATGGATTATCTGGTGGAATCGAATACATACCAGGTCGAGACACATCCAGACGTAAAATCTTCCCATAGTATACAAAGAGACTTTGAGCATAATCATACGGATCATAAGCTCCTCCACTGTCTCCCACAGACACATAGAGATAGTTATCGGGGCCAAACACTAAACGCCCTCCATTGTGATTAACATAGTGTTTAGGAAAACGGAGAAGAATCGTCTCCTGTCCTGTATTCATGTTAATCTCCGAGAGACGGTTTTCGTGAGTAACAGGACGTCCATCCGGCCCTGGCGTCGATGTTGATGGAGGAGCCGAATAATAAACAAAAACTCGCATATCTCCACCCAAGTAATACGGAGAGAAGACAAACCCAAGAAGACCTCTCTCATCATATTGAGGATTTAACGGAATAATCCGATTTCTTAAATCGAGAAAAGGCGTCAACTGATTCGCCTGATATCGATACACAATACCAACTTGGTCCGCAACATAGAGACTTTCCGTCTCTCCAAAACCTCCAGGTAAAGATGTTAAGACAGTCGGAGACACCAAACCTGATATAATTAGTTGTAAGCTCATTCTTTCTTGATTAAGTCGAATTTCTTTTTGCATCTTATTCTTCCAAAAACGTTCTCCCATTTTCCTCGGAATATGTCCCTCGACAAATTGAAAAAAAAAATCGCCATCGCAGTTTCTTCTTATTTCTTCTTAACATTGACGTACCGACTTTGTCATGTTGAACATGTCTTCCCAATAAAAAGAATCAAGAGGTGAGATTTAACCGCCGCTATCCAATTCCTCTTATTCCGTCTCTAACAATCAAACATCTCTCAACCAAATATTCTTCGGTTGAGAAAAGGAAGAAAAAAAAATTCCTCTGTCGACATATTTATCAACTAAATATCGGGAATAGATCCTCAGTTGAGTACCCAATCTTCCAAATCGAATATCACCGCCGGAATTTTGGCAACTAAATACCATAACCTCATATCATTAATCCTCGACTATCGATAACCCAATCTTCCGCTGTTGATTTATTTGGAATCGAATATCACATATACATATTCGCTGCTAATAAAATAAGCATCAACAAATATTTGGTTACTCCCAGGACTCCCAGGAAAATCCCGATATTCAATGTTCTTTTGGAAGTACTGCAATATCAGTGATCGAATAGTCGTCAAGAAATACCATCAGTTAGATTAGATAACAGCAACCACCTCTTTTCAGTCAGATATGAACAGTTGAATCTGAATATCAAGTATCAACTCCGAAATATCGCATTCCTGATATTTCTTTAGAAATATTAAGTCTCGGATATTCGTTTGTTAATATTGCATTGCGATTATTTGGTTGTTAAACATCTCGTTGTTAATTAATATTCGGTCTCGATTGATAGATACTTTGTCTCGAATATTCGGTTGCTAGATCTTTCATCGAATATCCGGTTGTTAGATCTTTCATCTCGAATATTCGCTTGTTAGATCTTTCATCTCGAATGTTCGGTTGCGAATATTAACACCAAATATTCGAGACTAAATATTAACAACCAAACTCAGCAACCAAATATTCGAGACTAAATATTAACACCAAATATTCGAGACTAAATATTAACAACCAAATATTCGCAACCTAATATTAACAACCAGATATTCGCAATCGAACATTCGAGATGAAAGATATAGCAACCGGATATTTCGTCAGACATTCAGTTAATAGATCTTTCGTCAGACATTCAGTTAATAGATCTTTCGTCGAATATTCGGTTGCTAGATCTTTCGTCGAATATTTGGTTGCTAGATCTTTCGTCGAATATTTGGTTGCTAGATCTTTCGTTAGACATTCGGTTAATAGATATTTCGATAGACATTCGGTTAATATATATTTCGGTCTCGAATATTCGGTTGCCAGATATTTCAATAGACATTCGGTTGATAGATCTTTCATCTCGGATATTCGGTTAATAGATCTTTCGTCAGACATTCGGTCGCCAGATATTCCGTCGAATATTTGGTTGCTAGATCTTTCGTTAGACATTCGGTTGCCAGATATTTCAATAGACATTCGGTTGATAGATCTTTCATCTCGGATATTCGGTTAATAGATCTTTCGTCAGACATTCGGTCGCCAGATCTTTCGTCAGACATTCGGTCGCCAGATCTTTCGTTAGACATTCGGTCGCCAGATATTCCGTCGAATATTTGGTTGCTAGATCTTTCGTTAGACATTCGGTTGATAGATCTTTCATCTCGAATATTTGGTTGCTAGATCTTTCGTTAGACATTCGGTTGATAGATCTTTCATCTCGGATATTCGGTTGCTAGATCTTTCGTTAGACATTCGGTCGCCAGATCTTTCGTTAGACATTCGGTCGCCAGATATTCCGTCGAATATTTGGTTGCTAGATCTTTCGTTAGACATTCGGTTGATAGATCTTTCATCTCGGATATTCGGTTGCTAGATCTTTCGTTAGACATTCGGTCGCTAGATCTTTTGTCAGACATTCGGTTGCTAGATCTTTCATCTCGGATATTCGGTTGCCAGATAGTTCGTTAGAAAATTCGGTCGCCAGATATTCCGTCGAATATTTGGTTGATAGATCTTTCATCTCGAATATTCGGTTGCCAAATAGTTCGTTAGAAAATTCGGTTGACAGATATATCTAGCAACCGAATATTCGATTGCTAGATCTTTCGTCAGTCATTCGGTTAATAGATCTTTCATCTCGGATATTTGGTTAATGGTTAATAGATATTTCGTTAGACATTCGGTTGATAGATATATCTTCAAATATCCGATTGCTAGATCTTTCGTCTCGAATATTCGGTTAATAGATCTTTCATCTCGAATATTCGGTTGCCAGATATTTCGTTAGACATTCGGTCGCCAGATATATCGTCGAATGTTCTGTTGCCAGATATTTCGTCGAATATTCGGTTGCTAGATGATATTTCGTTAGACATTCGGTACCTAGATATTTCGTCAGACATTCGGTTAATAGATCTTTTGTCGAATATTCGGTTGCTAGATCTTTCGTCTCGAATATTTTGTTGACAGATATATCATCGAATATTCGAGACGAAAGATCTAGCAACTGAATATTCGACGATATATCAGATGAAAGGGTAACAACTGAATATTCGACGATATATCAGATGAAAGGGTAACAACTGAATATTCGACGAAATATTAACAACCGAGTAACACTAATTCAACATTAACAACGAGATATTCCTGATAAAATATTAACAACCACATATTCCTGACGAAATACAATTGACAAAATATCGATAACCGAATGTCTATCTAAATATCTATTAACCGAAAGATCGAGGTACCAAATGTCTGACGAAATATCTATTAACTGAATATCCCCGACGACATATCGAGGTATCGAATGACAGATGAAAATATTAAGTCTCGAATATTCGAGACTTAATATTATCTAGAGATGGGATATCACTTAATAGCTATTTAACAATGAAATATTAGCAGCCAAATATCAAGAACTTCCATTATTCAGCTGATGATATGTAATCTTGAATACTGGAGTTTTAACTGTTAAATATTCGGTTAATAGATATTTCGTCAGACATTCGGTACCTAGATCTTTCATCAGACATTCGGTACCTAGATCTTTCATCAGACATTCGGTACCTAGATCTTTCGTCAGACATTCGGTACCTAGATCTTTCGTCAGACATTCAGTTAATAGATCTTTCGTCAGACATTCGGTTGCTAGACCTTTCATCTCGAATATTCGGTTGCTAGATCTTTCGTCAGACATTCGGTTGATAGATTTTTCATCTCGGATATTCGGTACCTACATCTTTCATCAGACATTCGGTTAATAGATCTTTCGTCAGACATTCGGTTGATAGATCTTTTATCTCGGATATTCGGTTGCTAGATCTTTCGTCAGACATTCGGTTAATAGATCTTTCGTCAGACATTCGGTCGCCAGATATTCCGTCTAATATTTGGTTGCTAGATCTTTCGTTATAAATTCGGTTAATAGATCTTTCGTCAGACATTCGGTTGCTAGACCTTTCATCTCGAATATTCGGTTGATAGATCTTTCATCTTGGATATGGATATTCGGTTGATAGATCTTTCATCTTGGATATGGATATTCGGTTGATAGATCTTTCATCTCGGATATTCGGTTGATAGCGTTATAAATTCGGTTAATAGATCTTTCGTCAGACATTCGGTTGCTAGACCTTTCGTCTCGAATATTCGATTGCTAGACCTTTCATCTCGAATATTCGGTTGATAGATCTTTCATCTCGGATATTCGGTTGATAGATCTTTCATCTTGGATATTCGGTTGATAGATCTTTCATCTTGGATATTCGGTTGATAGATCTTTCATCTTGGATATTCGGTTGATAGATATTCCGTCAGACATTCGGTCAATAGATCTTTCATCAGACATTCGGTTGATAGATATTCCGTCAGACATTCGGTTGATAGATCTTTCGTCAGACATTCGGTTAATAGATCTTTCGTCAGACATTCGGTTAATAGATATTTTGTCGAATATTGGTTGCTGATATTTGGTTTCAAACATTCGGTTGCCAGATAATTTATCTGACATTCGATTACTAAATATGCGGTTGCTAGATATTTAGTTTCTGATATCTTATTGTTAAATATTGGGTCAGGAATATGCGGTTGCTAGATATTTGGTTATGAATATTCAGTCAGGAACATTTTGTTGATAAGATGTTACGACGAAATCTTCGGAAACGAAATATAGGTTAGTAGTCAAGTATTAGCGGTTAAATATTAACAGATATAATATTAAGAGTTGAAGATCGGGATTTGAGGATTGACAGATGAATATCAGAAAACTTCTTACTCGACGTTAAATATTACTCGCCAATAATAGCTAAACATTAAGGTGTTGAATATATCCCAACTAATATCAGTTGGGATATATTAGGAGTTAATGTAGAAATCGGATATTTTTTCAGAGTCTCGGCTACTCACATCATCCGATAATAGTTAACTGTTGATATTTCGTTGTTGAATATTTGGTTGTTAATAACTCGTCGCTCAGATAATAAGAGTTGTATTCGTTTTGATAGACATATCAACACGAATAGATATCCAAATTCTATCAATGTTGATAGATACTGGAGTTATATCAACTTGATAACTATTCAACACATATCAAGTTGATAAACATTAGAGTCATATCAACACGATAGATATCCAACACATATAAATACTGATAAATATCCAACACATATCAACTTGATAACTATTCAACACATATCAACACCGATAAATATCCAATACATATCAACACCGATAAATATCCAACACATATCAACACCGATAAATATCCAACACATATCAAGTTGATAGATATCCAACACATATCAAGTTGATAGACATTGGAAACATATCAAGTTGATAGAAATTGGAGTCATATCAACTTGATAGATACCCAAAACATATTAAGTTGATAGAAATTGGAGATATATTCGTATTCGTGTTGATAGACATTGGAAACATATCAAGTTGATAGAAATTGGAGTCATATCAAGTTGATAGAAATTGGAGATATATCAACTTGATAGATACCCAAAACATATTAAGTTGATAGAAATTGGCGATATATTCGTGTTGATAGACATTGGAAACATATCAAGTTGATAGATATCCAAAACATATCAACTTGATAGACATTGGAAACATATCAAGTTGATATAGACATTGAAAACATATCAACTTGATAGACATTGGAGTCATATCAAGTTGATAGATATCCAAAACATATCAACTTGATAGACATTGGAGATATATCAACTTGATAGATACCCAAAACATATTAAGTTGATAGAAATTGGAGATATATTCGTATTCGTGTTGATAGACATTGGAAACATATCAAGTTGATAGATATCCAAAACATATCAACTTGATAGACATTGGAAACATATCAAGTTGATAGATATCCAAAACATATCAACTTGATAGACATTGGAGTCATATCAAGTTGATAGATATCCAAAACATATCAAGTTGATAGAAATTGGAGATATATCAACTTGATAGATACCCAAAACATATTAAGTTGATAGAAATTGGAGATATATTCGTGTTGATAGACATTGGAATCATATCAAGTTGATAGAAATTGGAGTCATATCAACTTGATAGATATCCAAAACATATCAAGTTGATAGAAATTGGAGATATATTCGTATTCGTGTTGATAGACATTGGAAATCTATCAAGTTGATAGAAATTGGAGTTATATCAAGTTGATAGATTTCCAAAACATATCAAGTTGATAGAAATTGGAGTCATATCAACTTGATAGATACCCAAAACATATCAGTGTTGATAGAAATTGGAGATATATTCGTGTTGATAGAAATTGGAGTCATATCAACTTGATAGATACCCAAAACATATCAAGTTGATAGAAATTGGAGTCATATCAACTTGATAGATACCCAAAACATATCAAGTTGATAGATATCCAAAACATATCAACTTGATAGACATTGGAGTCATATCAAGTTGATAGATTGGAGTCATATCAAGTTGATAGATATCCAAAACATATCAACTTGATAGACATTGGAGTCATATCAAGTTGATAGAAATTGGAGCCATATCAACTTGATAGATACCCAAAACATATCAAGTTGATAGAAATTGGAAACATATCAACTTGATAGATATCCAAAACATATCAAGTTGATAGAAATTGGAGTCATATCAACTTGATAGATACCCAAAACATATCAAGTTGATAGATATCCAAAACATATCAACTTGATAGACA
>Ga0073932_1001737_pt1 | contig 38603 bp, 31 predicted proteins | sample DewCreD2012metaG_FD_76967 | JGI IMG/M metagenome (GOLD analysis project Ga0073932, IMG submission 76967) | Hot spring sediment bacterial and archeal communities from British Columbia, Canada, to study Microbial Dark Matter (Phase II) - Dewar... ...
AGCGAAGGCAACGAAGTGCGGCGGGACAGGCGGCAGGAAGTCATAGCGCCCTGATAGTACCGAGGAAGCCGGGGAACTTGGACCGACGAGGACCCGGGGGAGGGAAGCGGGGCGTCGAGTTATCCACCCGTTGGAGGGAAACATGACGGGGACCTCGGACTCCGGAATCGTGTCTACGCGACAACAACGGATAGCCCAGTTGGCGAAGCAGATGCCCGGGAAGGGATTGACCTCCCTGAACCAGTATCTTGATCTGCCATGGATGCGAGAGGCATATCGGCGGACGCGTCGGGACGGCGCGGTGGGGATCGACGGCCAGACGGCAGCGGACTACGAGAAAGACCTGGAGGGGAACCTCCGGTCGCTCTTGGAGCGCGCCAAGTCGGGAACGTATTGGGCGCCGCCGGTGCGGCGGGTACATATCCCGAAAGGCACCGGGCCGGAGACCCGCCCCATCGGGATTCCCACGCTGGAGGACAAGGTTCTTCAGCGGGCGATCGTGATGCTTTTGGAACCGATATACGAGGAGGTATTCTACGACTGCTCGTATGGGTTCCGGCCGAAGCGATCGGCGCATCATGCCCTGGAGAGCCTCTGGAAGCAGACCATGGGGGATGGGATAAGCTGTGTGCTGGAGGTCGACATCCGCAAGTTTTTCGACACGCTGGATCATGCCCACCTGCGGAGCTTTCTCCAACAACGGATACGCGACGGTGTGGTGCTCCGACTGATCGGCAAGTGGCTCAACGCGGGGGTGATGGAAGACGGTGCGGTGACGCATCCGGAGGCCGGAAGCCCGCAGGGCGGGGTGATTTCCCCGATGCTGGCCAATGTGTACCTGCACTACGTGCTGGACCAATGGTTCGCCGAGGAAGTGCAACCTCGTTTGAAGGGCCGAGCGTATGTGATCCGTTATGCCGACGACTTCGTGATCGGGTTCACCGAAGAGGAGGACGCGCGGCGGGTGATGGACGTGCTTCCCAAGCGATTGGGCAAGTACGGCCTGACAATCCACCCGGACAAGACGCGGCTGGTGCCGTTCCGCAAACCGCAAGGGAAGCGGCGGGGGCCAGACTCGGACCGTCCGGGCACGTTCGACTTTCTGGGGTTCACCCATTTCTGGGGGCGCTCTCGGAAGGGGAACTGGGTTTTGAAACGGAAGACGGCGGCCAGCCGGTTCACGCGGGCGGTCAGGACGATCTCCGAGTGGTGCCGGTGGCATCGCCATGAACCGATCGAGGAACAACACAAGACGCTGTGCCAGAAGCTGCAGGGCCATGCGGCGTACTATGGGATCACGGGCAACAGCCCGGCGCTTTCCCGTTTTCGCAACACGGTGCTGCGGCACTGGCGGAAGTGGCTCATGCGGCGACGGCGAGCGGGGCGTGCCCCGTGGGACTGGTTTCGCCAGCTCCTCAGGCACTACCCGCTGCCCTGCCTGCGGGCAGTCCACTCCGTGTACTGTGGCGTAGCGAAGGGATAACTTGAGGAACCGAATGCGTTAATTGCGCACGTTCGGGTCTGTGGGAGCCCCGGGCGGGCAACCGCCCGGGGCCACCCAGTCCCGTGGCCGGTCAGGGGGCAGACGCATCTTGCGGCGTAAAACAGCCCGAAAAACGCGCCAGTCCCCGGCCTGTGAACGGTTACCGCTGCCTGCCCGGCTCGGGCGCGCCCCGCCCGCGGGCCGTCCCACGGCCCGGCAGCCCACGGCGTCGAACCGCCCGGCCCCCAAATGTCCGCCCCCGGGTCAGTAGGGCCGATAAAGATCCACGCTCTTCTCGGACAAATAGCCGATGCCGACCTTGTCGAGCAGATCCTTGGCCTCTTGAGACCAATAGCTTGGCGGCGGCACATTGGCCATGCGCCACGTTTCCACGTGGCCGTCGAGGAACGCCACGCAGGCGATCCGGCCACCATGACGGAAATGGGTGCCCGGCGAGGTGAAGAAATTGACGTCTTCCGGCCCCTGGATGTAATAGTTTTCCTCGGCCTTGGGCGGCGAATAGTAGCTATTGACCCAAGCCGAATCGGTGAACACGACCTGCCGTCCCGTCGAGGGGAAATCGGCGAATCGCTTGACGATCACCTGGGGCGGCCAGTAGTTGGGCGGCGGCCAGTAAGTCGTGCCGCAGTTCTGATTGTAGCCGTAACCGCCCGTCCCGCCGCCGTACAACAGCGACAACTGCCCGCTGGCCAGCGACGGACACTGGAACACGCCCTTGTTGTTCTCGATATACCGGCAGATGATCCCCTTGGTGATGTCCACCTGGCTGGTCGCGTAATTCACCTCGCCGAACCAGCAGACGGCGAAGGTCCAGGTGGGATCGGGCGGAAACGATGACGGCGGCAGCACGCGGTGCGCGTCGTGATAAAGATGGACGGCCAAGGTGTTTTGTTTCAGGTTGTTCTTGCATTGGGTGGTGCGGGCGGCTTCCCGGGCCGCTTGAACGGCCGGCAGCAACAACCCGATCAGAATCCCGATAATCGCGATCACCACCAACAATTCCACCAGCGTGAAGCCGCTTCGGGGCGAGCTTCGTCCGCGCAGCGCGACGCGACAAGACATGGTCGTCCTCCCTCGATCGGCGCAATGACGTCCCCGCGGCGCAGCTCGCGCCGGAAGGCTCTAACCTGGCGGCCGATCGAAATCCCAATCCCGAGAGTGAAGGTCGTGAGTGGCTGCTGTCCCTCGCAGTCTGCCACAAATCCCGCGTTGGTAGGTCTTCTGACTCCCGAGCAAGGACCGTCCGGCCTTCTCGTCGCCGCGGATGTTCTCCGCGCGGGCGACAATGGCCAAAAGACTGGGCGGACCTATCTCCTCGGTTACAGCGGCGGGGCCGTCCCGGAATCGCACCGGATTCCCTGTTTGTCGGCCCTTCAGCTCGAAGGGCCGACCACCAACGCACCGATGAACAAGGCCGACTATATCACAAGCCGGACAGGCTGTCAAAGGGTTCCCCGGCCGGTCGAGCGATGGGAGATGGGAGATGGGAGATGGGAGATGGGAGATGGGAGATGGGAGATGGGTCGGCCAGGACTCCCGTGGCCAGCCTACAGATGCTCCGTCCACCCCCGTTGGCGGAGCTGTTCGGTGATCGCGGCGATCGACTTCTCGTCGTGCTTGTTGGCCACCAGCGTGGCGTCGGGAGTGACCACGACGACGAGATCCTCAACGCCGGCGACGACGACGAGGTGGTTCGGATCGCGGGCCCGCACCATCGTGCCCCGGGAATCGATGACCAGGCATCGGGGGGCGTCGGCCACGTTGCCCGACGCGTCGCGAGGGCGATACCGTTCGACGGCCAGCCAACTGCCCACGTCGTCCCACGCGAACGGCGCCTCGACCACGATCGCTTCCTCGGCGCGTTCCATCACCGCGTAGTCAATGGAGATTTTTTCCATGGCCGCGAACTGCTCCTCGAGGACCTCGGCGAACCGGTCGCTGTCCGCGGCCTCGGCGATCCGGGCGAGGCGGGCGTGCAGTTCGGGCCGGTATCGGGCCAGGGCGTCGAGGATGGTTCGCGCCTTCCACACGAAGATTCCCGAGTTCCAGGTGAACCCGCCCGCCGCAAGGTATTGCTCCGCCACCGGCCGCGTCGGCTTCTCATGGAATCGCACGACACGGTGGACCTTCCACGCCCCGTCCGCCGGCGCCAAGGGCGAAGCGACGGGCTCTCCTCGCTCGATGTAACCGAAGCCCGTCGATGGATAGGTCGGCCTGACGCCGAACGTCACCAAACGCCTTGCATTCTCCTCGACCAGGGCCGCCGCCAACCGCACGCTGTCGCGGAAGACGTCGGCCGGAGCGATGATCTGGTCGGCGGGCAGAACGACCATGATTCCGTCGGGGTCCTCGCGCAGGACGCGAATCGCCGCCAGGCCGATGCACGGCGCCGTGTTGCGGGGACACGGTTCCGCGAGGATCGAACCGCGCGGCAAATGGCTCAGTTGCGACTGCACGTGGGCGGCCAGATCGCGCCGCGTGGCGATGAGAATCCGCTCCAGCGGCACGAGCGATCCGAGCCGGTCGACCGTCGCCTGGAGCATTGTGCGGTCGCCCTCGATCACCAGCAATTGCTTGGGCCAGGCCGCGCGGCTTTCGGGCCAGAGCCGCGTCCCCGAACCGCCCGCCATGATCACTGCGTGGAGCATCGTTGCCAAGACCGTTTGCGAATGAAAGAATGCAGCCTTCCCAAAACCACGCGCGATGCGGCGCAGCCGTTCACGGGCACTGGGGCGATTTTCGCGGGGAGGTCCGCGACAATGAGACTGTCCCCCCTGCCGGCCTGGGAACGGTTGCGCCGCGGCGTTCCTCATCCTACCCCATGAAGATGGTTCGTCAAGACGCGAATCGCCGCCGCCTGGTTCAGAAGATTGAGGCGATTTGCCGGCGTTTGAACCGGCGTTATGGGCCGGTGGAGCCGCCCCCGCGGTTGCCCGTGCTCGACGAATTGATCGCCGCGATCCTCTCGCAAAACACCACGGACGCCAACAGCGACGCCGCGTGGGAGGAACTCCGCCGGCGGTTCGCGGATTGGGACGCGGTCCGCCGGGCCAGGACGTCGAGCGTCGTCGGCGCCATCCGCGTCGCCGGCCTTTCACGACGGAAGGCCCCTCGCATCCAGCGGATCTTGAGGTCGATTTACGCCGAACGGGGCGCCTTGTCGCTCGATTTCCTGGCGGATTGGCCCACGGCCGAGGCGATCGCGTATTTGCGGCGATTCGAGGGCGTCGGACCCAAGACCGCGGCCTGTGTCCTGCTGTTCGCGTGCCGCAAGCCGGTGCTGCCCGTGGATACCCACGTCCATCGCGTGAGCCGCCGCGTCGGATTGATCGCGGTGGGCGTCGGGGCCGAGCGGGCCCACGCCAGGCTCGCGGAACTCGTCCCGGATCGCCGCGTGCTCGAATTCCACGTTCAACTGATTCGCCACGGCCGGCGCGTCTGCAAGGCAAGGAACCCCGTTTGCGAAGATTGCCCCCTAGTGGACCTCTGTCCGGAGGGCCAAAGTCGCGTCGCGGCGTCGATCGCCCGATCGCCGATTCGCGGCCGACGAAGTCGCGGGAGGGTGGTTCGAAACAAGCAGAGGAGAATATCTCCGGGCCGCGTTGACCTCGCGTTGGCCCCCCTTGCCGGCCTGTTATAATGAAGCAAGTCGCGCGGTTCGGGCGTCCCCGCGTTGGCCTTTGTGGACCTGGCCGGGCCAACGGCGGGCCGGAGCGTTCACGCCATGCAAGCGAAACTGATCGTCATCGGCGGCAAAGCGACCCATCGGGAGGTTTCGCTGACCCTGCCGATCATTATTGGACGGAGCCGGACGGCGGGCCTCACCATCGCCCACGCCATGGTGAGCCGGAAACATTGCGAGATTTACGAGGTGGGCGGGCTGGTTCGCATCCGAGACCTGGGATCGACCAACGGCACCTACGTCGGCGGCAGTCGGGTGGCAGAGGCCGTGCTGCGGCCACACGATCAATTCACGGTCGGGCCGCTCACCTTCGAAGTCGATTATCCCTATGCGGAAGATTCGACCATCGTGGACCAACAGACGGCGGGCCTTGCCGGGGCCTCGATCCCTGCTGCGGCAAACGCCAAGCCCCAGCCTGCCCCTCAAGACCCTGCGGAGGCCATGCCTCCTTCCGACGCGATGCCGTCGGCGTTCGGGGACGGGTCGAGCGATCCGTGGTCGGCCGAAGATTTCGAGTTGGCCGGGCAGGCCGATGGATCCTCGCCCGCCGAGGCCCGGGAACCGCCGGCGGCGTCTCCCCTTGCCGCTGAGCCGCCGGAGGAATGGGCGGAACCAGGACCTGAGATCCCACCCTTGCCGCCGGACCTGGCCTCGCCGGAAGGTCCCGATCTCGCCTCAGCAGCGATTGATCCTGACAGCACCCTCTCGGCGGATTCTCCGTTTCACGCGCCGAGCGATGCGCCGCGGTTCGGGAACGAGGGCGTCGGTTGCGAGTCCAACGGCCTATCGATGGACTTTCTGGATTCCGAACCCTCCCCGTGGGAGGCTTCCGACGGAAACCCGCAACCCCCGCCGTTGTCCCCCCGCGCTGCTCCGCACAAGCCCAAGTCGAAATCGCGATGGTGGCCGTTTGGCAAACGCAAGTAGGGTTGCCCAAGCCAGCGCGAGCGGCTCAAGCGCGAGGCCTGGTCTGAGGCGATTCCGCCAGCGCCGCAAGGCGAGTCGGCCTCGGCCGACCGCGGCCGGCGCCAAAGTCCCGGCGTCTACAGCGTGCTCGTCTTGGCGAAGCTGATCGAGGAACTCAGAGGAAACACGCCGTAGATCCCGCGGGTGAAGACCAGCTCGATGAACTCGTCAGCCACAAGGATCTTGCCCTTGGGCACGATCACTACGTCGGAATCGGAAAGCCAGATTTCGCCGGGGGGATAGGGTTGGCGCGCGTAGAGGGCGGGCTGCAAGTTGACCATGGTGGCCACCAGGCGCCAGGAGTCGTCCCGCCGAAACACGACCACTTGCCGGAGGTTCGAGCCCACGGTCCATCCGCCCGCCATGCTGATCGCCTGGATCAGGGTCGTCGGGCCCGCCATCTCGAACCGACCGGGCATCCGCACTTCGCCCAGCACGTACACGAACCGCGGAGCCCGCTGCACGAGGACCGGGATGACCTCCAAGCCTTCGATCTGATCGCGATAGCGCTCGTTGAGTTCTTGTTGGAGTTCGCGGAGGGTCAGGCCCTGCGCCGAGACGCAGCCCAGGGCGGGAAGCGAAATCGAGCCTTCCGGAGTGACCCGCACCAATTGGCTTTGGCCGCCCACGCCCTGCCGGCGGTCCACGGTCGCCCGAAGGTCCTCCAGCCGGGTGTTCATCTTCAGCGGCGTGACCGAGATCGCCGGCACCTTGTAGTACTTCACATAGGCCTTCTCCAGGTCCTCTCGCAACTGAGTGACGGTCTTGCCCGTCGCCTTGACCTGGCCCAACAGCCGCATGGTGATCGTGCCGTCCGGCTGAACGACCAGGTCGCGGTTGAGGTTCGGGTCGGTCAGCGACTCCACGCGGATCTCATCGCCCACGTTCAGCCGGTAGGGTTGCGAGGTCTCCTCGCGCGTCATGCGATAGATCATGTCGAGCTGGTCGTCGGGACGGAGGCGGTACTCGTTGACGTGGGCGGAACGGGCGCGGGCGACGTACTCGCCTTGAAGGTACAGTTGCCAAAACACCGCACGCGCCGCTTCGCCGCGGTCTCGCGGACGCCAGCCCAACGCCGCGTCTTGCGCGAACAGCGCCTGATGAGGCGGGATGGGGAAGTCAGGCTCTTGGCCGAATCGCGGGTTGACGGGGACCGGGCCAGGCGCGGACGCCTGGAGGGAAGGCGGAGTCCGGTCGGGGTTCGCGGCGGGATGGCCGCTTGCCCCAAGCTGCCGCGCCGCCGGTCCCGTCGGCGCGGCCGGCGGCGACGCATAGCCCGTCAAACGCACCCCCTCGCGCGGATTCGGTGGCGAAGGCCCCAAGCAAGGCGATCGAGCCATCGCGGCGAACTGATCGGCGTCCACCCAATGGACGATCTCGGCGTTGGGGTCCGCGCGCAAGCCGCGCGCCGCCGCGTCCCGCTCGGCGGCCACCGCAACCTGCCAGGTCCGCTCGGCCAGGTGCTCCTGGCCCAATTGCCGGTAGACCCACGCGAGGTTGCGCCAAGCCGTGGCGTTGGGCTGGATCGACACGCTGTGCGTCAAGGCCGTTCGGGCGTCCTCGAAGCGGTTGGCGCGGGCGAGCAGCACGCCGAGTTCGTGGGAAGCAAGGTGGTTTCGCGGATGGACCAGCAACGAGGCCTGGAGAAACGCCATGGCTTGGGGCCGGGCCAGACGCGAGGTCTCGCCTGGCTGATCCGCCAGCACCGCGTGGAGTTTCCCAAGGCCGTAGTACGCCATCGAGGCGGCAAGCTCGCGCCCCCCGGCAACGCCAAGTTTCGCTTGGGCAAAGGTGAAATACGCCTCCAACGCTCGCTGCGGTGTTGCGCCGCGACCGCCAGGGCCCTGAAGAACCGGCGTGCGGTGCCTCGAAGCGATCGACGCGACGTCCAGGTCGGCTTCCACCACGGAAGGGCGGGGCGCAAAATCGCGAGCTTCGTACATCGCCGTCAAGCCAGCGGTCAAGGCCCGGCTGTGAAGGGTCGTGCGGTGTTCCGCGTCGAGCGATTGGGCGATGATCCGGACCGCCGCGAGGAATTGGGCCCTTGCCGCGTAGTACGCCCCGCGCGACGCCAACTCGAAGGCTGTCTGCGCGTGCAGGTCGCTTTCGCGGGCCGCGAGTTCCAAGGCCTGGCTCCGCGAGGCAGGGGCGATGGAATCGCTCGCCGGACTCGAAAAACCTGAACAGCTCACGGCCTCCGGCCCCTCCAACGCCCCAGCCGCCGAACGGCCCGCCCGCCGTCCCTCGACCTGGGATTCCCAGCCGTCTGTTTCCGTCTCGGCCAATGCCTGGCCCGGATTCGCCGGAGGCGAACTCGCCGTGATTACTCTCGACGACGAGTCTTCCGTGATTCGGCCCAAGGGCCGGGCCGAGGGCCTGGTTGGCGGACGGACCGGATCGCGGCCAGGAACAGCCCCCCTTTTTTCGGCCTCGCCGGACAAGGGCGACTTGCGGTCATCGTCCCCCCGCAGACGCGGCGTTGGCTTTCCCGGCGGTTCGAGAAACGGCAGTGGCGATTGGCGAGGGGTTGGCTCGACGCGTTTGGGTTCCAGCGAAGGACGCGGAGCGTGGCGAAATCCGATTTCGTACCCCGGCGGCGACCTTTGAGCCTGGGGAACATCGGGCGGTTGGAAAGCCGGGGTTTGACTTCCCGCTCCTGAACGGGGTGAGCCCCCCTCGGCAGTTGTTAAGACCGAGGGAAGTGTCTCAGGGGCAAGGGGACTGCCCGTGTTTGGGGACAGACTTTGGTTCCCCCATTTTGGGGAACCAGCTTCCTCGATGGCAGCGTTCTTGGGAGTCTCGACGAGCGACGTTCGGCTACCCCAAAGCAGCGCAACCGATGCGAAGATGAACAGTGCCGCGACTGCCCAAGGCAGCGCGTCGCTCCAGCGGTTTTCCTTCATACATCGCGCAATACGCGCCGTCGCCGAGAGGGAAGCCTGTATCGAGATGCATCCTGGCGTGGAATCGGCCGATTATTCCGGTTGCGCTAAGCAAAACCCGGCAGGTTCCGTCCGCGCAAGGCAGCCTGGCCGGAATAACCCGCATAATCCCACCAGGCGAAGATTCGCGGGCACGCAGAGCCGGTTTTTCAATACCCCACCGAATATGTAACCATTGCCACATCAAGGTAGCATTTGCCAGTTTTTGAGGTCGATGGAACCGACACCCGGATCCGCAAGTCCGCAAGATGTACCGGTACCATAGCTACACGGTGGCGGAAACAGGGCGAAGGAGTTGAATCCGCTCCACGAGGGTTGTAAGCTGCGGTCAGCAGTTCCTTCGGCACCATCCAATTGGGGGATTGTGGGGTGATTGCGGGGCGACACTCAATTTGGACGGGTCTTCATAGATCAATTCTGGGAGACTTCGGGCAATGAGTGAGCGGGCTTCTGAGTTGGGCGGCTGGCGGGCCCTTTACCCATTCCAGTCCCACTGGCTTTACCTCAACGGCTATCGAATTCACTACCTCGACGAGGGGGAAGGACCTGTCGTCCTCCTCTTGCACGGCAATCCGACCTGGTCGTTCATGTGGCGCGACATGGTGGTTGCCCTGCGCGGGGCGTACCGGGTGATTGTGCCGGACCATGTGGGGTGCGGACTGTCGGACCGACCGGCGGCGGGCACGTATTCTTATCGGTTGGCCGACCGGGCGGACGACGTCTTGCGGTTATTGGACGGCCTGAAGATTGAGCAGGCCGCGTTAGTGGGCCACGATTGGGGCGGGGCGATCGGCATGGGCGCCGCGGCCCGCTCGCCCTCGCGATTCTCGTGCTTCGTCTTGATGAACACCGCCGCATTTGTCTTGAGGCGCTGCCCGTTGCGGATTCGACTTTGCCATCTTCCAGGGGTGGGCCGCCTGGCGGTGCAGGGGCTGAATGCTTTTGCAAGGGCGGCCCTGCGCGTGTGCGTGGAGCGGCCAGAGCGCATCACGCCCGCGGTGCGAGACGGCTACCTCGCGCCTTACGATTCGTGGCGGAACCGGGAGGCCATTTACCGCTTCATTCGGGACATCCCTCTTCGCCCCAGCCATCCGACCCACGCCGCGCTGGCCGCGATCGAGGCCGCGCTGCCTGGGTTCCGCGACAGGCCCGTCTGCCTCGTCTGGGGAATGCGCGACTGGGTTTTCACCGGCGAGTTTCTCGATCGATTCATCCAGGCGTGGCCCCACGCGGAAGTCCACCGCCTTGCCGACGCAGGACACTACGTGCTGGAAGACTCGGGCGAACACGTCATCCCATTGGTCAAGGCTTTCCTGGAAAAAAACAAACGATGAGGGCAAAGCGGCAGCGCGGCCTTTTGGCGTGCCCTGCCGCGAGGATGGCGGGCAGTTCCCAGCAAGAATGGCTTTGTTTTGGCAGCGTCCGTCGGTCGCGAGCCGTTGCAGCCTTACGAGATGAACGACTCCTTTTCGATTGGTCAATGCGCCGCCTTGGCGTGTTTGCTGGAAGTGTCCGCGCCGAAGCCGGGCAACGTCCACCGGGGCGCGGACTTCGAGGACCTCGTGTTGGAGGACTTCCTGGCCAGCGCCGTGGCCATCGCTCCCGCTTTGGACGCAGCCGTCGACCGGCCGCTGGGGGCGACGATCCTCGCGGCGGTCCAAGCGACGCGGCGGGCCGTGGGCCGCAATACGAACCTGGGGACCGTGCTGCTCTTGGCGCCCTTGGCCAAAGTGCCCCGTCAGACGCCGCTGGAGCGCGGCGTGGCCGCGGTGCTGGCTTCCTTCGGGGCCGACGACGCCCGCGATGTGTACGCCGCGATCCGCCTCGCCGCGCCCGGCGGGCTGGGCAAAGTCGACGAATACGACGTGGCCGGGCCCGCCCCGGACGACCTGTTGGCGGCGATGCGGGCGGCGGCGGACCGCGACATCGTGGCCCGTCAATACGCCGAAGGTTTTCGACAGGTTCTTGGCGCGGCGGCGCCTTGGCTCCGGGAGGCGATGGCCCGGACGCGGACCTTGGCCGAGGCCATCGTGCACGCGCACGTGCGGTTGATGGCCGAGTACCCGGACAGCCTCATCGCGCGCAAGTGTGGCCCGGCGATGGCCCGCGAGGCGGCGGACCGGGCGGCCCGGGTGCTCGCCGCCGGAAGCCCCGGCGACGAGGCGTATGGCCGCGCCCTGGCGGACCTCGATTTCTGGCTCCGCGGGGACGGCCATCGCCGCAACCCCGGCGCTACGGCCGACCTGATCGCCGCCGCACTGTTCGCCGGACTGCGCGACGGCTGGATCGACGCAACACGGCCTTGGCGAAGGGACTCGGCCTGTTGAGGGCGCCGTCGCCCGGCAGGGCAAGCAGGACGTTTGCCCACCGCCGCTCGCCTTGCGGCCGACGCGGTGGCAGGATACGATTCCCGATGGGCGTGATGGGAAAGCGTAAGAGCGGTCGAGGAAGCAAGGAGATGGCCGGGCCCCCGCTGTCAGCCGAGGAATGGGCGAGATACCAACGGCAGCTTGGGCCCGGCGTGTTAACCGAGGAAGGCCAGGTGCGCCTGAAGCGATCGACCGTGTTCATCAGCCGGGCGGGAGGCATGGGCGGGCCGGCTGCCCTGGCGTTGGCGATGGCCGGCGTCGGTCGCATCCTCTTCGCCCACGGCGGCACGCTGGAACCCGCCGATCTGAACCGCCAGGTGCTCGGTTCGGAGCGGGGATTGGGCAAGGCGCGGGCGACGGAGTTCGCCGATTGCCTGCGCCAAAAGAACCGCTTCGTGACGGTCGAGGCCATCGACCGCGAACCCGACGACGCGGAGGCCGTGGCGCTGGCGGGCCGGGCCGATCTGGTGATCTCCGCCGCGCCGACCTTCGCCGAGCGGCTCCGCCTGAATCGCGCCGCCGTCCTGTGCGGCATTCCCCTGCTCGACGCGGCCCAATGGGGCATGACCGGGACGCTGATCGCGGTCAGACCGGGAGTGACGGCCTGTCTTCGGTGCGTTTACCCCGAAGACCCGCCGTTCGAAGAGATGTTTCCCGTGATCGGCGCCATCTCCAGCGCGATCGGCAGCCTCGCGGGCTTGGAAGCGATCAAGATCCTTTCCGGAGCAGGGCAGCCGAGGTTTGGATCCCTGCTGTTGATCGATGGCTACCGCGGTCAGGAGTCGCGGCTCCAATTGCGGCGCAATCCGGCGTGCCCTTGTTGTGGATCCCAAGACTCCCCTCTCCCGTAAGACCGGAGAGGGGCCGGGGGTGAGGGCGGCCGGGACCAAACATCAACTGATCGAGAACAGCCAGCCATGCAGATTCGCCTGTTCATCTCCGGTCGGAACTACAACCTCGCCGAAGACATCCCGGATCGGCTGACGCTCGCCGACGACGCGACCCTCGACGATGCCCTGGAGGCCCTGGCCGCTTTGCTGCCCGGCGGAACGCGGCTGCCGGCGAGCTGCCTGGTCGCCGTGTCGGGCCGGCACTGCGGCACGGTCGGCAGTCACTCGGCGGAAAAGCTCCGCGACGGGGATGAGTTGGTAGTGCTGGCCCCGGTGGCGGGCGGGTAGGAATGGGGTCTGAATGATGGCGAAGAAGCGCCTTCCCAAAGTGGTCGCTGTTTCCGGCCTTCCGCCGGGATTCGCTTCTCTATTGGAAGAGGTGAAATCCCGGATTCGCGCGGCGCAAATGCGCGCCGTGTTGGGCGCCAACGCCGAGATGGTCCGACTCTACTGGGACATCGGCCAGAGGATCCACAAGCGGCAACAGCGGGAAGGTTGGGGCGCGCGGCCATTCCGCGCCTGGCACGGGAGCTGCGCAACGAGCTCCCTGAGGTGAAGGGGTTTTCCGAGCGCAACATCACGTTCATGGTGGCGTTCTACCGCGAATATCGGGATGTCCCTCCAATTGCGCAACAGGCTGTTGCGCAATTGCCCGGGGGTGAAATTGGGCCACTGGCTGTGGCACAATTTCCCAAAGCCCCAATTGTGCCGCAGCCTGCGGCACAATTGCGCCGGGCGAAGAAATTGCCACAGCCTGTGGCACAATTATCCGTCGAACACAATTCTCTCCTCTGGCTGATTCCTTGGGGACACCACATTCTACTCCTCGCAAAGGTGGCGGACCGCGCGGATCGCCTCTGGTGCATGCAGCAAACGCTGGCGAACGGCTGGAGCCGGAACATGCTGGCGCTCGCCATCGATAGCCGCACGCACGAGCGGCAGGGAAAAGTGACTACGAACTTCGCTCAACTCCTCCCCATGCCTCAGTCCGATTTGACGCAGCAGACACTCAAGGATCCGTACATCTTTGACTTTCTGACGCTCCAAGAACCGTTCCGCGAGCGCGAGTTGGAGGTCGGCCTCGTCCCGCACCTTGAGAAGTTCTTGCTCGAGCTCGGTCAGGGTTTTGCGTTCGTCGGCCGGCAGTATCGACTGGAAGTCGGCGACGAGGACTTCTATATTGACCTGCTGTTTTACCATCTCCGGTTACGATCGTTCGTCATGATCGACTTGAAGACCGGCCCGTTCAAGCCGGAATACGCAGGCAAGCTCAATTTCTATTGCAACGTGGTCAACGACCCGTTGCGCCATCGGTCCGATGAACCGACGATCGGCCTGATCCTCTGTCAGACCAAGGAGCGCGTATTGGCGGAGTATGCCCTCAGCGGGATCGACAAGCCGATCGGCGTTTCCACTTATGAGCTTACGCGGGCGCTGCCTGCGCGGCTGAAAACGGCCTTGCCCATGGTCGAAGAGATTGAAGCCGAATTGACGGCGGCCGAAACTCGTCGATCGAGACCGAAGGCCCCGTCCCAAAAAACGGCCAAAAAGAAGCGGAGGAGGTAAGCGGGCCGACCAAGTGCCGCGATCGCCTCCGCGGCCTTCGCGAACGAGCCCGTGCCAAAAACATCGATGAGCCCAAAACAGCAAATGCTCGCCACGCTCGAAGGCAAGCCCACCGATCGCATCCCCTGGGCGCCGCGGTTGGACCTTTGGCACCGCGCGAACCAGCGGGCGGGCACGCTGCCCGACCGCTATCGCCGGGCCACGCTCATGGAGATGGTCGACGATCTGGGCTGGGGCTATCACGGCGTCGTGCCCGATTTCCAGGACCTTCGCTCGCCGGAGGACGACGTCCATCGGGCCTTGGGCACGTTCAGCCTGCACCGGATGCCGGTCCACACCGCCTTCGAGGGAATCGACTACCGCGTGACCAAGGCCGGCGACCGCACCACGGTCGAATACCGCACCCCGGTCGGAACGCTCACCACGGCGACGGTATACGACGAACGAATGCGGGCCGCGGGAATCACCATCTCGCACGTCGAACGCTATGCGTTTCAAGGCCCCGAGGATTACGCGCCGTTGGAATACCTTTTCCGGCACGCCCGGGCCGTGCCGAACTACGACGGCTACGCGGCGGAGGCCGAGCGGATCGGCGATCGCGGCTTCGTAGTCGCCTATGTCCACGCGGCGGCCTCGCCGATGCACTTCCTCCAGCGCGACGTGATGCCCGTGGAGACCTTCTTCTTCGAGCTTCACGATCGGCCGGACGAGGTTCGCAGCCTGGCCGAAGCCATTCGGGGTTACTGGCAAGAGATGCTGACCGTGGCCGCGGCCTGTCCCGCGGAGGTTTTTTTGCTCGGGGCCAACTACGATTCGGCGATCCAGTATCCGCGGTTCTTCGCCGAGCACATCGGGCCCGGGCTGGCTCAGTTTGCCGACGTTCTCCACCCCCAGGGCAAGTACCTGCTGACCCACACCGACGGCGAGAATCGCGGCCTGTTGGAGCATTACGTGGCGTCGCGCATCGACATCGCCGACTCGGTTTGCCCCGCGCCCATGACCCGGCTCACGATCGGCCAGGTCCGCGAGGCGTTCGACGGCCGGATCACGATCATGGGCGGCATCCCGTCGGTGGCCCTGGTCAAGGACTCGATGACCGACGCCCAGTTCGAGAAATATCTCGACGAGTTTTTCAGCCAAATCGGCCGCGGCGACCATTTGATCCTCGGCGTTTCGGACACTACCCCGCCGGCCGCGGAATTCAGCCGGCTCATGGCGATCGCCCAGCGCGTCGAAGAGTTCGGGCCTGTGCGCTCGAGCGAAGCCGCGAAGATCGAGAATCGGCGCGAGGATCAGACGCCGCCGGACGATCCCCATGGCGCAAGCGACGGAAAACCATGCCATCGATGACACCCGCGAAGTGCAGTCCCCAAGGTTCCCCGGTCCACACCGACTGGCATCGCCTCGCCACGCGCGTGCTGGAGGGCCACCGGCTCTCGGCGGAAGAGGGCCTGGCGATCCTCCGCTCGCCCGACGAAGAATTGCTCGACCTGTTGGCCGCGGCCTATCGCGTGCGCCATCGCTGGTTCGGCAATCGAGTCCACTTGAATTTCCTGATCAACGCCAAGAGCGGGGCGTGCGGCGAGGATTGCGGGTATTGCTCGCAGTCGCGCGTTTCCAAGGCGGAGATTCCCCGCTACGCGCTGGTCGACGAGGAGGAAATCCTCGCGGGCGCCCGGATGGCCGTTGCGCGGCGTTCGGGCACGTACTGCATCGTTGCGTCGGGCAGGCGTCCCGGCGCAAGCGAGCTGGAGCGGATCTGCGCGGCGGTCCGCCGGATCAAGAGGGAACTTCCCTTGAAGATCTGCGTCTCGCCGGGCCTGCTGACGGGGGAGCAAGCCGAGCAGTTGAAGCAGTGCGGCGTGGATCGCGTCAACCACAACCTCAACACCAGCGAGCGGTTCTATCCCCGCATCTGTTCGACGCATACCTACCAGGAGCGGCTCGACACGCTTCGCGCGGCCCGTCGAGCGGGCCTGGAGATTTGCTCCGGCGGCATCGTGGGCATGGGCGAGGAAGACGCCGACGTGGTCGATCTGGCCCTCCGGCTCGGCGAATGGGCCGTGGAAGCCTTGCCGATCAATTTCCTGATCCCCATTCCGGGCACGCCGCTGGCAGGCGTGCGCCGGCTTACCCCTCGATACTGCCTGAAGGTCCTCGCCCTGATGCGTTTGGCGAATCCGCGGACGGAACTGCGGATTGCGGCGGGCCGCGAATTGCACCTCGGCAAGCTCCAGCCGTTGGGGCTTTACGCCGCCAATTCGATCTTCGTGGGCGACTACCTGACCACCAAGGGCCAGGCCCCCGAGGACGACTACCAGATGATCGCCGAACTCGGCTTCGAGGCCGTCACGGAGGGGCAAGCGTGAGGGGCGTCGTCGAATTGATCCGCCGGGCGAGAGAGGGCGAGTTGGAGGCCCGCGACGAGCTGTTTCGCCAGTGCCGGAGCTACGTCGGCCTCATCGCCCGCGCCCAGGTCGAAAGCTGGCTGCGGGTGAAAGTCGACGCCTCGGACCTGGTGCAGCAAACGCTGCTGGAGGCCCACCGCGATTTCAGCCGTTTCCGCGGCCAATCCGAGCAGGAATGGCTCGCCTGGCTTCGACGCATCGTGGCCCGCAATGCCGCCGATTTCGTGCGCCAGTATCGCGGGGCGGCAAAGCGCGCGGTCCGCCGCGAGGTCGGGTTTGCCGCGGAAAGCGGCGATGGGGGCGGGGCGCCCGAGCCGGCCGCCCCCGTTGAAACCCCGAGCCAGGAGTTCCTCCATCTCGAGGCCGCGCTGCAAGTCAGCGCCGCCTTGGAGACCCTGCCGCCGGATTATCAGGAGGTCGTCTTCCTCCGCAACGTCCAGCGTCTTTCGTTCGACGAAGTCGCCCGACGCATGAATCGCTCCCGGCCCGCGGCCCAGATGCTCTGGCTCCGCGCCTTGAAAAAACTCCGCGCCGCCTTGGAGCCTGGTGGCGAAGGCGGAGGGCCGTCTTGATGGGCCGCGGGCCCGCGTCGCGGCGGGGCGATTCCGTCCGCGCTCGCTCAGGCGGTTTGCAGCGCGGCGGCGGCCAGCGTGTTGTGCAACAGCATGGCGATCGTCAGCGGTCCCACGCCCCCGGGAACCGGCGTGATGTGGCCCGCCACCTCGCGCACGGCGTCGTAATCGACGTCGCCGACCAGGCCCGTCTCGGTCCGGTTGATGCCCACGTCGATGACCGTGGCGCCGGGTTTCACCATGTCCGCGGTGAGGAATTTGGCCTTGCCAATGGCGACGATGAGGATGTCGGCCTGGCGCGTGACGGCGGGCAGATCCCGGGTGCGGCTGTGGCACACGGTGACCGTGGCGTCGCCGCCGGGGCCTCGCTGCATCAGCATGATCGCCATCGGCTTGCCCACGATGTCGCTGCGGCCGAGCACCACCACGTGGCTTCCCGCGATCGGGATGTTCTTCCGCATCAACAACTGATGAACGCCGTGCGGCGTGCAAGGCAAGAAGCGAGGCCTTCCTTGAACGATCCGGCCCACATTCTCCGGATGGAAGGCATCCACGTCCTTCACCGGATTGACGGCGTGCAGCACCCGCGTCTCATCCATCCCCTTCGGCAGAGGCAACTGAACCAGGATGCCGTGGACTTGGGGGTCCTTGTTCAAACGGTCCACCAGGGCAAGCAAATCCTCCGTGGTCGATTGGGCGGGAAGGCGATGCAACTGGCTTTGGATGCCGGCCTTCTCGCACGCCATGCGTTTGTTGCGGACGTAAACCTCGCTGGCCGGGTTGTCGCCCACCAGAACCGCGGCCAGGCACGGCGTCACCCCCGTGGACGATACAAAATCGGACACACGCCGAGCCACTTCCGCCCGGATTTCCTCGGCCATCGCTTTGCCATCTAAAATCGTTGCGGTCACGTTCACCTCTCCCAGGAGTTTGACAGGGCCTGACAGGAGCCGGTATTCTACCAGATCGCCGGGGCGTGTCAGCCGTCCGAGCCCGCAAGGCGCTCGCCGCAGTCCGATGATAGCCGGAGCGGTGCTTGCGAACCGCGGCGGCTGTGGTATAATAGTTGACATTGTTGGGAATAATAGTAATCTTTTGCTGGGACGGGTCGTTGCTGTCCCGGCTCGAAGGGAGCGAACCTCCGACCAACCATGACAAAACCCACGGAACCAAGTGGTGTCGAGAAGGTCAAGGCGGCCAGCAACGGGCTGCGCGGCCACGTTGCCGAGGAACTGGCCAACACCGTCGATCATTTCGAAGAGGAGACGGTCCAGGTCCTCAAGCATCACGGCATGTACCAGCAGGACAACCGGGACTTGCGCGGCGCGAAGGACGCGCAAGGGAACAAGCGGGGCAAGGTCTATTCGCTGATGCTGCGGGTGAAGATCCCCGGCGGGCGGCTCTCGGCGGTACAGCTCGTCGCCCAACTGGATCTGTGCGATGCGTTGGGCAATGGCACGGCGAGGATTACGGACCGCCAGGACATCCAGCTTCACGAAATCCCGAAGCGGAACCTTCGCGAGGCGATGCGCCGGATCCACGAGGCGGAACTGACGACGCTGGGGGCGTGCGGCGACGTGGTGCGCAACGTCCTCTGCTGTCCCGCCCCCTTCCGGAACGACGCGGTGCGCGGCGCGATGCAGGAACTGGCGTCGCGTCTTTCCCGCCATTTGTTGCCGCGGACCTCGGCCTATCGGGAGATTTGGCAGGGCGATTCCCAGCCCAACTCGCCCGACCACGACGCCGCCGCGGGCGGCCATGGCGACGGGCGCGACGTGGAACCGCTGTATGGAAACGTCTATCTGCCGCGGAAGTTCAAGATCGCCTTCGGCCTGATGGAAGACAATTGCGTGGACGCCTACGCGAACGACATCGGGTTCCTGGCGATTCGGTCGGGGAACCAGACCGCGGGCTTCAACATGGTGGTCGGCGGCGGTTTCGGCGTCACCCCGAGCAACAAGAAAACCTTCCCCGCCGTGGCCCAACCCCTGGCCTTCGCGGAGCCCGACGAGGTGATCGATTTGGCAACCGCGGTGGTCAAGGTGTTTCGCGACTTTGGCAACCGTTCGGATCGCAAGCGGGCGAGGCTGAAGTACGTGATTGCCGATTGGGGTTTGGATCGCTTCAAGGCCACGTTGGCGGAGTACTTGGGCCGGCGGTTGACTCCACCGGATCCCCAGGACGCGGCCGGCTGCGAGGACCATCTCGGCTGGCACGAACAGGGCGACGGACGCTGGTTTTTTGGACTGTTTGTGGAAAACGGCCGGATCCTGGACCGGGAAGGCTTTCGACTCAAGTCCGCTCTGCGGGAGATATGCCGCGTCTATCGGCCAGGCATCCTGCTGACGCCTCAGCAAAACATCTTGTTTTCGGACATCGCCTCCGCGGATCGGTCGGGATTGGAGTCCATCCTGCGAGGCCATGGCGTCACGCTGCCGGACGAGGTCTCGCTCGCACGCCGCTGGTCCATGGCCTGCGTGGCGTTGCCCACCTGCGGCCTAGCGATCACCGAGGCGGAACGAGCCCTTCCCAGCCTCATGGACCAATTGGAGAAAGCGATCGAGGATGCCGGTCTAGCGGGGGAGAAGTTCACGGTCCGGATGACGGGCTGCCCGAACGGCTGCGCGCGGCCGTACAACGCCGATATCGGACTGGTCGGCAAGACGCTCGGAAAATACACGATCTTCCTCGGCGGCCGGTTGCTGGGCGATCGCCTAGCCTACCTTTACAAGGATCTGGTTCCGCTGGATGAAATCGTCCCCGCCTTGCTGCCGATCCTCCATCGGTACAAGGCCGAGCGTCGCGACGGCGAAACGTTGGGCGATTTCTGCTACCGCGTGCAAGCGATGTGAGCAGGCCGGCCGGCAACGCCTGGCGGTTGCCGGGGGCCTCCGCTTTGAGAGGGGTGACCACGACGGTCCTTTGCGCAGTCACATCGCCGGGACAGAATATCGTGTAGGAGGTACTTGATCTCGGACAGTTCTCGCCCACTCCCCACCGCAGAGGAGTTTGCATTCTCCAGGGCGACTCTTTAGAATGGCTCCTTTGCCAGCATAGATGAGGGTGCCGGGAGGACCCGGATGTCGACGGATGCCCGAATCCGGGCGGACAACCTGAACAATCAGGCGGTCAGTCTGATTAGTCTTGGAAAACCTCCCGGGGCTGAACAACTCCTCGAGAAGGTTCTCCGGATTGCCCCCAACCACCCGGAAGCCACCTACAATCGCGCCTTGCTCCAGTGGCGTCACGGACGCCTCACGGATGTCGGTCTGTTGCGAACCTTGGAGGAACTCCGGGGGGCCCTCCCGGCGGACTGGCGCCCCTCGTTCTATCTCGGACTGATCCACGCCGAACGCGGCGACATGGAGGCGGCCGTTGCCCACCTTGCCAAGGCGATCGACCTGGGCGGAGGGACGGACGCGGAACTCGCGTTTCAGCGATTCCAGCGGTTCGCCCCGATGTCGGCAAGGCCGATTCAGTTGTTTGGGGGGGCAACGGAGGCAATTCGGGGGGTCGCCTTGAGTTCGGACGGGCGATCCGCCGTCACCGTCGGCGAAAGTGGGACCTTGCGGCGATGGGACATTGCGACCGGAGCAAGCCTCGCCGCCATCGATGCCAATTCGGAGCAGGAGGTCCGCTCGATCACCGTGGCCTCGGATGCGCGATGGGCGATCGCGGGGGGCCGCTCGTTGACGCAATGGGATTTGGGCGGCGGCGGCTGTTTGCGACGCTTCGAGGGCCACGAGGGACCCGTCACCGCCATCTCGTCCAGCGCCAACGGCGAATGGCTCCTGTCGGGCAGCGCCGACCGCACCGTGCGGCTTTGGGACGTGGCGACGGGCAAGTGTGTCCGCCTGATGCAGGGGCACTCGGCGGCCCTCTCCTGCGTCGATCTGAGTCCCGACGGCCGGTTCGCCATGTCCGGAAGCGAGGCCTTGGAGTTGTGGCTGTGGGACGCCGGCTCCGGAACCCGAATGCGGGCGTTCGAAATCCAGCAATTCCCGCCCGAGTGCGTCAGCCTCAGTCGCGACGGCCGGTGGGTTCTCTCCGGCGATGCCGACGCGAAGCTTCATCTTTGGAGCACGAAAAACGGCATGCGCGTGCGGACCCTTCGCGGCCATGCCCAAAAGGTGACTTCGGTCGCCATGAGCGCGGACGGCCGCTGGGCTGTCTCGGGAAGCCTCGACGGCACGGTCCGCCTCTGGGACCTGAGCACCGGTTGTTGCGTTCGCACCTTCGAAGGACACGAGCGCGAGGCCGTGTCGGTCTGCCTGAGTCTGGACGGGCGATGGCTGCTGGTCGGTTATGCGTCGGAGACGCCGGGGCGAGGCGCGTTGCGGCTCTGGGACCTCTCGATCTTCCATCAACCCAGCGGCCGGTTCATCGCGCCGCCGGCGCGGTGCGCGGTCGAAGTCAAGCGCGAGGCCAGGCCGGGACTGACACGCTTTCAAGGCTTGCTCGCCGAGGCCCGCAAGATGGCCGACGCTGGCCGCGGCGAGGAGGCGATGTATCTGATCGACCAGGCCCGTCGGATTCCCGGTTTCGGTCTGAATGCCGAAGTGATCGAGCTTCGCAACGTCGTGGGCCGTCGAGGGACGCGCGAGCGGTTTCGCGACGGACGGTGCGTGCAGATGCTCCGGTCGCCGGGGGCGGTCGGGCCGGTGGCGATCAGTCCCGACGCGACCCACGCCCTCTCCAGCGGCCCGGACAAAATCATCCGACTCTGGGACCTCAAAAAGGGCGAGTTGCAGGGTGAACTGCCCGGACACCGCTCGGCGGTCAACGATCTGTGCTTCACCCCCGACGGGCAGCGGGCTTTGTCGGCCGGGGAAGACGGCGTCGTGTGCCTGTGGGACCTCGCTTCGGCCTCGTGCCAGCGCAGCTTTGCCGGCCATGTTGGTTGGGTGAGCAGCGTGGCCGCCTCGCCCGACGGCCGATGGGCCCTTTCCGGCGGACGCGACAAGACGCTCCGTTTATGGGACCTCGCCACCGGGGCGTGCCTGCGCACCTTCTCCGGACACGAAAACCTGGTCCGCTGTGTCCGTTTCGGTCCTTGCGGCCGCTGGGCCCTGTCGGCCAGCTTCGACAAAACGCTGCGCTTGTGGGAGGTGGCTTCGGGCCGGTGTCTGCGGGTGTTTGCCGGCCACGCCGACATCATCCACGCGGCGGCCGTGGGCTGGCAATGCCGCCTTGCCGTCTCGGCCGGCAACGAAAAGACGGTCCGCGTTTGGGACCTCAAGACCGGCCAATGCCTCCGCGTCTTTCAGGACCATTTCGAGCGGGTCCTCGCCGTGGCCATGACCGGCGACGACCGTTGGGCGGTCTCCGGCAGCGGCGACAAACTGCTCCGCCTGTGGAATCTCGCCAACGGCCAGTGCGTCCAGGTTCTCTCGGGCCACACGGCGGCCATCACCTCGCTGGGCCTTAGCCCCGATGGCCGCTGGCTGGTCTCGGGCAGCCACGACCAGACCGTTCGGGTGTGGGAGCTGGAATGGGACTACGATTTCCCGGCCCCTTCGGATTGGGACGACGGCGCCGCCGTCTACCTGGAGAACTTCCTCGCCCTGCACACGCCGTTTCAGGCCGAATTGCCCGCCGGACGAGAACCGACCGACGACGAGGTCGCGCGGGCCCTGACCCGCGCGGGAACGCCCGCCTGGTCCGAAGAGAATTTCCAACAATTGCTCCACACGCTTGGCGCCGTGGGCTACGGCTGGCTCCGCCCCGACGGCGTGCGCAAGAAACTCGAGGAAATGGCTCGCCGCGCCGCGCCGGGGGGCGATCGTTGATCGCCCCGAATCCGGTAGTGCTCGCGGGGCCCCGTGCGCCTGCGACGCTTGGCGATGCGACTCGGCCGATCCGCGTTGTCGATCCCATGGGGGTCATTCTCCGATGGCTGGCATGACGAATTGCCGAGGCGATCCAGGGCGATGTCCACCAAAAAGTAGAATCTGCTCTGGGATGCGGTTCCTTCAGCATCCGTCGCTTTTCCACCCCCCGTGCGGATCGTGCGCCCGGGTTTGCCAACGCCACCCCCGCTAGCCAAGCAGCGGGTCATCGCGCACAATGATGACCGCTGCCATGAGGGAAGGCAGATTGGCAACCGTTCAAAGGTGGGGGCCGTCTCATTTTCCGGGCCATTTCGGACCCAAAAATGGGGCTGTCCGTTTACCAGCCAAGGGGGCAGTCCCATTTTTGGTGTTCGCCGCGAAAACCGGGCTAGTCCCCGTGAACGGCTCCGCAGATTGTCTCCATCGCCTTGATGTACAGAAAGCGAGCGAAGCTATGAGTTCCACGATTGTCGACATCCACGCCCGGCAAATCCTCGACAGCCGGGGCAATCCCACGATCGAAGTCGACGTGACCTTGGCCGACGGTTCGTTTGGCCGGGCCGCCGTTCCCAGCGGGGCCAGCACCGGGATTCACGAGGCATGGGAACTCCGCGACGGCGACAAGTCGAAGTACCTTGGCCGGGGCGTGTTGCAAGCCGTCCAGAACGTCAATGAAAAGTTGTCCGACGAGTTGTCCGGCATGGATGCGTTGGATCAGCCGGCCCTCGACCAGCGGATGATCGAACTCGACGGGACCGAGAACAAGAAGAACCTGGGCGCGAATGCGATCTTGGGCGTTTCCTTGGCCGCGGCCCACGCGGCGGCGAACTACACCGGCTTGCCCTTGTACCGCTACCTCGGCGGCGTCGGGGCCCGAATCCTGCCCGCCCCCATGATGAACATCCTCAACGGCGGCAAGCACGCCGACAACGCGGTGGACGTTCAGGAATTCATGATCATGCCGTTGGGCGTCGATTCGTTCAGCGACGCGATTCGCTGCGGCTGCGAGGTTTTCCATAACCTGAAGAAGGTCCTCCAGTCGAAAAAGCTGGCCACCAACGTGGGCGACGAGGGCGGCTTCGCCCCCGATTTGAAAAGCAACGCGGCGGCCTTGGACCTGATCGTCGAGGCGGTCGAGAAGGCCGGCTACGAGCTTGGCAAGCAGGTGTTCATCGCCCTGGACCCCGCCGCCAGCGAGTTCTTCAACACGGAAACCAAACGTTACCGCGTCGACGGCAAGGACGTCACTTCCGCGGAACTGGTCGACCTGTACGCCTCCTGGGTCGAAAAGTATCCCATCTGCTCGATCGAAGACGGCTTCGCCGAGGACGACTGGGACGGCTGGAAGATAATGACCGAACGCCTGGGCGGCAAGATCCAGCTTGTCGGCGACGACGTGTTCGTGACCAACACGAAGCGGCTGCAACGGGGCATCGACTCCGGCGTGGCCAACAGCATCCTGATCAAGGTGAACCAGATCGGGACGATCACCGAAACCATCGAGGCCATCGAGCTCGCCCGGCGCAATGGCTACACCAACGTCATCAGCCATCGCAGCGGCGAGACCGAGGACTCGACCATCGCCGACCTGGCGGTCGCCATGGGCACGGGCCAGATCAAGACCGGTTCGGCCTCGCGCACCGACCGCATGGCGAAGTACAATCAATTGCTGAGGATCGAGGAATCGCTCGGCAGCACGGCGGTCTACGGCGGCAAGCTGTTTCGGAGGCGAACGGGCTGACCGCTCGCGTCCGTCCGCCGCCGGCAGCCAGCCGTTCCCTTCCGCCGTTCGCTCCCTCGCTGCCATGACCGTCTTCCTCGAAAACCCGTGGCCGTGGATCTTCCTGGGAATCGTCGCGGAGGCGGTCTTGGCGGCGATGTGGATGACGACGCGGCAGTCCCAACTGCTTTGGGGAATGGCCGGTTCGCTGGCCTTCATGGTCGTCGGCGTGGTGGTCGAACGGCTGGTGGTCACGGAGCAAGAGCGAGTCGAGGCGGCGATGGAAGGAATCGTCGCCGCCTTGAACGCCAACGACCTCGAGCGCCTGTTGAACGATTACATCGCCCCCGACGCCGGCGTCACCCGCGGCCGAGCGAGCTGGGCCCTCGGACGCATCCACATTCAGCGGGCGAATTACCACAATCTTCAGGTGACGGTCAATCGCCTCACCAGCCCCATCACGGCGACTGCCGAGTTCGATGGCGGCGTCGATTTCCGCGACCGGCAGGGCGAATTCCCTTACGGCCACTACCGGGCCCATTTCGTCGTGGAACTGGAACTCCGCGACGGGCGCTGGCTGGTCACCGATCACGTGGAATACGACGTGTTCGGCGGCCAGCGCCAGGAAGATCGGTTTTGAGCGGATCGGAAAAGGTTCGTTGCGAGGACGGGGCCAACCGCGCCGCCTCGGCGATGGGGCCCAAGGCTCCCCGACGCCCAGCCCGCTGGCGTGTGAATTCCAGCGTCAAGAAGGCTCGCCTTGCCTCCTCCGCGGGGCAAGACTATGCTGCATTTCGCAATGGCCAGGGCGACCGGGGCCTGCTGGCCGGAGACGAACTCGAGGGGAACAGGCGATGAACTCGATCACGCGTCGTACGTTGGTCGCTGGATCGGCGGCGGTCTTAGCCTCGGGCCCGCTCGGGGCCCAGGCGCCCGCTGGGGACACGGCGAAACCCGCCCCCGGCGCCCGATTCGCCATCTGTAACGAAACTTTCCAGGATTGGCCGTTCGACAAGGCCTTCGGATTCGCCGCGGAGTGCGGCTATACAGGCATCGAGATTGCCCCATTCACCATCTCCAACGATGTCACCGACGTCCCTGCCTCCAAGCGGACCGAGGTCCGGCGCCAGGCGGAGAAGGCCGGTTTGCAGGTCATTGGGCTCCATTGGCTGTTGGCCAAGACCCAAGGGTTTCACGTGACCAGCGCCGATGCGGCGGTGCGCCGCAAAACGGCCGCCTACTTGGGCGAGCTGGCCCGGTTCTGCGCCGATTTGGGCGGCGGGATTCTCGTCTTCGGGTCTCCCAAGCAGCGCGATCTTGCCCCCGGGATGAGCCGCGAGGAAGGGATGACGCACGCCGCCGACGTCTTTCGGACCCTCGTGCCGACCCTGGAGAAGACCAACGTAACCCTTGCGTTGGAGCCCTTGTCGCCCGACACCACGAACTTCCTCACGACGGCGGCCGAGGCGGCGGAGTTGGCTCGCCTGGTGGGCTCGCCCCGGTGCCGTCTGCACCTGGACGCGCGGGCTATGTCGAGCGAGTCCGTGCCGATTCCCGAGTTGATCCGCAGGCACCGGGCGGCGCTGGAGCACTTCCACGCCAACGACGCCAATGGCCGGGGGCCGGGTTTCGGCAAGGTGGACTTCGTGCCGATTTTCCGGGCGCTCCGGGAGATTGGTTACGCCGGATGGATCTCGGTCGAGGTGTTCGACGAACAGATTGCCCCCGAGCGGACCGCCCGGGAAAGCATCGCCTACATGCGGCGGTGTTGGAATGAGACCGCGGGCCGAGGCTGACAAGGAAACGCAGGCGGGGCGTTTTCCCAATCGCCCCGCTGTCGCAGAAAGGCCAACGCCCGGCGCCGACGGCGCCCGCGCGCGGCGCGCATGAAGCAGACGGAGACCCCATCGCTTGACCGTGAGATATCGGAGCTGCATCATGCAACCTTTCGAGTTGACGAATGTCGTCCTCCAAGCGCGCGTATCGCAAGAAACGCTGGGACGCCTGTTGGACGTGCTCGAACTCTTTGCGGAAGACATCGAACTGGCGCGTCACTCCCACGACACCTTCTTGCCGGCAGCGCGGGATTATCTCCGACACCGCCGAGATGCTGATTACCGGCTGAAGAATGCGCGGATCCGTCGCGCCCGACTGGGAGGGGCGTCGCGGTGGCTCTACTACCATCAGCGGAAAACCTTCGAGAAGGTTCTGAAATTGCTGTGCCCCATTCCCCTGCCGCCTGGTCTCGTTGATTGGGCGTGGCAGATAATTCGCGCAGCAGAAAGCGACCTGCTCCGCAAGTCTCGAGCGGACGCGAAAAGTCGACACCCCAGATGAACCAAGGAGGAAGCGGAAATAAGTGATGTCCACTCGGGTTCTTTCGTGCGCGGCAACAGACGTTCTGTGCGTGCATCTTGCACAATTGTTTGCTCACGGCCATTTGGGTTGCGGCCGCTGGCCCCGTTAAAGGAGATCTTGCCTTGAATACGATCGCACGCCGAAACTTCCTCCGTTCAGCGTCGGCAGCCGTCCTGGGTCTGTCGACCTTCCCGATCTGTTGTGCAGTCGGCGCGCCGCCGAAGCGCAAGCGGCTCCTCTATTTCACCGCCAGCGTCGGCTTCGAGCACACGCCGGTCGCCTGCGCCGACGGCAAGCCGAGCTGCTCGGACCGCGTGATGATGGAGTTCGGCCGCCGGGGCGGATTCGACGTGGATTGCACCAAGGACGGCCGCGTGTTCGACGGCGACCTGGACCGCTACGACGCCTTCGCCTTCTACACCTGCGGCGACTTCCTCCAGCCGGGCATGCACAACACGCCCCCCATGACGCCCCGCGGCAAACAGAAGCTGCTGGATGCGGTCGCCGCCGGCAAGGGCTTTGTGGGCTTCCATTCCACCTCCTTCACGGTCCCGTCCCAAGGAGACCAGATCGATCCCTTCCTCGTCATGCTCGGCGGCGAGTTCGTCACCCACGGGGAACCGCAGGAGGCCGCGCTGATCCTCGTGCCCGACTTCCCCGGCGGCCGCGATCTGGGTTGCGCCGAGGGCCTCTCGTTCACCGACGAGTGGTACTCGCTGAAGAACTTCGCCAAGGACCTGCACGTCATCCTCGTCCAGGAAACCAAGTACCTCAAGGGCGACTGCTACCGCCGGCCCGACTACCCGTCCACCTGGGCCCGAAAGCACGGCCAAGGCCGCGTGTTCTACACGTCGCTGGGCCATTTCAACGAAATCTGGACCAACCCGTTCTTCCAGGCGATCACCATGGGCGGCTTGAGCTGGGCCCTCGGTAACGCGGAAGCCGATATCCGACCGAACCTCGACAAGGTGACGCCGCACGCGAACCAGTTGAAGAGTTGACGTCCCATTGTGGCCTGCCGTCACGCAAACTGTGTGGCATGCCGTCACGCAGAATGTGTGGCATGCCGTCACGCAGAATGTGTGGCATGCCGTCACGCAGAATGTGTGGCATGCCGTCACGCGGCGTAAGCCGCGGGTCGGCATGTCGGATGCGTCAAGAAGGCATCCATTCCTCTGATGGAAGGGTCATGCGACGATGGCCGCCAATCCCGCAAGAAGGCAGAAATACAAGACCTGCCGCCGTTACAACACCCCAGGCGACGCGCACTCGCTCACCTTCAACTGCTTCCATGCCCAGGCGTTTCTATCGAAAGACCGCACGCGCCTTTGGCTGATCGATTCGCTTGCCGAGGCGCGCGAATTGCTGGAGTTCGACATTTGGGCCTACGTCATCATGCCCGAGCACTGCGATATTCTCATTTTTCCTCGCCGGCCCACGTACTCGATCAGCCGAATCCTCGAGGCCATCAAACTGCCCGTGACGCGGCGAGCGAAGTGCTATCTCGAGCACACAGCCCCGGGCGCGCTGCGAACGATGCGAGACGAGCAGCCCAACGGCAAGGTCGCCTATCGCTTCTGGCAGCGAGGCGGCGGCCACGATCGCAACCTGTATGAGCCGATCGCCATTCATGCCGAGATCGAGTACCACCACAACAATCCAGTCCGCCGCGAACTGGTCGCACGCGCGGAGGACTGGTATTGGTCGAGCGCGGCATCGTATGCAGGGGCCCGGGATGTGCCTTTGGTGCCGGACTCCGCGTCGATTCCGCCACTGCATCCCACGTAGCGATTCCCATGCCGAGAGCGCGGCCTACGCCGCGTGACGGCATGCCACACAACCGTCGTTACGCGGTGCCTATGGCGGGCCGGCGCTTCGTTTGGCCCAGCCTACGCCCACTGGCACCCGCGCGACCGAATTACTAAATTGGTGGTGGGATAGTCAAGGAGACCGCAAATGACTCAAGAACGCGTTTCACGTCGAGATTTTGTTCGGGACAGCGCCGCGGTGGCGGCAGGGGCGACGCTGGGCGCCGGACTGGCCGGGAAGCCGGGGGCAGCCGGCGCCGCGCCGGATGTCACCAAGACCCGCAGCTACCACGAGAACATGGAGTACCGCCGTCTCGGGCGCACGGGTTTGATGCTCTCGGCGGTGAGCATGGGCGGGCACTGGAAGCGGATCCCGTATCAGCCGGGAAGCGAGGATTTCAAGAAGAACCGACGCGAGGTGATGGCCGCGGCGTTGGACCACGGGATCAACTACATCGACGCCTGCTGGGCGGGCGAAGTCACGGTGTACGCGGAGGCCCTCAAGGGCAAGCGCGAGCAGATCTACTTCGGTTTCGACTGGTGGGGCGGGCGCGACCCGAACATCGCCGGGTCGCTCCAGAAGATGAAGGACCAGCTCGACGAAGGGCTTCAGAAGGCCGGGCTGGATTACGTGGACGTGTGGCGGGTCACGCTCCGCGAGCACACCACGAAGAACACCGAGAAGGAACTCGATACCGTCGCCGAGGCCCTGGCGTGGGGCAAGAAGACGGGCAAGGCGCGGGCCACCGGCGTCTCGACCCACCATCGCCCCTGGATCGCCGAGGCCCTGGCCAAGTACCCATCCCTGGAGGTCATCGTCACGCCCTATAGCGCCGGGACCAAGGAAAAGCCGGTCGGCAGCATGTTCGACGCGATTCGAAAATACGACGTGGGCATGATCGGCATCAAGCCCTTTGCCAGCGGCACGGTCTTCCTGTCGGGCGGCACGCCCGACTCGCCCACCAAGGCCGAGGACGACGAGCGTGCCCGGCTCGCCCTGCGGTACGTGCTTGCCTGCGACGTGCTCGCCGCCGCGATCCCCGGTCTGATGACGGTCGACCAGGTCAAGAACGCGGTTGCGGCGGTCAAGGAGCGACGCCAATTCGACCTCGCCGAAACGGGCCGCCTCCAGGAAATGGTCGATCACATGTGGAACAATCTGCCGCAAGACTACCAGTGGTTGCGGCAGTGGGAATGGGTCTAGATCACGACGTTGCTCGGTTACAACACCAACGGACTGGCCCATCACGACCTGTTCGACGCGGTCGAACTGTTGGCGGAGATCGGCTACCGGAGCGTGGCGATCACCATCGACCACGGCGCGTTGTCGCCGCGCGAGGACTGGCGCGGGCAGTTGCGGCGGTTGCGATCGACCCTCCAGCGGCTCGGGCTGCGGTCGGCGATCGAAACCGGCGCGCGGTTCCTTCTCGACCCGCGCGCGAAGCATGAGCCGACGCTGGTCTCGCCTGATCCGGCAGCCCGGGCCAGGCGGATCGAGTTCTACCGGCACGCGATCCGCTGCGCGGCGGAATTGGAAAGCAGTTGCGTGTCGCTCTGGTCGGGGGTGCCGCGCCCTGAGGCTTTGCGAAGGGCGCGGATGGAGCGTGAAGCCGCCAGCTCACGCCCGTCGAAGACTCCGGGCGTGCCACCCGACGCGGGCGTGCCACCCGAGGCGATCCCCGACGCGGAGACGATGCGCCTGCTCGCCGCAGGCTTGGAAGAGGTTTTGGAGTATGCGTCGGAATCGGGCGTGATCATCGGGTTCGAGCCGGAGCCGGGGATGGTGGTCGACTCGATGGCCCGATTCGCGGAACTGTTGGCGCTGATCGACTCCCCGAACCTCAAACTGACGCTCGACATCGGCCACCTTCAGTGTCAAGGCGAAGTGCCGATTCCCGACCAGATCCGCCGCTGGTCCTCCCGGTTGGTCAACGTCCATCTGGAGGACACGCGCCGCGGCCGGCACGAGCATCGGATGTTCGGCGAGGGGGAAATCGACTTCCCGCCCGTCTTGCAGACCCTGGCCGAGGTCGGGTATCAAGGAGCCATCCACGTGGAACTCAGCCGGCACAGCCACGAGGCGCCGGAGGCGGCGCGCCGGGCGTTTGCGTTCCTTCAACCCCTGACGCAGAGGATGGGAGCGTCGCATGGATGATTACGTCGTGTTGTTTTCCGTACCGGGCCTGCGCGAGAAGGACGTGGCGGTGATGCCGCATTTGCGGGAGCTGATGGCCGGGGGCGAAATCGCCGACCTCGTGCCGAGCTTCCCTTGCGTCACCTGCCCTGTGCAGGCCAACATGACCACCGGCAGCCCGCCCGATGGGCACGGCGTGGTGGCCAACGGCTTTTTCTGGCGCGACCGAGGCCGGGTGGAGATGTGGACCTCGCCCAACGACTGCATCGAAAAGCCGCAGATTTGGGATCTTTTGTCGCACCATCCTTCAGGCCTGACGTCGGCCGTTTGGTTCCCGCTGCACGCCAAGGGGTGCGAGGCCGACTATGTCTGCACGCCCGCCCCGATCCACAACCCCGACGGCTCCGAGTCCCTCTGGTGCTATACGCGGCCGACCGAGCTTTACGGCGAGCTCCGCGACGCGCTGGGCCATTTCCCGCTCCAGCACTTCTGGGGCCCGATGGCCAACGTGAAATCCACGGCGTGGATTTTGGAATCGGCGGTCATCGCGGCCAAGAAGTGGCGGCCGAATTTCTTCTACATCTATCTGCCGCAGTTGGACTACGACCCGCAGCGCCACGGGCCCGACAGCGTCCAAGTCGATTTTGCCGTGGGCGATCTCGACCGGCTGCTGGGCCGGATCGTGGGCGAGCTCCGCGCGGCCTACGACGCGGAGCCTTTATGGCTGGTGGCCGGCGAGTACGCGATCGTGCCCGTGCGGCACGTCGTTTTTCCCAACCGCGTCCTCCGCGAGGCCGGCCTGCTGGTCGTTCGGGAAACCGACGAGGGCGAGGTGATCGACTTCGCGGCCAGCCGGGCCTGGGCCTTGGCCGACCATCAGCACGCGCACGTTTTTGTTTCGGGCGGCGAGCAGTCGGTGATGGATCGCGTGGCCGACTTGTTCCGCGGCCGGGAGGGCATCGCGGACGTGCTCGCAGGCGACCAGCGCGGCCGATACCGTTTGAACCACCCGCGAAGCGGCGACGTGATCCTCGTCTCCGAGCCGGACAGTTGGCAGGCCTACTACTACTGGCTCTCCGACGACCGCGCCCCGCGTTTTGCCCGCACCGTGGACATCCACCGCAAGCCCGGCTACGACCCGGTGGAACTGCACCTCGACATGGCCACGAAGAGCATCCCGCTGGACGCGTCGCTGGTCAAGGGCTCGCACGGGGCCCCGGCCCTGGACCGCAGCCAGCAGAGCGTGATGCTCGCCTCGCGGCCCGGCCTCCTGCCCGGCACGTCCATGGCCGACATCGACGTGTTCGAGGTGGTGCTCCGCCGCTTCGGCGCGAAATAGCGGAGCGTCGCGGGGCCCGCGGTTTGCCGGGATCTCAAGTTCCCGCCGTCCGCGCGCCCTGCAACCGGCCCGCTGGGGCTGATTGACTTCGCCTTCGCGGGCGGCTAGCCTGAACCCTGCGCGGTTTTCACCGCCAAGGGGCGATTCCGATGGACCTGCGAAAGGCATTCCGAAGATGAAGCCATCTCGACTCCATGGTAGAACCGGGGCGTGCGTTCCGCGGCGCACCTGCCTGAAGGCGGTTGCCGCGGCGTGTTTCGGGACGGGAACCGCCGCTCTGTCGGCCGGTGAAACGAAGCCGAACCGCGGCAACATCCGCCTGGGCGTCGACGCTCGGGTCTACGCCCAATTCCCCCTGGACGAGGCGGTGCGCCGGATCAAGGCCGACGGTTTTGCGAGCGTGCTTTGCTGCTACGAGTTTGCCGACGTGCGTTTCGACCCGGCACAACCTGATTGGCGGGCCGCCGAGAAAATCGTCGGCTGTTTCCAGAAGCATGGCGTCAGGATCGCGGCGATTTTCGGCTACGTCAACGTCATCGATCCGAATCCGGCGCGGCGTCAGGCCGGCGAGGCCCGGTTGCACACGCTCCTGAAGAACTGGAAGCGATTGGGCTGTAACAACGTGTCGACGGAGACGGGCACGTTCAACGAGAAATCCCCTTGGCTCGACGCCCCGGAAAACTACACGGAGGAAGGCTACCGCCGATGCCGCGACGCGTTCCGCGGGCTGGCCGAGGTGGCCAAAGAGGCCGGCGCGGTGCTTTCGATCGAGGCCTATTGGCGCAACTGCATCGATTCGATCGATCGAGCGGAACGCCTGCTCCGCGAAATCGATTCGCCCGGTTTGGGGCTCGTCATGGACCCCTGCAACTATTTCCGCAAGGAAGACCTTCCCAAGATGCAGTCGATGCTGGAAGAGATGTTCCGCCGCCTGGGCGGCTGGATCGTGGTGGCCCACGCCAAGGACGTCAAGGCCGCGGCCGAGGGGACCGATTTGCCCGCGGCGGGCCGCGGCGTGCTCGATTACCCGCTCTACCTCCGGCTGTTGGCCCGACTCGGCCGACCGGTGGACCTGATTGTCGAGCACCTGACGCTGGACGACGTGCCCCGCGCCCGCGATTTCGTGCTCGCCCACTTGAACGCCATCTGACGCACTCCATGGGCGCGGAGTTGTTCAGCGATCTGACCGGCGTGTACGAGGCGATGGTCGACTGGCCCAAGCGGCTGGCCAACGAGGAACCGTTCTATCGGCGGTTGTTCGAGCGAACGGGTGTGCAGCGGGTGTTGGACGCGGCGTGCGGGACGGGCTGGCACGCGGGGATGTTCGCGGCCTGGCGTTTGCGGGTCGAGGGGGCCGACATCAGCGCGGAGATGATCGCCCGGGCCAAGGCCCGGTTCGGCGAGAGCCGCCGACTCCGCTGGGTCGTGCGCGGCTTCCACCAGCCCGTCGCCCCCGCCAAGCCCTTCGACGCCGCCATTTGCGTCGGCAACTCCCTCGCCCTGGCCTCCGACCACGCGACCGTCCGCCAGGCAATTCGGGAACTGTTCTACGCCGTGCGTTCGGGCGGGGTGGTTGTGGTCCACGTGCTCAATCTCTGGCGTCTGCCCAACGGCCCCTGCGTCTGGCAAAGGTGCAAGCGGGCCGAACTCCCGGCCGGCGAAATGCTGATCCTCAAGGGAGTCCACCGCCGCGATTCCCAAGGCTTCGTCGACCTCGTCCTCGTCGGTTACCAACAGGCCTCCTTGGTCCATTCCGAGTCCGTGCCGTTCTTGGGCCTGGAAGCCAGCGAGTTGGAAACCATGGCTCGCGACGCCGGCGCGGCAAAAATCGACTTTTTCGGCGACTACCAGGAAAGCCCCTATGACCGGCAGAAAAGCCTCGACCTGCTGATGGTGGCCACGAAGCGATAGGCGCATCGCCCCCCTTACTGGTTGCGCCGCCTTTCCAAGGTGCAGGGCCGCCGCACCGTTGCTTTCCCATTTTCGAAGGGGATCCTCGTTCCCGGGGCGCCTGGTTTTGAAAAGGCTTCGCAGTTTACAGTCAAGGACGCCACTCATGGGTAAATGAAGGCCTGCCTTACATGGGGGGAAGGCAAGTGCGGTTGACCTGCACGGAGGCAATCGCTAGCCTTACGTTCTTACCCATGTGCCCCAGCCTTTGTCCACGCCGCATGGTTGCTGTGGGGATTCACGATGAAATATGCCTCGGTGGGACCAATCGCCACCTATTTTCCCGACACCGTTGAGGACAACGAGTATCTCAGCGCCAAGTTTCCGAACTGGGACATGGAGTTGATTTACGCCAAGACGGGCATTCGGAAGCGCCACATCGCGGACCGCAATGAGTGCGTTTCCGATCTCGGGGTGGGCGCGGGGCAGAAGCTTTTCGAGCGTTATGGGATCGACCCCGGCTCGATTGATTTTCTGCTCTTCTGCACCCAGACGCCCGACTATCCGCTGCCGACCACGGCCTGCCTGGTTCAGGAACGGCTGGGCTTGAGGACCTCGATTGGGGCGCTGGATTTCAACCTGGGCTGTTCGGGGTTCGTGTATGGGCTGTCGCTGGCCGACGGGTTGATTCGGGCGGGGGCGGCCCAACGCGTGCTCCTGATCACCTCGGAAACGTATTCCAAATATGTCCATCCCTCGGATCGCTCGCTCCGCACCATCTTCGGCGACGGAGCGGCGGCCACGCTGATCGACGCCGCCGACTCTCCGTGCCTGGGACCGTTCGTGTTCGGCACCGACGGCCGCGGCGCGGACACGCTGATCGTGACCGAGGGCATGGTCCGGCCCAAGGAGTCGGCCATTCCCCCCCGAAAACGCAAGCGCTGGCCCAGCAGCCTCGTCATGGATGGGCCCGAACTGGTGAAATTCAGCCTGGAAGTCGTTCCCGCGACGGTCGATCAGGCCCTGGCCGCCGCCGGCTGGCGCCGCGAGGACGTCGAGATCTATCTGATGCACCAGGCCACGGCCCTTCTGTTGCATCACCTGCGAGAGAAGATGGGCCTCAACGGCGACCAGATGCCCGTCGATTTGGAGGATTACGGGAACACCGTTTCGTCCACGCTGCCCATCCTGATCGATCGGTTGCGGCGCGAGGGCCGCCTGAAACCGGGCACGCGCACCGTGATGGTGGGGTTTGGCGTGGGGCTCTCTTGGGCGGGTTGCACGTGGACCGAAAGCTGGCAGACGCTGCCGTAGCCCGTCGGCGGCTTGCAGCCATGGGCGTCGAAAAGCCCGGTCCGCAGGGACTGGCCTTGGACGCCGGTCCGGCCTTCCGTTTCCACGCCGCGCGCCGCGGCGGCGAAAAACGTGCCACAACCCCGCACCCTGCTCAGACGCGGCGGACCGGCCTTGCCGCGCAGGGGGAACGTCAGGCGGACTCGCGGTCGAGTTCCAGGGCCACGGAAGCGACGAACCGGCGGAAGGCGGCCTGCCCTAATTCCTTGGTCGTGCGGCGTTTTCCCACCGCCGGCCACGGCTGGGCATCCTTCAGCTCCGGCATCGTCTCCACGAGTTGCTCGCCGAGGAATTGGGCCAGGCGTCGAATCGAGGCCTGCTTGGATCGCTCGGCAATCGACACCACGGTTTTCATCATCCGCAAGAGCCTCGCCCTGCGGAGCACCGGGGGAGACAGCGAGGTTTCGCCTTCGGCCAACAACTCGGTGGCGGGCACGTCCAGGGCCCGCTGCCAGGCGAACAGGATGCTCAGCGGAACGTCGGGACTTTTTTCCTGCTGAACAACCTCCTCAGGCGAAATGCCGAGTCGCCGGGCCATCGCGGCGCGCGTGAGCCCCTCTTGCCGGCGCACCTCGGCCAGACGGTGCAGCCGGCGCGGCGCCGGCGTGGAAGGGATTGGGACGGGCTGTTCCGCACCGACCCCCGGCATCGCGGCAATGGCAGCACTCATAGACCACCTCTCCTCACGCTGGTTTCGAAATGCTTCGGACCACCGTCAATATTCGTAAGCAATCCGTGTGCCAACGGCGTTTTTTTGTCAGCGGCCGACGCCACAAATCTCCCCCGAGGCGCAACCCTCATTCTGAAAAGGAGTTAAAGAGCCGCCTGCGGAACCACGAAAAAACAAAGCCCGGGACCGCCCAAGACGAGGCGGCGTTGCACAACGTGTATTATTCCGCTGCATCTGAATGAAACGGCCGACCGCGTGCCGGTCGACGGCGCGACAACGCCGCGGTCGCGGCAACCGGGCTTTTCGTGGCGACCGTGGTGCTTTGTGGCCAAGACCGTATCCCCCTGGCCGACTTGACCGATACAATGCCTCTTGCGGTCGCCATGGCCCGCAACCAGCCGAGGTCGAAGCTGCGGAGTTCCGGCTACGTGTCGGCCGTCCGTCATGGATCATCCGGAGGTCCAGCGCATGAAAGCGGGGTTCTGTCTAGGTCTGGGGCTGTTGCTTTGCGTCGGGACGTCGAACGTGGTGGCCGAACGGGCCCCCGCCCCGAGGCCGAACTTCGTCGTCGTTCTCGTCGATGACATGGGATTCTCGGACATCGGTTGCTACGGGAGCGAGATTCCCACCCCGAATCTGGACCGCCTGGCGGCCGACGGACTCCGCTTCACGCAGTTCTATTCCACGCCGCGGTGCAGCCCCACGCGCGCGGCCTTGTTGACCGGCCTTTATCCTCACCAGGCGGGGATGGGGTGGCTGGACAACAAGGTCGAGCCGGACTCGCGGGGCTTTCACGGCCGGTTGCTGCCCCGCTGCGTCACGATCGCCGAGGTGCTGCGCGAAGCCGGCTATTTCACGGCGATGACCGGCAAGTGGCATTTGGGGCAGCAAGACGGCACGCCGCCTTGGGAACGTGGTTTCGTCCGATCGCTCAACTCGCGCTACGGCGAAATCTATTTCCCCAAGGAGGCGGACCGGCCTGGAACGGGTATGTTGTATCTGAACGGCCGTGAGATTCCCAAGGATTCGCCGGAACTTGGCAAGGGTTGGTACTCGACGGATCTGTTCGTCGAATGGGGTCTGAAGTTCGTCGACGAGGCCTTGGCCGAGAAGAAGCCGTTTTTCCTCTACGTTGCCCAGGGGGCGGTGCATTTCCCTTTGCGCGCGCCCGCCGAGGCGATCGCGCGGCATCGCGGCAAGTACTTGAAGGGGTGGGACAAACTGCGCGAGGAGCGACACGCCCGACAAATCCAGATGGGAATTGTGGACCCGCGGTGGGCGCTGGCGCCCCGGCCCGACGAATCGCCCGCCTGGGACACGCGCGAACCGGACCGCAAGAGGCGCTTCGACGAAATGATGGCGGTCTACGCCGCCATGGTCGAATGCGTCGACCGGAGCATGGGCACGCTGGTGGCCGGCTTGAAGCAGCGGGGAGTCCTCGACCAGACGCTGATCGTCTTTCTGAGCGACAACGGAGGCAACGCCGAGGGCGGTCCGGCCGGGGTGACGGACGGCGAAGGCCCCATCGGCGGACCGCGGTCCTGGGTGCTCTTGGGCATGAACTGGGCAACGCTGGCCAATACGCCCTTTCGGCGGTACAAGCATTTCACGCATGAGGGCGGCATTAGCACGCCATTCGTCGTCCATTGGCCCAACGGCATTCCCCCGGCCCGGCGCGGCACACTCGAACATCAGCCCGCGCACCTGGTCGACATCATGGCCACAGCCGTGGACCTGGCGGGCGCGAAGTACCCAGACCACTTCCGAGGCAACGCCATCCTGCCCATGGAAGGGGTGAGCTTGCGCCCGGCTTTCGAGGGCAAGCCGCTGGGGCGTCGTCAGCCGATCTTTTGGGAGCACGAAGGCAATAAGGCCGTTCGCGACGGGAAATGGAAACTCGTGCAGAAGTGGCGCGGCCCCTGGGAACTTTACGATATGGAGGCCGACCGTACCGAGCTTCACGACCTCGCGGCGAGCCATCCTGACGTAGTCGCCAGGCTGGAGACGGCATGGAAGGCCTGGCAGGACCGAACGTTCGTCGACCCGTGGCCAGGCCCCGACCATACCAATTGGGGACAAGATATCCTTCCCGCTACCAAGAAAAGCAAGTCTCCGCCCACCAAGGGCCGGGCGAGTTCCAAGAGTTGATTGGCTCAAGCGGGCCGATGCGCGGCGGCCCTGGGACCACGGACGTGGGATCACCCGCGCGCCCGGAGCGTTCCCAAGACTTCGCGCCGCATTTGGGCGGCAATGTAGAAAGATCCGGTGACGCAGATAAGGTCGTCGGGCGAGGCCGAGGCGCGGGCCGCTTCCCAGGCCTCGGTGGGAGAGGACGCGACGCGGAAAGGCCGGCCGCCGACCTGTTCGGCGACCGCGGCCAATTCCGTCACCGGCACGGCGCGTGGGTTGTCGGTGTATTGCGTCAGAACGACCTCGTCGAAATGGCCGAGCAGTTCGCGCAGCATTCCCGCAATTTCCTTGTCCTGCGTCGAAGCGAAAACGAGTATCCGGCGTCTGGCGCAAAAGCTCTCGTTCAGGACTTCAACCAGTGCCCGGACCGAGGCCACGTTGTGGGCCGCGTCGATGATGACAAGGGGCCGC
>Ga0073932_1001739_pt1 | contig 38567 bp, 32 predicted proteins | sample DewCreD2012metaG_FD_76967 | JGI IMG/M metagenome (GOLD analysis project Ga0073932, IMG submission 76967) | Hot spring sediment bacterial and archeal communities from British Columbia, Canada, to study Microbial Dark Matter (Phase II) - Dewar... ...
CGGTTTTCCCTGGCGGTGACGGAGGGAGGCCTCTTCGCGGAGATCGCCAGAGAGTGCAGGGAGGCGTACGGGCCGGAGACGGAGCTGAAGATTCTGTGCGGGGCGGATGCGGCGGAGCGGATTCTCCAATGGGATTACGGCGCCCCCGGAGCGATCCGGGATATGCTGCGGGAATTCAAACTGCTGGTGGCCGAGCGGGGCGCTCCGTTCGAGCCGCCTTCCGATCTGCGCTGGAGGATCGAATGCGTGCGGTTGCCCGGAGGCTACGCGGAGATCTGCGCTACGGAGGTCCGGCGCCGCATCGCCGCGGGCGAGAAGTGGGAACACCTTGTGCCGGAAGCCGCGGCGGGTCCGATCCGAGAAGTCTACGCGAGCCGGATCAGCGGCGGGGCTGGCCTTCCAAGAAGGCCTTAAGGCGATGGCTGCGGCTGGGATGCCGCAGCTTTCGGAGAGCCTTGGCTTCGATCTGGCGGATACGCTCGCGCGTGACCGCGAAGTGCTGTCCCACCTCCTCCAAGGTGTGCTCGCTGCCATCCTGAAGTCCGAACCGCATCTTGACAATCTTCTCTTCGCGAGGGCTGAGAGTTTTGAGCACCTCGGCGGTCTGCTCGCGCAGGTTGAGGTTGATGACGGATTCGCTGGGTGACATGCCCTGGCGATCGATAATGAAATCACCCAGGTGGGACTCTTCCTCTTCCCCCACGGGCGTCTCCAGCGAGATAGGCTCCTGGGCGATACGCAGGACCTTCCGGACTTTAGACGGGGACATCTCCAACTTGCGGCCGAGTTCTTCGGTGGTCGGCTCCCGCCTCAGCTCCTGCTGGAGCTGGCGCTGGGTCCGGACCAGCCGGTTGATGGTCTCGATCATGTGGACGGGGATGCGAATTGTGCGGGCCTGATCGGCGATGGCGCGTGTAATCGCCTGCCGCACCCACCAGGTGGCGTAGGTGGAGAACTTGTAGCCCCTGCGGTAGTCGAATTTCTCCACGGCCTTCATGAGGCCGATGTTCCCCTCCTGAATCAGATCCAGGAACTGCAAACCGCGGTTGGTGTAACGCTTGGCGATGGAAACGACCAGCCGCAGATTGGCTTCGATCAGTTGCTTCTTAGCGGTGTCGGTCTCCGTTTCCGATCGCTCCAGGATCTGAAGAGTCCGCCGCAGTTCGGAGGCCGTTGAACCGGCCTGCTCTTCCAACTGCTGGAGACGCTGTGTCGCCTGCCGCAGCGATTTCCGGATCTCGCGGATGACCGCGGGTCCGGCGCCGGAACTCTCCTCCAGGCGGCGCTGCAAAGCGGCGATCTCACGCTCCACGGGCCGGAAGCGCTCCACGGCCTGGGCGATGAGGTCCACCAGCCGGCGCTGATACTGCGGGGCGAATTGAACCGACCGGAAGGCCCGCGAAATGCGGACCAGGGAACGCGCGAGGGTCCAGCGCAGCGTGCGATGCTGCTTGGGCTTCATGCCGCGAGAGATGGCCTGGAGCTTCTGACGCGCCTGTTGCGCCTTGCGCAAGTGACGGCCGATTTCGTCGAGAGCGGCGAAGAACTGCTGTTGCTGCTCCGGCAGGGAGTCTTCGGAGCCGATGGCGTCCTGGGTGTGCAACACCTCGCGAATCGAGGAGGAGTCCCGCCTCAGTCTTTCGCCGGTCTGGAGCACTTCCTGGATCACCAGAGGGGCGCGGGAGAGGGACTTCCTCATGCTCCTCTGGCCGCGCTCAATCCGCCTGGCGAGCTCGATCTCACCCTCGCGCGTCAGGAGGGGCACGCTCCCCATCTCGCGCAGGTACATGCGCACGGGATCGTTGGTTTTTTCCTCAAGGTCCGCACCGGGTTCCAGATCCGCCAAGTCCTCGCCCTCTTCGGACTTGCGCGGATAACCGAGCTTGGGAACGTCTTCCAGGATCTCGACGCCGGCCACATCCAGATCGGCGAGGAGGTCGTCAATGGCCGGTCCCGTGGCGGCGTCGTCGGGCAGCAAATCGTTGATCTCGTCGTAAAGGAGAAACCCTTTCTCCTTTCCGGAGTCGACGAGCTGTTTCAAACGGCCGTGCTTTTCGTCAATCGCCAAAGGATCCCCACCCTTGCTGACCCGTCCATGCAACTTACAACATTTTACAACATGGCGGCTAATCTCACTTTTCTCCGCCGCAGCGGAACATCTCCCTGGTCAAGCGAATGACGGTTTCCATGTCGCCGGCTTGTTCCGCTTCCCGCACCTTTGTCCGCAGCGCGGACTTTTCCGCCACCAATCGCGACGCTTCAATTCTCGCCAGGCAAGCCCGCGCCTGTTCCAACGTGTAATGCTCCTCTCCCAACTCATCGGCAAAGACGATGGAGGCGGCTACGGCGCGGTCCGCTTCTTCCAGTCTGGCGTCCAGATCCGAAAATTGAAAGGAGGGCTGGTTCGCGTGCAGAGCGATCAGCTTCTCAAAGATCCGTCTGGTGGAGAACTGCTGCAACTCGGGCAGGGCCCGGATTCTGGGAAGGATTTCGTTTCGCACGTCCGGATTCAGAAGCACGGCATTGAGGAGGATTTTCTCCACGGCGGGAGCCGCCGTCACCGGCGCCCGCATGGGGCCTTCCCTTCTCTCCACGGCCGCTCTCTTGAAGTAGTCCAGCACCAGACCAGGCTCCACCGCGAGCTGCGACGCCACCTCAGCAGCGATGGCGGCGCGCTCGAGCTTGTCCGAGACGCGCTGAATCGCGGGCAGCAAGAACTGGAGCGCCGCCACGCGCCCGTGGGCGTCGCGCATATCGAACCTGCGGCGGGCGCGATCGGCGAGAAAAGAAAAGTAGCCCGGGGCGCGGGCGAGCTTGTCGCGGTAGACCTCGACGCCGGCCCGCTTGACGTACTCGTCGGGGTCCAATCCGCCGGTCAGCTCGAGCACCTTCACCTGGGCGGATTCTTCCAGCAGGATCTGGATCGAGCGCTCCGCCGCGCTGGAACCCGCCTCATCCGGATCGAAGTTGACAACTATGTTGCCGGAGTGGCGCTTGAGGGAGCGCACCTGCCAGGCGGTCAGAGCGGTGCCGCAAGAGGCGACCGCTTCTCGCACCCCCGCGGCGTGCAGGCCGATGACATCCATGTAGCCCTCCACCAGGATGGACTGGCCGCTCTTGCGGATGTGCTCTTTAGCCCGATGGAGGTTGTAGAGCACGTGGCTCTTCCGGTAGATGGGCGTCTCCGGCGAGTTCAGGTACTTGGGCTCGTCATCGGGAGCGAGCGCCCGGCCCGCGAAGCCGATGATCTTGCCCGACTCACTATGAATCGGGAACATGAGCCTTCCGCGGAAGCGGTCGAAGAAACCCGGGCCCTCGGTCCGCTTCAGCACCAGGCCGGAGGCTTCCATCTGAGGAGCCTGGAAGCCTTCGCGCTCGAAACGGCGGACGAGGTCCTGGCCGGATCTGTCGGAGTAACCGAGTCCGAACTCCTCCGCGACGACCGCGCTGACACCACGCTTTTCCAAGTAGGCACGAGCCGCCGATCCGGCCGGCCCTTGCAAGGCAGAGCGGAAGGCCGCGGCCGCGATTTCGTGCATTTGATAGAGCGCGGCCCGCAGCCGCGTGTCTTCATCGGAGGCCTCGTACCGCCTCGGCATGGGGATGCCGAAGCGGTCGGCCAGCAGCTTCAGCGCTTCGTAGAAGCTGAGCCGTTCCATCTCCATGACGAACTTGATCACGTCGCCTCCGGCCCCACACCCGAAGCACTTGTAAAACTGGTGGGACTGATGAACGGAGAAGGAGGGCGTCTTCTCGGTGTGGAAGGGGCAGAGGCCCATGTAGCGCGGCCCGGCGCCGGACCTCTTCAGGCGGACGTATTCACCGACCACCTTGACGATGTCCACCGTGGATTTCAGTTGTTCGACGAAATCCATGACCCGTGCTCAGGCTTATTATCGCCGATGAACGACCGCCGCAGCGGCGCGGGCGGCGCCGGCCCGATTGCTGCGCCGGGTCATGATTGTCGCTCAGGAGGCGCCAACCGCTTCGCCGGCCGGTCCAAGCACGAAACGGCCCCGTTCCGTTCTATGCCATCCCGGCCAATTTGATGAGTTCGGGCTGCTGATCGAGAGGAGTTGAGAACCGGCGCTCGATCTTCTCCCGGAACGTCGGCCCGGCGTTGTAGGCGCAGAAGGGATAGAGCTTTCCGTCGGGCGCCGAGTAGTGGATGACGCAGCGCTTCACGCGCTCGACATCGTAGTTATAGGAATCCATGAAGTGCATGGAAGCGACCATGAGCGTCTTGTAGGTGAACTCCTTCGCTTCCATTTCGCCGCGGCCGTATCTCTTGTCGGTCAGGCCCTGCAAGGTCTGGAGGAACCGCTCGAAGCTCAGGCCCTCCGGAGCGCGGTCTTCGTGATAGTGCTTGCGCAGGGAGTTCCAGGCCTTGATCTTGGACCAGAGCATGACGTGCATGGCGCTGGTCTTGCGGGACAGCATGTCGATATCCTGCAACATGCCGCCGACATCGACGAACCTGGTGATGGGAGTGGCTCTCTTCTGCTTGTCCACGAAAAGGTAAGTTCCCATCGAGCAGTGCGGGTGCGGAGTCAAGGTCGGCGTCGGCACGCCGCGCATGGCGCTGATCATCTTCGAGAACGGCGCGACGAACGAGAGCGGGAACCAGTCTTCCATGGGGCGGCAAATGCCGGTCTGCTCGATCACAGCCTGGGCGAAATCGGCCTGGGTGAAACGCTTGGCTTCGAGTTCAGCGCGGGAGATGCGGCCGCAGAAGCTGACCGGCTGGAAACTGATGGCGCTGACGACGTCGATGTTGTCGATCGCCAGCCGGATGATATCCCCGATCTGGTGGTCGTTGATGCCCTTCACAATGGTCGGAACGAAGCAGATCTTCATGCCCGCCTTGCGGACATTGTCGATGGCCTGCAATTTCTTTTCGATGAGGCGGTCGCCGCGCGTACGGAGGTAGACGTCGTCGGTGACGCCGTCAAATTGGAGGTAGATTGTATGCAGGCCGGCTTCCTTGCAGGCCTGCGCAAACTCCAAATCGGTGAACTTGAGTCCGTTGCTGGCCACCTGGATCTGGGTGAAGCCCATTTCCCGGGCCATCTTCAGGACATCGACAAAGCGGGGGTAGATCGTCGGCTCGCCGCCGGAGAACTGGACGACCCTGCCGGCGACCGGCTTCTGATCGCGGAGGGTCTGCAACATGCCACGGACCTGGTCAAAACCGGGCTCGTACAAATAACCGGCGGCGTTGGCATTGGCGAAACAGACCGGGCAGGTAAGGTTGCAGCGGTTGGTCAAATCCACGTTGGCCAGCACGGTGTGGCTGGTGTGCATGGAGCACAGACCGCACTGATCCGGGCACTCGGTGGCATTGGGAATCTGGGGGTTGGAGAGGCCCACGCCGTCTCCGAAGGTCCACTCCTCCATCTTCAGGTAGAGTCTGGCGTCGGAGTAGATCACATCGCGGAACTGCCCGTGCGCCGGGCAGGACTTCTCCATGTAGACCTTGCCGTTCTCTTCGAACAGGACCGCTTCAAGCTTGCTGTTGCATTCCGGGCAAAGCGAAATGGTCATCTTGGGCAAGCCCTTGGGCACCCGCCTTATCGGCGAGCCGGTCAGGGTTGCTGCCGGTTGCAGAATCTGGAACTTTTCCGACTTGGCAGCGGCGAATGTGGCGGTGCTCACTCTGGATGCCTCCCAACAGATTTTCCGGGTTGATACTCTGCTTTTCCAGTTTAGTCAAACCCTTTTAAACGAACCACTTAAATGGGCCGAACGGGTTCCGGAGCCGGTTGTATGGCGATATTTCGGGGTCGAACGGGAGGGGCTTCCGCCGCCCCATCGTGGGTTAGCATGAGGGGGTGAGAAAGGAACTGGTCCGGAGGCTGGCCTTGGAATGCGGTTTTGAGCTCGCCGGCGTGGCGCGAGCCGAGCCGCTTCCGGAAGCGGGGTGGTATCTGGAGTGGGTCCGGCGGGGGATGGCGGGGGCGATGGATTATCTTGCGGACCACCGGGCGGACCTGCGGAGGGATCCCCGAAGCCTGTTGCCTTCCGCGCGTTCGATCATTTGCGTCGGGAAGCTGTACAACACGGCCTACCCCTATTCGACCGAGTTTACGGCGCCGGGACGGGCCTGGATTTCCCGCTACGGCTGGGGCCGCGATTACCATACGGTGATGCGGAAGGGGCTGCGGCTTCTCGTGAGGAAGCTGCAAAAGGCCACGGCGGCCGGTTTCGACTGGCGGATCGCCGTGGATAGCGCGCCGCTGCTGGAGCGGGCGCTGGCCCGCCGCGCGGGGCTGGGCTGGATCGGAAAGAACTCGTGCCTGATTCACCAGAACGGCGGCTCATGGTTCTTCCTGGCCGAGCTACTGGTTTCGCTGGAGATCGAACCGGACGCACCTCCAGAGGACCGATGCGGCTCGTGCACGCGCTGCATTGACGCATGTCCAACCGGGGCCCTTGTGCCGACAGGTCTGGAGGGAGGGCCGGCCTTCTGCGTGGATTCGCGCCGCTGCGTGTCGTACCTGACCATCGAACTGCGGGAGGAGGCGGATCCCGGGCTAAGCCAGGCGGCGGGACGTCATCTGTTCGGATGCGACATCTGCCAGGATGTGTGCCCCTGGAACCGGAAGGCGGGGGTCACAGAAGACATCGCTTTTCAGCCGCGGCATTTTGCGCCCGCGGCGGAGTGGCTGGAATCGATGAGCGAGCCGGGGTTCCGGGCGGCGTTCGAAGGAACACCGGTGCGGCGGGCCGGATGGGGCGGGTTTCGCCGGAACCGCGCGGCCGTGCTCGAGCACTTTGGCCGCGGGCGCCGCAGTTAGAATGAAATCAAGCAGAAGATGCTGTTTCTCGCACTCGCCGTGTTGATCTCCGCTCCGCCGATGGATGAGAGCGCCGCGCTTTCGAAAGGGCTGGAGCACTTCTACAACCTCGAGTACGACGAGGCCATCCGGGAGTTCCGCGAACAAGCCGTCCGGCGGCCGGAGGAACCGGAGGGACACAATCACCTTGCGATGGCGATTCTGTATCGGGAAATGCACCGCTCCGGAGCGCTCGAAACCGAACTGGTGAGCGGGGGCAATCCCTTCCTGCGGAGGCCGAAAATGAACCCCTCTCCGGAGGACGAGAGGGAGTTCTTTTCCGCGATTCAGCGGTCGATGGCGATTTCACAGGCCATGATCGACAAGAACTCCAAAGACACGCGCGCCCTATACACGCTGGGCGTGGCGCACGGGCTGCGGGCGAACTACAACTTCCTGGTCAGAAAAGCGTACATGGATTCCTTGCGGGACGCGACCGCCGCGCGCAAACTGCACAACCGCGTCACGGAACTGGAGCCTGGCGATTACGACGCCCGCCTCGTTCAGGGGGTTCACGACTACGTCGTAGGGAGCCTGCCGTGGCACGTCCGGATGGTCGGCTTTCTGGCGGGCTTCTACGGCGACAAGGAACGCGGAATCCGAACCCTCGAGGAGGTGGCGCGCAAGGGACGCCGCAACGACGTCGACGCCGAAGTGCTTTTGTGCGCGATCTACCGGCGGGAGAGAAGCGCATCGAAAGCGGTACCTCTTTTGGAAGACCTGATCCAGCGTTTTCCCCGCAACCACCTGTTCCGGCTTGAGCTGGCCCAGATGCATTCGGACCTCGGCAACAAGGCGGCGGCGCTGGGCGTGTTGCAGGAGATGGAACGGCTGAAGACGGCGGGCGCCGCCGGCTACGCGCAATTGCCGCTGGAGAAGCTACTGTTCGCGCGGGGCGTGATCCAATTCTGGTACAACGACCTGGAGCAAGCCATCGCCAATCTCGGGCGCGTTACGGCACATGCCGCTGATCTGGACCTGAACACCGGAAGTTACGCCTGGCTCAGGCTCGGCCAAGCCTATGACCTGACCGGGCGGCGCCCCCTGGCGCTCCATGCATACCGGGAGGCCCAACGGCTGGCGCCCGGTTCCGACGCCGCCAAGCTGGCCGCACAGTATCTGCGCACGCCTTACCAGCGACGTCCCGCCGCCTCCTGAGCGGTCTTCGCCGCCGGAAGCCGGACCGGCAGCGTCACTGTTCGACAGTCAGCTTCACCGGCTGTTCGATCAGACGCTGCGGCTTGCTCGCAGTGAGCACAACCAGTCCGAAGCGGCCGGGTTTCATCGAAGCCGGGACCCGGATTTTGATCGTGGCAGCCGCCTGCTCGATAATCTCAACCTTGGTGTCGTTCTGACCGTCCGTCAAGTAGACCTCGGCCACATTGGCCTTATCGAGATTCTCCCCGGAGACCGTGACATCGGCGCCATTCTTGGCGCTGGCGGGCTCCACGGAAATCATTCTTGGAAAAACCGCTTGAGCGACGAGGATGGATGAAAGAATCAAACACGCGGCCACCGCAACGGGCAAATAAGACAACCTCATCTGCTGTCCTCCCCCCAAATGCTATCCCCTGAAAACGGAGAATGCAAGGGGCGGTGCGAATGGCCGAAAGCCGGGCCGCACTAATGGTCTTCCGTGTGCAATCCCTTGTGAATCGCGTAGAGGGCGAGTTCAAGGCGGTCAGAGACACCGAGCTTGTCGAAGATGTTGTGCAGATGGTTCTTGACGGTCTGCTCGCTGATAAACATCTTCTCCGCCATCTCCTTGTTCTTGTAGCCCTGGGCGACCAGCGCGACAATCTCGCGTTCGCGCTGGCTGAGCGGCGAACGGTCCCGCCCTCGCACGCCAGCGGGCGCTCCAGGCTCGCCTCCGGCGGCGAATTGCCGCATCACGGCAGCGGTTGTATGCGAATCGAGCCAGATTTCGCCTTCGTAAACTTTGCGGATGCTCTTGAGGATCAGGTCGGAGTTGGTCTGCTTCAGGACGATGCCGGAGCAGCCCATCTTCATGGCCTGAACGTATTCGTTCTTCTCTTCGGAAGCGGTCACTACCAGTACCTTTGGGCGGTTGGGCAGGCGCTGAAGACGTTGAAGCGCGGCAAACCCATCCACGCCAGGCATGCGCAAATCGAGCAGCAAGATATCGGGAGAGGTCTTTTCGATCATCTGCACGGCGGCTTCGCCATCGCCGGCCTCGCCGACCACTTCGAGGTCGTCTTCAAGTTCGATGAGTTTGCGCAAGCCGTCCCGGACGATGGGATGGTCGTCGGTGAGCAGAATTCGGATTCGGCGGGGCGCTTCTTCCGCAACCGCCGGTTTCGCCTCCGTGTCTGGAATCATCGCGGCGTCCGTCATGTGGCTCCTTTGAGGGATGTACCAATTCTATAGCCGAACTAGTACTAAGTCAATAGCGGTAATGTGTTTTTCATCTGATACTTAGGGATATTGCTTCGAAGATTGCGACGTCCTTGGAGGCTACCGGTCCTTCCAAAAGATTTCGGCGTCGGAGCGCCGCACGTAGTTTGCCTCCACGCCGGCGGGTTGTTCGACGGCACCAGAGGCGAGCCGCGCATTGGCGATCCGTCCTACGGCGCCGGCGAGAGCGGGCGGGGCGATTGTTCTCGGAGAGCGCGAGAATCTTGACGAGGCGATCGCCGCCTCGAGGCAGGTGAAATCCGCCGAGACGAATTCCAGGCTGCACTCGGGAAGCCGCTCAAGCCACACCGCGGGGGGCATCACGACTTCGGGAGAGACGCGCTCCAGCGATTGGGAGTAAACGGCGCCGTAGATCTCTCCCCTCCTGGCGTCGATGACGACCGCCCGCATTGAGGCTGAACCGTAGCATGCGAGGGCCTGCAAGTTCGACACGGCCGCGGCGGGCCTGCCCATGGCCTGCGCGAGTCCTTTAATGGCGGCGAGGCCGACCCGAATTCCGGTGAAGGATCCCGGACCCGCGGCGGCGGCGAAACATTGCACGTCCGCCAGTCTCCAGGCATGCCGTTTGAGCAGCGTGTCCAACTCGGGGAAGAGCACGTGTCCAAAGCCGTCGGGGGAGTGAAGCTGCATCTCCTCGACCACGACGCCGTCCTCGGCGAGCGCGAGGCTGCCATGTTCCGAGGTTGTGTCGATGGCGAGGATACGGGCCGTCACTGAGCGATCCTGTAGATTCGATCGAGGAAGTAGACCTTGCCGTTGGCGTTCATGCCGGCCAAGCGGAGGTTCAGGACCGCGGGTGTCTTTCGAACAAGGCCGGCAGGAATCCGCATCTCGCCTTCCGATCCGGTTCCGAGGACGCGGAAGCCCTGCCCCTCGGTGCTCACCTCTCCGGTCCAGAGCCACATCATGGAGCGGGTGGCCCGAGTATCGCGCGTCACCTTGGCGGAATAGCGGACGGGCCTGTCCAGCGGCAGGAGCGGCTCGGCCGGTTCGGAGATTTCGTAGGGCACACGCTGCACGCTCTGTTCGACTTCCTGCATGAGCGGGCGGCGGGACTCAAACTTGTAGCTGCGCAGCATGTCGCGTTTCTTGCTCTCGCGGGAAACGTGCAGCACCCACGGCTGGCCGGCGTCCGGCGGGGTCATGCTGACTCGGTCCCCGCGAAACTGCCTTTGCCTGCGCCGCTCTCCGGTGGCGGGGTTGAACCAGGCAACATCGTAGTTCTGCTTCTGCACCACGGCCTCGACGGGTCCCGGAGTCTCCAGATAGACGATGTACTCGATCCCTTCCATCTCCTCGTCTCTGGCAATCTCCAAGGCCACGGCACGGCCACCGTCCACGTCGAAGTAGGGCTCCAGATCCCAGTGGCGCGTGGCGGCGAAGAAGTCGAACCAAATCGCGGCTGCCTTGCCGGCGTCGCCGTCCAGCAGCGAGGCCGCCTCCTCAGCAAGCGAGGGGTACTGTCCATTCATGGATGCATTCCAGATTTCCCGCCGCAGGGAATCCGCCGTGGGAGGCGCGCCGGATCGCGCGCCCACTGAAATATTGACGAACGGGACCGGATAGAGCTGGTGCTCGATGGATCCGAGGTGTTTGTCGGCGGTGTTATGCACAATGTAGGTCATCCAACCGTCGTCCATGAGCGGCGAGGAGGTCAGGCGCGCGCCGGTGGATCTGGGATGGTCGTAGGGATCGAGTTGCTGGAGCAAGCGGCCCAGTTCCCTGAGGAGAGCACGTCCGTCTTCGATGTCCTCAAAGGCCTCGGCGAGCTGCCAGGTGACGTGCAGGGAGGCATAGCGGCCCACGACGTATCGAAGGAACCTTTCGCGGTCCCGCGGAGAGGGGAAAAGCGCGGAGATGTCAGGTCCGCCGCCCAACAGCACCAAGTCGGCCACGATTCCCGCCTGATTCAGGGCGCGGACACGCTGGTCGAGACGCTGGAAAAACGCGGCATCCGGCCTTCCTGATGGGAACGCGCGCGCAGTTTCCTCGGGGCCGCCGAGCACGAGGCCGCGCAGGTGGTTGAATTTCCTGCCGGCGAGCGTTGAGACCAGACGGGCGAACGGTTCCTGTTCGAGCGAGGCAAACCGCAGCATCGTGGCGCCCATCCACAGGTGCGGCTGGTCGGTCTCGGTGTGTCCCCAGTGGTGGACGTTGCGGCTGCGGACGAAACCTGGGGAGTCGCTCCCCGTAGCCTGAATGTTGCCCGTCTTGCCGGCAAGGCGCGGGATGTTCGAAGTGATGCGATAGACCCATTCTCCGGCCTCAGTGGGAGAGAATCGCACGACCATCCGGTTGCCACCGTCATAGAAAGCCGGGAGGCGGAGTGTGCGGTAGCGAGGGGAACGAAACTCGGCATCAATGGTCACGGTTGAGTAAGGGTCGGGGTGGGATCGCGTCTCCTCGGGCGAAAGCTCAATGAGAATCTCGCAGGGAGAATAGGCCGGCGCCGGCGGACACTGCGTTTGCGCCAGAAGGCCCGAGGCAAGACCGAGGACTGTAACCGCGAAAAGCCCTTTCATCCTGACCTTAGTGTAATTGGTCGGAGGCGGCGGGCGGCGAGCGACGGTCCACCAAGCGCACGGTGATCCACTCCGGCCGAACTTGCTCCACCACGACCCCGGGCGGAAGGTTCAGGTCTTCAGGCCGGATTTTCAGGGTTGTGGACCCTTTGCCTGCGCCGGAGAGATCGAATCTGGCGAGGAGACCCGACAGCCCCACAGATCGCATCAACCAGGAGGCGCCCCGTAGCTGGACTTCGAGGCGGGTGGCGGACTGATTTGCGATTTCCGTTCCAGGAGGCACGCCCGAGAATTCGACGGGAACGCTCATGATCCGGACGGTGGCGCCGGGGCCGCCGGAGGCAAGACTCCAGAGAAGGCCGGCGAGCACGATGGCCGCCGCCTTGAGGCGAAGTCCGGAGAAGAGCCATCCCCGGAAGCGCTTTCGCCACTGGACAGGCGCCTGGCCCGCCAGATTCTGGAGCGCAGCGGCGAGATGGCCGTCGCCGGGCATGGGGAGAATCTCCAGGTCGTGCACGAGGGTGACCTGACCGCGCTCCTCGCTCACGGCAACAATGAGAGCGTCGGACCGCTCCGCCAGTCCCATGGCGGCACGGTGTCGCGTGCCGAAAGCGGGCGGGACTGCGGCCCTTTGCGTAAGGGGCAGAACCGCGCCGGCCCGCGCGATCCGGCCATCCTGCACCAAGGCGGCGCCGTCATGCACGGGGGACGGCTTCTGGAAGATCGCAATCAGAATTTCCGGAGTGACCTGCGCCCCCACCGGGACTCCGCCGCTGACCAATTCCTCCAGCCGGTCCTTGCGGGCCAGCACAATGAGCGCGCCCAGCCGCTGGCCTGCGAGGGCAAACGCCGCTTCCGCGATGGCAGGGCAGACGCCGCCCAAGGCCTTGGCCGGCCAAATGCCCCGGCGCAGCAGGGTATCCAACTTCAGGAAGGCGTGCCGAAACTCAGACTGAAAAGAGAAGACGAGCATCAGCACCACGAGAACCGTGGAGATGTCCAGAATCCAGCTTGTGATGGTGAGATCCAAATGCCGAAGAACGCGGGAAGCGGCTTGCATGCCCAGTACGAGAAGGACCACGCGCAGTGCCCGCGCGCCCCTGGCCCAGCGCAGCACGAAATAGACCGCCGCGCTGAGCGCGATGAAGTCCGCGATCCTCTGCCAGTGCAGCCATGTCATCATGGGCAACCGCCCCGCCTTTCCGCGCCCGCCGGAATGGAACGCTTACTCTATTAGTCTCGCGCAAAGCCGGCCCAGTCCGGCGGAGCAATCGCGGATCATGCTTTCGGCAAGGAGCTTCAGAAAACGAAGGTTTTCGGGGCTGGAGTCGTCGAGGGCTTCGTTTTCGGGATGGAGTTTCGGCTGGAAGCGCCAGTAGCGCGGGAAGCCATCCTGGCGCGGAGGGAGCAGTTGCCGCAACTGGTAGTCGGCGGTAATGCTGGCTCCCTGGAACATCACGTCCAGGATTCGGCGGCCCCAGCCGACCAGGCCCCAGCGGCGGGCTTCCCGGAAGGGCAGCGGCCGAACCAGTTCGCCCGTGCCGAGGGAGACGAGGATAACTTCTTCGCAGTGGGGGAAGGTGGTCCTGGCTTCGACGTAGCCGCAGAGAGCCGGGTTGTTGGCGTAGACACCGCCGTCGATGAGCGAGTAGTATTCATGGACGCCATCCGCCTCCAGCCGCAGCGGCTCGAAGCAGGCTGGCGCGGCGGCCGTGGCGCGCGCCACGGCCTTCATAGGAAAGTCGTAGCCTTCCTTCGCGCGGGCGTTGCGGCTCTTGAAGAAGAAAGGGAAACGCCGCTCCGTCTCGTAGCTGTTGACGATGACGTCACAGAGCGACTCGCGCAACGTGGCGCTGCCAAAACACTGCTCCAAGGCCCTCTCCAGGCCGGAAGAGGGGTACTTTTCTTCCAGCAGGCCGCCGAGGGAGAGGATTCTGCGCCGGAGGGGCCGGCGGAATATGAGGGAAGATTGTCGTTCATAGAAGGCGACCATGTCGGCAGCCGAGTAGCGCGGGCCGCCGCCCGGGCCAGGAGCGGCCAGGGCCAGAGCTAGGATACCTCCGGTGGACGTTCCCGCAATCAGGTCGAAGAGACGGCAGACCGGCTGACCGCTGAGTCTTTCGATTTCGGCCAGCACCATGGCGGGAATCAGCCCTCGAACGCCGCCGCCATCGATGGCCAGGATTCGCACCACTCTCGATTCGCACAATCTGCCCATGATTCCTCCGGAAGGATTGGAGTCTGCCGCGTCCGGCTCCACCGGGATTGTAGCACCGGCCCTGGCAATGACTCGTTTCGAAGAACCTGGGAGACACGACGTCCAGAGCTGTTAAACCCCAGGAGTTCAACAGGTTCGGCGGGGGCCCACGGAGTCGCCGCAAGGTTGTGACCGAAGCGCCGGGAGCAGACCGGAACTCAGCGAGGTTCCAGGCGGAGGACTGTGATCTCGGAGTGGCCGCTGGTGCGCATGAGGGGGCCCCAAGTGCCGGTTCCGTAGGAGGTGTAAACCGCGAAGCCGTCCTCCTCGTGGAGTCCGTGGTGATACTTGCCGTAAATGAGGCGGGTGATCAGGTTGAGAGGAAATAATTGTCCGCTGTGGGTGTGGCCGGAGACCTGCAAGCGGATGCCGGCGCTCTTTACTTCCTGAAGCTGGGTCGGGCTGTGATAGAGGAGGATGGAAGGCCTGGACGGATCGAAGCCGGACAATTTCGAGATGACGGCAGCCATGTTGCGGGAGAATCCGGCAGGGGGGTAGCTGAGGCCCACGATTTGGAGGCCATCGATCTCGGCGAGTTGGTCGTTCAGGACGGTGATACGAGTCCTGGCGAGGGCGCCGAGGGCGTGGTCCAGACCGACGTAGGTCTCATGGTTACCGGTGACGAAGTAGACTCCCAGCGGAGCTTCGATGCTATCCAGAAGCGGGTTGAATTGCTCGAGGTTGTGGTCCTCGCCGTCGTAGAGATCGCCAGTGATCAGGACGATGGCCGGCTGCTGGGCATTGACCATACGCACGACACGCTCCAGAAAAGCCTTGCCGTGGATGGGGCCGAGATGCACGTCGCTGAGCTGCACGATGGTCCTGCCTATCCATGGCGGGGGCAGATTCGACATGCGAACCGTGACGGAATTAACGCGGGGGGTCGAGGCGTTCCAGATGCCATAGGCCGAGCAGGCGGCGGTGAGAAGCAAAGCGGCGACGCCAAAAGCCACCGGGGAGGGTCTGGGATTGTGCCAGCGGGAGAGGCCCCAACCCATCCAGGCGAGCGCGAAAGAGAGCAGGAGGGCGAGTCCAATTCCCAGCCAAAGGTGCGAGACGAGGACGAGCGGCCGGAGGACGTCCAAATCCAGCCTGCGAGACAGGAAGGCGGTCAGGAAGAAGCTCGCCGGGAGGAGAAATAGAGCGAGGCCCACAATCCGGCGTCCCTGGCTGCCGGAAATCCCGAAGAAATGGAGGGCAGAGCGATAGAGGAGGTAGTGCCAGCCATAAACAATTGAGAACAGCACCGCCAGGATGACGGCGATCCACAGACCCCGAGGCATGATATCTCCATTCTACCCGTGAGGGGAGTGCAGATTTAAGCGAAGCGATGCGCCGCCGGGCAGCACGCCGGCGGCGCCAAGTTGATTGGCGATGGCAGACTACAAACGGCGATCGCTTGCCCCGTATCCAGAGCAGCCGGCGATTCGGCTCAAGGACGGCGCTACTGGCCGCCGGACTGATCCACCTTGCGGATCCAGATATTGCGGAAGCGGACGGCCTGGTTGTGGTCCTGCAAGCTAAGAGGCTCTTCAGGGCCGTGGGGCGCGTAGGTCCCCACCTGACGCCAGACCGTTCGGCCGACATAGGCTCGGCGGTGGTGGACCAGGACGCCGTTCCAAACCAGCGTCACGTAGGCGGGGGAGACCATCTTGCCGTCCGCGAAACGCGGCGCCTCGAAGAAGATGTCGTAGACGTTCCACTCACCCTGCGGACGGGCGGGGTTGACCAGGGGGGGCCAGACGCCGTAGATCGAACCGGCCATGCCATCCGCATAGGTAAGGTTCTCATACGACTCGAGGACCTGGATTTCGTAGCGCGACATCAGCTCGATGCCGCTGTTGCCGCGGCTCTGTCCCGTGCCGCGGGCCTCCTTGGGGATCATCCACTCGACGTGAAGCTGGCAGTCTCCGAATTTCTCTTTGGTGAGGAGACGGCCGGTGCGAGGCACGATCTCGATGTAGCCGTTCTCGACCTTCCAGCGCGGCTCCATGGCAGCGCCTCCGCGGCCGGCGGTGACCCACTGGGAGAGATCCTTGCCATCGAAGAGCACAATGGCGTCCGAGGGCGGCGCACTATAGAGGGGAGCGCCTGGGGTGACCTTGGGCGGGCGGGGCCGCTCCATGTCGTGAACGCGCCACTTCTGGCCGGGGATGCGGGGGGTATCGTTGTAACCGCGGATGTCGTCGCCGGCCTCCGGCGGCGGCTCCCCCGAGGCTTTCGGCTTCGGCGTCTGAGCGGGCTGTTGGGCAAGGAGTGCAGCCGCGAGGGCGGTGAGGAGGAAAAATCTTGTCATTACGAGACTCCTAGGGGCAGAGTTTAGCACACCCAACGTTGCGACCACCGCCCGTATGGAGGCGTGCCCAGGAATGCAAGGCGGCGGCCCTGAGCGATTCTCGGGACCGGCCCTCTCCTTGCACCGCGCCCCTAAGAGGCTGCGGGCACCAAATCTCGTGCTGGAAACCGGGTCAGGTCAGTAAGTGGTGGAGGCGGCGGGAGTCGAACCCGCGTCCGAGAAAGCCTGCCATAGAGAGCCTACGTGCGTAGCTGGTTCCAGGTTTTCGACCGCTGCGTAGGGGCCAGCAAGTACTTCAACGGCCTAGTCCGATTGATCTCGGTCTGCGGCTCCGGACCGAAGCCCTCGACCTATCCCGCAAGATGACGCCGTACGATTGCCGCGCGAGCTCAGCAACCGGGGCGGCTGCTTAACGAATTAAGCAGCGTATGCAAACTGCGTGTTGGCAGTTTTGGTTTTCCGATCGTTTTACGGGAGCTCGGAACCCGGCACGCCTCTCTATATCAGTTCAATCCCGTCGAATCCGTTACGCCCCCTTTGCTTTGATGACTTACAATTTCATTCTACGATAAGGGCCAGCACCCGGGGGCGGAGAGATCGGCTAACCTGGAGAATCCATGGGAAGACCCGCGGCGATTCCGGACGTCGAAACGCAAGAGAAAGAGCAGCTCGTACCGCTTTACCATGTGGTGCTGCTGGACGACAACGAGCACACGTACGATTACGTGATCGAGATGCTGCGGCGGCTTTTCCTCCATTCCGAGGCCGAGGCGTTCGCGCACGCCCGCGAGGTGGACCTGACGGGGCGGACGATCGTGATCACGTGCGAGTTGCCGCAGGCGGAGTTCGCGCGCGACCAGATTCAGAGCTACGGGCCGGACTGGAGAATTCCCAAGTGCAAGGGGTCGATGTCGGCGTTGATTGAACCGGCAGCGTAAGCGCGGGGTGGCCGGCCAGCGCGGTCCCATCCGCATTCCGGCGCAAGCGGAGCGCGCCGGGGGTCAGCAGATCCGGGGCAGTTGCTCTCCGCTGAGCATGTCCACGACGCGGCTGCCACCAATGCGGCTGCGCAGGGTGACGATGCCGGCGGGGGCTTCGGCCACCTCGCCAATCCGGGCGGCGCCGGCGGAAACGGGGATCGTTCTGAGAATGTGCAACGCGCGGTCCGCCTGGGCGGCGGGGATGAAGGCGGCGAACCGCCCCTCGTTGGCGACGTAGAGGGGATCCAGGCCCAGGATTTCGCAGGCCCCCCGGACCGGCTCGGACACGGGAATGCTGGATTCGACAATCCTGATGGCGACCTGCCGGGAGCCCGCGATTTCATTAAGCGCGGAGGCCAGGCCACCACGGGTAAGATCACGAAGGCAATGAACCTCGATGCCGGCATCGAGGAGAGCGCGAACGGGGGCCCACAGTGGGGCGGCGTCGCTCAGGATGGGGGAGTCGAATTCGAGGCCTTCGCGCACGCTGAGGATGGCCACGCCGTGCGCTCCGAGGTCGCCGCTGACCAGGACGGCATCGCCGGGCTGCACAGAGGCCGGTCCGACGGCGCCCGGAGATTCGACGAGTCCGACGCCGGCGGTTGTGATGAAGAGGCCGTCTCCCTTGCCCTTGTCGACGACTTTGGTGTCGCCGGCGACGAGGGTCACTTCCGCGCTTTGGGCCGCCCCGGCGGCGGATGCGGCTACGCGGCGCAAGGTTTCCACCGGCAGCCCCTCTTCAAGGATGAAGGCGATGGTGAGGTAGAGCGGGCGGGCGCCGCACATGGCGAGGTCATTGACGGTCCCGTAGACGGCCAGTTCTCCGATGTCGCCGCCGGGGAAGAAGAGGGGCTGGACGACGTAGGAATCCGTAGTCATGGCCAGCCGGGCGCCGGCGGCTTCCACGACAGCGCCGTCATGCCGGGCCTCCAGAGCCGCGTTAGCGAAGGCGGGCAGGAAGATGCGGTCAATGAGCTGCTGGGTGAGCTTCCCACCCCCGCCGTGAGCAAGAAGGATGCGGTCCTGAGAGTTTTGAGGGGCGGGGCACGTAAACTGGATTTCTCTCATGAGCGGCGTCCGTACAGGTAGTAGGCGGCGCAAGCGCCCTCGCTGGAAACCATGGGCGCTCCGAGGGGAGTCTCCGGCGTACAACGAACGGCGAAGGCCGGGCACTCGAACGGCTTATTGAGTCCTTGCAGGACGAGGCCGGCGATGCACTCGGCGGATTCCCGCACCCGGCCCAGGGCACAGGGGAACCTATCAAGAGCGTCGAAGGCGCGGAACTCAGGGCGCAAGCGCAAGCCGCTGCGGGGGATGTCGCCGATTCCCCGCCATGCCCGCTCAGAAACCTCGAAGACTTCCGACATCCGCTGCCGGGCGGTGACGTTGCCCTGGCGGCGCACAGCGCGGCTGTACTGGTTCTCGACTTCGGCGCGGCCCTCCTCAAGCTGGACGACGGCCATGCGGATGGCGTCGAGAAGGTCGAGCGGCTCGAAGCCTGCGACGACGATGGGAACGCGGTACTTGCCGGCAATCGGCTCGTACTCATGGAAGCCCATGACGGTGCAAACATGGCCTGCGGCCAGGAAGGCCTGGACACGGCAGTTGGGAGAACCGAGGATGGCCTCGATCGCGGGGGGGACGAGGACGTGCGCCACGAGAATGGAGAAATTCTGGATGCCTTCGCGGGCGGCCTGCCAGACGGCCATGGCGTTGGCGGGCGCCGTGGTCTCGAAGCCGACGGCAAAGAAGACAACCTGGCGCTCGGGATTGTTCCGGGCCAGTTTCAGAGCATCGAGGGGCGAGTAGACGATACGGACGTCGCCGCCCGCGGCCTTTATGTCAAACAGGCTTTGGGAGGAGCCCGGCACGCGGAGCATATCCCCGAAGGAGCAGAAGATGACCTCCGGACGCGAAGCGATGGCCGCCGCGGCGTCGATCAGCTCGAGCGGGGTCACGCAGACGGGACAGCCGGGGCCGTGGACCAGGGTGATCTCGGGCGGCAGCAGGTCCAGCAGACCGCTCTTGACGATGGTGTGAGTCTGACCGCCGCAGACTTCCATGAGAGTCCAGGGGCGTGTGACGCGGCGGCGGATCTCGCTTGCCAGCCTGGCCGCGGCGCCCTGCTCGCGGTATTCGTCGAGGTACTTCACGGAGACTCATCCTCGCCGGCCTGGGCCATCTCGTCCATTTCCCGGATGGTGTCGAAGATGCGCTGCGCTTCGGCTTCGTCCACCACGCTGAGGGCGAAGCCCACATGCACCAGAATGTAGTCGCCCAACCTGGCTTCCGGCGTGTAGGCGAGACAGACCTCGCGCTGGATGCCGCCGAAGTCCGCTTTGGCGCGGCGGATTTCCGGCGGGTCATCCTCGTGGATACTGACGATCTTCCCTGGAACTGCGAGACACATCTCTAACCTCCCGATCCAGCCAGACCGGCGATCACGGCCTGACCCAGCGCGAGCCCGCCGTCGTTGGCCGGAACGCGCTGGTGTGTGGCGACGCGAAAACCGGAGCGTTCCAACTCCTCTCCGGCCCGTTCGACCAGATAGCTGTTCTGAAAAACGCCGCCGCTCATCACAACCTGGCGGACACCGGTCCTCCGTGCTACGCGGACGATCCACTCCACCAAGGCGTTGTGAAAGCGGGCAGAGACGACATCCGGCCCAGCGCCTCGCCGAAGATCCGCCTGGAGAGCATCCACCAGCGGCCTCCAATCAGCCACGCCATCTCTCTCACTCAAAGGATAGCAATCCGCAGTCACCAGCCGCCCGATGGCACGTTCCAGTTGCATGGCAGCCTGGCCTTCGAACCTGTTCACCAACGCCACGCCAGACATGGCGGCGACGGCATCGAACAGACGTCCGACGCTGGTGGAGAGGGGGGAGTTGAGTCCGCGCTCAATCATCCGGCCTATGACGGCGTGCCTGACAGCGCCAGGGCCGAAGGTTTCGTACTCGAGGCTGGCGGCGACGCGCCAGCCTTCCTTGATGGCGGCCTCGCCGCCCGGGAGGCGGAAGGGGCGCAGGTGGGCGACGCGCTCGAACCGTCCGGATTGTACGAGGAAGAATTCCCCGCCCCACACGGACCCGTCGAGGCCAAAGCCCGTACCATCCCAGCTCACCCCGAGGTAGTCGTCCTGGATGTCATTCTCAGCGGCGCAACTGGCGACATGCGCCTGGTGGTGCTGGATGGGGACCAGGGGAAGGCCGCAGGTCTGCGCCCAACGGGTAGAGGCGTAGTCCGGGTGCAGGTCGCAGGCGACCAGCTCCGGCTGGAAGCGGTAGAGCCGGCATAAGTCTTCGATGGCCCGCCGGAAGGCGGCGCGCGCCTCGGCTGTGTCGAGGTCGCCGATGTGCTGGCTGAGATAGACCTGCCGGCCGATGGCGATGGCGACGGTGTTCTTCAGGTGCCCGCCGACGGCCAGAACGGGAGGCAAGCGGCGCCGTGTCAGCACAGGAAGCGGAGCGTAGCCACGCGCCCGGCGGAGCACGCTCTCACGGCCACGGGTGAGGCGGGCCACCGAATCGTCGCAAGGCCGGGCGACGGGCCGGTCGTGCAGCAGGAACAGGTCCGCGATGGGGCCCAGCCGCGCGCGACCTTCCTGATTCTCGATGGCGATGGGTTCATCGGTCAGGTTGCCGCTGGTGGCGACCACCGGAAAACCGCACTCTTGCATCAGAAGGTGGTGAAGCGGGGAGTACGGCAGCATGAAGCCGAGGTAGGGAGAAGACAGGGCTACGTTGGGCGCCAGGCCGTTGTCCGGCCGGGGCCGAAGAAGGACGATGGGGGCAGCGGCGGAGCAAAGGAGGCGTTCTTCGGCGCCGGAGAGTTCGGCATACGTCCGGATGGACTCCAGAGAAGGGGCCATGAGGGCGAAGGGCTTCTCTTCGCGGCGCTTCCGGCGGCGCAGGCGGGCGACGGCGGCTTCGCTGCGCGCGTCGACCAGAAGCTGGAACCCCCCGATGCCTTTCAGGGCAAGAATCCGGCCTTGTTTCAGAGCGGCGGAGGCAAGGATGAGGGCATCTTCCACAGAGGCGCCGGGGGCATCTCCGTCTTCAATCCAGACGCGGGGACCGCAGACCGGGCAGGCGTTGGGCTGGGCATGGAACCGGCGGTTGGAAGGATCGGTGTACTCGCGCCGGCAGGCCGGGCACATGTGGAAACCGCGCATGGTGGTGCCGGGCCGGTCGTAGGGGATGTCTTCAATGATGGTGAATCGCGGGCCGCAGGCGGTGCAGTTGGTGAAGGGGTATCGGTAGCGGCGGTCTGAGGAGTCGTTGATCTCCCGCAGGCAGTCGGAGCAAGTCGCCAGATCGGGGAGCAAGCCCGCCGTCCGCGCTTCGGAGGCGTCACTGTGGCGGATTTCGAACCCCTGGAGACCGGCAGGCTGGAGGTAGCTGATTTCCCTGGTCAGAATCACGGCAGCCGGCGGCCGCTCCGCCTCGAGACGCCGGAGGAAGGCGTCCAGGCTGTCCCTCGGCCCTTCGACGTCCACCACCAAGCCGCTCGAAGAATTCAGCACCCAACCGCTCAGGCCCAACTCACGCGCGAGGCGGAAGACGAAGGGGCGGAAACCGACTCCTTGGACAGCGCCCGCAAGGTGGACGCGCAAGCGGGCCAATTCCATCACCCCTCCTCTTGGATCCGGCGGGCCAGTTCCTCGACAGCGGCCAGGACCGCCGCGGAGGGAACCGCTCCCTGCCGGAAGTCCGTTCCCTCAATGCCGTAGATGGTCAAGGAAGCGGGCAGCTTACCCAGCGCCCGGGCCAGTTCCACAGCCTCGGCCACCCCCAGCGCGTGTGTCGAGCAGCGGAAGGTTTCCTTAGGGAGAGGGTTGGCCACGGCATCCCAGGCGATGACGGTTCCCGGCCGCGCCCCGCTCACCACAGCATCCGCCACGATGACCGGACGGCATGCGCCCGACTCCTCAAACGCAAAGAGCAAAGCGGCTGCATCGCCGCTCTGCTCCCGCGCGTCAAGACCAAGCTGCAAAAGCCTTCTGGCCAGCAGAATCCCGGCCGCGTCATCCCCGCGATCGGTGTTCCCGCATCCGATGATCAGCGGGCCGGGACCCTGCTGCGCCACCGTTCTCACAAAGCCAGTTCAGCCTTCATGACCGGCTCATCCGGCTCACCCTTCAAGGTGAAACCGAGCTTCTCACAGACACGGCGCATGACTGTATTGTCCTGGAGGACGTCGCCGGTGATCTTAGCGAGTTTCTCCTGGCGGGCCACATCAATGAGACGGCGGACCAGTTCCGTGCCGAGGCCCTGACCCTGGAAATCGTCGCTGACCAGGACCGCGAATTCGGCTTCGTTGTTGGATCCGGGGATCTTGCGCAGGCGGCCGACGGCCAGAATCCGCGGTTCTCCGCCGTTGTCGTGCCGCTCGGCGACGAGGGCGAGTTCCCGGTCGTAGTCGTTGAAGCAGATGCGGATCAGGCGCTCGTGGGCCACCCGCTGGCTGAGCTTCAGGGCCTGCAAGTAGCGCAGGTAGACGGTGCGCTCCGAGAGCGTCTCATGGAACTTCATGATGAGGGGCTCATCCTCGGGACGGATGGGCCGGATCGTCAGTTCGCGGCCGTCCTTCATCTTCCAGGGAGCGACATATTGGACGGGGTAAGGCCGGATAGCGGGCTTGGGCAACGCGTCCTCCGTCATGCCCTGTTCGTAAACAACGACTCTGGCGTCCAAAGCCACGATCCGCTCAGGGGAAGCCAGCATGGGGTTGATGTCGATCTCCTTAATCCAGCGCTGTTCGACGACGAGATGGCTGAAGCGTACGAGCATCTGCTCGAGCTCGGCCAGATCCACCGGCTTGCGGCCGCGGACGCCTTTGAGGGCCGTGAAGATCTTGGTCCGCTCCATCATGCGCCGGGCGAGGGTTGTGTTCAAGGGGGGGAGGGCAAGCGCCCGGTCCTTGAAGACCTCAACCAACTGGCCACCCAGTCCAAACAGGATCACGGGGCCAAACTGCGGGTCGAGGCTGCTTCCGAGGATGATCTCATAGCCTTCCAGCTTGATCATGGGCTGAACCGTCACGCCGAGGAAATGGCCTTCGCCGGCTTTGTCCTTGACTGCTTTCTCGATGCGCTTGTAAGCATCTTTGACCGCGGCGGCATCCTTGAGGTTCAACTGCACGCCGCCGACATCGGTCTTGTGGGTGATGGTTTCCGAGAAGAGTTTGAGGACGACAGGATAGCCGATCCGGTCCGCCGCAGCCACGGCCTCCTTCTCGCTCCTGGCCACGATGGTCTCCACGATGGGGATGCCGTAGGCCGCCAGAACCTGTTTGGATTCGAACTCCGTGAGGATGGTTCTTCCGCTCCGGCGGGCTTCCTGGATGATCTCTTCGGCCTTGCTGTGTTCCGGCGTCATCGGCGCCAGAGCGGGGGTCTCATAGAGGCTCTGCAAGTTCTTGCTGTACTGCCACATATGGACGAACATGCGGGCCGCGGTGTCCGGGTAGGCGAAGGTCGGGATGCCGGCGGCGTTCAGGATGCTCTCGCCGGTGGCGACTTCCGGGCCGCCCATCCAACTCGCCAGAACCGGTTTGCCGCCGAGGTTCGCATACGGTTTGAGCTGCTCGGCGATGCGGGTGGGGTCGGTCATGTCCTGAGGAGTGAGGACCACGAGCAAGCCGTCGCTGTTGGGGTCCTTGGCGGAGATTTCGAGGGCCTTCGCGTAGCGCTCGGGCGTGGCGTCTCCGATGATGTCGATGGGGTTATTGCGGCTCCAGGTGGGCGGCAGAACTTTATTGAGGTCCTCAAAGGTTTGAGGCGAAAGTTCGGTGAGCTCGCCACCGTTCAAGATCAAGGCGTCGGTGGCCAGGACGGCGGGGCCGCCGGCATTGGTGACGATCGTGAGGCGGGGGCCCTTGGGAGGCGGCTGCTTGGCGAGGACTTCCGCCATGTAGAACAGGTCGCTGATGTTGTTCACGCGAAGCACGCCGACGCGCTCGAATGCGGAATCGAGAACATCGTCGCTGCCGGTCAGGGAACCGGTATGGGAAGCGGCGGCTTTGCCCCCCTGGGCGGTGCGGCCGGCCTTGATGACGATGATCGGCTTGGTGAGCGCCACTTCACGAGCGGCGGAGAGGAATGATTGGGCGTCACCGATGGATTCCATGTAGATCAGGATGGACTTGGTCTTCGGGTCGTCACCCAGGTAATAGATGAGATCGCCCCAGCCGACATCGACCATCGCGCCGATGGAAAGGAAGGCGCTGAAGCCCACGAGTTCGCGGAAGCTCCAATCGAGAACCGCGGTACAGAGGGCGCCACTCTGGCTTATGAACCCCACACTGCCGGGCCGGGCCATGCCACGGCCGAAGGTGGCGTTGAGGCCGGTTGGAGGGCTCATGACGCCAAGGCAGTTCGGGCCGATGATGCGCAGTCCGCCCTTCCGCGCCTCTTCCAGGAGCTTGCGCTCCAGTTCGGCGCCCTGCGGTCCGAGTTCCTTGAAGCCCGCCGAGATCACGATCGCGCCCTTCACGCCCGCTTCCACGCAATCCCGGATCACGCCGGGAATCGTGGGCGCCGGCGTGATGATGACCGCCAGATCGACCTGGGCCGGCACGGCGGAAACGCTAGGGTAGGCCTTGATCCCCAGGACGCTGGGGCGCTTCAAGTTGACCGGGTACACGGTACCGCCGAACGGGGAACTGATCAAGTTCCACAAGATGGTGCGCCCGACGCTGCCGGGTGTTTCCGTGGCGCCGACCACCGCGACGTTTTCCGGTGAGAAGAACACGTCCAGCGGCTGAGGTTTTTTGAGAATCGTGGTCTCTGTCTCTTGGCCAAGCTTCTTAAATTTTTTCATTGCGTATTTTCCTTGTAACGATGACTCCGATGAATCGTCCGTCTGCGCGTGGACATTCCGCCCACACGTATAGTTCAAGCTGGTTCCCTGCCTGGTCCGGCCGGAACAATACTTCTTAACTCTAAGTATCGCGCTCCAATTCCAGTTTCAGGAAATGGGTGGCGCAGGAAATGCAAGGGTCGTAGTTGCGAATCGCCTGTTCGCAGCGCCAGGTAATTTCCTCGGGCGACTTGTCCAACAATTGCGGGACGAAGCGCCAGAGATCGTCCTCCATGCGCTTCTGATTCTGCGCGGTGGGCGGCACGATCCTGGCCGTGAGGATCAATCCTTGGGGATCGACACTGTAGCGGTGGTACAAAATTCCACGGGGGGCTTCCGTAACGGCCTGACCCACGCCGGCCCGCGGCACGGCTTCCACTCTCGGCGCCGACGGCGGCTCATACTCCGCAATGATGCGCAGCGCTTCGTGGCAGGCGAACACCATCTCGATCGACCGCACGATGATGCTCTTGAACTGATTGAGGCACGGAACCGTGAGCCCGCACTCGGCGGCCGTTTGTTTGGCGATCTCAGGAAGCTTGTCGTAGTTCAGGTTGAAGCGGGCCAGAGGGCCGACGAGATAGGAATCCCGGGCGCGCAACTGGGCCTGGAGAGCATTGCTGTGCTTGACGTGGTGCTCCCGGAAATGATCTTCGAATTCGGACACGTCAATGTCCAGCCCCTTGTTGGACACCAGCCGGCCTTCATTGAAGGGGTACTCATCCGGGTGCGAGAGCGCGACGAATTCGTAGTCCTGCTCGAAGTCCGGGAAGTCGAAACCGGCGACCAGCTTTGCCGTGGCGATGGAAGCATCCAGCGCCCATTTCAGATCCTCAACGATGCCCGACAGTTCCTTCCTGGAAGGAACTTTGTAAAAGCCGCCCACGGTGGCCGAGACCGGGTGGATTTCCCGGCCTCCCATGAGGCTCACCAGGTCGTTGCCGATTTTCTTGAGCCGGAGCGCGTTGACAACAGCAGGGCCATGGTCCCGGGCCATCTCGATGACATCCTGACAGCCCAGGAAATCCGGAGCATGCAGCATGTAGACGTGGAGGCCGTGACTTTCGATCCATTCGCCGCAGTAGAACAATCGCCGGAGCATTCTGACAGCGGGGTCGATTGTGATGCCGAGGGCGCGTTCGAGGGCATGGGCGGCGCTCATCTGGTAGGCGATCGGGCAGATGCCGCAGATGCGGGCCGTGATGTCCGGCACCTCCATGAAATGCCGCCCGCGGAGGAATGCCTCGTAGAGGCGCGGGGGCTCGAAGATCTTGAACTTGACGTCCTGGACCCGGTCGCCTTTGAGCTTGATCTGAAGGGCGCCTTCCCCTTCGACGCGGGCCAGGTAGTCGACCTTAATATTGACGGCGCCTCTGCGCGGGGGCGTCATGTCTGATCCCTCCCTTCACTGACTTGCCGAAACTGCCAGGACCAGGCATTGAAACCGCGGAACGCCCTGGTGATCGCCTGGTCGCTCTGCCCCAGGATTCGCAGTTGCTCTGCGAGCGCGGGCGCATTGCAGCTTTCCATGGGGCCGAAGCAACCGTAGCAGCCGCGGTTGTAGGCGGGGCACAAAGCTCCACAGCCCGCCTGGGTCACCGGACCGAGGCAGGGAACGCCCTGAGCGACGGCCAGGCAGACCGTCCCTCTCCGCTTGCACTCGACGCAGACACTGTAGGTGGGCACGTTGGGCCGGCGGCCGGCGAGGGTGGCCGCAATCAACTCAACCAATTGGTACTTGTTGATCGGACAGCCACGCAGTTCGAAATCCACCGGGACGTGCTCGGCCACCGGAGTGGACATCTTGAGCGTGCTGATGTAGTCCGGCGAGGCGTAGACATAGCGCACGAATTCGTTCGCGTCCCGCCAGTTGCGCAAGGACTGGATGCCGCCGGCGGTGGCGCAGGCCCCAATGGTTACGAGGGTGTGACATTGACGGCGGACATGCTGGATCCGCTCCGCATCGTGGTGCGTCGTGATTGAACCTTCCACAAGCCCGATATCGTAAGGCCCTTTGAGCATGCGCCGGGAGGCTTCGGGGAAGTAGGCGATTTCGACCGCCCCAACCACCGGCAACAACTGTTCCTCGGCGTCCAGCAGACTGAGCTGGCAGCCGTCGCAAGAGGCGAACTTGAATACACCGATCCTGGGCTTGCGGCCGTTATCAGAGCTCATACTTGCCGATCCATTCCTGCATTTGCGTCAAGGGAAACACAGGCCCGTCCTTGCAGACAAAATACGGGCCAATCTGGCAGTGGCCGCAGAAGCCCACGGCGCACTTCATATTGCGTTCCATGGAGAGGTACGTGTCGGAGGGCGCAATCCCCCGGTTCTGGAGTTCCCAAATCACGTACCGCATCATGATCTCGGGTCCGCAGATCAGGGCCAGCGTCTTGTCCGGCCGAAGCCGGACGTACTTAAACAGCGTTGTCACGACTCCCACATAACCCCGCCAGCCCAGGCCTCCGTAGTCAACGGTGGTCAGGATCTGCGTATCCGGCAGGTAGCTCCAGGCCGAGAGCTGCTTGCGATACAGCATGTCTCGGGGCGTGCGCGCGCCGTAGAGCACGATGAGGCGGCGATAATCACCGCGGTGGCGGAGGATATGATAAATCGCGGGACGGAGGGGCGCCAAGCCGATACCGCCAGCCACAACGAGCACGTCCTTCCCTCTGGCCTGGGTCATGGGCCAGCTTGTGCCGAAGGGCCCCCGCACGCCGATGGAGTCTCCCGGTTTGCTGGTCACCAGAGCGTGGGTCGCCTGCCCCACCGACCGGACGGTGTAGACGAGACGCCCTGGTTCCTCAGGGTCGCCGCTGATCGAGATCGGCAACTCTCCGACGCCGAAGACGTAGAGCATGCTGAACTGCCCTGGGGCGAAGGCGGCCTGGCCGTTGCCGTTGCTCCAATCGAGAGAAAGCGTGAAGGTGTCGTGGGTTTCCTTTTCGACATCCTGCACGCGCGCCGCCTGCGGGGACATCGGGTCGAGTGAAAGGTGGGAATGGGCTGCGACATCCGGGGGCGCGCTCATGGCTCTTTCACCCCGGCCGGCGAGTACATATCGAGAAGTTGCACTCGCGTCGCCTGCATCCGGTCGGCGACAATGCCGAGCAACCGGCGCATGAGCGTGTATCCGAACGTACAGTCCTGTTCACAGAGCTCGAGCAGTCGCGCGCCGTCGAAAACGAGAGCCCGGACCGCGCCCAACGCCCTCGCCTGGAAGAACTTTCCCTCACTGGGCAGGACGCTGGACCAGCCCAGCAATTCGCCGTCGCTCAGCGTCTGCACGCGGACGGTTCGCCCCAAGGCGGTCACCTCCAGCGCGACCTTCCCGGAGACGATCAAATACAGGAAACTGGATGCGTCCCGCTCCCGGAAAATGATCTGATCCCGCTCAAACCGGGCTTCCTGGACGATTTCAGCCAGCTTCTCAATGTGCTGCGGCTGAAATTCCCTGATGAAGGGATGCCCGCGCAGAGCCTCATGCAACTCTTTCCGCATCGGTTTGTCCTCCTCCGGCGGCCGTCGCGCCGCCGCGTATGGCAGCCACTTCTTCCGTAATGTCGATGCCGACTGGGCACCAGGTGATGCAGCGCCCGCAGCCGACGCAGCCGGAGGATCCGAACTGGTCCACCCAGGCGGCCAGTTTATGCGTCAGCCACTGGCGGTAACGCGACTTCGGAGACATGCGAACGCTGCCCCCGTGAATGTAACTGAAGCTCTGGACAAAACAGGAGTCCCAGCGACGCCACCGCTCGGCCTTTGTCAGGCCGACATCGCTGGTATCCTCCACAGTGGAACAGAAGCAGGTCGGACAGGCGAGGGTGCAATTGCCGCAATTGAGGCAACGCTTCGCCACGTTGTCCCACTCCGAGTGCTCGAAGTTCTGGTAGAGGAGTTCCTTGACGCCGCTGGTGTCGAGCTTCTTTGTGATGGACGCGGCCGCCGCCTCGACGGCCGCCTCCGCCTGCTTCACTGTCTTCACCAGAGCCTTATGGGGTTTCAACTCGGAGAGAATTTCGGACCCGGCGTCGGTGCCTGTCTCGACCACAAAACGATGTCCTTCCTCGTCGATCAGTTCCGTGAACGCCAGGTCGAAACCCTGCCCCGCTTTGGGCCCGGTGTTCATGGAGGTGCAGAAGCAGGTCGAGGCCACCCGGGTGCACTGGACGACGATGAGAAAGGATCCCTGCCGCCTGGCGGCGTAGAGCGGGTCGCGATACTTATCCTCGATCAGCACCCGATCCTGGAGCCCGATCGCGGCAAGTTCGCACGCCCGCACTCCGAGCAGGGCGTACTTGCGGGGCCGGGCGCCGTCCCCGTTGTTCAGGATCTTAAGCTCAGTCCCATCCCGCTCGATCTGCGCCAACCGGGCCTGAGGCTCATGCAGGAACCTCTTCCAGCTCTGCGCTCCCGAGACGTAACCAAAGAAGGCCGTGGAGCCGTTCTTCGTGGCTCGGTAACGCCCCGGCGCCTGCTCATCCACCCAGCCCGCAGGCAGGTCCTCCGCCTTCTCCAAGGTGTCATAAACAACGGCTCCGTCCCGTAGTTGAGGGCCAATCACCTCAAATCCCCGGGTCTGCAAAGCCGTAATCAGCCGCCCAAGGTCGGCTGCGTCGAGCAAGTAGTGCATCCCAACTCCCATTGCCGCAGCTCCCTTACACTTCGCCCGCAACGCGGCGCAGGCGTGAGATTTGAGGGAGCATTGTGTGTGCCAAATCTAATAATTTGAAAACAAATCACTTCTACCATTGGCATCGCGGCAGTTGGGTGAAATGGCGCGGCTAGCTGGCGGCTAAAGTGCACAGGGTGTGGGCGATAGCACGCACTGTGGTTTGTGGGAACCTCCCGTGTGGACATGCGTAATTCAGTTGTAGGGAACCGGAAAGCGAGGTGGAGTAACGGTGCTCAATGTGCTGTTGTTTTTGATCCTATTGGTGCTGTGCTGGCCGCTGGCCCTGCTTGCGCTGCTGCTGTTCCCACTTATCTGGCTGATTTTATTGCCTTTCCGTATTCTTGGGTTCGCGGTGGGCGGCGTCCTCGCCTTCATCAAGGCCCTGTTTTACCTGCCGGCCCGGGCGCTGGGCGGCGGGCGTTAGAGGGGGGCGCCGACGCCCTTGTCCGGGCACCCCCTGTCTGGAAAGATCGATCCAGCGATGGAGCTCGCCGGAACGTCCAAGCCAACCACCGCCGTTCAACGGAGGCTCAGAGTGCTGTTTCCTTCCGTTTCCGTTCGTAGGCGGCGAAGGTCTCCCGGTAGGCCTCGAAACCGGGGCGGCCCATCAGCCCGAAAGTGAACTTCTTTCCGAGTTCCACGCCCTCCTGGTCGAAGGCGTCGATGTCCAGGAGCTCGCCCATGAAGGCCGTCTGGAACTCGAAGAACTGCAAGAGGGCGCCCATATGTTCTTCATCCAGACGGTCCAACTGCAAGGTGCAATTCGGACGCCCGTTCCCGGTCAGCGCGGCGGCCGTGGAAACCCGCTCGGCTTCCAACAACTCAGCGAGAGACCTGCCGCAAAGGTAGTCGAAAGACTCGAAGTAGTTCTTGCCCTTGGGAATCCGGCCGGCCAGCGCATGCTTCCTGAGAGCCCAGAAGGTGAACACCTTATCGTTGGGCCCTTCCATATACAACTGCACCTGCGAGTGTTGATCGGTAGTTCCAAGAGCGGCGACCGGTGTCTGGCCGAGGTTCACCAGTTCGCCCTTGCGGGTGCGCGCCTTGCCCAGAGACTCAGCCCAAAGCTGGCGAAACCAAAAGGCGGCCGCCCAAAGCCGGTTCGAGTAGGGAAACGCCACATGTATGCTCTTCCCTTTGAGGGCATAGATCAGGTAGTGCAGCAAAGCGGCGCGGAGGGCGGCGTTTTTCCGGAGATCGGGCTCCCAAGACAAACGGGTCATGGCAGCGGCACCCTTGGCCAGCTTGCGGATGTCGATTCCGAGCAGCGCTGCGGGCAGCAGTCCAACGGCAGATAGGACGCTGAACCGGCCGCCCACGTTGAGCGGAATGGGGAAAGTACGATAGCCTTCGCGCGCCGCGAGCTGCGCGAGTTCGCCCCGGCCCGGGCTGGTGACGGCGACAATCCGCCTGGCGGCTTTCCTGCCGAGCCGCTCCTGCATCCAATCTCGAACAATAAGGAATGTGGCGACGGTTTCGGCGGTAGCGCCCGACTTGGCGATCACTGTCACCAGGGTGCGTTTGGGGTTCATGACTTCGAGAGCGGCGCCGGTCAAGGCGGGGTCCACGTTATCCAGAACCACAAGGCGCGGGTGGCGGGGAGAGAAAGGACGCTGCACGGGGTGGGGGCCACGGAGGCCGCAGTCCAGCGCCCAGGCGCCGAGAGCGCTGCCGCCGATGCCGACCAGGCAGACGGTATCATACGCTCCTTCGGCCAAGGCGGCGAATTCACGGATTTCCTTGATGATCGCGGACTGGAAGGGGAGTCCGGGGAACCCGTAACGGTCTTCCTCAAAGGCCCTGCGGAAATCCCGCAGGGCATTCTGCGCCTGGGGCAAGTGAGATTCGATTTCCCGCTTGGTCAGGCCGTGAGCCGGACCCGCCATCTCCGCGTGCAGATTGATCTCGTCGAAATGAATGCGCATACCAATATCTTGCGACAGATTCAGCGGTGAGTTTCAACCTGAGTGAGGTAGGTGTCCGAGACGTGATCGTGGATGGCCAGGCCCTCGGCGTCAACGAGAGGCCAGAGGAATCCCAACCCGCCCGGCAGAAGGCTGACATAGCCGCCAAACACGCGCAGCAAGCGGTGGCCGCGGGAAGGCGGCCGGCCGCTGAAATGGAGAACTTTCAGACCGGCCATCCTCGGCCCGACCGAACAGCGCCCGCAGGCAGCGGCCAGGATCTTGTACCAGGTGAAGAGAAGCGCGTAGATGGAAGCATAAATGGCGCCCGCCGTCAGATTCAAAGGCAGCCCTCCCAGCAGAAGATGGAAGCCAACCAGGAGCGCCAGGAAGGTAGCGGCGACGATCAGGTGGTCAACGATGGCAGCCTGGAGACGAGGGCCCAAACCAGCGACCGGCGCGTCCTGGCATTTGACGGACACAACCGGCGGGGGCGGAGCCTTCTGCTTCTCCTCAACATGAGGAAACAGCCCGGCCTGGTTCCGGGAGCGGCTGCGGCCGGACCGGGGCGCGGCGGCAGACGAAGAGACCCCGGCGGAGGCCTGGCTGGCGGGCTTCCGCTGCGCCTCAATGGCCTCAAAGGGGATGACACGAAACAGGGACTGCTGCTGAGGCGCCCGAGGAGCGGAGCGGTCCTTCCTCTGAATCGGCACAACGGAGGGAGGCGGAACCGGCGCCGGCAGGGCCGCTCCTCTCGCACGATGCGCGCCTGCCGAACCGAGCGGCACCCCGCAGCGAATACAGCGGGATTCCTCGTCGGCGTTGGGCGATCCGCAATAACCGCAGTCCATAAGCGTCAGGCCGGAAGAGTCCTGCTTGCGAAAATTCGCGGCAGCGTGTTAGGGTTTTGGCTTGAAGTCATTTCGCCAGCCGCCGGCCGATCCACCTCTCTCTGTAAGTAGCACACTTAAGGGCATTTGTCACGGTTTTTTCACGCGGAGAGGGAAAAGCCTTCTGATGGCCGCTCTTGCATGCGCGGCAGGACTGTCGGGACAAACGGGAGAACCCGGCTGCCCCAGCGGCGCCAAGCCGAATGAAGTGATCATCTGCGCCGTGACCCAGGAGAAGACCGGGGGTCTGCACGTTCTAAAGGGCAGCGCGTCGGTTGAGACTTCGGAGCTCAAACTCTGGGGCGACGAGATCGAGTACAACGAGGAGACGGGCGAAGCCGGGGCGCGGGGCAGCGTCCATCTCAAGGTTTTCGAGCGCGGGGAGGAACTCTGGTGCGACCGGGCCGAATACAACGTTGAGAAGAGAACCGGCCGGTTCTACAACGTCCGCGGCGAATCTCCGCCGCGCATCGATCCGCGGCCGGGATTGCTGGTGACGCCGAGCCCTTTCCGCTTCGAGGGCCGTTGGGCGGAGAAGATTAGAGAGAGGTACGTGCTTTACGACGGCGTGGTGACCAACTGCCGGCTGCCCCGGGTCTGGTGGACGCTTCGCGCGAGGCGATTTGATATCATCCCGCGCGAGAGAGCGCTGGCTTACAACTCCTGGTTCCGGCTGGGATTCGTTCCGCTGCTCTATGCGCCGGTGTTCTACAAGTCCCTGGAGGAGCAGCCACGGAAGAGCGGTTTTCTCACGCCCAACGCGGGCAACAGTTCCCGCAGAGGGCGGATGGTGGGGGTTGGTTACTACTGGGCGATCAACCGCAGTCTGGACGCTTCCTACCGGGCGCAGTGGTTCACCCAGCGAGGAATCGCGCACACGGCGGATTTTCGGGGCAAACCGACACAGACTTCGGAATTCAACGCCTATGTTTACGGCGTCAACGACCGCGGCCAGGCGACCGGGGGGGGAGAGCGGCGCAAGGAAGGCGGGTACATCCTTTCCATCGACGGGCAGGCGCCTCTGGGCCGGGGCTTTCAAGCGCGGGCCGACATCAACTATTTGAGCTCCATGCGCTTCCGGCGGGCGTTCACGGAATCGTTCACCGAAGCCATCGCCAGCGAAGTTCACTCGGTTGGATATATTGAGCGGCACGGCGGAGGCTACGGGTTTACGCTGGCGGCCGAACGCATGGAGAACGTGCAGGATGTGGGGCCCTGGGATGAAACGCTCAAAGCCTACTTGCCCGACAACAAGATCGTGATCCGCCGGCTGCCGGAGGCTCAGTTGGTGGTCCGGCCGCGCCAGCTCAAGCGCTGGCGGTTTCCCCTGTGGGTGTCGATGGAGTCGACGGCGGGGATGCTGCGGCGGAATCAACCGCTGTTTCAAACGCAGCAGTTCATGGAGCGGGTGGATTTCCAACCCAGGCTGATGAGCGCCGCCGAATGGAAGTCGATCCGGTTCTTTCCCAGCTTCTCGGTGCGCGAGACGCTGTTCGGATCGCACCAGGAGATGGGGGTGTTGAAGGGCGGGAACATCCGGCGAAGCGCCAGAGAATTCGCCCTGGAAGTACTGCCGCCATCGCTGGCGAGAACCTATGACGGGCCGAAGTGGGCGGGCGAAAAGGTGAAGCATGTGATTGAGCCGCGGCTGATGTTTCGCCACGCCAGCGGCATCGAAGACTTCAACAAGTTGATCCTGCTCGACGAGACCGAACTGATGAGCAACACGACGGAGGCGCAGGTCTCCGTGGCTAACCGGATTTATGTCAAACGCGGAGGGCGCACTCAGGAGATTCTGAGCTGGGAAGTCTGGCAGCGGCGGTATTTCGACCCGGATTTCGGGGGAGCCGTGACGGCGCTGGATCCGGCCACCGGCCAGCCGAAACGAAACGTATTGCTGAGTTCCCTGGAGGTGACCGGGCTGACATTCCTGGACGGGCCGAGGCGGTATTCGCCGGTGGTGTCAACGCTGCGGGTCAGCCCGGTGCTGGGGTTCGGAGTGGAGTGGCGCAGCGATTACGATCCGGCGCGGCGGCGTCCGGTCAACAGCATTCTCTCGGCAGATTGGCGGCGAGGGATTTACGGCGTGTCGCTGGGGCACAATTACGTCCGCAGCGGGCGCCAGCTTTCCGCGTCGGCGAACCAGTTGCGGGGCGCCCTGATGGTGGGCAACGACAACCGGCGCGGCTGGAACGGCGCCTTCAGCACGGTATACGACTATCGCGTGGGGGTGATGCTGTACGCCACCACTCAGGTGACTTACAACACGGACTGTTGCGGCTTCAGCATCCAGTACCGCCGTTTCGGCCTGGCTGGACGCAGCGAGAATCAGTTCCGGCTGGCCTTCTCCGTCGCCAACATCGGCTCGTTTGGCACGCTCAAGCGTCAGGAGAGGCTGTTCTAAACGAATTCCGGGGACGCGCGGGCTGGGCGGGATGGACCCGGGGGCAGAAAAGCCGCGCCGTCACCGATGGCCGGCCGGGCACCAGAGATGGTTGACTCACGGCTCAGGGCGCCGTGGCGCCGAAGATGAGACGCAACAAGCGTTGCATCTCAGCCGCGACGGCAGGATCACCGCCGGCAAGACCGGCCGTAATGTTGTCCCGCGCGGCAAGCGCCTCCTCGAAGGCCTGCTTACGGGCGGAATCCGTCTCCCGGATCGACAACGCCTGGAGGCGGTCAAAAAAGGCCGTAGAGCGTTGCGCCGCCAGCCCGTAGTTCTTCTGAACGACCTCCACATGAGCCATGGAAAGTTCATCCCGCAAGGCCGCCAGTTCCCCCTGGTATCGCGCGGCCGCCAGTTGCTGGCTCACCGCGGCGAGCTCTTTTCGCGCCGACCGAGCTTTCATAAACTGCGGAACGAAGCCGAGCAGAAAAGCCAGTCCGACCGAGATCAGCCAGAGAATCGCCCGCCTGCTGATTCCCTCTCTTCCCGTTTGATTGGCCATACTTCCCTCCATGATCCAGAATCTGTTCCCCGGCGCCGCGCGGGCAGCCCGCGGCGAATTCACGAATGAGCTGGCGCGTCCGGCGCCCCCGGCGCCGCGCTCCGCAGTTCCTTGCGATAGCCTCTCAGCAATCCGACGGAAGTAGCGACGATCAAGGGGCCGAGAACCACTCCCACAAAGCCGAACGCATGAATTCCTCCCAGGACGCTGATAAACACCAGCAGTCCGTTCAACTGCGAACGGCCGGCGATCAGCAGCGGGCGCAAGATGTTATCGACGCCGCTCACCAGAAGAAAGCCCAGCACGAGCAGGGCAATGCCCCGTCCCGTGCTGCCGGAGAGGATCAGGGCAGCGGCGATCGGACCCCAGATGAGCCAGGGGCCGACCAACGGCAGGAAGGCCATGAACGCCATCAGGACGGAGTAGAAGAGTGCGGAGGGCACGCCGAGCAGCCAGAGCACCAGGCCGCCGAGCGCCCCTTGGACGATGGCGACGATAAAACCCGAGGATATCGTCACCTGAACGAGTTCGGTGGCTTCCTTGACCACGATGTCATGACCGTCGCCAAGGGGGGAGAGGTCCGCGATCCAGCGCAGCAGCGATTGACCCTCCCGGAGGAGGAAGAACAGCGCGAGCAGCATGACGGTCAACTGGAAGAAGAAGGCCACCACGTCTCCGGCAATCCTGGCGGATTGTTGCGCCAGGAAAGTCCCCGCCGTCCGGCTCAGGCTTTCGATGACGTCCTGCACATTGCCAAAATCGGCAGGCACCCTGCTGAGCAGGCTCTCCAGGAGCATTCGTGCCTGGGCAAGACCATCCTTGGAGCGAAGCCAATCGAATAGCGCCAGCCCCTCCCGCACCAGCGCCGGGACGATCAGAACCACCGGCAACACCAGGATCACCGTGATCACGGCCGTTGTGATGAGGGCGGCGAGGTTGGGCCGCCGCACGAGGCGCAACACGCGCCGGTGGAGGGGGAAACAGAAGATTCCGATGACGATGGCCCAGGCGAGCGGTGTGAAGAAGGGCTGAAACACGTTGTACAGCAAAACGATGAGGAGGCCGGCCAGGAGCCACGCCGTCGCGCGCTGGAAAGTGAGCGGGTTCATATCTCGGCCAGAGAAGTCCTTCTCCAGAGTCTCAGCTTGTTGCTACCGTCCGCGGCATTTCACATGAGTATCTTCTATCGCGGGAAAAGGCTTGTCAACCGTTGCGTGGGATTGGACAATACGGGCATGATTCCGGATAAGGCTGATCCTGACATGCAACTGAAAGACGAGGGAGGGAATGCGATGCCAAGTCCCGGCTGCCAATGCACCTTGCGGCGGAATTGGGGCAGAATTCGCACGAGCCGGTCAGTGGGTGGAAGAGGTGTGATCCGGCGACTGTTGGTCATGGCGGTCTTGGCGCAGTGCGCGCAATTCGCCGGGCCGGTGGAGACGGCGGAACTGGGCAAGCAGTTGGTGCAGCGACTCCGATCCGCTGCGCAGGAGAAAGGAGCGCGGGGAGCGAGGAGACAAGTCCGGCTTGCCCGGGAGTTGGCAGTAGCAGGCGCCGATGTCAATTTCACGGAGGAGCATGGGAGAACGGCGCTCCACTGGATCGCCATCGGTGCGAAGCGATTCAATGACCGAAAGTTGCACCGTGATTGCCGGGAGTTGGCCGAGATCCTTATCGAAAGCGGGGCGAATGTCAATGCCGAAGATGCCTATGGCAACACGGCCCTGGATTGGGAAGAAGCGAATCCGGTGGAATCGCTCCATTACGTTTTGCTCCAGGCAGGCGCGGAACATGGAGTCAGCCACAGCGACGCCGTTCGGATGGTTCGCTACCTTGACAACCTTCGTTCGCTTGCCGACAAACGCGACTGGCAGACGCTTGGCCCCGCACTCGATGCCGACGTGCCGGCGGGATCGGAGATCTGGATCCGGCTGACGGCGAGGTTTCACAGCAAGGATTCGCGCAGCGGCGATCCAGTCACAGGAGTCGTTATCGCGCCTGTGCGGAGGGGAAAGCGGGTAGTCCTGGCGCCGGGCACAAAGGTGCAGGGGACGGTGCTTACCGCCCGCGCCGCCCGCAACCGGTATACCCGCGCTGAGGCGGCCTTCGCTATCACGAATTTCCTCCATGCAGACGGGACCATGACCCGTTTGGCGACAAAGGTAATTGAGGTCGATAATGCCAGGGAGTTCGTAAACCAAGGCCAAATTGTAGGTGTCCCGTTTCCCAATGAAGTCGTCAGCAGGTGGACGCTCGGCTTGAGAGGCTTGGGATTTGTCATGCCGGGGCTATCCGAGGGACTGAGGTGGTCGACCTACGCGTACAATGCGACGCTTGGGAGGGAGATCGACTACCCACCAGGCACGGAGTTGATCCTGCGCGTAGCCGTTCCCGAGAACCTGAACACGACGGTTGTTCAGCCGGGATGGAAGGAGGTTGGCGCATCGCCCGCATTAGAGAGCCTGGTTCGGGAACAACCGCTGCGAGTACAGACACCCGGAGGACAGGATTCGGATCTCATCAACCTGATGTTCCTAGGCTCGGAAGAGGACCTTCAACTGGGGTTTCGAGAGGCGGGATGGATCGAGGCAAGGAGTCTGAACGTGGCCACGGGTTTCCGCACCGTAATCGCCGCCATGCGCCGCCGGGGCTAGGAAGAGGCGCCATTCTCGAGGCTGTTGCTGGAGGGGCAAAGTCCGGATTTTGAATTCCAGAAGGACCTGAATACGGTGGCGAAGCGCCACCACCTGCGAATATACCGGCGGCCGGGAAATTGGGAGGGGCAGAGCGTGTGGATAGCCTCGGCGACGCATGACATTGGTATTGGAGCCGGCAGGGCTGGCACTCAGTGGTACCATCTAGTCGATTCGGATATCGACAGGGAGCGCCAGAAGACCGCAGACGATCTGCTGTTTACGGGAATCGCCACTCAATATGCTATGGTCGATCGACCCCGGGCGCC